>JACCED011256521.1_pt1 | contig 21010 bp, 22 predicted proteins | sample 7455021 | NCBI WGS metagenome assembly JACCED01 (sample SAMN15323456, study PRJNA562643) | freshwater metagenome | isolation source: river surface water | place: USA:Blue River Watershed | collected 2017-08-19
AAAACGACCCGCTGTTCAAGCTGGCCAAGGAACTGGAAAAGATCGCCCTGGAAGACGACTACTTCGTGCAGCGCAAGCTCTACCCGAACGTGGACTTCTACTCCGGCATCGTGCAGCGCGCCATCGGCATCCCGGTCAGCCTGTTCACCGGCATCTTCGCGCTGGCCCGCACCGTCGGCTGGATCGCCCAGCTCAACGAAATGCTGGCCGACCCCGAGTACAAGATTGGCCGTCCGCGCCAGCTGTTCACCGGCGCCGTCCGCCGCGACGTCAAGTAAGCGTTCATTCGCCCTTGCAAACCCGCCCTCCGGCGGGTTTTTTCTTTTGCAGAAGACCCACCTTGAGCAACACAGGTCAGGCGACGGTGAGGGCATGACCGCCGATTTCTGCGTACCCCCGCAGCATGAGGCGGGCATGCCCTCACCGCCGCCTGACCGAAACCTCCCCAAAGACGGGGGCTGGCCGTTTTCCGGTCAGGCCAAGCCCGGGGCGCGGGCGCCTCATGCTGTGGGTACACAGAAATCGGCGCCCGCGCCCCGGGCATGGCCTGACCTGCCTCTCGCCAGGTTACGCAGGTGACCGTCAAAGCACCTGCGCCCACACCCCAGCGCATAAAATGTCAGGCTGACCAAGGACAAGCCAGGACACACGCAATGGCCCGCACGCTCTACGACAAGATCTGGGACGAACACGTCGTCCACACCGAAGAAGACGGCACTGCCGTGCTCTACATCGACCGCCACCTGGTGCACGAAGTCACCAGCCCCCAGGCCTTTGAAGGCATCCGCCAGGCTGGCCGCAAGGTCTGGCGCGTGAGCTCCATCGTCGCCACCGCCGACCACAACACCCCGACCACCGGCTGGGAACTGGGCTATGACGGCATCACCGACCCCATCAGCAAGGAGCAGGTCACCACCCTGGACGACAACATCAAGGAATTCGGCTCGGCCGCCTTCTTCCCCTTCCTGTCCAAGCGCCAGGGCATCGTGCACGTCATTGGCCCGGAAAACGGTGCCACATTGCCTGGCATGACGGTTGTCTGCGGCGACTCCCACACCTCCACCCATGGCGCTTTTGGCGCGCTGGCCCACGGCATCGGCACCTCCGAAGTCGAGCACGTCATGGCCACCCAGACCCTGCTGGCCAAGAAGGCCAAGAACATGCTGGTCAAGGTCGAGGGCCAGGTGGCCAAGGGCGTCACTGCCAAGGACATCGTGCTGGCCATCATCGGCAAGATCGGCACCGCCGGCGGCACCGGCTACACCATCGAGTTTGCCGGCAGCGCCATCCGCGCCCTGTCCATGGAAGGTCGCATGACGGTGTGCAACATGGCCATCGAAGGCGGCGCCCGCGCCGGCCTGGTGGCCGTCGACGAGAAGACCATCGAGTACGTCAAGGGCCGCCTGCTCTCCCCAACAGGGGTGGAGTGGGACCAGGCCGTGGCCTATTGGAAGACCCTGCATTCCGACGAAGGCGCCACGTTTGACGCCGTTGTCGAGCTCGACGCCAAGCAAATCGTGCCGCAGGTCACCTGGGGCACTTCGCCCGAAATGGTGCTGGGCATCGACGGTGCCGTGCCCGACCCGGACAAGGAAAAGGACGAGGTCAAGCGCGGCGCCATCGAGCGCGCCCTGACCTACATGGACCTGCAGCCGGGCAAGCCGCTGTCGGACATCACCATCGACAAGGTCTTCATCGGCTCCTGCACCAACAGCCGCATCGAGGACATGCGCGAGGCCGCCGCCGTGGTCAGGAAGCTCGGCCAGAAGGTCGCCCGCAATGTCCGGCAGGCCCTGGTTGTGCCGGGCTCAGGCCTGGTCAAGGCACAGGCCGAGGCCGAAGGCCTGGACCAGATTTTCAAGGCCGCCGGCTTCGAGTGGCGCGAGCCCGGTTGCTCGATGTGTCTGGCCATGAACGCTGACCGCCTGGAGGCCGGCGAGCGCTGCGCCTCCACCAGCAACCGCAACTTCGAAGGCCGCCAGGGCGCCGGTGGCCGCACCCACCTGGTGTCCCCCGCCATGGCCGCAGCTGCGGCCATCCACGGCCACTTTGTGGACGTGCGCAAGTTCGCCTGAGGAGCATCCAGATGCAGAAATTCACCCTCCACAAAGGCCTGGTGGCCCCGATGGACCGCGCCAACGTGGACACCGACGCCATCATCCCCAAGCAGTTCCTCAAGTCGATCCGCAAGACGGGCTTCGGCCCCAACCTGTTCGACGAATGGCGCTACCTGGACAAGGGCGAGCCCGGCATCCCCGAGAGCCAGCGCAAGCCCAACCCCGACTTCGTGCTCAACCAGCCGCGTTACAAGGGCGCCAGCATCCTGCTCACGCGCAAGAACTTCGGCTGCGGCTCCAGCCGCGAACATGCGCCCTGGGCGATTGACCAGTACGGTTTCCGCGCCGTCATCGCGCCGAGCTTTGCCGACATCTTCTTCAACAACTGCTTCAAGAACGGCCTGCTGCCCATCGTGCTGCCCGAGTCCGCCGTGGACCTGCTCTTCAATGAAGTGTTCGCCTTCCCGGGCTACGAGCTGAGCATCGACCTCGGGCGCCAGGTCATCGTGCGCCCGCAGGGCGAGGAAATCCCGTTCGAGGTCAACGCCTTCCGCAAGTACTGCCTGCTCAACGGGCTCGACGACATTGGTCTGACCCTGCGCCACAAGGACAAGATCGCTGCCTACGAAGCCGAACGCCTGGCCACCAAGCCCTGGCTGGCCCACACCGCCCAATAAAGACATCCCCATGAAAATCGCAGTTCTCCCCGGTGACGGCATCGGCACCGAAATCGTCGCAGAGGCCGTCAAGGTCCTGCAGGCCCTGGACCTGACCTTCGAGATGGAAACCGCCCTGGTGGGCGGCGCTGCCTACGATGCGCACGGCCACCCCCTGCCCGAAGCCACGCTCAAGCTGGCGATGGACGCCGACGCCGTGCTGTTTGGCGCCGTGGGCGACTGGAAATACGACAAGCTGGACCGCCCGCTGCGCCCCGAGCAGGCCATCCTGGGCCTGCGCAAGCACATGGGGCTGTTCGCCAACTTCCGCCCCGCCATCTGCTACGAGCAGCTGGTGGGGGCTTCGAGCCTCAAGCCCGAGCTGATCGCGGGCCTGGACATCCTGATCATCCGCGAGCTGACCGGCGACATCTATTTCGGCCAGCCGCGCGGCCGCCGTACCGCCAGCGACGGCCACTTCCCCGGCGCCGAAGAAGCCTTCGACACCATGCGCTACAGCAAGCCCGAGATCGAGCGCATTGCGCATGTGGCCTTCCAGGCTGCCCGCAAGCGCAACAAGAAGGTCACCAGCGTCGACAAGGCCAATGTGCTGGAGACCTTCCAGTTCTGGAAAGATGTGGTCACCGAGGTGCATGCCCAGTACCCCGATGTCGAACTGCAGCACATGTACGTGGACAACGCGGCCATGCAGCTGGTCAAGGCGCCCAAGGCCTTTGACGTGGTGGTCACCGGCAACATGTTCGGCGACATCCTCTCCGATGAAGCCTCAATGCTGACCGGCTCGATCGGCATGCTGCCCTCGGCCAGCCTCAACACGAAGAACCAGGGCCTCTATGAACCCAGCCACGGCAGCGCCCCCGACATCGCCGGCAAGGGCGTGGCCAACCCGCTGGCCACCATCCTGAGCGCAGCCATGATGCTGCGCTTCTCGCTCAACCAGGCCGAAGCGGCCGACCGGATCGAGACGGCTGTCAAGAAAGTGCTGGCGCAGGGCCTGCGCACCCCCGACATCCACAGCGAAGGCACGACCCGGGTCGGCACCCGCGAGATGGGCGATGCGGTGGTCAAGGCGCTGGCTTGAGCACCCCACGGACCCCGAAAAAAATGCGCCCGAGGGCGCATTTTTCTTGGCCAGAACAGCCCGCTGAAGCGTTGGTCAGAGGGGTTTGGCGCGCAGATTGCGTTCGATCTTCACCAGCACCAACAGCAGGCTGATCAGCAAAAAAGTGCCAAACAGACCGCCAGCAATGTAGATTTTCATCATGGCACCCGCCTTGGCTGCCATCACGCGCGCATCCTCCTGGGCTTCGAATTCCTTTCGCTGCGTCTGCTGCCTTTCGAAAAAGTTGGGGTAAAGGTCGATGGCGGCACGAAAGTAGCTGTTCAAGGTCTCGTCTTCGCCATTTTTCTTCAAGGCATCGACAATGGTCTGATCCGCAAAAGCCAGCAGAAAGAATGCCGTTTGTCCCTTGGCATAGTCCAGGACACTGGCTTCGCTGGAGGGCTCCAGTGCAAGGGCCATGGCCTTCTTGCGCAGGCTGGCCTTGAAGCCGTCGGGATTGGTGAGGTTCCTGTCGAAATGGCCCAGAAAATCCGCGACCGCCTTGAGTTGCTTGCCCAGCTCCTCTTCCAGCAATGGATTGTCCGCCTTGCCCGGGCTGGATTTTTTCTGCGCCGGCTCAGGGGCCGTCGTTGCAGGATTGGACTCCAATGATTTCTTGAGTTCCTCCATCAGGGCTTTGTTATCGACCTTTTCGGGCTGGTATGCGCTTTCGGAGGCGCCCAGGTCCCTGACGCCATAAACCCCCAGCACGGCTGCCGCCACCAGGCTGATGGCCAGGACCAGCAAAATGACAAACCGCAGTATTTCCAGGAACACGTTCTCCAGCTTTGCAGCCATCCCTTGTTTGGTCTCACCCATGGCACGTCCCTTCTTAGTTACAGCAATTTAAGTATTGATATTATAAATATCAACAGTTTTATGCCTGCTGCAGACATGACTGGCTGGCTGCTGCAGGCGAGCCGAGCACAGGGTCCGCTGAGCGTAAGCCCCGCACAAGCCTGTCCGGTACAATTCGGGCCATGTTCGCCGCCCGCCTGTTCCCCCTGAACTTCGCTGCCACCCCCCGGGTGGCCGCTGGCGTGCGCGCAACCTCCACCAAAACCACGACCATTAAGGGCTGATCCGGCCTGGTTCGTCGTGCGCCCTCCCCGGCCAGACGAGCCGGGCAAACAGTCTGGTCTGGCACTGTTTTCGACATTGAAAGGGCATTGAAATGAGCAAGTTGGTAGGTTTGGTCGGCTGGCGTGGCATGGTCGGCTCGGTCCTGATGGACCGGATGGTGCAGGAAAAGGACTTCGACCTGATCGAGCCGGTGTTCTTCTCCACGTCCAACACGGGCGGCAAGGCCCCCGCGATGGCCAAAAACGAGACCACGCTGCAGGACGCCAACGACATCGACGCACTCAAGAAGTGCGAGATCATCATCACCTGCCAGGGTGGCGACTACACCAAAGCGGTTTACCCCAAGCTGCGCGCGGCGGGCTGGAATGGCCACTGGATCGACGCGGCGTCCTCGCTGCGCATGGCCGATGACGCGGTCATCATCCTCGACCCGGTCAACCGCCATGTGATCGACCAGGCGCTGGCCAAAGGCGGAAAAAACTGGATCGGCGGCAACTGCACCGTGAGCCTGATGCTGATGGGTATGGGCGGTCTGTTCCAGCACAATCTGGTGGAATGGGTCTCAGCCATGACCTACCAGGCCGCTTCGGGTGCGGGCGCGCAGAACATGCGCGAGCTGCTTTCGCAAATGGGCGCACTGCACGACGCCGTCAAGGCCGAACTGGCCGACCCGGCCTCGGCCATCCTGGACATCGACCGCAAGGTGGCCGCCACCATGCGCGATGCATCCTTCCCGACCAAGAACTTCCGTGGCACCGCCCTGGCCGGCAGCCTGATCCCCTGGATCGATGTGCCGGTCGAGCACGGCCAGAGCAAGGAAGAGTGGAAGGGCGGCGCCGAGTGCAACAAGATCCTGGGCAACCCGGCCTTCCGCAGCGCGGGCTCGATTCCGATCGACGGCCTGTGCGTGCGCATCGGCGCCATGCGCTGCCACAGCCAGGGTCTGACCATCAAGCTCAAGAAAGATGTGCCGCTCGACGAAGTCAGCGACATCATCGCCAAGGCCAACGCCTGGGTCAAAGTGGTGCCCAACGAGCGTGAGATCACCGAGCGTGACCTGACCCCCGCCGCCGTGACCGGCACCCTGACGGTGCCCGTGGGCCGCCTGCACAAGCTGGCCATGGGCAACGACTACCTGGGCGCCTTCACCGTGGGCGACCAGCTGCTGTGGGGCGCGGCCGAGCCGCTGCGGCGCATGCTGCGGATCCTGCTGGAAGCCTGAGCATGACGCTGCGCGCGCACCTGGGCGCCCTGCTGCTGGTGCTGGCCTGCGGTCAGGGTGCGTTCGCACAGGAATCGGCCACGCCCGCCGGCGTGACGGTGGGCGCGGGCGACACCGCCACTGCACTGGCCCAGAAGCTGCGCCCTGAAGGGGCCACGCTGGAGCAGACCCTGGTGGCCCTGTGGCGTGCCAATCCACGCGCCTTTGGCAACGGCAACCTCAACCAGCTGCTGCAAGGCGCCACCCTGCAGGTGCCCAGCGAACGCGAGATCCTGCGCCTGTCGGCGTCGCAGGCGCATGCCCTGGTGGTGGAACAGGTCGAGAACTTCCAGGCCTTTGCGCGCCAGCAAAATCCGAACCGGCCCGCCGCCAGCGCGCCGGCCTCCGGCCTGGACGCGGCCCAGTGGGCCCGTGCCCTGGCCGAAGCCCAGGCGCTCAGAGACGCGCTCGAACGCCAGAGCCGCGACACCCAGACCCGGCTGGCCCAGCTCGAAAAAAACATCCAGACGCTGCAGGCCATGCAGGCCGTGCCCACCACACCGGCACCGGGCCCGGCGTCCGCCGCCAGTGCTGCCAGTGCTGCAAGTTCGGCATCGGAAGCTGCAGCAGAAGCGGCCGCTGCCCCCCTGGGCGAAGCCTCGGCACCGCCAGCACAGGCGTCCAGTCCGGCCAGCGCAACCGCCGACGTCGCGCCCCCACCGGCTGCGCCCGAATGGCCCCAGCCCCTGCTGTGGACCGCCGGCCTGCTGGCGCTGATGCTGGTGCTGGCCCTGCTGGTCCGGCGCCGCAGCCGCAGTTCGGCAGCGGCCAGCAGCGGCAGCCCCGAGATCCCGCCGCAAATGGCCCGCATCGACCTCAACCTGGACAGCCCGCCCAGCGGGCCTGCCGGACAGTCGGACTCCCGCCCGTGAGGCTGGCGCTCGGGGTTTCCTACAACGGCCAGTCCTACCTGGGCTGGCAAAGCCAGCCCTCGGGACAGACCCTGCAGGACCATCTCGAAAAAGCCCTCTCCGAGTTCTGCGCTGAACCTGTCCAGACCCTGTGCGCGGGCCGCACCGACGCGGGCGTGCACGGCCTGATGCAGGTGGTGCACCTGGACACCGGCCTGGAGCGCGAGCCCTTTTCCTGGGTGCGCGGCACCAACCGCTTCCTGCCCGCCGACATCGCCGTGCAGTGGGCCCAGCCCGTTGCGGAGAGCTTCCACGCCCGCGCCAGCGCCATCGCCCGCCGCTATGTGTATGTGCTGCTGGAATCGCCGGTGCGCCCGGCGCTCGAAGCGGGCCGCGTGGGCTGGTCCTTCCGCCCGCTGGACGAAACCGCCATGCGCGCAGCCGCGCAGCACCTGCTGGGCGAACACGACTTCAGCTCCTTTCGGGCCAGCGCCTGCCAGGCGCTCAGCCCGGTCAAGACACTGCACCGCATCGACATTTCTCGGCGTGGTCCCGCCATGGCCCGTTATTGGCGCTTCGAATTCGAAGGCAATGCCTTTTTGCACCACATGATCCGCAACATCATGGGCTGTCTGGTCTATGTGGGCTCGGGGGTGCACCCCCCCGGCTGGATGCACGAAGTGCTGCAAGCCCGCAGCCGCGACGCCGCCGCCCCGACCTTCGCGCCCGATGGCCTGTACTTTGCCGGTCCCGTCTATGCGCCAGAATGGGGGCTGCCCACCACCACCCCGGCTTTTGACTGGCTGCCATGAGCGTTCAGACCCGCACCCGCATCAAGATGTGCGGCTTCACCCGCGAAGCCGATGTGGATGCGGCCGTCCGGGCCGGCGCCGATGCGATCGGCTTTGTGCTCTACCCCCCGAGCCCGCGTGCGCTCAGCATCGACCGCGCGGCCGAACTGGCGGCGCGCCTGCCCGCCTTTGTCACCCCGGTGCTGCTCTTTGTCAACGAAGCCCCCGAGCGGGTGCGTGCCGCCTGCGCCGCCGTGCCGGGTGCCCTGCTGCAGTTCCATGGCGATGAATCGCCCGAGCAATGCGGCGCGCTGAGCGCCCAAACCGGCCGCCCGCACCTCAAGGCCGCCCGAATCCCCCTGGATGCCGCCGCCAGCTTCGACTTGCTAGAATTTGCGCAACACCACCACAACGCCCAAGCCATACTGCTCGACGCCCATGTCGAAGGTTTTGGCGGCGGCGGCAAGGCTTTCAATTGGTCACTCCTGCCACCAAGCGTCAACGCTCACCTCGTTTTGTCTGGTGGACTCACACCTGCAAACGTGGCCGATGGCATTCGGTCGCTGCGCCCGCGTGCACGGTCTCTGGCCGTTGACGTGAGCTCCGGCATCGAATCGGGCAAGGGCCTGAAGGATGCCGAAAAGATCCGGCAGTTTGTCGATGCGGTGCGCACCGCCGACGGCAGCGCCTGTTGAAACCCTTTTCCCCTTCTTGACCATGTACGACTACCACCAGCCCGATGCCAAGGGCCATTTCGGCATCTATGGCGGCAGCTTTGTCAGCGAAACCCTGACGCACGCCATCAACGGACTCAAGGACGCCTACGCCAGGTACCAGCACGACCCTGAATTCATCGCCGAGTTCAAGCGCGAGCTGGCCCACTTTGTCGGCCGCCCCTCGCCGATCTACCATGCGGCGCGCATGAGCCGCGAAATGGGTGGCGCGCAGATCTTCCTCAAGCGCGAAGACCTCAACCACACCGGCGCGCACAAGATCAACAACACCATCGGCCAGGCCCTGCTGGCCAAACGCATGGGCAAGCCCCGCATCATTGCCGAAACCGGCGCTGGGCAGCACGGCGTGGCCACGGCCACCATCTGCGCCCGCTACGGTCTCGAATGCGTGGTCTACATGGGCAGCGAGGACGTCAAGCGCCAGAGCCCCAACGTTTACCGCATGAAGCTGCTGGGCGCCACCGTGGTGCCGGTCGAGTCGGGCAGCAAGACGCTCAAGGACGCCCTCAACGAGGCCATGCGCGACTGGGTGGCCAATGTGGACAACACCTTCTACATCATCGGCACCGTGGCGGGCCCGCACCCCTACCCGATGATGGTGCGCGACTTCCAGAGCGTGATCGGCGAGGAATGCCTGACGCAGATGCCTGCGATGTTCCACAGCCTGAACATGGCCGAACAGCAGCCCGATGCGGTGATCGCCTGCGTCGGCGGAGGCAGCAATGCCATGGGCATCTTCTACCCCTACATTGCCCACGAAAACACCCGCCTGATCGGCGTCGAGGCTGCAGGCGAAGGCATGGACTCGGGCAAGCACTCGTGCTCGCTGCAGTGCGGCAGCCCCGGCGTACTGCACGGCAATCGCACCTATGTGCTGCAGGACGACAACGGCCAGATCACCGAAACCCACAGCGTGAGCGCCGGCCTGGACTACCCCGGCGTCGGCCCCGAGCACGCCTTCCTCAAGGACATCGGCCGCGCCGAATACGTGGGTGTCACTGACCAGGAGGCCCTGGCGGCCTTCCACTACCTGTGCCGCACCGAGGGCATCATCCCGGCACTCGAGTCCAGCCACGCCATCGCCTACGCCATGAAGCTGGCCAAAACCATGCGCGCCGACCAGTCCATCCTGGTCAACCTCTCGGGCCGTGGCGACAAGGACATCGGCACCGTGGCCGACCTCAGCCAGGCGGACTTCTACTGCCGCCCCAGCTGCCGTGGCCAGTCGGTCAAGGGCGGCGAGCAGCCTGTGAACTTCGTCCAGTGAGGGGCAAGATGAGCCGCATTGACAGCACCCTCGCCCAGCGCAAGACCCAGGGCCGCAAGGCATTGATCCCTTTCGTGACGGCAGGCTTTCCCTTTGCCGACAGCACCCCCTCGCTGATGCACGCCATGGCCGCTGCCGGCGCCGACATCATCGAGCTGGGCGTGCCGTTTTCCGACCCCTCGGCCGACGGCCCTGTGATCCAGAAGGCGGGTGACCGCGCCCTGGCCTACGGCATTGGCCTGGTGCAGGTGCTGGCGATGGTGCGCGAGTTCCGCCAGACCAACACCACCACCCCGGTGGTGCTGATGGGCTACGCCAACCCGGTCGAGCGCTACGACCAAAAACACGGTGCCGACAGCTTCATCCGTGATGCATCCAGCGCCGGTGTGGATGGCGTGCTGATCGTGGACTACCCCCCGGAAGAATGCGTGGAATTTGCCGACAAGCTGCGCGCCCATGGCATGGACCTGATCTTCCTGCTGGCGCCCACCAGCACCGATGAACGCATGGCGCAGGTGGCGCAGGTGGCCAGCGGCTACGTCTACTACGTCTCGCTCAAGGGCGTGACCGGCTCGGGCGCGCTCGACACCGCTGCGGTCGAGGCCATGCTGCCGCGCATCCGTCAGCATGTGCACATCCCGGTGGGCGTGGGTTTCGGCATCCGCGACGCCCAGACGGCCCAGGCGATTGGCCGCGTGGCCGATGCGGTGGTGATCGGCTCGCGCCTGATCCAGCTCATCGAGAACGAGGCCCCCGACCGCGTCAATGCCGTGGCCGCCGACTTCCTCGCCGGCATCCGCCAGGCCCTTGACGCGTAGGCGCGGCGCCCGCCTGCGATCAACGATAATCTCCCACCAAGGAGAAACCCGCATGAGTTGGCTTGAAAAACTGCTGCCGCCCAAGATTGCGCACACCGACCCGGCTGATCGCCGTTCGGTGCCCGAGGGCCTGTGGATCAAGTGCCCGAGCTGCGAGACGGTGCTCTACAAGACCGATCTGGAAGAGAACGTCAATGTCTGTCCCAGCTGCGGCCACCACCACCGCATCGGCGCCCGCGCTCGCCTGAATGCCTTCCTCGACGGCGAAGGCCGCTACGAGATCGGCCAGGAAGTGGTGCCGGTCGATGCCCTCAAGTTCAAGGACAGCCGCAAGTACCCCGAGCGCCTCAAGGAGGCAATGGACAACACCGGTGAGACCGATGCACTGGTGGTGATGGGCGGCGCGGTGCACAGCATCGAATTGGTGGCCGCCTGTTTCGAGTTCGACTTCATGGGCGGCTCCATGGGTTCGGTGGTGGGCGAGCGCTTTGTGCGTGGCGTGGAGACCGCCATCGAGCAGAAGGTGCCCTTTGTGTGCTTCACCGCCACAGGCGGCGCCCGCATGCAGGAAGGCCTGCTCTCGCTCATGCAGATGGCCAAGACCAACGCGGCCCTGACCCGCCTGGCCAAGAAGGGGCTGCCCTACATCAGCGTGCTGACCGACCCCACCATGGGCGGCGTCTCGGCGGGTTTTGCCTTTGTCGGGGACGTGGTGATTGCCGAGCCCAAGGCGCTGATCGGTTTTGCCGGCCCCCGCGTGATCGAGACCACGGTGCGCGTGACACTGCCCGAAGGCTTCCAGCGCGCCGAATTCCTGCAGGAAAAGGGCGCGGTGGACTTCATCTGCGACCGCCGTGAGCTGCGCAAGACGGTGGCCAGCGTGCTGGCCATGCTGCAGCGCCAGAGCGCCGATGCGGTGAGCTGAGGGCCCCGCCGCCCTCCTCCCCAGGCCCGCATGCGGGCCTTTTTCCTGGGACTCAGAACATCCAGCCCGCCTGCAGGCCGGCCAGCAGCATGCCCGCCAGTTGCAGCACCACCAGCAGCGCCAACGGGGCCAGATCGACCCCCCCGAGCAGCGGCACCAGTCGGCGCACCGGATCGAGCCAGGGCTGCACCAGGCGATCGGCAGTCTGGAACAAGGGGGTGTCCGGCTGTAGCCAGGACATCAGCGCATAGACCAGCACCAGCGCGCTCAGCGCCGACACCGTCAGCTGCAGCAGCCCCACCAGGCTGACCAGCGGCAGCAGGGCGAGCTGGGCGCGGCCGCCGGCCAGCAGCCACAGCAGCAGATACTGCATGAGCTTGATCAGCCAGGCAGCGGCCAGGCTCGAGAGGTCCCAGCGGCTCCACGACGGGACCACCTTGCGCAGCGGCATGACGATCCAGTCGGTCACGGCAAAGACAAAGCGGCCCAGCGGCTGGTTGAACGGAATGCGCTGGGCCTGCATGGCCAGCCGCAACAGACAGGTGCCGGCCAGCAGGCCAGCGAACACATCGAGCACCAGGCTCGCCATCTGGTAGATCATCGGCGCAATCCCTTTGTGCATGCGGGGGGCATGCCAACGCGTGCGATGATAGCGCCATGCTTTCCGAGTCCGGCCAGAACCCTTCAGACCTGCAGTCCTTGCCCCTGTTTCCACTGGGCACGGCCGTCTTCCCGGGGGCCCTGCTGCCCCTGCAGATCTTCGAGCTGCGCTACCTGCAGATGGTCGGCGAATGCGAGCGCCAGGGCACGGCCTTCGGCATCGTCACCCTCACACGCGGCGCAGAGGTCCATCGCCCCGGCCTGCCTGCCGAGACCTTCGAGCCGCTCGGCACGCGGGTGCAACTCGAGAAAGTGCTGCGCCCGCGGCCCGGTCTGCTGCAGGTCTGGTGCCGGGCCATCGACACCTTCGAAGTGCTGCAAAGCGCGCAAAGGAGCGACGGCCTGTGGGTCGGTCAGGTCCGCCCGCTGCCGCCCGAGCCCGCCGTGGACGTGCCAGAGCACCTGCGCTACCTGTCGGACCAGATGGTCGAGGCCCTGCACAAGCTGCAATCGGCGCCGCTCGAGCCCCTGCCCTGGCCCGAACCCTGGCTGCCCAGGGACTGTGCCTGGCTCTCCCACCGCTGGGGCGAACTGCTGCCGCTGCCCACCCCCATGAAGTACCGGCTGCTGGCCCTGCGCGAACCCCTGCTGCGGCTTGAATTGGTGGGCGACATGGTCTCGCCCCAGACCCCTGCGGGCTGAAGCCGCCCACATGACCGGCCCAGGCGGCCGGGCACTTAAAATACCCGGTTTTGCGTACCCCAGCGCTGCAAGGCGCGGATGCCGCGTCCCACCTCCCTGCATTGCCTGGCAGCGCCAGGCCCTCCGACATGTCCGAACAGAACGCCAGCCCCGATACCGCCCCGCAAGACGAGAACCAGTTGATTGCCGAGCGCCGCGAGAAGCTCAAGGCCCTGCGCCAGGCACAGGCCGAGGGCAGGGGTGTGGCCTTTCCCAACGACTTCAAGCCGCAGCACCATGCCGATGCCCTGCATGGCCAGTACGGCCAGGCCGCACCCGAGAGCCTCAATGGCGAAGGCGCAAGCCGGGTCCAGGTGTCGATTGCCGGCCGCATGATGCTCAAGCGCGTCATGGGCAAGGCCAGCTTTGCCACCCTGCAGGACGCCACCGGCCGCATCCAGGCCTACATCACCCGCGACGATGTGGGCGAGGAGGTCTACAACGGCTTCAAGCATTGGGACCTGGGCGACATCGTCGGCGTCGAAGGCCACCTCTTCAAGACGCGCACCGGCGAACTGTCGGTGCACGCCACCCGCATCCGGCTGCTCACCAAGAGCCTGCGCCCGATGCCCGACAAGTTCCACGGCATCCACGACCAGGAAGTCAAGTACCGCCAGCGCTACGTCGACCTGATGACCGACGAGAGCGCGCGCAAGCGTTTTGCCGCCCGTTCGCGTGCCGTCAGCGGCATCCGCGAATTCATGGTGCAGCACGGCTTCCTCGAAGTCGAAACCCCGATGCTGCACCCCATCCCCGGCGGTGCCAATGCACGCCCCTTCGTCACGCACCACAATGCGCTTGACCAGGAAATGTTCCTGCGCATCGCACCCGAGCTCTACCTCAAGCGCCTGCTGGTGGGCGGCTTCGAGCGCGTCTTCGAGATCAACCGCAATTTCCGCAACGAAGGCATCTCGGTGCGCCACAACCCCGAGTTCACCATGATGGAGTTCTATGCGGCCTACTGGAACTACCAGGACCTGATGGGCTTCACCGAGCAACTCATCCGCGACGCCGCCATGAATGCCGTGGGCACGCTCGAGCTGAGCTACAACGGCCGCGCGGTCGACCTCTCCAAGCCCTTTGCACGCATGACCATCCGCGAGGCGATTTGCGCCCATACCGAAGCCGGCGCCCATGTGGACGATGCCGCCTGGCTGACCAGCGCGCTGAAAAAGCTGGGCCTGAGCGAGGACAAGAACAAACTCTCGGGCCGCAGCCTGGCCAGCCTGCAGGTGCTCTACTTCGAAGAAACGGTGGAAGACAAGCTCTGGGAGCCGACCTTCATCATGGAGCACCCGACCGAGATTTCACCGCTGGCGCGCGCCAACGATGCCCGCCCCGAAGTGACCGAGCGTTTCGAGCTCTACATCACCGGCCGCGAGTTCGGCAACGGCTTTTCCGAGCTCAACGACGCCGAGGACCAGGCGGCGCGCTTCCATGCGCAGGTGGCGGCCAAGGACGGCGGTGACGACGAAGCCATGTTCTTCGACCACGATTTCGTGCGCGCCCTGGAGTACGGCATGCCACCCGCCGGCGGCTGCGGCATCGGCATCGACCGCCTGATGATGCTGCTGACCGACAGCCCCAGCATCCGCGACATCATTCTGTTCCCGGCCCTGCGCCGCGAGCACGAGGCGGGCTGAGCCGCGCCGCCTTCAGCCCTTGCCCTCGGGCAGGCGGGGGGTGCGCTCAGGCACTTCGCGCACCTCCACATCGACCACATCGCCGTGGCCAGCCTGCGGCGCACCCGGCGGCTGGCCCATGCGGCCACCCCAGCGCATGCCGCCAGCCTGGCGCATCTGGCGGAACTGCTGCCACACCAGCACGACCTGGGGTTGGCGGCCCGTCAGCAGCCAGCGCAAGCTGGCAAAGACCACATAAGCGCCCAGCGCCAGCAGCAGCCCAACCAGCAGACCCAGGCCGAGCAGGCCCATGAAGATGCGTGCGATCCAGTGCATCGGGCTTCCCCCAGTCAAGGCAGGCGGTCAAGCGCCTGCATGTAGTCGCGCGCACGCACCAGCTCGTCCCAGGGTCGGGCGGGGGTACGCGGCAACAGGCTCAGGCGGCGCTCTTCACTCGCCTCATCAGGCCGCCAGCGCCCTTTGACCTGGGCTTCGGCCAGGTCGTCGAGGACACGGTCCAGATCGGCGCCGCCATCGGCCACCGAGCGGTTGCACAGCAAGGCCAGGTCGCAACCGGCCTGCAGTGCGGTCAGCACCGCTTCGGTGTAGCCCAGTTCACGCCCGTCGATCTGGCGGGCGGCGGCCATCGACAGGTCATCGGTGCAGACCACGCCGGCAAAGCCCAGCTGGCCGCGCAGGATGTCCTGCACCCAGCGCGCAGAGAAACCGGCGGGACGCGCATCCACCTTGCTGTAGACCACATGGGCGGGCATGACGGCGCTCAGCACACCCCCCAGCCAGGTGTAGGGCAAGGCGTCGTCGGCCAGGATGGCTTTGAGGCTGCGCCTGTCCACCGGCAGTGCCACATGCGAGTCGGCCCTGACCGCCCCGTGGCCGGGAAAGTGCTTGCCGCAGTTGGCCATGCCCGCCTGCAGCAGGCCCTGCATCAGGCAGCGCGCCAGCAGCGTGACGGTGCGCGGGTCGCGGGCAAAGGCACGGTCGCCGATCACACCGCTCTCCCCGTGGTCCAGGTCAAGGACGGGCGTGAAGCTCAAGTCCACCCCACAGGCGCGCAGCTCGCTGGCCAGCACAAAGCCGGCCGCAGTGGCGGCTTCGCAGGCCTTCATGGCCCCGCTGCCGGGCTGGCCTTTGCCGTCCTGCAACCACAACTCGCCCAGGGCGCGCATCGGTGGCAGGTGGGTGAAACCGTCGGTGCGAAAGCGCTGTACGCGTCCGCCTTCATGGTCCACCGCGATCAGCAGGTCCGAGCGGATGCTTTTGATGTCGGCGCACAAACCACTGAGTTGGGCACGGCTTTGCCAGTTGCGGCCAAACAGGATGATGCCGCCAGTGAGCGGGTGGGCGAGGCGGCGGCGGTCCACCCCGGTCAGAGCGGTGCCGGCGATGTCCAGGATCAGGGGGGCGTGCAGGGTCATGGGGTGTCCATCCAAGGTCGGGCCTGGCCCGGGGATTTCAAGGTGCCGCGGTTTCCACCACGCAGAAGCTGGCGGCGTACTCGCTTTCGTCGGTGACGGTGATGTGGGCCTGCAGGCCCCTGGCCTCGAACCACGCCTTGAGCTCGCCATGCAGCACGATGACCGGCTGGCCGCTGGGCAACTTGGCCACTTCGCACAGGCGCCAGGTCATGGGCATGCGCATGCCCAGGCCAATGGCCTTGCTGAATGCCTCCTTGGCCGAAAAGCGGGTGGCCAGGTAGCGCACGCCCCGCTCGGGCCAGCGGGCACTGCGGGCCTTCCAGGTCGCCATCTCGGCTGGCGAGAGCACCTTGGCGGCAAAGCGCTCACCGTGCCGCTCCAGACTGGCCCGGATGCGGCGGATGTCGCAGATGTCGGTGCCGATACCGTAGATCATGCGTGCAGGCAGGCCAGGTAGGCCTGCACGGTAGCGGTGTAGCCCAGTTCGAGCGCATCGCCGATGAGTGCATGGCCGATCGAGACTTCCTGCAGGTCCGGCACGGCCTGCACGAAGGCAGGCAGGTTGTCGCGGTTGAGGTCGTGGCCGGCGTTGACGCCCAGGCCGACGGCCAGCGCGGCCTGGGCCGCCTCGGCATAGCGCTGCAATTGCGCCGCCTGTGCGGACGTGCCCCAGGCAGCGGCATAGGGCTCGGTGTAGAGCTCCACCCGGTCGGCGCCAACGGCACGCGCAGCGGCCATCTGCGCTGGCTCGGGGTCCATGAACAGACTCACCCGCACGCCCAGCGCCTGGCACTCGGCGATCAGCGGACGCAAGCGCTCGGCATCCTGCGGGAAGCGCCAGCCATGGTCGCTGGTGAACTGGCCTTCGCTGTCGGGCACAAAAGTCACCTGCTGTGGCCGCACATGGCGCACATGCGCCATCAGGTTGTGAAAGGGGTTGCCCTCGATGTTGAACTCGCACTGCGGCCATGCGCGCATGAGGACGGCGAGCTCGTTGACGTCGCTGGCGCGGATGTGGCGCTCGTCGGGGCGCGGGTGGATGGTGATGCCGTGCGCTCCCGCCTGCAGGCACAGCTGCGCCGCCCGGCTCACGCTGGGGATGCCCAGGTGGCGTGAATTGCGCAGCAGCGCGACCTTGTTGACGTTCACGGAGAGCGCCACGCGGGCAGCACGGTCAGGGGCAGGGGCAGCACTCATAAGCTTTGGATGTCCAGCATCATCTGGCGGGTGCGGAAAGCACCGACACCGCAATGGTAGTTGAGGAGATGGCGCAAAGGCCGCTGCAGCAGCACCAGCAGGTCGGCACATTGGCGCAGCAGGGCGGCAAAAGGCAGCGGCTCGTCCAGTGCCTGCTGCAGGGCCTGCCATTGGGCGCCGGTCAGGGCATGCCGTTCTTCGGCGGGCACCCACTGCAGGCCGGCTTCAGGCACCAGGGCATAGCGGTCCAGCGCCTGCAGTGGCTGCAGGCTCAGCGTCTGCACGTCCAGCGAGGGCAGAAAGCCCAGCTCGCGCAGGAGCAGCAGCTCAAATCCGCGCAGCCCCCATTGCAGGGCCTCGGGCTCGCCACTGGCGAGCAGGCGCACGGTGGCGGCATACACCTCAAACAGGGCCGGGTGCGGATCGTCGCGGGCCAGCAGGCGCATCAACAGCTCGTTGAGGTAATAGCCCGAGAGCAGGGCTTCGCCGGTGGGCATGACGTGGCCGCCCACCCACTCGGCCCCCTTCAGGGTGCGCACATCGCCTTCGCCGCCAAAGCTGATGGCCAGCGGCTGCAGGGGCAGCAGAACCGGACGGAAACTCGAGCTCGGCCGCTTGGCCCCCTTGGCCACCAGCGCCACGCGGCCGTGCTCGCGGGTGAAGACCTCCAGGATCAGGCTGGTTTCGCTCCAGTCGTAGCGGTGCAGCACATAAGCCGGTTCGTCAGCGATCCGCCGCGTCGCCATGGTCGAGGTCACTCGTAGCCAAAGGAGCGCACCCGGGCCTCGTCATCGGCCCAGCCCGAGCGCACCTTGACCCACAACTCGATGAAGACCTTGGCATCGAGCAGCTTTTCGAGTTCGACCCGCGACTCGGTACCGATGCGCTTGAGCTTTTCGCCCTTCTCGCCGATCACCATGGCCTTGTGGCCATCGCGCTCGACCACGATGGTGGCGGCGATGCGCACCATGCGGCTGGCGCTCTTGCCAGGTTCCTCCTCGAACTTCTCGATCACCACCGTCGAGGTGTAGGGCAACTCATCTCCGGTGAGACGAAAGAGTTTTTCGCGGACGATTTCGCTGGCCAGAAACTTCTCGCTGCGGTCGGTCAGCTCGTCGTTGGTGTACCACCAGCCCTGCTCGGGCAGGTATTTGTCGCAGATGCCCAGCAGGCGCTCGATGTCCTTGGGCTGCTTGGCCGACATGGGGACGAATTCGGCAAAGGGGTGGCGCTCCTGCATGTCGCGCAGCCACGGCGCGACCTCGGCACGACGGTGCACCATGTCAAGCTTGTTGGCGATCAGCAGCACCGGAATGCCAGGCTTGAGCAGGGACAGCACCTTGGCATCGGCCAGGGTGAAACTGCCGGCCTCGACCACGAACAGCACAAGGTCCACATCGCCCACTGCGCCCATCACCGTCTTGTTGAGCGATTTGTTGAGCGCCGTGCTGTGGCGGGTCTGGAAACCCGGCGTATCGACAAACACATACTGGGTCTGGCCCAGGCTGCGGATGCCGGTGATGCGGTGGCGCGTGGTCTGGGCCTTGCGCGAGGTGATGCTGATCTTCTGGCCCACCAGGGCATTGAGCAGCGTGGACTTGCCCACATTGGGCTTGCCCACGATGGCGATCAGGCCACAGCGCTGCCCATCCGCCGACACCGCCTGGGCGGGGGCCTGCGTCTCGAAGCCGGCCTGCGCCGTTTCGTCGGCGCTGCGCGGCTGCACCGTCACGCCTGGAATCTCGACCGCACGGCGGTGCACGGGGGCGGAAGGCTGGTCGGTGGGGCGTGGGTCGTTCATGCGTGGGTGTTTTTGAGGATGTCGAGCATGGCAGCAGCAGCCGCCTGCTCGGCGGCACGCCGCGAGGGACCCAGACCGCGCTGCGACTGGCGCAATTCGCGCACTTCGCAGGCCACTTCAAAGGTCTGGCGGTGGGCGGCGCCGGTGGTGGCCATCACAGCGTACTGCGGGAGCGCCAGTTTGCGCGCCTGCAGCCATTCCTGCAACTCGGTCTTGGGGTCCTTGGCGGCCGCCTGCATCTGCGGCTGGATGTCGACACTCTGGAACAGCCGCTCGACCAGGCCCTGGGCTGCGCTGTGGCCACCATCGAGGTAGACCGCACCAATCACCGCCTCAAGGGCATCGGCCAGGATGGAGGGGCGCTTGCGACCGCCAGAGCGCAGCTCGCCCTCGCCCAGACGGATCACTTCGGACAATCCGATCTGCAGCGCCAGCGCCTGCAAGGTCTCCTGCTTGACCAGGTTGGCGCGCACCCGCGAGAGGTCACCCTCGGGCAGCTGGCTCAGCTGGGTGTAGAGCAGGTGCGCCACCGCCAGGTTAAGGACCGAATCTCCCAGGAATTCCAGCCGTTCGTTGTGGTCGGCCCCGAAACTGCGGTGGGTGGTGGCCTGCTGCAGCAGGGTCCGGTCGCGGAAGGCATAGCCCAGGCGAGTCTGCAGCGCGGAGAGGAGGTCGGGCGTGCTCACGGGGTCAGTCGAAGGAACCGATGCGCTTGATGTTGCCGAAGTTCATCCAGACAAAAAAGGCCTTGCCCACGATGTTCCGGTCGGGCACAAAGCCCCAGTAGCGTGAATCGAGCGAGTTGTCGCGGTTGTCGCCCATCATGAAGTAATGGCCCTCGGGCACCTTGCAGACCACGCCCTCGACGCTGTAGCGACAGTGCTCGCGACCCGGGAAGTCTTCCGCCCCCGGCACGAAGGCCGGGCGCTCGTTGTCGATGATGGTCTGGTGGGTCTTGCCTGGCAGCTGCTCACGCTCGTGGCGGAAATAGCGCATGGTGGAATCGTCAAAGAATTCCGGCAGCGCCTCGACCGCCACCGGCTGGCCATTGATGCTGAGCTTCTTGTTCAGGTAGGCCACCTCGTCGCCCGGCAGGCCCACCACCCGCTTGATGTAATCCACGCTGGGCTTGGGCGGGTAGCGAAAGACCATGACATCACCGCGCTGCACCGGATGGCCTTGGGTGACCTTGGTGTTGGCCACCGGCAGGCGGATGCCGTAATGGAACTTGTTGACCAGGATCAGGTCGCCGATGTGCAGCGTCGGGATCATCGAGCCCGAAGGGATCTTGAAGGGCTCGAAGAGGAAGGAGCGCAGGATGAAGACGGTCACGATGACCGGGAAAAGCCCGGCCGTCCAGTCCAGCCACCAGGGCTGCATCAGCAGCTTCTGCTGGGCTTCGCGGGTGTCGGTGTCGACCTTCTCGATGCCCATGCGCTGCAATTCTTCACGACGGCTGACGGTGTCGGCTTCCAGCCGGGCCGCGGCTGCCTGCCGCTGCGGCAGAAAGTGAAAGCGCTCGGCCAGCCAGTAGATGCCGGTGACCGTGCTGGCCAGGAGCAGCAGCAGCGCAAAGTTGCCTTCGATGGCATCGAAGTACCAGCCGGCGATGTAGCCGCCAAAGGCGGCCAGGATGAAGGCGGTCAGGATGGGCATCAATCTTCTACCTGGAGGATGGCGAGGAAGGCCTCTTGCGGCACCTCGACCGAACCGATCTGTTTCATGCGCTTTTTACCCGCTTTCTGCTTCTCCAGCAGTTTGCGCTTGCGGGTGATGTCACCGCCATAACACTTGGCCAGCACGTTCTTGCGCAGGGCCTTGATGGTCTCACGGGCGATGATGTTGGCCCCGATGGCGGCCTGGATGGCCACATCGAACATCTGGCGGCTGATGATCTCGCGCATCTTGGCCGCCACCGCACGGCCGCGGTACTGCGACTGGCTGCGGTGCACGATGATGGACAGGGCGTCGACCTTCTCGCCGTTGAGCAGGATGTCGACCTTGACCACGTCGGAGGCGCGGTACTCCTTGAACTCGTAGTCCATCG
>JACCED012380172.1_pt1 | contig 21004 bp, 16 predicted proteins | sample 7455021 | NCBI WGS metagenome assembly JACCED01 (sample SAMN15323456, study PRJNA562643) | freshwater metagenome | isolation source: river surface water | place: USA:Blue River Watershed | collected 2017-08-19
GCATCACCGTGGCTGCAACCTCTTTCGCCGCAACCAGCAAGGCTGGCAGACGCCGCGCCAGCTCAAGCCCGCCTTGCTGGTGGCGCAGGCCGGGGGCGCGTTGATCTGGCGTGAGGAGGCGCGTCTCCACCATCAGCCAAGGCGCTCCGTCAGACGAGCAATGAGACCAGAAATCGTTTCACCCTCTGCACGCGCTGCGAAGGTGAGCGCCATACGATGTTTGAGGATGGGCTCAGCCAAGGCGCGCACATCATCCAGTGAAGGCGCAAGACGCCCATCAACAAGCGCGCGTGCACGGGTGGCCAACATCAATGCTTGCGCCGCGCGTGGACCCGGACCCCAAGAGATATGGCGTGTGACAGCGGGATCGCCTTCGCCCGGACGCGCATTGCGCACCACATCAAGAATGGCCTCCACGACGCTCTCACCCACCGGCAGACGGCGTACCAAGCGCTGCACACTCATCAAATCATCCGCCGTCATGGCGGCGCGCAGGCGCGTTTCGCTTTCGCCCGTTGTCTCGATCAGAATGCGCCGCTCGGCATCGCGATCAGGATAGGTGACATCAATCTGCATCAGGAAGCGATCAAGCTGTGCTTCGGGCAGTGGATAGGTGCCTTCCTGTTCAAGAGGGTTTTGCGTGGCAAGCACATGGAAGGGCCGCGGCAGATCATGACGCTCACCTGCCACCGTCACATGATATTCCTGCATGGATTGCAGCAAAGCAGATTGCGTGCGCGGGCTGGCACGGTTGATCTCATCTGCCATCAGAAGCTGCGCGAAGATGGGGCCGCGCACAAAACGAAAGGCGCGGCGTCCATTCTCGCCTTCTTCCATGATTTCCGAGCCCAGAATATCGGCCGGCATCAGATCGGGCGTGAATTGCACGCGGCGTGCATCAAGACCAAGTACGGTGCCGAGCGTCTCGACGAGTTTGGTTTTTGCCAAACCGGGCACGCCGACCAGCAGACCATGTCCACCAGCCATCAAGGTGACCAGCACCTCTTCCACCACGCGCTCCTGACCGAAGATGACGGAGCCGATGGCGCTGCGCGCAGCAGCCACACGCTCAAGCGCCAGTTCCGCGCTCCGCGCGATGGCGCTTTCCAGAGATGTGGCATTGGTGTCGTGGCTGGCGCTCATCATCACTCCTTGCGATCTCATCAACTGCGCCGGGGCGCGCATTTCAAAAGAGAGCGCCACGGTAGGCGCATGCGGTAAACGAAGCTAGTTTAGGCCCCAGATGGCGCTTGTCGATCCCATGGTGCCATCACAATTGAAGTTATGTTCACGGGGCTTTGGTGCGAAAACATGGCAGATGTGCCCAAAGGACTGGAAAGCCTGATGCGCCATGCGAGCGGCGCCGCCGGGAAAGCGCTGCCGCCGGTCCAGTCCTGGAACCCGCCCCATTGCGGGGATATAGGGCTCAAAATCGACCGGGAGGGCCGCTGGTTCTATCAGGGCTCGCAGATTACACGCGCGCCGCTGGTGCGGCTCTTCGGTAGCATCCTGCGAAAGGATCCTGAGGGCTATGTGCTTGTGACCCCGGTGGAAAAGGTCTCGATTGAGGTCGAGGATGCGCCTTTTCTGGCGGTCGAGCTGATGCGGCGGGGCGCGGGTGAGGCCCAGAGCCTCGCCTTTCGCACCACTCTTGATGAGTGGGTGGAGGTCGGCCCCGACCATCCCCTGCGCTTTGCCACCGGCGGCCAAGGCTTCAAGCCCTATGTCCTTGTACGCAAGGGGCTATGGGCGCTGCTGTCGCGCCCCCTCGCTTTTGACCTCGTGGACCTAGCCGTTCAACACGGGCCTTCCACGGGCCTGTGGTCCAACGCTATGTTCTTCCCTCTGGACGGGACAGACGGAACTGGACTTGCGGCGTGCAACAGAGCGGACTGATCGAGCTATTTTCTGTAGAGGATGTGCGCCTGCGCGCTTTGGCCCGGCTGACCGCCGAGCTGGGTGGCGATCTTTTGGGCGGCCCGATTGGAGCGGGTGATCACCTGACCTCACCCCATGCCTTTCCGCAGGGGCTCGCCCCCAAACGTCCCGCTGCCGTCCTCGTCCCCGTCGTGGCGCGCGAAGAAGGCGCGACGGTGCTTTTGACGAAGCGCTCCGAAGGCCTGCCACAGCATTCGGGCCAAATCGCCTTCCCCGGCGGCAAAATCGACCCCTGCGACGCCTCCCCCATTGCCTGCGCCTTGCGTGAGGCCCATGAGGAGATCGGCCTTCATACGCATCATGTGGAGCCACTCGGCTATCTCGACACTTATGCAACGGGGACCGGCTTTCGCATTTTCCCCGTGGTAGCGATCATCCAGCCGCCCTTCGAATTGACGCTCAATCGTGGCGAGGTGGATGATGTGTTTGAAGTGCCCATGCGCTTCCTGATGGATCCTGCCAATCATCAACGCCACACGCGCGAAGCCACCAATGGCGTGACGCGTTACTTCCATGCCATGCCTTATGAGAACCGCTACATCTGGGGTGCAACAGCGGGCATGTTGAAGAATCTTTATGAGAGGCTCTATTGCGACTGAGCTTCCTGCAAGACGCAAAAGTGAAGCACCTCTTCAACGTGATCGACGGTGCCGGCGAAGAATTGCGCGTGGTAGGCGGCGCGATCCGCAATGCGCTTTTGGGTGAGCCGGTTCACGAGATTGATTTCGCTTCAACCGCTTTGCCACAAGTGATCATGGCACGCGCGCAACAAGCTGGTTTGCGCTGTGTGCCAACAGGAATCGACCATGGCACCGTGACCATCATCATTGAAGGCACGCCCTTTGAGATCACGACCCTGCGCGAAGATGTCGAGACCGATGGGCGACGTGCGAAAGTCCGTTATGGGCGAAACTTTGAACATGATGCCTTGCGTCGCGATTTTACCATGAATGCGCTGAGTTGCCGCGCCGATGGCCAGATCTTTGATTATGTCGGCGGCCTTGCCGACATCGAAAGCCGGCATGTGCGTTTCATTGGCAATGCAATTGACCGCGTGCGCGAGGATTATCTGCGCATTCTGCGTTTCTTCCGCTTCCACGCGGCCTATGGCGAGGGGGCGCTTGATCAGGAGGCTTTCCACGCCGCCATCGTCGAGCGCGATGGTATGCACAATCTTTCACGCGAACGCATTCGCGCGGAACTGCTGAAACTCGTCGTCGCACGCAAGGCCGCATCTGTTGTTGCGCAAATGTGTGGCGCTGGCATGTTGATCCCTGTGCTGGCTGGCATTACGACGCCCGCGCGTCTTGCAAGAGTGGCAGCGATTGAAACGGGGCGCAGCGCCAAGCCCGATGCTGTCTTGCGTTTGATGTCCTTGTGCGTTCTGGTACGCGAAGATGCCGAACGGCTGCGGCAGGAGTTGCGGCTCTCCAATGCAGAGACCGAGCGCATGACCCGCGCGACACGATTGGCTGAAAAGCTGCATGGCTGCGAAGCACCGCCCAAGGCGGAGGAGAGCCTCGTCTTTTTGTATGAGCATGGCCGACAGGCCTGTCTTGATGCTTTCACCCTCGCACAGGCCGAAAGCCATGCGGCCCCCAATGATCCACAATGGCTCAGCTCGTTAAACTTCCTGCGCGAAGCAGCAGAGCCGCAACTTCCATTCACTGGCGCTGACCTTGTCGCACAAGGTCTCACCCCCGGCCCGCAAGTGGGCCAGATGCTCAAAGCCCTGCAAGCTGATTGGATTCGTGCAGGTTTTCCGCGCGATCCCGCCGCTCTTAACCGCCTTCTGAGGAAGGCGATGGGCGACAGCTGAAGAGACTCCCCCTCAAAGCCCCAACGCGCTACATAGAGAGCGTTGGAGTGCGTGATGGGTTTTGAGCGTAAAAGTCCCCGCGATGTGGCGCGTTCGCTTGGCGAGCGCAGCCGCCGTCATGCCAAGGCGAAGAGCGTGGCCATGAGCGCATGGCGGCGCGAAACCTTCACCATGCCGCGCCTTGAAGCGCGCGAAAAAGCGCGCGAATGGTTCGATCGTTATCCAAAAGCTGCTTATATGACCGAGATTGAATCTTGGCGCGAACTCGCGGACGGGCAGATTGAATTCACCATCCGCCGCTTGCCAACCGCAGATTAGATCTCAACATCCGGCGTCTTCCAGGCAAGATGCTGGCCACCATCCACCGCAATCATCTGACCCGTGACCCCGCGCGCTTCAACAAGGAAGCAGACGGCATGGGCGATTTCGCGCGGATCAATCGGGCGCGCCAAAGGTGTGGCGAGAGCCTCGCGCGTAAACCCTTCCGCACCTTGCATGTGATTGGCAAGTGTTGGTCCAGGCCCGACTGCATTCACCCGAATGCGTGGCGCAAACGCCTGCGCCATAGTCTGTGTTGCACTCCACAGGGCTGATTTTGACAGCGTGTAGGAGAAGAACAGCGGATTGAGCCTCCAAACACGCTGATCAATGATATTGACGATGACAGCTTCGCGATCAGCCGGCACTTGCGCTGCAAAGTCACCCGCCAATTGCAGGGGGGCACGCAGATTGATCGCCATGTGACGATCAAACAGGTTCAGATCAAAAGCCTCGGCACTGTCATTTTCAAACAGGGAGGCGTTATTGACGAGCAACGTCAGATCACCGAGTGCACCCCGCGCAGCTGCAACGAGTCTGGCGACATCCTCCGTCCGGGCGAGATCGCCCGACAGCACGCACGCCCGCGCGCCCTTTTGAACAAGCTCGGCGCAAAATGCCTCAGCCTCCGGTCGTGACCGCTCGCTGGCATGAAGGGCCACCGCAAAGCCGCGCCCCACCAGAGCTTCCGCAATGGCCCGCCCGATACGACGAGAAGCACCTGTGACAAGAGCGCAACGCAGATCTGCTTTTTCCATCAAAACCTCGCTCCTCCCTTATCTGCTGCGACGCTTGCCGCAATCAAGTGCCACAAACGCCACCATTCAGCCGCAAAGTATAGCTAAGCTTTAAGAATTCGTTAGGCACGTTACTCGTCAATTAATTCGTGTTAAACTTGCGTATTGTTGCTAATTAATTGATTTTTAACCGAAATATTCATAAGTATATTTAAGTATAGTTATGCCATAGCTATGCCATTATTCGTCAGTAATACTTCACCTGTGTCGGGCGATTCAGAAATTGGAAACTTTTTCTGCCTAAGCCCGAGGTCAGGTTTGCCGCATTTCGCGGCTTGTGGAGTTAGAGATATGAGCACCCGTATTTCCGTTCTCGCCGCCCTTTCGGCGCTTGCTTTTGCTGGCACAGCTTCGGCGGCTGACCTTCCCCGCCGCACCGGCGCTGCAAGCCCCGCCCCCTTCAAGGCTGCCCAGCCTGCCGGCACATGGACCGGTTTCTATGCCGGCGTTGTCGGTGGCTATAACTGGACGAGCCAGAAGGGCGCCGCTGACAGCACCTATGGTTCGCTTGATGGCGGCCTGCTGGGCGTCACCGGCGGCTACAACATGCAGTGGGGTCAGGTTGTGGCTGGCGTCGAAGGCGACATGGGCTGGTCCAATGCCGACAACAATCGTGCAGGCAACAAGTCTGAGCTGCGCAATGCGGCCACTCTGCGCGCACGCGCTGGCCTTGCGGTTGATGCCTCGACCCTGCTTTACGCAACGGGTGGCTATGCTGGCGCCAATATCAAGCGCGATAACGGCACAACCTCCAGCAGTGATTGGCATCATGGCTATGCGCTCGGCGCTGGCCTTGAATATGCCTTCACGCGCAGCGTGACTGGCAAGGCCGAATATCTTTATACGGACCTGGGCAATGGCAGCGGCGGCGCGCTGAAGACCGGCGTCACGCAAAATGGCGTGCGCATGGGCGTGAACTATCGCTTCTGATCTGGCGCGTTCAGCAGAACAGGAAAGGCCCGGCACAAGCCGGGCCTTTTTTGCTTAACCAAGGCGCAGATTAACAGCCTTGGGGCCTTTACCCTTTTTGTCAGGCTCGATTTCGAAGCTAATCTTCTGCCCCTCGCTCAATGAGCGCAGGCCAGCCTGCTCAACGGCTGTGATATGCACGAAGATGTCATTGCCTCCGCCATCCGGCTTGATGAAGCCGTAGCCTTTTTCGGTATTGAAGAATTTCACCACACCCGTCTGTGCCATGGCTGGCATCCTTTCCACCGCCCGCTCGTCCCCGAAAGCGAACGTCCTTGCTTGCACTTTGCTCAGCCCCGCTCAAAAGATGGGGCATGTTGTGCAAGTTGCAACGGCGGAACATTCATTCACCTGCAAGCCAGCTGATCCGCCAGGCTGCACCTCGGCCTTGCGCCAACAATGATGTGAATAGAGGCAATAGCTGTCGAGCTTCCGCTTCCAAAGCAAAGGGAGGATTGATGACGATGAGGCCACAGCCTTTCAACGGACCTTCCGATTGCAAGTGATCAATCTGCATTTCAAGACAAAGGACGCGACGAATATCGCCCTTGCCCATGCGTGCACGAAAAGCATCAACCTCAGGCGTGGCCTTGAGAGGATACCAGATCGCGAAACATCCGGTTGCCCATTTGCCATGAGCCAATGCTATGGCTTTTTCCAAAGTGCTGAATTCATCGCGCTGTTCAAAAGGCGGATCAATCAGGACAAGACCACGGCGCTCAGCTGGCGGAACGCCGGCTTTCAAACCCTGATAGCCATCCATCGCCAACACTTTGACGCGCGAATCTCGCCCCAGATTTTTCACAAGTCGGCGCTCGTCATGGGGATGCAATTCGCAAATGGTCAGCCGATCCTGCGCCCGCAACAGCGATTTTGCGATCATAGGAGAGCCCGGATAGCGCCCTTCAAATTGCTGCGTCAGCGCAAGATAAGGGGCGAGCAACTGTGCCGCCTCGCCACTGAGCTGAGCTTGCCACAGTCGCGCAATCCCCTCGCGCCATTCGCCGGTCTTTTGCGCCTCTTCGCTTGAGAGATCATAAAGACCGATACCTCCATGCGTTTCGAGATAACGCAGTGGCGTATCCTTACGCATGAGATAGGTCAGAATGCGCATCAACAGCGCATGTTTGAACACATCGGCAAAATTGCCCGCGTGATAAGCGTGGCGATAATTCATCTACAAGCTCGGCGGAATTTTCATGCTCTGCGCCTTGCAGGCATTACGCACAACATCAGGACAGGGCCGAAACTCGCGCAGATCATGCGTCATGCAAATGCGAACCTCCTGCAGAAAACCACGCGAACATTGCACCGCCATCATGCCAGGCCGCAAATGCGGATTCACACGCTGGAACGCTCGCTGTACATCCAGCGGGGCTGCTTCACGCTCCTGACCAAGCCGATCATATTCGGGCGGAATGACCACGGCCTCGCGCGCACGACGCACATCAGCAAAATATTCCTGCGGCGATTTCCCAGAACAGGAGCCATGACGCCGCCATTCATGGCGCGCCAACCCTTCCGTTGGAAAGAGGCCCTTCGCCAACTCAAGCGCTGCACGTGGAACAGGACGGCCCTGCGCATCACAGTCGCTGGGATAGCCCTTCTCATATTGCGGCCAAAGCCCATGCACCACAAAGCCAAGCCCCAAACCCGGCTGGCATTGATCGCGCCCGCGCTCCGCACCTCCTGATGCGCAATAGGCTGCAGACCAGGACAAGGACAGGACATAAAAATCAAAAGGCCGCGCGGTACCACGCTCCTGTGCAATAGCAGGAGAAAGACAGGCGACGAGCGCCAAGACCCGCAAGCTGAATTTCGCCACCCTCAACCCCCAACAGTCACGACCGCGCTGCTCGGCAGTTGCGCCCATAACTGAGGTTGCGGTCAAGCCCGGCAATGCAAAAAGTCACGCCCCAATGTTGAAAAAGATTGACGCCACCAAAGAGCAACCCAAGAAAATCACCACCTGCAGGGCCAGTATCCTCACCGATCGTATAGATGAGCGAGCGCTCTTCCCCCGAATTCATCCAGACTTGGGCCGTGCAGGAGCGGCGCGGAATCGTATCAACACCGGCCAGCCGATATCCTGTCTCGCGGATTTTATGAAAAGCCACGATATGCAAGCCAGAGCCCCAATATTTTCGCTCGCTCTTTGCAAAACGTGTTTGAATCTTTTCGAGCACCTTCACATCCTCACACAGCGGCATGGCACCACTATAGGGGAGATAGCGCTTTTCGGATGGGGTGACGGGCTGCGCCAAAGCCATCGGCGCCAAGGACAGAAACAAGGCGATCGAGAGTGCTGATTGCTTCAACATAGTCATCCTCACAGCGCCCCGCATCACGATGCGATAGAGCGCCTTGTGAGGTCAAGTGTCACGCAAGCTACAACTCAGCTACGGTGATACACATCATCGAGGCGCACAATGTCATCCTCTCCAAGATAGCTGCCCGTTTGCACTTCGATCAGTTCAAGGTCGATCTTGCCGGGATTGGTGAGGCGATGAATACATCCAATCGGCAGATAGATGGATTCATTTTCATGCACCAGCTTCTCCTCGCCGTCCTTGCTGACAAGCGCCGTCCCTTTCACCACGACCCAATGTTCGGCGCGGTGCAAATGTTTTTGTAATGACAGTTTGCCATGCGGCTTCACCACGATGCGCTTGACCTGATAGCGAAGCCCGTCATCAATGCTCTGATAATAGCCCCAGGGACGATAAACACGCTTATGTTCCTGCGCTTCCGAGCGCCCGCGCTTCTTCAGCTCTTCAACAAGATCCTTGACACGACCAGCCTCTTTCGCGTTCAGGACCAGCACAGCATCGCGCGTGGTGATGACAACCACATCCTGCATTCCAACAACCGCCGTCAATTGCTCCGGCGAACGCACAAGCACATTGCGCGAGGCAATGGCAAAGCCATCACCCTCAATCACATTGCCATCGGCGTCTTTCTGCGACAGCTCATGCACGGCAGACCATGAACCGACATCTGACCAGCCCATATCAGCAGGCGTGACCGCAGCAAGTTCCGTATGCTCCATCACCGCGTAGTCAATTGAAATGCGTGGTGCCTGAGACAGGGCATCGCGGTCGAGAAGCTGAAACTGCAGGTCTCGCTTGGCGCCTGCAACCGCAGCAGACGCAGCCTGGGACACCGCCTCGGCATGAGCCATCAACTCGCCCTTCATCACATCGGCACGGAAGATGAAGTTTCCTGAATTCCAGAGATAGCCTTCCGCAACATAGCGGCGCGCAACATCTTCATCGGGTTTTTCAACAAAGGCTGCTACACGCGAGACACCTTCAAGACCCGGCAGTGTCTCACCCTTGCGAATATACCCATAGCCGGTGGCAGGCTGATCCGGCGTCACACCAAGCGTGACGATATAGCCTTCATGCGCAGCACGCGCTGCTTTGACACACAGCGCATTCAACACATCGGGCCGCGTAATCACATGATCGGCTGCAAAGACACCGACAATCGTGTCAGGCGCCTGCTTGAGAGCCAGCTCAACAGCGACAGCAACGGCGGCCGCTGAATCGCGCCGCACGGGCTCAAGCACGATCTCGGCATCCATTTCCACTTGCGCCAATTGCTCAGCGACAAGGAAGCGGTAGTCTTCATTGGTGAGGACGATTGGACGCTCAAAAGCCTCGCCCTTCAAATGGCGCAGGGCAAGCTGAAAGGTCGATTGCGAGCCCAAAAGCGGGATGAATTGCTTTGGCAAGCGCTCGCGCGATTCAGGCCACATGCGAGTGCCCGAACCGCCGCACATAATGACGGGAAGCAGCTTCATACCCTAACCCCTCACCCCAAGCTCTTGCCCAAGCCCTGGTCAGGGCCACTTGGCTATAGTCTAGCCGCAGCACCCCGCCCTGTCAGTCCGCCTTTTTCTGGTAATCCTTCACATCGTTAAAGATGATCTTGGGCCACTTTTCTTTCTCATAATTGAGAGCCCAGGCCGACTGGGCGAGAAAGACAGGGGCATGATCAAGATCAGCCGCGATCGAAGAGGGAAAAGCGCGGATAAATTTGTCGAGTTCTGCCGGGTCCTCCGCACTGATCCAGCGACAGACCTCAAAGCGGCTCTGCTCAAAGCTGACGGGCAAGCCGTATTCAGCCTGCAGGCGCTCGGCCAACACATCAAGCTGCAAGGCGCCAACCACGCCCACGATTGCGCCTGATCCATCATTGGGGATAAAGACCTGCACCACGCCCTCTTCAGCCATTTGCTGAAGCGACTCGCGCAGCTTCTTAGCCTTCATCGCATCGCCCAATTTCACGCGACGCAAGATTTCTGGCGCGAAGCTTGGCACGCCACGGAACACGATATCTTCGCCTTCCGTGATCGTATCGCCGATGCGCAACGTTCCATGATTGGGAATACCCACCACATCACCCGCATAGGCCTCTTCCGCAATCTGACGGTCCTGCGCGAAGAAGAATTGGGGTGCATTGATCGGCATTGCCTTGCCCGTCCGCACGAGCTTTGCCTTCATGCCGCGAGTCAGCTTGCCAGAACAAACGCGCGTGAAGGCAATGCGATCACGATGATTGGGATCCATATTCGCCTGAATCTTGAACACAAAGCCGGTCATCTTCGGCTCACGCGGCTCGACGCGACGTGTGGCTGACTCTTGCCCGCGCGGGGGCGGCGCAAATTCACCCAGACCGTCGATCAAGTCCTGCACACCAAAGGTACGCAGAGCTGAACCCCAGAAAACGGGCGTAAGATGCCCTTCGCGGAACGAGTCGAGATCAAAGGGTTTGCAAGCGTCCACCGCAAGCGACAGCTCTTCCCGAAAGGCTGCACGCTCATGCTCAGGCAGCAATTCAGCAATAGCGGGATCTTCGGGACCATTGACAGGCTGGGGCGGCGCATCAGGGTCCAAATGACGGATCAGACTCTTGCGCAGATCATAGGTGCCAGCGAAATCGCGCCCACGACCAATCGGCCAGGTGAGCGGCGCTGTATCGAGCGCGAGCGTCTTTTCAATCTCGTCGAGCAGATCAAAAGGATCGCGCGTTTCGCGATCGAGCTTGTTGATGAATGTGACAATGGGAATATCGCGCAGACGACAGACTTCGAACAATTTGCGCGTGCGCGCTTCAATACCTTTGGCGGCGTCGATCACCATCACAGCCGAGTCTACTGCCGTCAGCGTGCGATACGTATCTTCCGAGAAGTCTTCATGGCCCGGCGTGTCGAGCAGATTGAACACACGCCCATCATATTCAAAAGTCATCACCGATGTGACGACCGAGATGCCGCGTTCGCGCTCAATGCCCATCCAGTCTGAGCGGGTCTGACGGCGATTGGCCTTGGCGCGTACCTCACCGGCGAGCTGGATCGCGCCGCCAAACAGCAGCAGCTTCTCAGTCAGCGTGGTCTTGCCCGCGTCCGGATGCGAAATGATCGCAAAGGTACGCCGGCGCGCTACGGGGTCAGTGCTACTCGTCATGGTCCTGCCGTCTTCAGCCCATCCACGGGCCACAGGGGCTTAACAAATGCGGGGCCGCTCTGGCAAATGCGGCCCCGACCCGTCAATGGTGAAGCGGCTGCTTGCCATGCTCACGCGCATGATCGCGTGCGACAAATGTATAGACCGCCGGCGTCACAAACAGCGTGAACATGGTGCCAATGGCCATGCCCATCGCAATCACAAGGCCAATATCGAAGCGGCTGCGCGCCCCTGCCCCCGCTGCCAGGATGAGCGGGATCATGCCAACGACCGTGGCAGCCGTCGTCATCAGGATGGGGCGCAAACGCACGCCAGCTGCATGTTCAATCGCACGGCGCCGACTATAGCCTTCCTCCTCCTGCAACCGATTGGCGAATTCCACCATCAGAATGCCATGCTTGGAGATGAGGCCGATCAGCGTGACAAGGCCGATCTGTGTGTAAATATTGATCGAAGCCGCACCCACAAAGCCAAGCACATTGAGGGGCAAAAGCGCACCGAAAATGGATGTCGGCAGCGCGATCAAAATGATGAAGGGATCGCGGAAGCTTTCAAACTGTGCAGCCAGCACAAGGAAGATCACGACCAGCGCGAAGATGAAGGTAATGGCGAGCGTATTGCCCTCCTGCACATATTGGCGCGCATCCCCCTGGAAGTCGTAAGTATAGCCTTCCGGGAAGATCTCCTTGGACTTTGCGACCAGAAAGTCGATCGCCTCGCCAATCGTGCGGCCGGGGAATGGCACGCCCGACAGCGTGGCTGAACTGAGCTGCTGGAAATTGGTCAGCGCATTGGGCTGGACGCTTGTGTTGATGCTTGCGATGGCCGACAAAGGTACGAGATCGCCAGCATTGGTGCGCACCTGATAGCGCAGCAACCATTCCGGCGTCTCGCGATATTCGCGCGGCACCTGCGGGATAACTTGATAGCTGCGGCCATAAAGGCTGAAGCGGTTGACGTAATTGCCGCCGAGCAGGGTTGCGAGTGAAGATCCCACATCCTGCATACTGATCCCTAGGCGATTGGCCTTGGCTGCATCAATCTTCATTTCAATCTGCGGCGTGTCGAATTTCAGATCCGTATCGGTGAAGATGAAGAGTCCACTCTCATTGGCCGCTTTTTGCATATCCGCCAGGACTTGCGCGAGCTGCTGATAGTCGCCCGTGGTGCGAATGACAAATTGCATCGGCGGACCGCCGCTCGAACCCGGCAGAGCCGGCGGCGAAAAGGCAAAAGCCTGCATACCGGGAATCTTCAACAGGATCGGCTGCAAGCTTTGCAGGACTTCTTTCTGCGACCGGCGACGCTCATCCCACGGCTTCAAGATCATGCCGGAAAAGGCCTGACGCACACCACCTGCCCCGTTAATCGCAAAGACATGCGATTTTTCGGGGATTTTTTCATATTCGCGATACAGCGCGCTCGTCATCTGTTCGAGATAATCGAGATTGGCATATTGGGGGGTCTTCACGATGCTCATGACGAAGCCCTGATCTTCTTCAGGCGCCAGCTCGCGCGGGGTTGAGAGATACATCACAACCGTCATTGCAATGGTGCCGAGCAAGATCAAAATCGTCATCGCCCGGAAATTGAGTGTGCGGTGAAGCAGATGCTCATATTTCAGACGCAGTCTCTCAAACAGACGATCAAGATAGGCTGCAAAACCCTTTTGCCCGCCATGATGCGGCTTCAAGAGTTTCGAGCACATCATCGGCGACAAGGTGAGGGCGACAACCCCTGAGACCACCACGGCACCTGCCAGTGTAAATGCAAATTCCCGGAAGAGCGAACCGGTAACCCCCTGCACAAAGCCAATCGGCGCATAGACCGCAACCAGCGTGATCGTCATGGCAATGACGGGACCGGCAATTTCACGCGCACCCTTGATGGAGGCCTCGAATGGCGCCATCCCATCTTCAATGTGCCGATAGATGTTCTCCACCACCACAATCGCATCATCAACGACCAGCCCGATAGCGAGCACCAGAGCCAGCAAGGTGAGCAAATTAATCGAATATCCCATGGCCAGCAGCAGCACCATCACGCCGATGAGTGACAGGGGAATGGTGACAATGGGAATGATCGTTGAACGCACATTGCCCAAAAAGAGGAAGATGACGACAATGACGATCAGCGCTGCTTCAACCAGCGTCTTGGCCACTTCCCAGATCGAGGCGCGAATGAAATTCGTTGCATCATAGGCAATCGAGGCATTCAGGCCCGGTGGCAGATTGGCCTGCAATTGCGGGAAGAATTTGCGCACATTGTCGATGACAGTGAGCGAATTTGCAGATGGTGTCGCATAGACGCCAATAAACACAGCTTTCAAGCCGTCAAAGACGGAAGAGGCATCGACCGTCTCAGGTCCTAACTCGACCGTCGCGATATTGCCCAGACGAATGAGCGAATCCCCGCGCGTGGCCACGACAAGCTGCGAAAAGGCCTGCGCACTATCAAGCGAGGTCTGGGCATTGATGGAGGTTTGAACCCAATCACCCTTCACCTGACCTGCGGCCGAGGTAAAATTATTCGCCGCCAAAGCCTGACGTATATCGCCGGGTGTCACGCCCCGCGCTGCCATACGTTCCGGGTCAAGCCAGATGCGCATGGCAAAGGTCTGCCCTCCGAGGATCTGCGCCTCGCCCACGCCTTCGAGCGTCTGCAGACCCGGCTGGACGACGCGCGTAAGATAGTCCGTGATCTGCGACGCAGTCATCGTTGCCGAATTAAACGAGAGATACATGAGGGCGAAGCCCTGACCCGTTTTCTTCACCACAACAGGATCATTCGCCTCACGCGGCAATGTGCTTTTGACCTGATTGATCTTCGACAGAACATCGGTCATTGCGCGATCTGGATTGGCATTCAAACGCAAATTGAGCGTGATGGTTGAGACATTCTGCTGCGAGCTTGAAACCAGCGTATCAATACCTTCCGTACTTGCCACAGCCTGCTCCAAAGGCGTCGTCAAGAAGCCCTTGATCAGTTCGGCATTGGCACCGGGATAGGCCGTCGTGATGGTAATCGATGTCTGCGACAATTCGGGATATTGCCGGATCTGCAGTCGCGAGGCCGATTGCAAGCCGACAAGCAGCAACATCAGACTGACAACCGTTGCCAGCACCGGACGCTTGATGAAAAGATCGGTAAAGTTCATCGTCTCAAGGCCTATTGGCGCGGAAGCGGATTGGGCGGCGTTGGCAATGCAAGCGTGTTATCGACGCGCACGCGCGCCCCATTCATCAATTTCAATTGCCCCTCGGTCACGACCTGATCATTCGTCTCAAGCCCCGACACGATAGCAATGCGGCCACCGCGGGTCTCTCCGACGCGCACAGGCTTGCGTTCAATGATCATCACGCGGTCTTCTGCGGCCTGTGCACTGCCAGGCGCCTGATCCTGCGGCTTCACAACATAAACACTGTCACCATAGAGAGAGAAAGTGACAGCAGTGCGCGGCAAAGTGAGCATCGCCGCCGACTTGCCAGCCATCACCGCCACATTGGCAAACATGCCCGGACGAAGCGTCTTGTCTTCATTGTCGATCTGTGCGCGCACAAGCAGATTGCGCGTCTCAGGGCTCACACGCGCATCAAGTGATACAATGATGCCGTTGAAAACACGATCGCCCAAGGCATCAATCGTCACCTCAACAGACAAACCAATCTTCAACGCTGCGATATTCTGCTCCGGCACGGGGAAATCGACAAAGACGGGATCGAGCTGCTGCAATGTTGTGATTGCAGTGCCGGGTGACACATATTGCCCAATATCGCCCCGTCGCAATCCAATTCGGCCTGAGAAGGGGGCTGTCAGGGCTTTCTGTGCGATGAGAGCGCGTGAACGTTCAACCGCTGCCGCAGCGGCGTCACGCTGCGCCTGTGTCGCATCAAGCGTTGAGCGTGTGGTGGAACCGCCTGTGATCAATTGACGCTGCCGCTCAAGAGCAAGCTCGGCATTTTGCAGCGTGGCCAGATTTGCCTTCAGGTCCGCCTGCTCAACGGCATCGTCAAGCTGGACCAGCAAACGTCCCTTCTCGACATCCTGTCCGGAATCGAAATGGAAGGCACGAATGACGCCACCAATCTGCGGGGCAACATCAATGCCCTGCACGGCACGGATCGTACCGATGGCAGGAATGCGCGGCACCCAGTTTTCCTCCCGCGGCTGGGCGACTGCAACAGTTGCCACTGGCGGTGGTGCCTTGGTGATGAAGCCCTTGATCATCTGCGGCTTCACAACAAACTGCAAAAAGCCGAGACCGACGGTCAAAAAGGCCAGAGCGCCAAAGACAATGACAAGGAGAATGGAACGACGACGCATTTTTCACCGCGGAAGATGGGCTGCCTAGGAGGACAGCGCGACATAGCACATAGTGGGCGCAGAAGCGACCAACAAGCGACCTGCTTTACGGCAAGCTCTGCTGACTGGATGAAACACTGTTTCGTGCCTCATGAGCAGGCAAAGCGAGCCCAGCCCGCTGCAGGGCACTCAAACGTTGCGTCTTTGAGAAACGGCTCATCAAAAGATAGATCACGGGCGTCGTGTATAGCGTGAGGATCTGGGACAAAAACAGCCCACCCACAATGGTGACGCCCAGCGGCCGCCGCAGTTCCGACCCCGCCCCAACGGCAAGTACGATGGGGATTGCGCCAAAAATCGCGGCAAGCGTCGTCATGAGAATGGGACGAAAACGTTCAAGCGCAGCCAAACGAACTGCCTCAATGGGGGCGAGCCCCCGCTCACGCTCCGCCATGATTGCGAAATCAACCAGAATGATACCGTTCTTTTTCACGATACCGATGAGAAGAATGATGCCAATAAAGGCGACAAGGGTGAGTTCCATCCCTATGCCCTGCAGGGCAATCAAAGCCCCAAGACCGGCTGGCGGCAAAGTGGAGACAATGGTGAGAGGATGAATGAGGCTCTCATAGAGAATGCCCAAAATGATATAGACCGCGACCAACGCAGCCAGAATGAGCCACACACCGCTACTCGAACTTTCTGCAATCGCTTTCGCATCGCCCGAAAAATCAGCCCTCACATTCGCTGGCAAATAAAGTCTGGCCACCGCATCGCGCAGCGCCAGATTGGCCTCTTCCGCTGACACGCCGGGCGCAGCTGCATAATTGATCGTAACGGAGGCAAAGGGCCCCGTATGATTGATCGACAGCGGCGCCGACATGCGCTCCACGCGCGCAAGGGCGCTCAAGGGAATCTGGGCACCACCACTGCTTGTTACATAAAGGCCGGCCAGATCATTGGGGTCTCGCTGACGCGAAGGCACAACCTCAAGGATCACGCGATACTGATTGCGATCGCCATAAATGGTCGAGACTTGCCGTTGACTGAACGCATTGGAGAGGACTTGGTTTATGGCGCTGATCGGCACGCCCAGTCGCGCTGCTGCAACACGATCAATCTCGACACGCGCCTGCAAGCCTTCCTTCTCGCGGTCGCTTGAAACATCGACCACCTGCGGCAGTGTGCGCGCACGTTCCAGCACTTTTGCGCCCCATTCATAAAGCGCATCGGCATCTGAACTCCACAAGGTGAATTGATAATTGGAGCGACCCTGTCGCCCGCCGACGCGGACATCCTGCATCGCAATCAAATAAACGCGGATGCCGGGAAGGGAGGCGAGTTTCTGCCGCAAGCGTGCGATCACCTGCTGCGAAGACTCACGCGGGCCGCTTTTGAGACTGATGAAGATGCGACCGGAATTAACCGACCATCCACCACCCACGAATGATGCAACAGACTGGACGGCAGGATCTGCAGCGATGATATCACTGGCGCGCCGTTGCACCTCTTGCATGGCAGGGAAGGATACGTCGGGGCTTGCCTCTGTGAAGCCGAACAAAAGGCCCAGATCATCCTGCGGTAACATTCCCTTCGGGATCACGCGATAAAGCTGAATGGTAGAAGCGAGCACAAGCAGGAAAATCACCAAAACCGTGATGGGCCGGCGCAAGGCAACTTCAAGCGATCTCCCATAGGCCCCCTTCAGGCGATTGATGAAACGATCAAAGCCGCCCTCCTGATGCCCGTGATGGCGCATGAAGCGGCCGCAAATCATCGGCGTCACGCTCAAGGACACAAAGGCAGATGCCAAAATGGCAAAACTCAGCGTGAGCGAAAACTCCCGGAACATTCGCCCCATAATGCCGGGCATGAATAGCAGCGGAATGAAAGCTGCAATCAACGAGAGGCTGATCGGAATGACGGTGAAGCTGATTTGACGCGCACCTGCCAGCGCAGCACGCAATGGCTTCATGCCCGCTTCGATATTGCGATTGATGTTCTCCACCATGACAATCGCATCATCGACAACAAAGCCGACTGAAATCACGATGGCCATCAGCGATAGGTTATTGACCGTAAACCCCGCCGCCCACATGCCCGCAAAAGCAACGGCCAGAGACAGGGGCACTGTGACACCGGCTGCAATCACCGGGGCAGCACGGCGCAGGAAAACCAGCACCACCATCATCACAAGCGCAATGGACAGGACAAGTGAAGCCTGCAAATCTGCAACCGAGGCACGGATCATGACGGTACGATCCGACATGACATTGAAATTGACTCCGGGCGGAACCCAGCGTTCCAGATCAGGCAAGATACGCCGCACACCGTCAACCGTGTTGATCACATTGGCTTCCGGCAATTTGGTGATCTGCAACAGCACAGCTGGTCGTCCATTATACCAGCCGGCCGCGCGCGTGTTGCGGACGCCACGGGTGACGGTGGCCACATCGCCCAGTCGCACAACCGCACCGCCACGCGAGCGCACAATGATGTTTTCATAATCCTGCGGCGAAACGAGACGACCATTGGTGGCGATCGTCTGCGTCGCTTGCTCGCCCTCGAAGGAGCCTAGCGGCGATAGTGTATTTGCAGCGACAATTGCTGCGCGGATCTCTTCCGTACCAAGCCCCATGGCGGCAAGCCGGGCCGGATCAACACGCACGCGCAAAGCCGGTTGCTCGGCCCCATTCACCTGCACTTCCGCGACGCCATCGACTTGCGAAATGCGCTGCGCAATGACCGTATCAGCAAGATCGAACAGGGCATCGGGCGCCATCGTGTCTGAAGTCAGCGCCAAAATCAGCACCGGCATGGCATTGGGATTGGATTTACGAAACTGCGGCAGGCTTGGCATGTCGCCGGGCAAATCCGTCACAGCTGCGTTCAATGCGGCCTGCACGTCACGCGCAGCTGAATCAATATTCCGGCGCAAATCAAACTGCAGCGTGATATTGCTGGTGCCAAGCGAACTCCAGGAGGTGATTTCATTGACACCGGGAATGGAGCCAAGACTGCGCTCAAGCGGTGCGGCTACAGTCGCAGCCATCGTGACAGGATCAGCCCCCGGCCTGCTGGCGCTGACCCTGATTGTGGGAAATTCGACATTGGGCAAACTGGCGACTGGCAAAAAGATGTAAGCCATCACACCTGTCAGCAAGAGACCGAGCGAGAGCAAAATCGTCCCCACTGGCCGCATGATGAAAGCTGCGGAAAAGCTTCTCATTCGGCCGCGCTCCCGGTGAAATGGCGCGCTGATGCCCGCCGGGGACGCAGCGCTTCGCGCAGACGCTCGACGGCAAGATAAATCACAGGTGTTGTGTAGAGGGTCAGAAGCTGGCTCAGCAGCAAGCCGCCAATGATGGAGACACCAAGCGGGATGCGCAATTCACTACCCGGCCCCGTGGCCAGGGCCAGCGGCACGGCACCCAGCAAGGCTGCCAGCGTCGTCATCATGATGGGTCTGAAACGCATCAAACAGGCGCGATGAATGGCCTCTTCTGCCTTCATGCCATGACGCTGCGCATCAATCGCAAAGTCGATCATCATGATGGCGTTCTTTTTGACGATGCCCATCAGAAGAACAATGCCAATCAGGCCAACCACCGACAGATCCTGACCGGTCAACCACAGCGCCAGCAAGGCGCCAACACCTGCTGAGGGCAAGGTGGTGAGAATTGTAAAAGGATGAGCAAAACTCTCATATAAAATACCAAGCACGACATAGATTGTGATGATGGCAGCAAGGATCAGCCAGGGCTGCGTCGCCAGTGAGCGCTTGAATTCTGCTGCATCTGCGCGGAACGTGCCAATGATGCTGGAGGGTAACCCAATCGCAGCTTCAGCCTGCGCAACCGCGCTGACCGCATCCCCCAGCGAAGCATGGGGCTGCAAATCAAAGCTCACAATAGTCGCAGGAAACTGGTCATAGCGCATCACCGTCAGAGGCGCAGTGACATGGCGAAGACGAGCCACCGTCTCCAGAGGCGTTTGCACACCACCCGCAGCCGGTACATAGAGCTTGCCCAAATCTGTCGGGTCCGTCTGATATTGCGGCGCGGCTTCAAGGATAACGCGATACTGATTTGATTGCGCATAAATGGTGGAGACCTGCCGCTGACCAAAAGCGCTGTTCAAGGTGTCATCTATGCTCTGCATCGAGATGCCCAGACGACCTGCCTTTTCGCGGTCAACATCGACAAAAACGCGCAAGCCGCCATCATTGGTCTCAGCCGCCACATTGCGCACAATGCCTGATACCTGCAATTCACGCGCAAGCTTTTGCGCCCAGCTTGCCAATTGCGAGCCATCCGCGCTTGAGAGGACATATTGATATTGCGATCGCGTGAACTGGGTGGTGATCTGAATATCCTGAGCAGGCTGCGCATAAAGCGTCACGCCGGGAATCTCCTGCGCCACGGCCCGCAGCCTTGCTGCGATGACCGCTGCATCAACACGCCGATCCTCGCGCGGCTTCAAGGTCATTGTCAGACGCGCTGTGTTTTGCGTCGCATTCAACGGCCCGATGCCCACCACGCTCACCACACCTGTCACATCAGGGTCGCGGCTGATGCGCTCAGCCACGGCCTCTTGCAAGCGCGAAATCTCCTGAAAAGAAACTTCAGGGGCAGCGTCGAGCGTCGCGGTGATGAGGCTTGTATCCTGCAAGGGAAGAAAGCCCTTGGGGATAGCAACATAAAGCAGAATGGTGAGGGCCGTAGTAGCCACGGTGATCCATAACATCAAGCGTTGGCGCATGAGCGCCCAATCAAGCGTCGCTTCATACCACCGCGCCATGGCCGCAAAGGGCGCCTCAGCCCGGCGCATCCATTGCGCCATCGCCCCCTGCCCGTCACTGTGGCGAAGCAGCCGTGCACACATCATCGGCGTCAACGTCAATGACACGACAGCAGACACGATCACGGCCAGCGTCAGCGTCAATGCAAATTCACGGAACATCCGCCCAACGATGCCTGTCATGAAGAGCAAGGGGATGAACACAGCAATCAGGGACATGGTCAGCGAGATCACCGTGAAGCCAATCTCGCGTGCTCCATCCAGCGCCGCCTCAAGCGGCTCCTTGCCTCGTTCCTGATTGCGCACAATATTCTCAATCATCACGATCGCATCATCGACCACAAATCCGGTCCCGATCGTGAGGGCCATCAGCGACAGATTGTCGAGGCTGAAGCCAACCAGCCACATGACGGCAAAAGTGCCGATGATGGAGAGTGGCAAGGTCACGCCCGCAACAATCGTTGCCGGCACGCTGCGCAAAAAGAGCAGCACCACCATCACCACCAACGCAACAGCCAGAACCAGCGTGAATTGCACATCTGCCACGGAAGCGCGGATGGTCTGTGTGCGATCATGCACCACTTCAATCA
>JACCED011750587.1_pt1 | contig 20995 bp, 18 predicted proteins | sample 7455021 | NCBI WGS metagenome assembly JACCED01 (sample SAMN15323456, study PRJNA562643) | freshwater metagenome | isolation source: river surface water | place: USA:Blue River Watershed | collected 2017-08-19
ACTTCCACGTTCTTGCAAACCAAAACAAGCAAACGAAGTTACCTGACCCATGCGGTCTGCCACTAGCGAACCGTTTGGACGGGTGCGAACTTCACCGAACCATGGTTCGTATTTTTCAAATACGTGGTGAAGCAAACCGGTACCACGAGTTTCGGTAAGGAATTCAGTTCTAAACCCAATCAAGCCACGAGCTGGAACTAGATATTCCAAACGTACCCAACCAGTTCCGTGGTTGATCATCTGTTCCATGCGACCTTTGCGTGAACCCAATAATTGAGTTACTGCGCCAACAAATTCTTCAGGCACATCGACGGTCAGGCGTTCAACAGGTTCATGCAACTTTCCATCAATTTCGCGCGTAACAACTTGTGGTTTACCGACTGTAAGTTCATAACCTTCTCGGCGCATCATTTCCACCAAGATTGCAAGCTGCAATTCACCACGACCTTGAACTTCCCATGCATCTGGTCGTTCAGTGTCTAAAACGCGCAATGAGACGTTACCGATTAATTCTGCGTCCAAACGATTTTTCAAAAGTCGCGCAGTCAGTTTGGTGCCACTTCGTCCTGCAAGTGGTGATGAATTTGTTCCGATTGTCATGGAAATACTTGGTTCATCAACAGTAATTACTGGAAGTGGAATCGGGTTTTCTACGTCAGCAAGAGTTTCACCAATTGTGATTTCGCTAATGCCCGCTACTGCCACAATGTCTCCAGGGCCAGCTTTTTCAACGGAAACTCTTTCCAATGCTTCTGCCATTAGAAGTTCAACAACTTTTACTTTTTGAATAGTGCCGTCTTGTTTGCACCATGCAACTTGCTGACCTTTAACAATTTCACCAGCATGAACGCGACAAAGTGCTAAGCGACCTAGGTAAGGAGACGCATCAAGATTTGTTACGTGTGCCTGCAATGGCATTGCTGGATCGTAAGAAGGTGCCGGAATAGCTTCTAGGAGAGTTTTAAATAATGGTTCAAGGTTTTCACTGTCTGGCATGCCGCCATCTTCAGGTTGATTTAGTGAAGCACGACCTGCGCGAGCGCTTGCGTAAACAACTGGGAAGTCCAAACCAGTTTGGTTGTTGCTGTCATCAAGCAAATCCATAAACAGTTCATAGGTTTCGTCAACCACTTCTTTGATACGTGAGTCTGGACGATCTACTTTGTTTACAACTAAAACAACCGGCAAACCTTTTGCAAGGGCTTTGCGCAAAACGAATCGAGTTTGTGGAAGTGGACCTTCGGATGCATCAACTAACAACAAAACGCCGTCGACCATTTCAAGTCCGCGTTCAACTTCACCACCAAAGTCGGCGTGACCTGGAGTATCGATGATGTTCAAAACGATTGGGCCATCAGTCGCGGCTGGGCCGGCATAACGGACGGCAGTGTTTTTAGCCAAAATCGTGATGCCTTTTTCGCGCTCAAGATCCATTGAGTCCATGACGCGTTCGTTCACATCTTGGTTTGCGCGGAAGGTTCCGGTCTGCCAAAGCATTGAGTCCACGAGAGTGGTCTTACCGTGGTCAACGTGAGCGATGATTGCGACGTTACGAAGATCTGGGCGAATTGCAGTTTTAGTTGATTTCACTCGCGGAGTTTACCTGTGAGCGTATTTTGAAACTAATTGCCTTATGTATTGGCTTTAATCCACTCAATTGCAGCGCGCAGAATTGGAATATCTGGTTCTAACCATTTGACAGCAGTTTCTGCGTTTTCGAGGTCTAACCATTCGTATGCATCGTGCTGTGGTTCAAGTTTGATTTCTTGCTCATCTTTAATCGTAGAAATATGTGCATGTAAAACTTTTGTATCTGATAGATCCCAGGTTCCATCTGGATTCGGGCCAGCTAAATAATGCAAAACTTCGATATCAACAGTCAATTCCTCGCGAATTTCTCGATGAACCGCTTGCAAAGCAGTTTCGCCCTCATGAGCATCAACACCGCCGCCAGCAAATTCCCAACCGCCTTTTAGGTGTTCGGGTTCGGTTCTGCGACAACTAAGTATCTGCGCAGCATCGCCACTGCCGCGAAAAATAACCGCAGCACTCACATGGGCCTTCTCGCTCATAGTGCTCCCCTGTTCTTTTGAAACTGGACTGAAATATCTAGGAAAGATTTCTTACACCTGACACACTACCCAATGACTGACGGCTATTTCTAAGGAATTGTGAATGCAAACGCAAGAGTTTGAAGAACTCTTCAACAAATACTCACATTCCGTTCGAGCATTTATTTGGCGAAGATCAGCCGGGCTTGATGTCGCAATCTCTTCGGCAGATGACATCGAAGCTGATGTCTGGTCAATTGCTTGGTCACGCAAGGAAGCCGCCCCTTTAGATTCTGAAATGGAATTGGCTTGGCTTTTTCAAATTTCCCGCCACGTATTAGCGAATCACATCCGTAAAAGTGACACCAGAAGAAAAATCACAAACACTTTTCACCCTGAAGAAATCTCAGCACTCGCAGCAGATTCTTTGGTATTGCTAAATGAAGAAATTGCCGAAGTATTTAAGTTGCTGAATGCCAGCGAGCGCGAAGTAATGGCCCTCACAGTTTGGGAAGGGTTTAAACCTGCACAAATATCTGTTGTGCTTGGCATCACATCAAATGCGGTCAGTATTCGACTCAATAAAGCCCGGAAAAAAATCTCTGAATACCTAGAAAGAAACCAATAGGCAAACACACTCCCCTTTATGTAACGCCTAATAAGGAGAAACCATGAACACCGAAGACTTTGAACACAAACTACGCAGTCATGATCCGGCAGCAAATTTGGCTGGAAGAGATTCTGCTGAAGAACGAGCCATTTTTGAAAAGGCTATTAATGCACAGCCTTCCAATGTGATTTCGATTTCCCGCTGGTCAAAGCGTCGCAAAGCTGTTTCTGCAGCTGCAGCTGCCCTTCTTGTTATTGGTGTCGGTGGGCCTGTGATTTCAGGTTCGGTATCGGCATCACCAGAGCGCCTAGTTTTTGGGTCAGCCCAAAACAGCGGATTGGCTGACAAATCTGAATCAAGATTGAACTCGAGCAATACCTCCATGGGCGATTACATGATCGGCGGCTGGGGTATGTACAACTATGAACTCAATGCAGATGCAGTTGTAAATCTTCCAAATACCGCAGCTGCTTACAAAGTAGTCAACATTTCAAATATTGAAAATCGGGTTCAAGAAATCGCAGATGCGCTTGGTGTTTCAGAGTTGTCAATTATTGACAATGAGGATGGTGCTCCAACTTATTCAACAAAAGATGGTGTTTCCAAAAACTTCGCAGCTTGGTTGAAAGATGGGCTTGGTTCATTCAACTATTACAACTTTGCTGTAGATCCTTGGAAAGATTGCTATGAATCTCAGACAAAATCTGATTCCGATGTGACTACACAAGAATGCAAACCAGAAGCAGTCAATCTATTAACCGCAAATGAAGCAACTGCGGCAGCCAAGCGACTTCTTGCGAAACTTGGATTTGAAACTTCAAGTTTGCGTTTCGAGGCAAATGTTTACGAAACCTCAACTGAGGTTTACGCAAATATGCAGGTGAATGGGTTTGATTCACCGATAACTTTCTATGTTTCATACGTATCGAATGGTGACGTTTACACCCTTAGTGGTTCGCTAACCCGACTCGTTGAGGTTGGCACCTACGACTTGATAGGTGCCGAGAAGGCTGTAAGCCGTGCAAATGAAATTTCAGATCGCACAGTTGCAAGCTGGAACAAAGATTTGGGAGTAATTTCAAAGGATGCAGATTCAAGTTCAGGCACTTCAACATCAAATGATGGTGACAGTAGTGAACCATCTGAACCAAGTGAAGAGCCAAGTGAAGAGCCAAGTGTTGACCCAGTCGACCCAAGCGTTGAACCTCGGGAAACAACTGAGCCAGAACCTATCTACACTCCATCAACCATCAAAGTTTCAAAAGTTGAACTTGGATACCAAATGTTCTGGATGCAAGATCAAACAGTCCTTTGGCTACCGGTAGTGAATTTCTACGGATTCTCAGACTGGAGTGACGAGGTTGGCATGTACGGAACGATTGCTGCCGTGGTTGATTCACAGATTGACCTAGACAGTCTTTACTCTTACTTGTAAGCAGAAACTTACGAAAAACTCTTTAGCCACGTGTGTAGTTCCTAAACTACGCACGTGGCTAAACGTTTAGTGATTCATGCGGGGTTTTTAAAGACCGGCACAACTGCATTGCAGGCGAGTATGAATATTAAGCAGAAAGCTTTGCTGAATCAGGGAGTTTTTTACCCACGGGTGGTTGATCCAAGAATTGCAGTTGAAGCTGATCACCACTTTGCGGCTATTGCATTAATTGGTAAACCTGAAGGCTGGCGTAAAGAAGAATCAGAAAACGATGTTGAACCAATTGAAACCTGGCAAGACCTCTGCAAAGAACTCAACAGTTTTAAAGGCACATCAATATTTAGTTCAGAGATGTTGTGTGAATTAGAAGTACCGCAAATTCAAAGAATTAAAGCTGAAACAAAAGCGGATGAGAAAGATGTCATTTTCACAATCAGACCACTCGTGAAAATTCTGCCCTCTGCATATCAACAGAAAATTAAATTCGGTCAAATCAAAGTCTCATATGAAAAATGGCTAGAGCAAGTTTTTGATCCTGCCCGCGAAACCAGTGCAGCAAAACAATTCTGGCTGCGCCATGACTACCCTGCAGTTTTGCAACGATGGATTGATGTATTCACAAATGAACATGTTGGGCTTGTGGTCGCAGATGAAAACAATCGGGAATTCCTCTTCGAAACTTTTAATTCCCTTCTGCACCTAAAACCAGGAACCCTTCATCAATACAAAAAAGTTGGCACCAACCGATCGCTAACTGTTGATGAGGGTGCGCTATTGATGGAAGTCAATCGCCTATTTAGAAAGTATCGCGATTGGACAGACTACAAAATCTTTATTCGCGAAGGGGCTGCTAAGTTCCTAACAGATACAGACAACAAGAATCCTGACGCCCAGAAACTCTTAACTCCTCAGTGGGCGATTGATGCGGCTCAGGAATTAACCAGAAAACACATCGAACAAATCAAGGCTTTGAACATTCGGGTTATCGGTGATTTGGATTCATTAGCGAGCGCATCCGTGCCAGCCGGCTTGAACGAAATTCCAGACTCAATTCCAGTTAAAACTGCAGCGCGAATGTTTTTGGCTTATTCAAGAGAAGATTTAGTAAAACGGCTACCAGATGACGTCTTGTTCGCAGAAATTAAAAATCGAATTAAAGAAAAGATAAATCCCCGCAGATTTAAACCGCGGCGGTAAGTTCCAACTCGATTTCAACTTGTTCGCCAACCTCAAGATTTTCAGCAAACCTAATCGCTTTTTTGATTGGCACCAAATAGCGACCATCTTTGGGGAAAATCGCCGTATTCCAAACCGCACTTCCGATTCGCACTTCGACTGCTATTGCTCCCCAACCATACGAAAATGAGTTCGCAAGTAATTTGATTTCTTCACTAATTTCAACTGGCAAGAAGACAAAATAATGTGGCGCCGGCCCACGCCAGTTGAACATCTCTTCGGAGAACTTGTATTTCATCAGACGTTGAAGCGGAATTCGACTACATCGCCATCAGCCATAACGTAGTCCTTACCTTCCATTCGCGCCTTACCTTTTGCGCGAGCTTCAGCCACCGAACCTGCTTCGACTAGATCATCAAATGAAATGACTTCGGCTTTGATAAAACCTTTTTGAAAATCAGTGTGAATCACACCAGCTGCCTCAGGCGCAGTGGCACCTTGCGGAATTGTCCAGGCGCGGGATTCTTTAGGTCCGGCAGTCAAGTAGGTCTGCAATCCAAGAGTCTTAAATCCAACCCGAGCCAAAATTGCTAATCCGCTTTCGGATTGCCCAACTGACTGAAGAAGTTCCAGGGCTTCTTCGTCATCAAGTTCTGCGAGGTCTGCTTCAAGCTTTGCGTTTAAGAAAACTGCTTCTGCAGGAGCTACAAGTTTGCGCATTTCATTTTTGAAAGGCTCATCAGAAAGTTCAGCTTCATCAACATTGAAAACATAAATAAATGGTTTTGCAGTTAGTAAGAAAAGTTCACGAAGCGGTGATGAATCCATGCCGGAAGCGAAAATTGTTACACCTTTTTCGAGGTGCCCTTTCGCAACTTCAATAGCTTCCAAGACCGCAGCTTTAGATTTGTCGAGCTTTGCTTCTTTTTGCAATCGCGGAATAACTTTTTCAATCGTCTGCAGATCTGCCATCATCAATTCAATATTGATTGTTTCGATGTCGTCTTTTGGTGAAACTTTGCCATCAACGTGGACCACATCTGGATCTTTGAACGCGCGGATAACTTGGCAGATACCGTCAGATTCGCGGATGTTGGCCAAGAATTTATTGCCCATTCCCTGGCCTTCGCTAGCGCCACGAACGATGCCCGCAATGTCTACGAAAGTGACGGTGGCCGGCAGGATGCGCTCTGATCCAAAGATTTCTGCAAGCTTGTCAAGACGCTTGTCTGGAACTCCAACCACACCAGTGTTTGGCTCAATGGTCGCAAACGGGTAGTTGGCCGCTAAGACGTTGTTTTTGGTGAGGGCATTAAATAAGGTGGATTTACCCACGTTTGGAAGTCCCACAATGCCAATTGTTAATGCCATAGCGGCGAAGCCTAGTCCGAAGAGTCAGGTTCTCATTCCACAATGGCCCTATGGAAAATTTTGCAATCATCATCGCAGTTATCGCAGGCCTTGTCGCTGGTTATGTTTTAGGTAAAAAGTCCATCTCAACTGACTCTTCGCATTTTGAAACCAAAATTGCAGACTTAAATACTCAGATCACACTTTTAAATTCGCAAAATGCAGAACTGCAAAAAAAGATTAGCGAGCAAAACACTCTTGAACTAACCCTGAAGCCACTTCAAGAAAAAGTTCAAGAATTGCAAACACTTGCGGCGCAAACAAATGAAAGTAGAACCAAAGCCGAAACTGCAATTCAAACTAATATTCAAAATATTCAAACTTCATATCAATCTTTGTCCAATGAGACCCAAAGATTGTCTACCGCTTTAACTCGCTCACAAGATCGTGGCGCGTGGGGTCAAGTGCAACTTGAAAAATTGCTTGAAGATTCAGGCTTGATCAAAGATGTAAATTTCATTGCCCAACACCGTTTTCAAACAGATGAAGGAACCCTTATTCCTGACATCACTATCGAATTACCTGGGCATGGCCATCTAGTTATTGACTCGAAATTCCCATTTGAGGCTTACTGGCAGTCCATCACTGAAACCGATCCAGCAAAGAAAACTGAACTTCTAAAGAAGCATGCCCAAGACGTTCTAAAGCATGCAAAAGATTTAAACAGTAAGAATTACACATCAGCCACCCGTGGGCCAAAGTTCGTGATTATGTGGTTGCCATATGAATCCATTCTTTCAGCGGCTGTTGAAGCAGATCCAACACTTCTAGATGCATGCAACAAATTGAAAGTTTCATTGGCTTCTCCAACAATTATGTACAGTTTGAGTAGCACCATCGCATTCACTTGGCAGCAAAATAAATTGGCAGAAAATGCCGAGGAAATTCGTAAAGTTGCATCTGGATTGCTCGAAGGCATGATCAAACTGGCAAGTTCCCTACAAACAATGGGCAATGGACTTTCCACCGCAGTGCGAAACTTCAACGCTTTCAGAAAGCGCTTTGACAACAGTGTTATGCGAGACGCTCGCAAACTAGAAGAACTTGGCCTTTCGGTTGCAGGTGAACTAGCAGTTCCAGAAGCAATCACTCTAGAAGTTGAGTCTGTTCAAACCGAAACCGGCATCATCGATATTGAGCCTGTGGACGAAATCGAGCAATAAATTGCAGGTAACCTTGCCCAATGACCAATCGGCCTGAGGGCAAGCTTTACCGCTCTGCCAATGTTGAGCACCCTGATGCTCAGCCAGTGAATCCAAGTCGTCGGATCGCAAGGCAAATGCCAACTTCTACTCGAGTTCGAAGAAGTTCTATTCCAGGTGACACAGGTCTAAACCCAGCTCAGGTCTATTTTCTTCTAGCCGCGCCAGTTGCATTATTGGCAGCACTTGAAGGAAAGTTTTTCCCAACCACCAATTGGCTTTTCACAATTGCGTGGATTGGACTGTCATTATTTGTAACTTTGCGCGCAGCTGCTGATAGCTATTGGGCTGTTTGGACAGCGCCACCCATCACTTTTGCGCTAGCGGTTTTAATTCATTTAAACATGAGCGGTAAAGGTTTCGGTGGTTTTGCAATCACCCAACTACTTGGACTTTTATTTGGTTTGAGCGAACGAATGTGGTTCATATTAATTGTGACAGCGGTTTGCTGGTTTATTGCAAAGCGAAAACTCGTTGCAAATCGAAAAGCGCATCGGGCTCTAGAAAAAGCTGCAAACTAATTATTTTTTGGTTGCGTTTAGATCGCGACGAAGCTCTGCCGGCAAACTGAAAATCAAAGTCTCCTTCGTTTCTTCAATTTCTTCGACATCACCAAAGCCACGTGCAGCTAGCCACGTCAAAACTCCGGTAACAAGTTCTTCTGGAACTGAGGCACCTGAAGTTAAACCTACAGTGCTTGCACCAGCCACCCATTCATCTTGTAATTCATTTGCACCATCAACACGGTAGGCGGCCCGACTACCATTTTCAAGCGCAACTTCTGCTAATCGCACCGAGTTTGAAGAGTTTCCACTTCCGACCACGATCATTACATCGCACTTGTCCGCAATGTTCTTAACTACAGATTGACGGTTTTGAGTTGCATAACAAATGTCATCGCTTGGTGGTGATTGCAGTTGAGGCAAACGCTTTTGAAGCCGTGCAACGGTTTCCATAGTTTCATCAACTGAAAGTGTGGTTTGAGATAACCACACAACTTTGTCGTCATTTCCTAAATCAACTGTGTCAGCAGACTCTGGACCATCAACCAAAATCATGGCGTCTGGAGCTTCACCCATTGTGCCTTCAACTTCTTCATGCCCTTCATGGCCAATGAAAACAATTCGATATCCGTCTGCGGCAAAGCGTTTTGCTTCGCTATGAACTTTGGTGACAAGCGGACAAGTTGCGTCAATAGTTTTCAGGCTGCGGCGACCTGCATCTTCGTGAACTGCAGGTGAAACACCATGCGCACTAAAAACCACCGTGGAACCATTAGGAACTTCTTCTAGTTCTTCGACGAAGATTGCGCCACGCTCTTTTAACTGATTCACAACATACTTGTTGTGCACGATTTCTTTGCGTACGTAAACCGGGGCTCCGTAATGCTCGAGAGCTTTTTCAACAGTAACAATCGCACGTTCAACGCCAGCGCAATATCCGCGTGGGGCAGCCAAAAGAACCTTTTTAGAAGTAGACACGGGGTCATCGTAAAAGATTGGAAGGTTTTGTGCCCCTGCTACTTCGATAGTTCAGGTAGATGTGGTGGCATACTCCCATGTCACAAGCAGCCCCAAACGGCCAAAGTCCAGATTCTGCACTCAAAGTGCATCAAGTTTCGAAAACTATTGGCGACTATGTGGCAAAACTCGGTCGCGTCTGGGTTGAAGGGCAAATTATTAAATCGCAGGTTTACGGCAACCTGGCTTACATCTCTTTTCGAGATCCTGACTTAGATATTTCAATTCAAGTTGTCGCCGCTACTTCTGTGATTGATTCTTTGCAACCACCGCTTGAAGAAGGTAGCCGTGTAGTGATGCACGCGAGCGTTGAGTGGTGGAGCAAAAAAGGTGACTTAAAACTGCGCGCACATGCAATTCAAAATGTAGGCGTTGGAGATTTGCTTGTTCGAATTCAGATGTTGCGAAATGCACTTGAAGCTGAAGGGCTTTTCAAACCTGAGCGAAAACAAAAACTGCCTTTCCTGCCCAGAAAAGTTGGATTGATTACTGGTAGAGATACCGATGCGCTAAAAGATGTTGTCGTGAATGCGCGCCGTAGGTGGCCAGCTACCCAATTTGAAATTAAAGAAATTGCTCTTCAACAACAAGGTACTCCGCTAGCTGCAATCAAAGCTATGCAAGAACTCGAAGCGATTGAAGATGTTGATGTCATTGTGATTGCACGCGGAGGCGGTTCTTTTGAAGATTTACTTCCTTGGAGTGATGAAGGTTTAGCAAGAGCGGTTGCAAAATGTTCAAAGCCGGTTGTCTCTGCAATTGGCCACGAAGCAGATCACCCAATCTTGGATGACGTTGCAGACGTTAGAGCATCTACCCCAACAGATGCGGCTAGAAAAATCGTGCCAGACCTAGAGGATGAAACTGCTCAAGTTTCAAGAAATGCATCCAGGCTTCGAGATTTGCGCACAAGATGGTTTGAAGAACAAAATCGTCATCTTGCATTTGCCAAACAAACCCTCACTGCAAAATCACCAAAGGCCTTGGTTGAAATTAAGCAGGGCGAAATCAAGTTAATTCAGCAGGAGCTGCGCACAATTGCTCAAAACCACATCAAAAGTTTGAAAGCTGAATTACAGGCGAATAGCGCAAGATTGAAAGCCTTATCGCCGTTCAATGTACTGGCTCGCGGTTATGCAGTCGCAACAGATCAAGCTGGAAATGTAATTCGCGATGGCAAGACTTTAAGTGCAGGCGAAGTTTTTAATATCAGAGTTGAAGCAGGTACATTCGGTGCCAAGAAAGTGGAGGAATAGTCGTGGAGATTTCAGAAATCATTGCACTCACCGATAAGCAAGTAAAAGATCTTTCATACGAAGATGCTCGTGATGCGTTAGAAGTAGTAGTCGAATCTCTTGACGATGCCGAACTTCCACTGAGTGAATTGATGAAGCTCTGGGAAGTTGGCGAAAAAATCGCTGCGGTCTGCGAGACTCAACTTAAAGCAGCTGCCAAGCGACTAAACGATGGACTTCCAACCGAAACTAACTAAGGTTTGAAATCACTTTCAACAACAACGGATAGCTGTTTGCAGTAATTAGTGTTACAACATCGGATTCAATTTTCACTGCAATCACATCTTCGTTATCGCCAGAAAAAGTTTTCCAAACCGTTCCATTTATTTCTTCGACACCAACTTCCGCAGTTGTTAATTCCGCAATAAACGAGTCGGGCGCTGAAGTGTCAGATTGATCAATCGCTACATATTGGCTCTCGCCTTTTACGTAACTCACATGCCAGTGAGACTTTGTGATGTCGGTAGGCACCGATTCCACCCAAGCTGAAGTTGCTCTCCAGTTTGCACCTAAATCAAGCTCCAGCGGCGTGAAAGAAAGTTGGTTTGCAGCTCCTACAGCCACGGCGTGCGCATCTACTGGAGCCACTGTGGGCTTTGAGTCAGCCGGTCGCCAGGTAACGAGCAAGACCAAGCCCACCGCGGCGCCAAGGACCAGCATGGAACGAACCATGTCTAGGAAAGTCTCTCGCCCGCGCGGTTTACCGGATTTAGCCATTGGCGAAGTCTCACTCACGGCTTTGAGAGCGTAACCTTCGGGTGTGGCTGAATTCTTTTACTCCGACCTACTTCCTGTAGGTGACCTAAAAACCCCTTATCGCCTACTCACCAAAGATGGCGTTGAAGTTGTCAACCTTGACGGTCGAGAGTTTTTGAAGGTTGATCCGAAAGTTATTGAGTTAGTCACCGAAGTTGCCATCCGCGACATTCAACATTTATTGCGCCCGGGTCACTTAGAACAACTTCGCAAAATTCTTGATGATCCAGAAGCTTCTGGAAATGACAAATTTGTTGCACTTGACCTTTTGAAAAATGCAAATGTTTCTGCAGGTGGGGTTTTGCCGATGTGCCAAGACACCGGCACAATGATTGTTAGCGCAAAACGCGGACCGCAAGTTTTAACCGATGCACGTGATGAAGAATTTATTGCACGTGGAGTGTTCAATGCTTACCAAAAGTTAAACCTTCGTTATTCGCAAGTATCTCCGATATCCATGTGGGAAGAGAAAAACACCGGCTCAAATCTTCCAGCGCAAATTGAAATTGGACTTGATACCAAACCTGGTCATGAACTTGAGTACGAATTGTTCTTCATGGCTAAAGGCGGAGGTAGTGCAAACAAGAGTTTTCTTTTCCAAGAAACCAAAGCTCTCTTAAATCCAACTTCCTTCAGGAATTTCCTTGATGAAAAGCTCAGAATGATCGGCACTAGTGCATGTCCGCCGTATCACTTGGCGATTGTGGTTGGTGGCACAAGTGCTGAGTTCGCATTAAAGGCAGCTAAATACGCATCCGCCAGATCACTTGACGCACTTCCAACCCAAGGCACAATCAATGGGCATGGATATCGCGATCTTGAAATGGAAGCGGAAGTTCTAAAGCAAACTCAAGAATTTGGAATCGGTGCTCAATTTGGTGGCAAATATTTCTGCCACGATGTTCGAGTTATTCGCTTGCCGCGACACGGCGCTTCCTGCCCGGTTGCAATTGCTGTTTCTTGCAGTGCAGATCGACAGGCGTTTGCAAAAATCACTAGAGAAGGTGTTTTCATCGAGGCACTTGAAACCGATCCAGCAAAGTATTTGCCGGAAGTTGGAGCTAAGTCTGCTGAAGATGATGTGGTGGCAATTGATCTAAACCAGCCAATGAAAGATGTGCAGGCACAACTTTCTAAACTGCCAGTAAAAACCCACGTATCACTTACTGGAACTTTGATTGTTGCACGCGATAGCGCACATGCCCGAATGCTCGCGGACTTGGAAGCTGGAAAACCACTTCCGCAATACATGAAAGATTATGCGGTTTATTACGCAGGCCCGGCCAAGACTCCAGCTGGATATGCCTCAGGCTCTTTCGGGCCGACAACTGCTGGTCGCATGGATTCATACGTTGACCGTTTTCAAAAAGAAGGCGGTTCGCTGGTGATGCTAGCTAAGGGAAACCGCAGTAAAGCTGTTACTGAAGCCTGCAAGAACAATGGTGGTTTTTACTTGGGATCTATCGGAGGTCCAGCGGCTATCTTGGCTCAAGACAACATAACTTCGGTTGAGGTTTTGGATTTTGAAGATCTAGGTATGGAAGCTGTTTGGAAGATTGAAGTGAAAGATTTTCCAGCATTCATAGTTGTGGATGACAAAGGTAATGATTTCTACGCTGAAACTATGCGACCTGTTTCAATTCGTTTGTAATTAAAGTTTTGTAACTGGGCTGTAGCGAAGTAAAAGGCGTTTGCTGCCAATGTTGCCGCCAAAATCAATCGTGACTTGTGCATTCGCGCCGGTTCCGGCAATTTCAGTAACTTTTCCCATACCAAATTTGTCGTGAATAACTCGATCTCCTGGAACTAGATCAAATTCTTTTGCAGCCGCATCTTTATTTAACTTTGCCAACATTCCAGCTGCTGATGGATTCGAACCGAATCCCTTATCGGAAATTGATTGGTTTGCAAGGTTTCCGCCGCGTGAACCTCTAACCCAAGAAAGAAGTTCCTCTGGAATTTCCTCTAAAAAGCGAGAAACATTTCCAGGCATAAAATTGCCCCACATCATTCTCTGCATCGCTCGAGTTAAATAAAGTGATTCTCGAGCGCGCGTAATACCTACATACGCCAGTCGACGTTCTTCTTCTAGTTCGGCCGGATTCTCGAAAGCTCGACTATGCGGAAACACTCCCTCTTCCAAACCAGTCACGAACACAACAGGATATTCCAAGCCTTTTGCGGTGTGCAACGTCATCAAAGTGACGAAACCTTCATCGTAATCAGGAATTGCATCCGCATCGGCAACTAAAGAAACCCGCTCTAGAAAATCAAGAAGTGTGCCGGTTTCATCATTTTCTGCTGCACTAATTTCGAATTCACGAGCAACAGATTCCAACTGATTTAAGTTTTCAACCCGACTTTCGTCTTGAGGATCTGTGCTTTTTGCAAGTTCTAGTAAATAGCCAGATTGTTCAAGTACAGCATTCAAAATTACAGACGGCTCAGTATCGGCTTCGACTAACACCATGAGATTTTGCAACATTTCGACGAATTGTTTAATCGCAGATACGGCACGATTTTGCAGACCAGTCACTGCATCTACCATCACCATTGCATCAAAGAGACTCAAACCATTGATGGCGGCATAGTGCTGTAAAAGCTCTTCGGCTTTGTCGCCAATTCCGCGGCGCGGAACATTCATAATTCTTCGAAGTGAGATTTCATCGTTGGGATTGATTAAAACTCGCAGATACGCCAGCGCATCCTTGATTTCGGCTCGCTCATAGAAGCGAGTGCCCCCGATAATTTTGTATGGAATTCCCGCGCGAATTAGAACTTCTTCAAGTGAACGCGATTGGCTGTTCATCCGATAGAAGATTGCAACGTCACTTAGTTTGTATTTGCCAATTTTTTGAAGTCGCTCAATTTCGCCAGCGATGTATGCAGCCTCGTCGTGATCATTGTCGCCGACATAAATTCGAATTGGTTCACCATCTCCCGAATCAGTCCAAAGCTTTTTTTCTCGGCGGGATTTGTTTTTTGAAATAACTGCGTTTGCAGCTGACAAGATTGTTTGGGTGGATCGGTAATTTTGTTCCAAAAGAATCGTGGTTGCGTTCGGAAAATCTCGTTCAAACTCATCGATATTGCGAATTGTTGCCCCACGAAATGCATAAATACTTTGATCCGCATCACCAACTACGCAAAGTTCAGCCATCTCACCAGTACCCACCCCGCAAAGTTCACGAATCAATTCATACTGAGCCATGTTCGTGTCTTGGTATTCATCCACCATGATGTGACGAAAGCGACTTCGATAGCGCGCCGAAACTTCGGGAAATCTCTTAAGCAAAACCACCATGTTTCCAATGAGGTCATCAAAATCCATGGCGTTGGCGAGAACTAAACGTTTTTGGTAAGCCGCATATATCTCAGCCTGAGTACGTTCGGCGTAGTTTGATGCTCTTTGCGCAAACTCAGGTGGGGTTAAAAGTTCGTTTTTTGCGCCGCTGATTGCAGTTAAAACAGTTCGTGGTTTGTGGATTTTTGGATCCAAATCTAAGTCAGCGATGACCCGCTTTAATAAAGAAAGCGAATCATCGGTGTCATAAATCGTGAACGAAGTTGTGTATCCAAGTAACTGGGCATCTTTACGAAGAAACCGAGCACAAGCACTATGGAAAGTAGAAACCACCATACTTCTGGCGACTGGTCCAACCAAGTGCTCAACACGTTCACGCATTTCAGCAGCAGCCTTATTGGTAAACGTGATTGCGAGGATTTCATTTGCATAGCAATTTTTCGAGGCGAGCAGATATGCAATTCGCCGAGTAAGAACTCGAGTCTTTCCAGAGCCTGCACCTGCCACGATTAAAAGCGGAGTCCCAAGATGAACGACTGCTTCCCGTTGGGCTGGATTTAGATCTGATACATCAAGGCCACCTAGGCCGGCTCCATCAGATTTTGCGTTCATTGGCAGGAGTTTAGAAGTGTCTGATGACGCTTTCCTGCTGACTCTTACGATTAGCCAATGGCTTACACCCCACTTCCAGATAATGAAATTGAACGCGTACTCGTAGTAAATGCACATCCAGACGATGCTGATTTCGGCGCTGGCGCAACTATCGCCCAATGGGCGGCTCAGGGCATTGAAGTTCACTATTTACTTTTCACAAACGGAGACCAAGGAGGCTTTGACGACACCCCACGAGACCAGATGGGTCCACTTCGTCAAAGTGAACAGCGGGCAGCCGGTGGAATTCTTGGGGTTAAGAGCTTCACATTTTTAAATCATCGCGATGGCCATCTAATGCCATCAGTTGAAAAGCGTGGCGAAGTTGTGAAGGCAATTCGCGAGATTCGTCCACAAAGAATGCTGATTCAATCACCAGAGCGAAATTGGGAACGGATTCACGCTTCGCACCCAGATCATTTAGCTGCTGGCGAGATTGCGATGCAAGCGGTCTATCCAGACGCAAGAAATGAATTTGCATTTCCCGAATTGTTAAAAGCCGGTCTTGAGCCATGGACTGTCGATGAAGTTTGGTTGATGGCGCATCCGGTTCGAACTCACTATGTAGACACCACCGATTTCATTGAAAAGAAGATTGCAGCATTAAAAGCGCACACTTCACAAACCAGTCACATGGATTTAGAAGAAATGATTCGCAACTGGGGTGGATTCATTGCTGAAGAAGCTGGTTTTGCACCAGGCAAAACCGCCGAAGGTTTCTTCGTAGCCGGAACTCGTTAAACCAAAACTGCAATAACGATATTGGTAATGGTTAGTAAACCAATTGCTAAGAAAGTTCCTTTTTCAATGGATTCTTTCTTGCGACTTTGCATAACCAAAATCAAAATCACAGCGATGATTAATCCCTTGATACCAAATTTGGTGTGTGGGAATTCTTCATTGTTGTCAGCAGCTTCTTGCATCGCAAAGTAAATCAATACGAAGCCTGTGACCAACATAGTCCAAGCGCCATCAACCATTGCGCGAGTGATTCGAACGACAGATTCACTTACTTGGGTTAGAAATCCACCTAGGAGTGAACCCAATCCGATGAAGTGCAAAACTAGAACTAAGCCAGCGATAATTTCCATAAAAAGACCTTAGCACTCAATATGTTATGAGCGGGTTATTCCCACTCGATTGTTCCAGGTGGCTTGGAAGTGATGTCCAAAACCACTCGGTTTACTTCTCGGACTTCATTCGTTATTCGATTCGAAATCCTTGCAAGCAACTCGTAGTCCAAACGGGACCAGTCGGCTGTCATTGCATCTTCACTGCTCACTGGTCGCAGCACAATTGGGTGGCCGTAAGTTCGGCCATCGCCTTGCACACCTACTGAACGCACATCGGCGAGTAGCACAACTGGGAATTGCCAAATCTCTCGATCTACGCCGGCCGCTGCAGTTTCTTCGCGGACGATGGCATCAGCGGCTCGCAAGATTTCAAGTCTTGATTCATCAATTGCCCCAACAATGCGGATTCCAAGACCGGGACCTGGAAACGGATGACGCCACACCATTTCTTTTGGCAGTCCAAGCTGTGCACCAACTGCACGAACTTCATCTTTGAATAATTCTCGTAATGGTTCGACAAGTTCGAACTGTAAATCTTCGGGCAAGCCACCCACATTGTGATGTGACTTAATAACCGCAGCACCACTTCCGCCACCAGATTCCACAACATCTGGATACAAGGTTCCTTGAACTAAGAATTTAATCGGTGTATCGCCTTTTGATTCTGCGACTAGTTGACGCTCGGCTTCTTCAAATACGCGAATGAAAAGTCTGCCAATTGTTTTTCTTTTGGTTTCTGGATCGCTAATTCCAGCTAGTTCGCTTAAGAATTTTTCTTTTGCATCAACAACCACGAGCCGAATGCCGGTGGCTGCAACATAGTCTCGTTCAACTTGTTCGCGCTCACCCTGACGAAGTAGCCCGTGGTCTACAAAAACGCAAGTGAGTTGATCGCCTACAGCTTTATGAACTAATGCGGCAGCAACCGCGCTGTCTACACCTCCAGAAAGTCCACAAATTACTTTGCTATCACCAATTTGGGCCTTAATTCGCGCTACTTGGTCTTCAACAACATTTTCTGTTGTCCAGGTGCGATTACATTTTGCAATATTCCAAAGGAAGTTTTCCAAAACCTTTTGGCCAGATTCTGAATGCATAACTTCTGGATGAAATTGCACACCGGCTAGTTTGCGATCTAAATTTTCAAAAGCGGCGATTGGAGCTCCGTCGGTCGAAGCAGTCGTCGAGAAATTTTCTGGAGCTTTTGCGACCGAGTCTCCGTGGCTCATCCAAACATTAAGTTGTGAATTGATATTTTTAAACAATTCTGATTGAGGTTGTGAAACTTTCAGCGGAGTTCGACCAAATTCAGATAAACCAGTTTTGGCAACTTCACCACCAAGTGAGGCAGCCATGACCTGAAAGCCGTAACAGATACCAAAAGTAGGGATATCAAGTTCGAAGAACTTCTGATCGATTTGTGGCGCACCGTCGGCATAAACGCTTGATGGGCCGCCAGACAAAATCACTGCTTTCGGATTTCGAGCTTTAATTTCATCTGCAGTTATTGTGTGCGGAACTATCTCGCTATATACCTGGGCTTCGCGAACTCGTCTTGCAATTAGTTGGGCGTATTGCGCGCCAAAATCAACTACGAGAACCAAATCGTGTTCAGACACAAACCCTCCAGCGCGAATTGCCGAATTCTACTTGCCGTAGTTGAGCGCAGCCGGGGCGTGTGAAGGGACTGCAGGGTTATGGGGTGCGATTGGCTTTATCACTTGATAAGACTGATTCTGAGATGGACGAAGATCGATTTCAGACATATTTGGCCACATGCTCATTGCTCGCTCAGCCTGCGCTGTAATCGTCAGCGAAGGATTTACACCGAGATTTGCTGTAACTGTTGAACCGTCAACAATATGAAGAGTCGGATAATTCCAAACGCGATGATAGGCATCGATTACACCTGATTTATCGGAATCTCCCACAACGCATCCACCAACAAAGTGGGCGGTGAATGGTGCACCAATTAAATCTCCGTAATGACCAGCTGCTATTCCCCCTTGCATCTGAGCAATTTGTTTAACAGTCTCGTTGGCTAGTGGAATATAGGTTGCGTTTGGTTTGGCAGAATCCTGTTGGGAAGTAAGCCGATTTCCTTTTCTAAATACTCTTACTGAAGAATCTACATTCTGCATCACAAGTGCAATAACAGTTCTTTGACTCCATTTTCTTACATTCAAAATCTTCAAAAGTGTGATTGGGCTTTTGATTGCAAGTCTTACCCATTGTTTGCGTCTACTGCTCGCCTCAAATCCATCAGTCATAAGAGTTTGCAAAAGTCCCATTGAATTAGAACCTTTTCCGTACCGAACTGGTTCAACGTGAGTTTCTTCGTCTGGATGGAATGAAGATGTAATTGCAACACCTTTGCTGTAGTCAACATCTACATTCGGCATAATCGCGCCGACCAACGATTCACTATTAGTGCGAGATAAATAACCGAGTCTCTTCGAAATCTTTGGCAGATTTGTTTCTTGCATCTGCAGCAAAAGTTTTTGGGTGTTATAGGTACCTGCTGCAACTATGACCTGTTTGGCTGAGAATTTTTTGCTTCCAAAACCAGAACTCTTTCGAGCAGTGACTTGCCATCCATCTGCATTTTGTTTGAGATTTGTAACGGTTAAACCTGGGAAAATTTTAGCGCCGATTTTTTCTGCTAAATACAAGTAATTCTTCAGTAATGTGTTTTTAGCGTTGTGCCTGCAACCGGTCATACATTCACCACAATTTGTGCAGCCTTTGCGCTGCGGTCCCACACCTCCAAAAAATGGATCTTCGGTTGCTTCTCCCTCGCCAGCACCAAAGTGCACACCGACTGGTGTCAGGCGAAATGTGTGGCCTCGGCCTTGCGCTTCGGCAACGCGCTTAATCACTTCATCACTCGGTGAGAAATAAGGATTATCAACCACACCGAGCATTCGTTTAGCTAAATCGTAAAAAGGTTCAAGCTCGGTTTTCCAATCAGTGATACCTGACCATTGTTTGTCTTCAAAGTATGAATTTGGTGGAACATAGAGAGTGTTCGCATAAACCAGAGAGCCGCCACCAACTCCAGCACCGCAGAGAATCAGTACATCCTTTAGGAAGTGGATTCTCTGAATTCCATTTAAGCCAAGTCGCGGGAAGTACAAGAATTTATTTAGCCGCCAAGAAGTTTTGGGAAAGTCTTTGTCTTCAAACCTTCTGCCCGCTTCGATTACGGCAACTTTGTAGCCCTTTTCGCTTAAGCGAAGAGCTGAAACACTTCCACCAAATCCCGAACCAATAATTACAACGTCAAATTCGTGTTCTGACATCACTTTATTCGCAATACCTTTAGCAACTTCACGGCTTTGCTTGCAAAGTTAGACCAGCCTTCATCTGTCATATTCCACTGCGGGCCAAGTTTCATCCAACGCTGTCGAGCAATTGTTTGACTTTCTGTATATTTCAAAATGCCAGATTCGCCATGCCTTCTACCAAGACCACTTTGTTTCATGCCACCCATCGGCGCATCAATACTTACGTACGCACTTGCAAACGCTTCATTTATGTTAACAGCGCCAACATGAAGTCGATGTGCGATTTTGTTTGCCCAAGAAATGTTGTTTGAGACGATTCCTGCACTCAATCCATAATCTGTGTTGTTGACGAATGCAACTAGTTCTTCATCGTTTGACCATTTATAGACGGAACACACGGGACCAAAAGTTTCAGTATGACAAATAGTTGCATCTGGTTTTACTCCAGAAATAACGGTTGGTTCAAAAACAAATGGCCCGATGTCAGATCTGCGTTTTCCGCCTACTTCAACTTTTGCACCTTTTGTTACCGCGTCTTGAATGTGGTTTTCGGCAGTTTGAATCTGTTTTTCGTTGATCAAAGTTCCCATGTCGAAACCCCAGCCAATGCTGCTGCCAAGTTTCATATTCTTCACTGCATTACAGAATGCTGGCAAAAATTCCTCATAGATATCTGCATGCACAACTATTCTCTCGGTGCCAATGCAAAGCTGACCAGAATTTGCATAAGCGCCGCGCACCGCAAGTTCAACTGCCGTTTTGATATCTACATTCTTGTCAATGACTAGTGAATTCTTTCCACCTAGCTCCATTGATGCTGGTATGAGTCTCGCCCCGGCTTGTTGGGCAACTTCTCGACCTACGCGTGTGGAGCCTGTGAACATGACGAAGTCGGCACGTTCAACAATTTGTGGCCCAACCTCTGCCCCTTCACCCATGACAACTTGAATCACTTCGCGTGGAACGCCGGCTTTGAAAAGTAATTCAATTAAAACTAAAGCACTTAGTGGTGTTTGCAGATCTGGTTTAATGACAACTGCATTTCCGGCAATTAGTGCTGGAATGAAATCGCTAACTGCAAGTGTTAATGGATAGTTCCAAGGGGAAATAACTCCAACTACGCCAAGCGGATGGTGAACTTCTTCAACCACTGTTACTACCGGAAATGCGCCGCGTCGCTTTTTGGATTTCAGGAAGCGACTTGCGGTATTTGCGTAGTAGCGAC
>JACCED011996278.1_pt1 | contig 20959 bp, 20 predicted proteins | sample 7455021 | NCBI WGS metagenome assembly JACCED01 (sample SAMN15323456, study PRJNA562643) | freshwater metagenome | isolation source: river surface water | place: USA:Blue River Watershed | collected 2017-08-19
AATCGGGCGATCGAGCCGCGCGAAGATCCCAAAAATACCTTCTGCCTTGGCAAGCTTGGCATGAGGAATGGCAATGCCATTACCAACGCCAGTTGAGCCCAGACGCTCGCGCTGCAAGACAGCATCGAAAATCTCGCGCTCAGGAAGCCCCGAAACGGCAGCAGCCCGCTCAGCCAGTTCCTGCAAAGCTTGCTTCTTGGAATTGACCTTGAGCGCGGGGATTACCGACTCTGGCGTAATCAGATCTGTCAGTGGCATTCGAAATCTGTCCCTGTGGCGCAAGGTTTGAGGCAAGGACCGTGCCGCACCTCAAACCCCGTAGCGCGCGGGAATGCAAGCAAAAGTTTCGCTATTGCTCGACCTATCCCGTCGCGGATGGATCAAGCCAGCCAATATTGCCGTCATTACGGCGATAAAGAATATTGACGCGCCCGCTTGTGGCATGGCGGAAGACAAGAACGGATTGTCCGGTGAAGTCCAGCTCCATCACTGCCTCCGATACAGGCATTTCCTTCAGGTTACGGCTGCGCTCTGCGATCACCACGGGATGAAAGGTTTCATCCTCAGGTTCTTCGTGATCAGGTGCCTCGATGACATAGTCGCGCACTTTCTCATCAGCATCGCCCAAGCTCGCGCCATTGTGATGGTCTTTCAGGCGTCGCTTATAACGACTGAGACGACGCTCCAACCTGTCTGCAGCCTGATCAAAGCTTGCATAAGGCTCTTGCGCGCGTCCTTCTGCATGAAGCGTGATGCCCGAAGAAAGATGCAAGGTGCAGTCTGACCGATAGCCGGAGCCCTCATGATCAATCACGATGTGACCGCTCATGCCGCCTGCAAAATATTTTTGCGTGGCAGCTTCGACACGCGACAGGACGTGCGTGCGCATGGATTCACCGATGTGGAAGTTTTTGCCGGATACGCGCAGCATGGATCGCCTCCTTGAGGCTTTATCAAGATCGAGATCACTTACGTGTCCCGGTGCACCGGACACCTCAAGAGTTATGCAGGATTGCTGCGAAGTCAACTCCTGTCTTTCATCACAAGGATGAAAGCGTCACGCAGTCTTTTGCTGCATTGCAAGCTTTTCCCGCCGCCGCTCAACCGAAGAGGGGATGCGCAGGCTCTCGCGATATTTCGCAACGGTACGCCGTGCAATGTCGATGTTTGCTTCTTTCAGCTTCACGACGATTGCGTCATCGGACAAAACATCGCTGGCGCTTTCGGCATCAATCAATTGTTTGATGCGGAAGCGTACGGCCTCTGCCGAATGAGCTTCGCCCCCTGCTCGCGCAGGAATGGATGCTGTGAAGAAATATTTCAACTCGAACAACCCGCGCGGCGTCGCCATATATTTGTTCGAGGTTACGCGGGAAACGGTTGATTCATGCATCCCGATTGCATCCGCAATTGTCTTCAAATTGAGTGGACGCAGATGTTCAACACCCTTCGAGAAAAAGGCATCTTGCTGACGGACGATTTCGGTTGCGACCTTGAGAATGGTGCGCGCGCGCTGTTCGAGACTCTTGGTCAGCCAATTCGCATTTTGCAGGCAACCTGTGATGAAACTCTTGTCGGTTGCGTTTGATGCGCCCGCTGATACCCGCGCTGCATAGGTTTGGTTTACAAGGATGCGCGGCAAGCCTTCTGTATTGAGTTCGACAAGCCATGAACCATCGCTTGCAGCACGCACTGTCACATCAGGCACGACAGGTTGAATGGCACCGCCACCGAAAGAGCGACCGGGCTTCGGGTCAAGACGGCGGATCTCAGCCACCATATCTGCGAGATCCTCGTCATCAACGCCGCAGAGCTTGCGCAGCGTCTGGAATTCGCGTTTGGCAAGCAAAGGCAGATTGGCAATGAGCGCCTGCATGGCAGGATCAAAGCGATCAAGCTCGCGCAATTGAATGGCCAGACATTCTGCAAGGTCGCGCGCAGCAACGCCGCTCGGATCAAATGTCTGCACCACCTTCAACACACGCTCAACGCGCGGTACCGATGCCGATAAACGATCAGCGATCTCTTCAACGCCCGCGCTGAGATAGCCGCTCTCTTCGATACTATCTATGATGGCATGGCCAATGAGGCGATCAGTCGGATTGGTGAGCGCAAGCGCGAGCTGCTCAGCCAGATGGTCGCGCAGGCTTGGCTTGGCTGCGACATAAGATTCGAGATTATAGCCCTCGCCATCCTCTCCACCGCCGGGTGCGCCATTCCATGACGTGGCTGACAGGCCTTCACTGCCAAAGCCATCGGTCATCTCGGCGGGTGGAGCGCTGCGGTCGCCGTCAAAGGCGTTTTCGACCTCGGTGCCGAGGCTGGATGCGAGATCGCCCGCATTGGTGGCAAAATCTTCGCGTGCCCAGTCGCCATCCTGACGGTCAGGCATGTCGGCGCTGTCGCTGAAGTCGGAGCCCGAAGCACTATAGTCACGGGAATGGTCGTCACCGGAATAGTCGCCCTCGCCCTCGCCCTCGCCTGCATCCTCGCGCATGGGCGGGGGCTCGACATCGGGCTGGTCATCGGCACGTTCGAGCAGGGGGTTGCGTTCAAGCTCCTCCTCGATAAAGGCGGAAAGCTCGACATTGGAGAGTTGCAACAGCTTGATCGCCTGCAGAAGCTGCGGCGTCATCACCAGAGACTGACCCTGGCGCATCATCAAGCGGGTCGAAATCGCCATACGCTGTACCCAATGCCGGTCCTGCTGCGGTGCAGGACGGCTCGCTTTTTGCATAGCCGAAAAGCGCCGTTAGCGCCACCGCGCAGGCCCGGAATTTGCTTAGGAGCAGGAGGATTTTGCGATCTTCGTTAAAATTCAAGGGCTAGAGGCGGAAGCTCTCGCCCAGATAGGTACGGCGGACATCGGCATTATTGACGATCTCGTCCGGGCTACCCTCGGTCAGCACATGGCCGGAATGGATGATATAGGCCCGGTCGATCAGGCCCAGCGTCTCGCGCACATTATGGTCGGTGATGAGCACGCCGATTCCGCGTTGCTTCAAATGGCGGACGAGATCCTGAATATCCCCCACGGCAATCGGGTCGATGCCAGCAAAGGGCTCATCGAGCAGCATGAAGGATGGATGGCCGGCAAGCGCCCGGGCAATCTCACAGCGCCGCCTTTCGCCGCCTGATAGCGCAATCGAGGGCGAATGGCGCAGGCGCTTGATGTCGAATTCTTCCAGCAGGGATTCAAGCTCAGCCTCGCGCCGGTCGCGGTCGGGCTCGCTCACTTCAAGTACGGCGCGGATATTGTCCTCGACGCTCAAGCCTCTGAAAATGGAAGCTTCCTGCGGCAGATAGCCGATGCCGAGCCGGGCGCGCTGATACATGGGCAGATGCGTGACATCATGGCCATCCAGCTCAATGCCGCCTTTGTCGGGGCGCACCAGACCGGTGATCATGTAAAAGACGGTGGTTTTGCCAGCGCCATTGGGACCCAGCAGGCCGACCGCCTCGCCGCGACGCACCAGCAGGCTCACATCCTGCACGACCTGTCGCTGCTTGTAGCTCTTGCCCAGATGAAACACGCCCAGCGTGCCCTCCAGCGCCTCCTGATGGTGCGGCTCGGCGCTGCTGGGGTCTGGGGTCTTGAGATCGAGGACATCGCGCTTGCCGCCAAACCAGCCGGCCATGCGCTCGCGTAGCCGTGCCAAGCCCTGAGGGGCCGGTGCAGTGAGGTCCGTGCGGACGGGCATGGTGGACAAGCGGGAAATCCTTGGCTGCGCGCTCATTGGCTAGCGCGAGTTCCCGCCGCTGGCAATATGCGCGCGATCACCGGCTGGCGGGCTTGCGGCTGCCATCATCACCGCCCCCTGGCGTGATGATCGAGCTGACCCCGCCGACAATGACGGCCTGACTGGTATTGAGATCGTAGACCAGTCGGCTGTCCTTTAGGCCCTTGATGACCGTGCCGCCTTGCGACAGGGAGACATTGCCGACCAGAACGACCTCATTGCGCTGCCGGTCATATGTCCCGCTGTCGCCTGTGCCGACCTGATCTTTCGAGACAATGCTGACGCCGCCTGTGGCTTCCATGCGGCGGATCTGGTTGCCGCCGGCGGTCGCATCCGAGGGCTGAATGGCGCCGGAGCTGAGAAAGACCGTCACGGTGGCAGCTTTCAGGGTCGAGTCCCCCTGTTTGGCCGTTACGCCGCCCGAATAAACCAGCTTTTGTTCCTTGTCGAAATATTCGAGCTTTTCGGAATTGACCGTCACGGGTGCCCGGCCATTGCCGCCGGGCACCACAACCGTGCCGCTCCCGCGCTGCTGGGCGAGTGCAGGCAGGCTGTTCAGCGCCACAAGAAGGGCGATGGCTGGCAAGCGCAGACGGGTCACTGTGCGGTCTCCTCGGCGGCTTCCCCGCCACTGCTGCTGCGAAACAAGGTTCGCACATTACCATTAAAAAGGATTCGGTCACCGTTGTCGCGCGCTTCCAGAGAGTCGGCATTGATGGTGCCGCTCGACATCACGACGCTGACGGGATTGGCGGTGGTGATATGGCCTTGCTTGAAGTCCACATCAGCGTCCTGCATCCGGATGTCATAGCCGCTTTCACTGGCAATCCGCACGCCATTATAGAGGCGCATGAAGTCCTTCGAGCCGTCATAGACCCCGCGTGGTGCAGCAACCCGCAGGCTGGCACCACCACGCGTATCAAAGCGTGCATCAAGATCATTGAGTTCGATGATGCTGGGCGTACGAATATCCTGCACGCCAGAGCGTGCCCGCACATCATAGGGACGACCATCGGAGCGAAAGCCACTGAGCTTTGGCATTTCCATGGTCACGCGTGTTCCATTCAATGTTGATTGTGCAACCGAGAAATTGTCCGGCAGTGCAGAAAAGGGATCATAGAAAGCGCGCATGATCAGCGCGAGAACTGCGACCGAACTGCCAATGATGATGGCGAGACGCAAATAGCGCACGCGTTTGGAGTGGCGTGCTGCTTGCGCAAAGGCATTGCTGCGATTGCGCATCCGTGTTGGCGGCTGTGGGCCGCGTTCACTCATGGGAGAAGATGTCCTGATCGTTCCAGCCCATCAGATCGAGCCTGGCGCGTTGCGGCAGGAAATCAAAACAGGCTTGCGCCATGGCGCTGCGGCCTTCGCGCGCCAGCATCATGTCAAGCTTGTTCCGCAACTGATGCAGATAAAGGACATCTGACGCCGCGTAGGACAATTGCGCCTCGCTCAACTCCTCAGCCGCCCAATCAGAAGATTGCTGCTGTTTTGACAATTCAATGCCGAGCAGTTCGCGCACCAGATCTTTCAGTCCGTGACGATCTGTGTAGGTGCGGCAGAGTTTGGAGGCAATCTTGGTGCAATAGACAGGCGCAATCTCAACGCCAAAGGCGCGATTGAGCATGGCAATGTCAAAGCGACCGAAATGGAAGATCTTGGTGACCTTGGGATCGCGCAAAAGCTTTTCCAGATTGGGCGCGCTGGTCTGGCCGCGCGCAATCTGAACGACATCGGCCGTTCCATCGCCGGGCGAGAGTTGCACGACACAGAGCCGGTCGCGTTGCAAATTCAGGCCGAGCGTTTCTGTATCGATGGCGACGCTTTCGCGATAGCGCGACAGGTCCGGCAGATCGCCCTTGTGCAGCTGGATGGTCATGGCCTCGTCCTTGGTCTGTCGAGGGTCTAGCGGCGGGCCTCACTGGACGCAAGCTCGGCGTCTATCAGCGGTGACAGACCTTGAGGGGCCAGTCGGGGAGGCAAGCCGGGGCGGTCCCACCGGCCCTCCGCCTCAAGGCATCCCGGAGCTTCCTTAACGGAAACGAGCGTAACAAAAGGGCGGCTTTAAAGTGTTACTCTGCGCTACAAAGGCACCAATACAGAGATAAACAGCCGTTTCATTTGATTTTATTCTATTGGCCCTCGACAAATATTGGCGTTCTTCTTCATCAAAAGCAAAGTTCTGGTCAAGTCAGGTCCCAACGTGGTGCGATCCCCGCTTCAGCTACTCGCGATGCTTGGCGCGCTGACCCTTGCGTCACTGACGCCAGGCCATGCGCAAAATCTGATCACCAATGGGGACTTTGAGGCAGGCAATGCGGGCTGGACGATCAGCGCGGGGTCCTTTTACACACGAGCCACTTACGCGAACCGCAACTTCGGTCCGCAAGCTTATCAGGGAAATTACTTCGCGAATTTCGGCGAGGTCGGCGCGCCGGGGTCGATGTCGCAGACCATCACCACGGTCAGCGGCTATCACTATCGCTTCACTTTTTATCTCTACCGCCAGCAAGAATCTTTCAACGCCAATTCGGGGGATTTCTTTACGGCAGCTATTGGCGGCAACACGCTTCTGTCCGTGTCGGGCATGGCTTATGGCCTGCCCTATAACCGCTATAGCTATGTGATTCAGGCAGCTGGCACTTCCACGCTGGTCGAATTCACCGGCCAAGACAATCAGGACGAATACGCACTCGATTCCGTCTCCTTAACCCGGCTAACGGCAGATGCAACCAACACATTGACTGCCCTGTCATGGGATCGCAGCAATCTGCGCAATCTGCTCACCCACCGCAGCGGTCAGCTGGCTTCCATGCTGGATTATGATTGCACGCGCATCCGCCACTCCCTCTGCATCACCCTGCAAGCCCGCATCACAGGCAGCTCTGCCATGAGCGATGGTGGGGGCGTGTTGATCGCAGCCTGGCAGCCTCGCGCAGGTTTCCGCTTTGGTGCTTTTTTCGACCAGCAGACGCGCGCGTCCATGCCCGACCGGATGCAAGAGAATGGCTCGCGCCCTGCCTTCGGGTTTTTTGCCACTCTGGGCCGCGATCATGCGCCGGGTTTGCGCGCGCGGGCGAGCTGGGCCTGGCGTTCAGGCGGTCTCAGCCTGACGCGCGATGCAAGCCTGGCCTATACGGATGCGGGTCAGGGCCGGGCGGATCTGCGGGAGCGCGGGGGCAGCCTCGAACTGACCTATGGTTTTGGCACCGGCTCGCTGCTCTTGAGCCCCCTGCTGGGCTTGACCATGATCCGGGCCGAGCGGGGGGCCTACCGGGAAGCGGAGGATATTTTTGCCCCCATCTCCTATAGCGCCTTCAGCCGGGTCAGCCGCAGCCTGCGCCTCGGTCTGCAGGGTGAGGGGGAGCTTGGCGACAAGCTTCGCTGGCGCGCTTCTCTGGCCGCCGAACGCGACTTTTCAGGCCGTGTCGGCGCCTTTGCCGGGACGAGTGATATTCCCGGCCTCGAAAGCTTCTCTTTTGCCAGCGAGCCCTTGCAGCGCAGTTGGCGGCCGCTGGCCATGGCAGGCTTTGACTATGGGCTTTGGGGGCAAATCGGCCTCACGGCCAGATTGAGCCACCGGGGCGGTGCACAGGGCGCCACAAGCCTGATGGCGGGCTTGCGTCTCGATCTATGAGAGGAAGAGCCCCCATCAGGGGGAAGAGTGGTGCCCAGGAGAGGACTCGAACCTCCACGGTGTTACCCACTGGTACCTGAAACCAGCGCGTCTACCAATTCCGCCACCTGGGCACGGCGGCCTTTCTTTAGGGGGGCGGACCTTGCCTTGTCAATGCGCCCGGCGGCGATCCTTGCGAATTGAGTCAAAGGGCCACCTGTACAGAGCCGCGCGCGTTGACTATGGAGCTTTTGCAAACGGGTTGCACTGCCGAGGCTCTCATGTCGGATAATTTGGTCAAGACCGGACGGATCGTCACTGTGTTCGGTGGCTCGGGCTTCATTGGCCGCCATGTGGTGCGCGCATTGGCGCGCGATGGTTGGCGCATTCGCGTTGCCACCCGCCGCCCCGATCTTGCCTTCCATCTGCAGCCGCTGGGTCGTGTCGGCCAGATCCATGCCGTTCAGGCCAATGTGCGCTATCCCGCTTCGATTGCGGCAGCGCTGAAAGGTGCGGAAGCGGTCGTCAATCTCGTCTCGGTGTTGAATGAGCGCGGCCGCCAGAATTTCGAAACGCTGAATGCCTTCGGTTCGCGTGCTGTTGCCAAAGCAGCTGCCGATGCAGGCATCACCAATGTCGTGCATATGTCCGCGATTGGCGCGGATCTGAATTCCGATGCAGCCTATGCCCGCACCAAGGCAGAAGGTGAGCGCTCTGTCCTGATGGCTGTACCAAGCGCCATCGTGCTGCGTCCTTCGATCGTGTTTGGTCCTGAAGATTCGTTCTTCAATCGCTTCGCCGCTATTGCGCGCATGTCACCCATGTTGCCACTGATCGGCGGTGGTGAGACGAAGTTCCAGCCCGTTTATGTCGGTGATGTTGCCGAAGCCGTTGCGCGCGCACTCAATGGTTATGGCCGTGCAGGCACGACTTATGAACTCGGCGGCCCCGAAGTGAAGACCTTCCGCGAACTGATGCAATATGTTTGCGACGTGACGGGTCGCAAGCGGTTCCTTGCGCCGCTGCCCAATGAAATCGCCAATGTCGTTGCCTTGGGCACCGAGATTGCTGACAAGCTCAGCCTCGGCCTCTTCCCTGACACGCTCTTGCTGACGCGCGATCAGATCAAGCTGCTTGGTCGCGACAATGTCGTGAGTGCAGATGCGCAGGCCCAGTCACGCACGCTCGATGGTCTGTGCATTCTGCCTGAAGCGATGGAAAGCATCGTGCCGAAATATCTCGCGCGCTTCCGCAAGGCCGGCCAGTTTTCCGATCACAAGCTCGCTTGATGTTCGATGAGTGATGGTGGCGCGATGCGATGATGCACGCGCACCATGAAGGCTGTGCCAAAGAGGGGCGTCAACAGATTGAGCCCCGGTATGGAAACGAGCACCGCGATCGCAAGTCCGCAGATGAAGAGATAGGTTGAGTGGCGTGCCCGCAAGGCGCGCACCTCTGGCAGGGGCCGATAACGAAGTGCGGCCAGCTCGAAATATTCTCGTCCCAGCAGATAGGCATTGGCGCTTAAAAAGGCGATGACATTGATGCCAGGGACGAGCAGCAAAATGAGGGCAGCGAAATTGACGAGCAGCGACAGGGCTGCAAATTTCGTCGCAAGCCAGACAGCCTGAGCATTGGCCATGGGCCGCCCCATATGATCGGGGCTAATCTCGCGCTCAACGATCTCTGCGAGATCGTCGAGGAAAAAGCCTGCCACCAGAGCTGAAATCGGTGCGACCAGAAAGGTCATGCCGATAAAGAGCCCCAAGCCGAGCGCAATGGCGATCCAGGTGTCGAGCCAGGGCCAAGCCGTCGCAATCTGGCTGCTGCCGAGCTTGGCCAGAGCTGCATAGGCAAGGGCCAGCAGGGCGATGGAGAGCGCAAGGCTTTTCCACAAGACACGGCGGAAGGGGGGCGAGAGAATCTGCTCAAAGGCCGCCAAAGCATCACGCAGCATCCAAATACCTCTCGGCCTCACACTGCCACCGGCCCTCGCCGCAGACCCTCTGTCGATGGCGCGGGTTCACGGGGGCGTCGTCACGCGCTAAAGATAGCGCAACACATGTGGGAAGAGGAGACGCAAGCGCAATGGCACGGGGCAAAATGAATTTGGGGCTTTTCATCCGTCCCTGCGGTCATCACATCGCCTCCTGGCGCCACCCCGAATGCGCTGCTGATGCGGGCGAGAATTTCCAGCATTTCGTTGAAATGGCGCAATTGGCAGAGCGCGGTTTGTTCGACATGCTCTTTTCCGCGGATTCACACACCTCGTGGACAGTGTCTGAATCCTCCATCGACCTTGTGCATTATGTTGCGTGGATGGAACCTTGGACTTTGCTCAGCGCCCTCTCGCAACATACCAAGCGCATCGGCCTTGTCTGCACGGCCAGCACAACTTTCGAACATCCTTTCTCTGTCGCGCGCCAATTTGCCTCGCTCGACGTGTTGAGCGGCGGTCGTTGCGGCTGGAATGTTGTGACATCTGGCAATGAAACAGAGGCGCTCAATTTCAGCGATGTGCCGCATCTTCCCAAGGCTGAGCGCTACAAGCGTGCGCGTGAATTTGTCGATGTGGTGCGCGCCTTGTGGGACTCCTGGGATGCAGATGCCTTTCCGCGCGACAAGAAGACAGGCATCTTCTCGGATCGCAGCAAGATGCATGTGCTCAATCATCATGGCGATTATTTCCATGTGCAGGGCCCGCTCAATGTCACGCGCTCACCGCAGGGCCAGCCTGTCATCGTGCAGGCAGGCGCATCGGATGATGGACGTCAGCTCGCCGCTGAAACCGCGGAAGTCGTGTTCACCGCACATCACGTCATCGAAACGGCGCGTGAATTCTATTCGGATGTCAAAGGCCGCATGGTCGCCTATGGCCGTGATCCTGACCGTTTGAAAATTTTGCCGGGCCTCTCCGTCTATGTCGCGCCCACACATGCACAGGCGCAAGCCAAGCTCGATGAGTTGCAAGAGCTGTTGCATCCCAAACTTGCAGTAGCGCTATTGTCACGGCGCATCGGCTTTGACCTGACATCCTATCCGCTTGATGAGCCATTGCCGCAATTGCCGGAAAATGTCGTGGTCAGCAGCCGCGCAGATATGATCATCGGCTGGTCGAAAGAAGGGCCGCATAGTTTGGGTGGCCTTGCCAAGCGTTTTGCAAGTTCACGCGGTCACTTCACGCTGGTGGGAACACCCGCCGAAGTGGTCGACCAGATGCAGGCCTGGTTTGAAGGGGGCGCTTGCGATGGCTTCAATGTCTTGCCGCCCTACTATAATGGCGGGTTGAAGGACTTCGTGGACTTTGTTGTGCCGGAATTGCAGCGGCGCGGCATTTTCCGCACCGCCTATGAAGGCACGACCTTCCGTGACATTCTGGGACTGCCCAAGCCCCAGAGTCGCTATGCCAAGGCCTGACAACACCGTCATTCATGTAAGATTTGCGCGCGCGCAGCCCATCACGGCTGATGCGCTCGCTTGTCTGGATGAGAGCGAGCGCGCGCAAGCTGCATGCCTGCCAACAGAGGCCGCACAAGACTATATATGCGCGCATCGTTTGTTGCGCGAAACCTTGAGCGAATTTGCAGACATTGCGCCTTCTGCTTGGCGTTTTGCCAGAACGGTGCATGGCAAGCCCTTCACCAAGCAAGCGCCGCTCAAATTCAATCTCTCACATACACGCGGTATGGCGGCACTGGCCGTTACTTCTGGTCGCGAAGTTGGAATTGATATTGAGGCAATTGATCCGCATCGTGCAGATGCCATCATCGCGCGCCAGATGTTTGCGACTTCCGAATTTGAACTGTGGCAAAGTGCGCATGATCCTGTTGACGCCTTCTTCCATATCTGGACCTTGAAAGAAGCCGTCATGAAAGCGGCTGGCCTTGGTATGGCGCTGCCCTTGCAAGACTTTAGTGTTACTTTGGCCCCGTCACAATTCGTCCACACCCATATTGATGAATTGTGGAAATGCGAATTTGGAATTTTCGATCAATATTTTGCTTGGGGGTTAGCGGTAGAATGCGAAACGGAAAGCGACGCGATGATTATACATCAGTCAAAGTATTAAAAATTCAGGCTTGCAGAGGCTGCGCAAACAGGGAATGCTCATCTCGCTCAGGTGAGCTTTATTTTTTCTGATTGGAGAATTTTACTCATGCGTATCATCCCTTGTGTTGCGGCTTTTGCGCTGCTGACGGGCTCCGTTTTCGCTCAGACGCCCGTTGGCGATGCCAACACCACTTGCGACGAATATCTCAAAATGAATGTGCCGCAGGTGAAGACCGGCGATGCCGCTCTCGACAAAATGACTGCGGAGATAGACGGCAAGATCAATGCTTATTGCAAGGCCAATCCGAAGGCAAAGTTGATGGAAGCAGCTGAAAAGGCGCTCAAGTAAAAAAGAAGGGGGAGGACAAGTGCCTCCCCCTTTGTCATCTTCAGCGATTGGCGGTGATGCCGAGTTCCTTAGCGACAGCTGCCGCCGCTGCCTCCTGCTGTTGCAATGCCTTGGCCAGATCCTCCGGCCCCTGACCATTCGGCCCTTGTCCGGTCTCGACGAGGCGCTTCGAAATCAGCGGATCGCGCACGGCCTCCATCACATCAAGGCTGATGCGCTTGCGAAGGTCGAGCGGCATGGAGGCAGGGCCATAAAGTGCGGATGTCGTCTCAATTGTCAGGATCGGAAATCCTGATTCCAACGCTGTCGGCACATCTGGAAGGATTGGGGACCGTTCACGACCGCCAACGGCAATCACCTTGACCTTGCCTGACTGAACATGGGGCATGGCGATGGCATAAGAGGTGGCAAGGATGTGAATGCGGCTTTCAGCAAGGTCGCTACCTGCCTGCACAATGTCCTTATAGGGCACGCGGGCCACATCCAGATTGTTCGACTTCAAGAAGGCGTTCAGCGCCAGTTCGGGCAGGCCCGGTGCTCCGGCGGAAGCAAGTTTCGCTGGTTGGGCCTTGGCGGCGGCCGCCCAGTCCTTCAGCGAATTGATCTTCATGTCCGTGGGAACTGCCAGGACCAGCAACGTGTCCGCGACACGTGCGATCGGTGCAAAATCCTTATTGAGGTCGTAGGGTACTTTCTGGTTCAGCGTATAGGGATGGGCAATGAAAGACGCGCTTGAGGCATAAAGCAGCACATGATCATCATTGGCCTGCAAGAAGGAGCGAATGGCAATCAGCCCATCGCCGCCGGGCCGGTTCTCGACAACGACTGACTTGCCCCATTTGTTTTGCAGCCGCTCGGCCAGCAAGCGCGCTGCAATATCGGTTGCGCTTCCCGCGCCGAAGGGCAGCACGAATTGCACATTGCGCTGGGGCCAGCTGGCTTGCGTCTGGGCAAGGCTGGTGCCGAATGTGGCAAAAAGAGCAAGGCTGGCGAAACCCGCCAGAGCTTTCAGTCGCATCATGTCACTCCCTGAAGGCGCGTTCTTGCGCCCCTGTCATGAGCATAGCAGCGCTGTGTCGCCTCGCAAGCAGCGGGGCTTGAGCTTCGGGCCAGCTTGTCGCATCCTTGTCAACGAGGCGCGGCATCAGACAGCGCCCGGAGGAACGACCATGGAAAAGGCCCTGCGCTGCCTGCGGCTGCCGGCAGCATCCTTGCTTCTTCTCAGCCTCGCATCTCCGCTTCTGGCAGACGATGCATTCTACCGCGGCAAGCGACTCACCATTCTGGTGAATTATGCCGCTGGGGGACCAACCGATGTTGAGTCGCGCGTTCTCGCCCGTCACATTGGAAAATATCTTGATGGTAGTACGGGTGTACTCGTTCAAAATATGGATGGTGCGGGCGGCCTGACCGGCACCAATTATCTGGGCGAGGTCGCCCCCAAGGATGGAAGCGTTGTTGGCTATTTAACTGGTACGGCTTTCCAATATGCCCATGAGCCTCGCGCGCGGCGTGTCGATTATCTCAGCTATGAATTTGTCGCCTATCAGCCCGGCACCAGCGTCTATTTCATGCGCACTGATGTGAAGCCTGGCATGAAAAGACCCATAGATTTGATGAAGGCAGAGAATCTAATTGTGGGCGGCCTTGGGGCAGACAATGCCAAGGATATTTTGTTGCGTCTTAATCTCGATATGCTCGGCCTCAAATATAATTACGTCACGTCTTATAAAGGTAGCCAGGGCGCGCGCATGGCGCTCCAACAAGGTGAGATCAATTTCTATTCCGAGTCACCGCCAAGCTATCGCGGGGTGATTGAACCCGGCCTTGTTTCCAAAGGCATTGTTATCGGCAATTTCTATGATGCCAGCTATGATGGCGAAAGATTTTTTGAGGCAAGCCAGATGAAAGGCGTCGATATGATGACCTTTCCGCAATTCTACAAAGCCGTAAAGGGCAAGGATCCCGAAGGGGAGCTATGGGAGATCTACAAGGCTGTCATTGCGCTCAATGGTGCCATGCAGCGTATGATCGTCCTGCCACCCAATGCTCCTGAAGGTGCCAAGGCCGCGTTGCGCAAGGCGGTCGCAAAGTTGAATACGGATCGCGACTATATGGATGATGCGGTCAAGACCTTTGGCTATGTGCCCGAATGGGTCGCAGATCAAAATGTCACGCCGAAAGTCCGCAAGGCGCTTGTGCTGCCGGAAAAGACGCGTGCCTTCCTCAAACACTTCATTGAAAACCCGCCGCGCAATCGGTGAGCTTGTGCCTCCACGAGAGATCCGTGGAGGCACATTTCATCAATGGCGGTGATGATGGTGACCGCCTGAGGATGTCGGTGCAGGTGCGCCGATCGGGGCGACGCTATATTCAATCTCGACCGTTCCAGCTTTTCGGAAGGTCAAGGCCCCACGCACAGGCGCCCCTTCAACGGTGGGCTGCTTCAGCTCCATGAACATGAGATGATAGCCGCCGGGCTTCAATTCGACCGTTTGGCCCGGCTTGATCTCAAGGCCGCTGGAGAGTTGACGCATTCTCATGACGCCATTGTCCGTCGCCATTTCATGCACCTCGACGCGCCCTGCTCCTGTGAAGGAACCGCCGATCAGCCAGTCACTCTCATTGCCATGATTGGTGACCTTGAGAAAGCCGCCAGCCACCGGTGCACTACGGGGTGTTGCCCTTGTCCAGGCCGCCGTTATCGTCATGCTACCTACGCGCCAGCTTTTCTCGCCTTGTGCTTGGGCGAGTTGAATGAGGCGAACGCTGGGTGCAGGAAATTTGAGCTGATGCGCGTTTAGACCTTCAGCTGGAATTTCATTCCACACCTGTTCGCCATTGGCACAACGCTGCGTCACCGGTACATAAAGCGGCCCCACCTTCGCATCAGGCGAGATCGTGCCTGCAAAGACGAATTCATCGTAATGTTCGTCGGGCAGATGGCCGCCAGACCAGATAATGCTGCGCACACCTTCCCGCATTTGCTTGCCGTGATTGTTGAATATAGTCGCATAGGGACCGATCTTGGTCTCAAGCACCCAGCCTGCTTTCGGCATGGGTTTCACTGCAACAAATTCCATCGGCAAGTCGATCTGCACAGTATGCGTCGCCTGCTTGTCGCAGCCATGCGGCACGCGCAGCACGCCTTTGTAGGACGCGCCAATCGTGGCGTCACGCGTCTCAAAAGTTGCATGCGCGAAACTCTGCGTCGCAACAAGCGTCATGACAGCAGCCAGCGCTGCTGATTTCAAGGTGAACATGGAGTGATCCTCTTCTCTAGATTGTCTGTTGGCGTGAACTCAGACAAAGAGAGGAGGGCCTCTGGCAGAAAAAGCGCGCTGCGCTTGTGGCGCAAAATCATTTTGCGTGATGGAGCTATAAACAAGCGGCAGTGAGGCGCGCGCCATACGCATCGCCTGCGAAGGAGGTGCGATGAAGCCCGTATGGCAAAGCCCGGCGCAGATACAATCATGGCCGAGCGCCTTGCCCGGCTGATCTTGCTGTTGCTGCACGCCATTGTGGTCGGTCACACAAAGCGTGCTGGCGATATCAAGCCCGGCAGGGGCTCCCGCAAGGGCAGCCAGCGTAATCTGCAGCAGCAAAGCATAGACCGCCGCAGCCCCCATCAGGAGGCGCAGACCATGCTGCAATTTCTGGCTGTTCACGCGCATGTTCACCTTATCGGCCAGAATGGCATCGCTGACAACCGGGGCGAGGCTGTGTCACGCTGCCGCAAAGCCGAAAAGCCGCGCAGGATTATCGACGAGGATTTTGGTGCGGGTAGCTTCGTCTGGCGCGATCACGGCCAGCAGATCCAGCAGATCGCCTTCATTGGGCGTGCGACCGGGGGTGAAAGTATTGCCATGTGGCCAATCGCTGCCCCAAAGCACCCGATCAGGCGCGACCGAAATGACCTCTTGAGCAAAGGGGACCATATCCATGAAGGGTAGGCTACCCTCCACATGCGCGCGTGGCACGGCGCTGATTTTGTCAAAGCTGCATAGTTTCACCCAGAAACGATCATCCCTCAACAGATCGAGCAGGATTTTGAATGCCGGCTGTGCGGTGCCATCGCGCCCGCGCACGCGCGCCATATGATCAATGATGGTGGGAACAGACAGGGTGCGGATATAGCGCTCATGTTCGATGAGATCTTTGGGATCGACATGCAAATCAAGCACCCAGTCGCGCTTTTGCAGACGGGGCAGATTTGCGGTCAGGAAATCGACATCACCGGGACGATCATCCATCAAATGGAAACGAGCGCCACGCATTCCACCAAGATGCAACTCATCCAGCATCTCTTCGCTGAAGCTCAGATCAATGTTGGCGATGCCGCGAGCATTCTCACCCATCGCAGAGATTGCATCCAGAATGACGCGATTATCGTGCCCATGCGCCGTGGGCGTCACAAAGACAGCGCGGCTGAGGCCTGTGATGGCCTGCATATTCATGTAATGTTCGATGGGCGCTGCGGGCGGCGTATAGCGCCGCTTTTCCGCATAAGGGAAACGATCCGGCGGACCAAACACATGAGCATGGGTATCACATGAACCCGGCGGGAGCTTGTAATGGGGCGCGCGCGTATTCGGGTCAGGTCCAAGGCTGACGGGTAATGTCTTCGACATGGTGGAGCCTTATTCTTGAATGGCGCGCCGCGCTTTTTCGATCACACTTGCTGGATAGGTCATCATGCGCAGAACGATTTGCTGCGCCTCCTTTCCATTGACCGGCGAAATCGGGAGATTCTGCTTTTCGGCCTCACCCAAAAGATCAGGATCACGCATGGCGGCATCAAAGCCGCGTTGCAAGGCGGCGATACGTTCTGCGGGCACCTTGCGTGAGGCGATGAAAGGACGTCCGATCTCTCCAGACGCCAAAAGATAATCGACCACATCCCTGTCTTCGCTTTTGACGAGATCACCGAAGAAGGGAACGGAAGCAGGAATTGCCGGATCATTCACCAAAGACAGGCGCGTGAGAATGTTGATGCGCCCGGCCTTTAACCAATGATCAGGCACCGAGGACCAAGATACGCAGGAGCCTTCAATCTCACCACGTTCCATAGCCAAATACATTTCCGTATTGCCGCGATAGGCGCTGATGATCTTCAGATCGAGTTGCAGCATGTTTTTCAACATGGCGACATTATTGGCAGAACTTGATCCCACGCCTGATCCGCCAAAAACAGCCTTCCGCTTGCGCAGATCTTCAAGCGAGGTGATACCGGTTTCCTTCAGCGCAAAACAAATGCGCAGATCGCGTGCCATGCTGCCAATCCAGGCGAATTGGTCGAAGCGGACTTTTGCCTTCTCACCATCATTGATCGTTTCATTGACGAGGCCTGAGTTAAATGCCGTGACGGTCTGGCCGTCCGGCGTTGCAACATCGGCGGTATAGACGACCGCATTGAGGCTGCCTGCGCCCGGCATGTTGCGCACAATCGTGGTCGGAGTACCCGGCAGATGTTTTCCATAATGGCGGGCCAGCAGGCGCGCATATTGGTCATAGCCACCGCCCGGACTAATGCCGACGATCAGATTGAGCGGCTTGCCCTGAAAGAAATCGGCAGTCGCCTGCGCGAGCGCTGCATGACTCCACAATGTGCCCGAGAGCGCCAGCCAAGCAAAAGCCGATAATTTCAACGCAAGCCTCCATCTGCCTTGCACGGATCCTTCAGGATTCTCCTGCAAGACTAGATCATGTGACAGGCTTGTCCATGCGAAATTGCGGCTCAACGGCCCTAGAAGCACCCGGCCTGCGCAGCAACGCGCAATCTGGTGCAGGTCGTGCCGTTGAGCCAAGACGTCAAAGGTGGCCTATCTCGTTCACAAGCGCCTTGAGTTGGAAGGCTGCGATACCGAGGCGGCCGAACGGCTGGGATCGGAAGGGCCCGCCTGGAAACCGAAGTGGAGGCAGTAGTCTCAACCATAAGAAATGTGAATCGCGCCGCTGACAATGCGCCAGAAGTTGTGGCAATCTGTTGACTGAGGAGAAAATCATGCATCCGCAGACAATGGAATTGACCGCCGAAGATGGTCACCGTTTCGAAATTTGGCGCGCTGACCCATCTGGCAAAGTGAAAGGCGGTATCGTGTTGCTACATGCTGTCTTCGGGCGTACGCCGCATATAGGTGATGTCTGTGCACAATGGGCGCAGCATGGCTATGCCGCCATCGCTCCCGCCTTGTTTGATCGGCTTGCACGCGACACGGTGCATCCTTATTCCCGCGAGGGTGTTGAGGCAGGAACACGCTGTTATGGGCAATTGCGCGCGCAAGATGTGCTGTCAGATGTCGCTGCTTGCGCCACCGCGCTGCGCGCTTGCGGGCCTGTCGTGATGTCAGGCTTTTGCACGGGCGGCAGCTGGGCGTGGCGCGCAGCCGCGGAAATGCAATTTGATGCGCAGGTGAATTTCTATGCAAGTCATGCCCATCTTGCAGACTGGATCGGCTTTACGCCGCGTTGCCCCACCATCATGCATTTTGGTGATCTCGATCCCATCGTTCCCCCTGCGCAAGTCGCGCATATCGCGGCCGCACATCCACAGGTGACGATCAAGGTCCATCCCGGCGCGCTTCATGCTTTCATGAATCCGCAGCAACAAAGCTACCATCCCGCAGCGGCAGAGCGAGCCTTGGCCCAGTCGCTGGAGTTTCTCGATCAGGTGCTTCGGTAAAAACAACTAATAACCGCGATATTTGGCGGAAAATATTCCAATTTTTCTGGTCTACACGCAAAGAATGGGAAATTTTCCTGCCTCTCCTGACTTAACCTTGCCTCAGCAAGTCAGGAGATGGACATGGGCAAGACGGACCTTTTGCGCGATCTGGAATCCAAGGTTCTGTGGCTCTCCACCTGGATGATCCACAATGCCAATCATCTGCGTGAAAATGTCGATGGCTTGAAGGTGGGCGGTCATCAAGCCTCTTCTGCTTCGATGGTGAGTATTCTCACGGCGCTTTATTTTGATGCGCTGCAAGCCCAAGACCGCATCGCGGTGAAGCCGCATGCAAGCCCTGCTTTCCATGCCATTCAATATCTGCTGGGCAAGCAAAGTCTCGACAAGTTGCAAGACTTTCGCGCCTTTGGTGGTGCGCAATCTTATCCCTCCCGCACCAAGGACGTGGATGATGTTGATTTCTCCACGGGCTCTGTCGGGCTCGGCGTTGCTCAAACGCTCTTTGCTGCTCTTGCGCAAGATTATGTGCGTGCGAAAAACTTTTCATCCATGGGTGAAGCAGGCCGCATGATTGCCTTGTCGGGCGATGCGGAGATGGATGAAGGCAATATCTTCGAAGCACTGCTGGAAGGCTGGAAACATGGCGTGCGCAATGTGTGGTGGGTGATTGATTACAACCGCCAGAGTCTCGACGCGGTTGTGCGCGAAGGCCTGTGGTCGCGCCTGGAAGCAATCTTCCGCGATTTTGGCTGGGATGTTGTGATCCTGAAACATGGCACTTTGCAGCAGGCAGCTTTCAAAGAGCCGGGTGGCGGGACATTGCGTCAGTGGATAGAGACTTGTCCCAACCAGCTATACTCTGCACTCACCTATCAAGGCGGCGCGGCTTGGCGCGGGCGCCTGTCCAATGACTTCCGCGATGATGCCGATGCGCTCTCGCTGATCACGCGGCGCAGCGATGCGGATCTCGCCAAGCTGATGGCCAATCTCGGTGGCCATGATCTTGATCTGCTGACTCAGGCATTTCATAACGCGCGCCAATCAAGCAATCCGACTTGCTTCATCGCCTACACAATCAAGGGCTGGGGCTTGCCGCTGGCGGGGCATAAAGACAACCATGCAGGCTTGCTCACAGCGGCTCAGATCGAGGGGTTGCGCCAATCGCTGAATATTCGCAGCGGTCATGAATGGGACCAGTTTGAAGGGTTGGCGAGTGACAGCTCGGCTCTGCAAGACCTGATTGCGCGTGCAAAGACAAGATTGCAGCGCCCCCTGCACAAGGCAGCCAGCGTGCCTGTTCCGGCCATGCCCGATCTGCCGCGTGCAGCTCTCGCATCCACACAGCAGGCCTTCGGGCAATTGCTCAATGAGATCGCGCGCAGCGATAGCGAGCTTGCGCGTCGCATCATCACAGCATCACCTGATGTCACTGTTTCAACCAATCTTGGGCCATGGGTCAATCGTCGCGGGCTTTATGCACGCCAGACCATCAGCGACACATTCAAGGCAGAGCGGATTCCTTCGACCTATGCTTGGGAATTCTCACCCAAGGGTCAGCATTTCGAGCTTGGCATCTCGGAGATGAATCTCTTCACATTGTTGTCCGCACTGGGCCTGTCGCATGACCTTTTCGGTGAGCGTTTGATTCCGATTGGGACGCTTTATGACCCCTTCATCTCGCGTGCACTCGATGCCCTGAATTACGCTTGTTATCAGGAGGCGCGCTTCATCGCGGTTGCAACGCCCTCCGGCCTTACACTTGCGCCCGAAGGTGGTGCACATCAATCTATCGCAACGCCACTGATCGGCATGTCGCAAAGCGGACTTGCAGCTTTTGAACCTGCTTTCGTGGATGAGCTGGCAGTGATGATGCGTTTTGCTTTTGAATATGTGCAACGCAAGCCGCAGAAAGAAGCCGCAGACTGGGATGCCTCAGGCGGCTCGGTCTATCTGCGCTTGACGACACGCAGCATCGAACAGCCAATGCGCACAATGAGTGATGAGCTGGCCCGTGACATCATCAAGGGTGCTTACTGGATGCGCAAGCCCGGCCCCAATCCTGATGTTGTAATTGTCGCCATGGGCGCAGTAGTGCCGGAGGCGATTGAAGCCGTCGGCATGTTGGCTGAAGATCGTCGCGATGTGGGCTTGCTCGTTGTGACCTCGGCGGATCGTCTTTATGGCGAATGGACAGCGGCGCAGGGCCGATATGAAACACATGTTGAAAGCTTGCTGAAACAAGTGCCGCACACAAGCGCCTTTGTCAGCGTGCTTGACGGTCATCCCGCTACATTGGGCTGGCTTGGCTCCATCTACGGCCATCGCATGCGCACATTGGGCGTGGATCATTTCGGCCAAAGCGGCTCTCTGCCAGATCTCTATCGCCATCACGGCATCGACGCCGCCGCCATCATGCAAGCGGCGCAAGCCCTTGCGCCGGGAAGGCCCCTGCGCCACTTGCGATTGGCGTGAAGATGACCGTCGAAGAACCAATGCATCCGGCCGACAAGGCTCAT
>JACCED010380688.1_pt1 | contig 20913 bp, 18 predicted proteins | sample 7455021 | NCBI WGS metagenome assembly JACCED01 (sample SAMN15323456, study PRJNA562643) | freshwater metagenome | isolation source: river surface water | place: USA:Blue River Watershed | collected 2017-08-19
ATCCTAGATACTGCCCAGCAGTTTGTGGCAGTCAGCGACTCAGACAGAGAAGTTAAAAAAGTGCCTTTGTTAAGAGGCACCAATGTGTTTAACCTCTTCTTTGAAAATTCCACACGCACCAGAACCACCTTTGAATTGGCTGCTAAGCGCTTATCAGCTGATGTGGTCAATTTAGACATACAAACATCATCCACTGCCAAGGGCGAGACCTTGCTCGACACCATTGATAACTTGGTGGCAATGCAAGCAGATATTTTTGTGGTGAGACACAAAACCACAGGTGCTGCGGTCGAAGTAGCACAACATTTGCCCCCACACGTTCATGTGATCAATGCGGGCGATGGCACCAATCAACACCCAACGCAAGGTTTACTTGATATGTACACCATGCGTCATTACAAACAAGACTTCACTAAAATCAAAGTAGCCATCATTGGAGACATTGTTCACAGTCGTGTTGCTAAGTCGAATATTCATGCGTTGACTACTTTGGGTTGTAAAGAAATTCGTGCCATTGGCCCAGAGAGTTTACTACCTAAGGACCTCAACATGATGGGCGTCAAAATCTTCAACAACATTGAAGAAGGTTTAAAAGATGTTGATGTGGTGATGACCCTCAGAATCCAAAAAGAACGCATGGAAGCAGGACAAGTGCCTGAAGGAGATGCTTTCTTTAAGCAATGGGGCCTTACTCAAGCAAGACTCAAGTTGGCCAAACCTGATGCGATTGTGATGCATCCGGGACCGATGAATCGTGAAGTAGAGATTGCCAGTGATGTGGCCGATGGCCCTCAGTCAGTGATACTCAAGCAAGTGACTTTTGGTATTGCGGTGCGCATGGCAGTGATGTCGATTGTGTCAAGCAATTAAATATCGTTAACTTCAAGGGGTTGACGCCTTAAGATTAGCAAACGAACTCACTATTCTTTAGAGATATTATAAGCTTATCCTCTCTGGGTAGTACAATTGTAGTTGACACAACGTTAGTAAACTTCGGGTGTATGAGTTTAGATTCCGGCTAAATTTCTTGTATCGTTGTTTTCATGACTTGCCACAAACATATTTGTGTGCCACAGCAAAGGTTAGTTATGAATAAAGTACTAGTTTATGTCTACTTAGTAATGATTGGCTGAGGTTCTCTTGCTGAGCAGCTAATAAAGAAGCGATATTGGAGGGGGTAAAAAATATGAAAGCGGTCATACTTGCCGGGGGTTTAGGAACAAGAATTTCTGAGGAAACCCACCTCAAACCTAAACCGATGATTGAGATTGGCGGTCGCCCGATACTATGGCATATCATGAAGATGTACTCCCACCATGGCGTTAATGACTTCGTCATATGTTGTGGTTATAAGGGGTATGTGATTAAGGAGTACTTTGCTAACTACTTCCTTCATATGTCGGACGTAACACTTGATATGTCAAATAACTCGATGGAAGTCCATCAGCGCAATGCTGAGCCATGGCGCGTCACGCTGGTTGATACAGGTGACGAGACAATGACTGGTGGTCGCTTGAAGCGCGTTGCCTCCTATATCCAGAACGAGAAGACCTTTTGCATGACCTATGGAGATGGAGTGAGTAATATTAATATCACTGAGCTAATTCGATTTCATAAACAGAGTGGTGTAGCTGCAACAGTGACCGCAGTCCTACCGCCGGGACGTTTCGGAGCACTTGATATCAGAGCCGATAAAGTTGTTGGCTTCAAGGAAAAACCCAGGGGTGATGGAGTAATGATTAACGGCGGCTTTTTTGTATTGGAGCCTCAGGTAATCGATCTGATTAATGATGACGCTACAATTTGGGAGCAAAAACCCCTAGAAACACTGGCTTCAACTGGTCAGCTATCTGTTTTTACTCATGAGGGATTTTGGCAGCCAATGGACACTCTGCGCGATAAGACTCACTTAGAAGAGTTGTGGGCGACTGGTGATGCCCCCTGGAAGGCTTGGGAATGAATCCGACCTTCTGGCAAGGTAAACGTATATTCCTTACTGGCCATACTGGCTTCAAGGGAAGTTGGTTGGCGTTGTGGCTTCAGCTATTGGGGGCTGAAGTTACAGGCTTTGCGCTTGAGCCACCGACCGATCCAAGTCTATTTGTAGTAGGCAGGGTGGGTGCTGGCATGCGATCTGTGATTGGCGATGTTCGTGATCTAGGACTATTGCAAAAATCGATGCAGGATGCGAATCCTGAGATAGTGATACATATGGCGGCACAGCCGCTAGTGCGTTACTCCTATGCCAACCCAGTTGACACCTACACAACAAATGTGATTGGTTCGGTGCATGTGCTTGAAGCAGTTCGTAATATCATCGGCGTTAAAGCAGTGATCAATGTGACCAGCGACAAGTGCTATGAAAATAATGAGTGGCTGTGGGGTTATCGCGAGAATGAGGCGATAGGTGGGTACGATCCCTATAGTAATAGCAAAGGTTGTGCGGAGCTAGTGACGGCAGCTTATAGGTCTTCTTTCTTTAATTCAGCAGAATACTCGAAGCATGGGGTTGCGATTGCATCAGCGCGAGCCGGTAATGTTATTGGTGGAGGTGATTGGGCTGCCGATCGCTTAATTCCAGATTTCATTCGAGCTGCACTAGCAGATGAAACAGTTTTTATTCGAAGTCCTGATGCCATTAGACCATGGCAGCATGTCCTTGAGCCGCTCAGTGGATACTTAGTCTTAGCAGAAAAGCTTTACACCCAAGGTGAACAGTTTGCAGAGGCCTGGAACTTTGGCCCCAATGATAGTGATGCGAAGTCGGTCAAGTGGATTGTTGACCAGCTTGTGGCTAATTGGGGAGATAAAGCAAGCTTTAAGCTGGAAGATACTGTAGTGCCTGGTATTCACGAGGCTCATTTCTTGAGATTAGACTGTAGTAAGGCGAGAATGAATTTAGGTTGGAAGCCACAGTGGGGGGCTACCGAGACTATTAAAAGAACATGTGCCTGGTATAGAGCATACTATGAAGGACAGGACATAAGATCTTTTACATTGGATGAAATTAAGGAATACCAAACACTTTCTCATGCAAGTAAAAGCTAGTCTTATTTGTATAACAATGTATGGTTTTTTAGTTGCCAAATAAATGGCAAATTGAAATATGGTGAACTTAAAATAACCTTATGATTTACATCACATATATATTGCCAGGCGCCACAAAAGGCGCGCCACCATCAACTTTTTATGAGTCGGCAGTAGAGCGTTTTGCTCTAAGTTACAGAAAGTATTTTCCAAGCACACATCACAAACTTATTTTAGTAAATTCAAATGGCGGGTGCAGCCCAACTATTGAAGGTTTTTTTAAGGGAGTCTCTTATGAGATGGTTAAATACAATGGATCAGGTTGGGATATTGGTGGGCATCAGTTTGCTATTAACTCATTAAATCCGGATGATTGGGTTATGTGTTTTTCAACTTGGGCTTATTTTCGTCAAAATGGTTGGTTAGAGGCTTTCGTAGATGCAAGAGGTGTTTATGGTGATGCGCTTTACGGTTCCTCAACATCCTATGAAAGGCACCTTCATTTGAGAGGTACTGGAATTTTTATGCGTTGTGGGATGATGCAATCATACCCACTTGTTTGCAATAATAAGCAACAATCCTGGCTTGTAGAGTCAGGTAATCGCTCGATTACTTGGTGGTATCTCAAGAATCAGAAAGGTGTTTATCTAGTAACGCCTAATGAAACTGTTGGCCCCAATCTGTTTAGATCATTAAAAAATATTTACAGGAGTGGTGACCAATCAAATCTTTGGGTTTATGACAAACATTCTGATATCTACGACAGGGCTTCTAGATTACAAAAAATTAAATTAGAGCTTTTGGCAAACAGTAGAACAGTTAATGTATTTTTAAATGCATATTTAGCGGTGTTTGGTAGATTATGAATTTAGTTCTAAAAGAAGTAAATCTAACCTTATCTAACTCCGCAAAAGCCATTATTTTTATATCAACTTTAGCGTTAATTTTTGACGTTGTTGTCTTTGGGAATGGTAAATGGTCTGAAGTTCTTTTGGGGTTTAATTTTAGAAAGGTTGTATTTTTACTTCTGGTAATTTCATTGTTCTTTTATTTTGGTTTTGAGAGGACCCTCAGAGATAAGGTAAATTTCTTTTTAGTACTTTTACCAATATTTGTTTTTTTTATTTGGTCTTTTTGTATTCCTCTAATTTATGGACGCGTGTTCGACTATCAATATACTGGAAATTATGATGCTATTTTGTCTGATTTTCGCAACCCAAGTAGTTTTGGGGATTACATTTTTATCCTAAATTTATCATTTAAGGAGTCTGTAGTTTTATTTGCTTTTTCAACTTTGCCTCTAATTGCGGAATTTTATAGAAACAATTGTAGATTATGGATGTATGTAACATTAACTTTTTTTGGATCAATTTTTTTGTTGACTGCAATTCATGTTAACTTTGTTTTTGACATTTTAATATGCGATTATTTGAAAGACTATGACTGCTTACCGTTGCAAAATGCTTATAGTTTGTATGACTCAAAATCAGAGGCAGCATTAAATTTAGTCAGACCAATTTATGATGTTAATAATGGATCTCTAATTGAAAATCGCCCCATACGTTTTTCTGTAGTTAGTTCTATTTTTATGGGTGTTCTTTTACTTTACCCTTTTTATATAAAGATCCAAAGACTTTCTTCGTCTGCGTTATATTCGTTGGTTATGCTTTTGCTTACTTTTGCCATTTTTTATACTGGTTTAAGGGGAATACTTTTAGCGGTGATATTTGGGTTCATCGTATTTGTGTTTCTTAGTACTAATTTGGCGAGTGCTTATGATAAGGTCTACAGATTAGTTTTTATCCTTGTGGCGCTGGTTACATCCTTGGTCTTTATCGCTTCAAGCTCAAATGTGCTTTCTCATTTTGGCCTTGCCCGTTCCGGAAGTGATTCTATAAGGTATACCCAGGGGCATGTTTTGATGAGTGAAATAATTAACTATCCAATATTGGGTAAAGGATTTGGTTCTGTAATCGAGAATTATCAACGATTATTCTCTTTCGAGCAATACGTATTAGCTTTAGTTATGAAAGTTGGTATTGTTGGACTCATTCTATTTTATTTCTACATGAAAACATGGATTAAACATTTTCAAAAAAGAGAGTTCTCTTCTTTGAATAAAGAGGAGAAAAATAGATATAAAGGAAATATAATTGGTTTAATTTCTATCTTTGTTTTAAGTACAACAAATCCATATTTAATGAATTTAGTTGGATTTGTTTTCATCCTATTTTTTGTTGTTGATCATTCAGTCTTAACCGCTAAAAATAAGCTTATTAACTGATTTTTAAATATACCAGTAAGTATGAGGAATAGTGTATTGCAAGATTTTATTGTAGAAGATTTGCCGCCAGATGGATTAAAGCTTATTAAACGCATATCAAAAAATGATAATAGGGGTTTTTTCTCTAAAATTTATTGCTCTGATCAACTTTATGCGCTTGGGTTTTTAAAGTCGATATCACAAATAAACCTTTCTTTTTCATCAAGAGCAGGCACTATTAGGGGGATGCATTACCAAGTAAAACCTTATGTTGATACAAAACTTATCAATATAATACGGGGGGAAGTGGTTAATGTAGTTGTAGATTTAAGGGTTGACTCAAGTACCTTTATGAAATCTTATTGCATTAAACTGACCGATGCTGAAAGTGTTGGTTTGCTTATACCAGCTGGTTTTGCTCAGGGATTTCAAACAATCTCTGATAATGTAGAAATAATTTATTGTCATACTGAGAAATACGTTAGGGATTGTGAGCGTGGACTAAATCCATTTGATCCAGCTTTATCTATTAATTGGCCCTTGCCAGTTTCAGAAATTTCTGTGCGCGACAAGAGTCAGCGGTTTATAGACGCAAATTTTAAAGGGTTATAGAAATGAAATGTAGACATTGTGAAAATAATCTTGATCATACTTTTCTGGACCTTGGTTTTGCGCCACCATCTAACTCATATTTAACAAAGTCTGATTTGAGTAAGCCGGAAAAATATTATCCTTTGCGAGTTAAGGTTTGTGATGAGTGTTGGTTGGTGCAGACGGAAGACTATGCAAAAGCAGATGAGTTATTTGATTCTAATTACGCATATTTTTCAAGTACATCTTCAAGTTGGCTGGAGCACGCTGCTGAGTACTCGCGGAGAATAGTAGGTAGGCTGGGATTATCAAGAGATAGCCTGGTAGTTGAGGTTGCATCAAATGATGGATATTTACTTAAAAACTTTCTTGCAGCCGGTATACCTTGTGTCGGTATTGAGCCTACAGCAAGTACTGCTAACGCATCACAAAGGCTGGGTATCCATGTGATTCGTGAGTTCTTTACTGAAAATCTAGCAAAAGAGCTTCACCACAATTTAAAAGCAGATTTAATCATCGGTAATAATGTTTACGCTCATGTTCCTGATTTAAATGATTTTACTCGTGGCTTGAAAATTATCTTAAAGGATGATGGTGTGGTGACTCTAGAGTTCCCGCATTTGATGCAATTAATCAAAAATATTCAATTTGACACAATTTATCATGAACATTTTTCATATTTATCTTTGTATACGGTCAGTCGTATTTTTAAAAAATTTGGACTTAGGGTTTTTGATGTAGAGCAGTTGTCTACTCATGGGGGTAGTTTGCGAGTTTATGGATGCCATGATCAATCAGCACGTGAAAGTCTTCCCTCTGTCTCAGACTTGCTTAAACAAGAGTTTGAGTATGGATTGCAATCTTTGAAGTTGTACGAAAACTTTCAAGGTAAGGTCGATTTGATTAAAAATAATTTATTAGAGTTTTTAGTTAATCAAAAAAAAGCTGGAAAATCCGTTGCTGCATACGGAGCCGCAGCGAAAGGCAACACTTTACTAAATTATTCAGGAGTTAAGCCAGATCTTATTGATTATGTTTGTGATGCTGCCATGTCTAAGCAGGAACATTTTATGCCGGGAAGTCATATCCCCATAAAACATCCGAGCTACTTGGAGCAGCATAAAGTAGATTATTTATTAATTCTGCCTTGGAATATTGCATCTGAGATAAAACAACAACTTTTATTTTTAAATTCCACTTCAAAATTTGTAGTTGCTGTTCCCCACATAAAGTTGTTATGAAGCCCAGAATTTTATTGACTGGTGCAACAGGTTTTGTTGGCAGAAATCTTCTAAAGTCTTTAAGTAAATATGGGGTAGATGTTGACGTTGTGGTGAGGGGTGGACATAAAAATGATTTTTCCTCTAACCCTTTAATTTCTAATGTTATTGAAACATCTAATTTATTTGAACATGATTCTGATTGGTGGGCCTCGCTCTGTGAAGGCTACTCTAAGGTTATACATTTAGCATGGTATGTTGAGCCGGGATGCTATCTTCATTCCAATGAGAATATTGAATGTTTAATTGGCAGCTTATCTCTAGCTCAAGGTGCAAGAAAAGCGGGTGTAAAAAGATTTATTGGCGTTGGCACTTGTCTAGAATATGAGTTAAAAAATGAAGTACTTTCAGTAGACAAAACTCCCCTTAGACCAAAAACTCTATATGGAGCATCTAAGTTATCACTTTTTACTACAATATCACAACTTTTCAATACTCATGAATATAACTTTTTATGGTTAAGATTATTTTTTCTTCTTCCAAACAATAGTGATGAGATTGTTTACGGAGATAATCAGCGTCTCGGAGATTATATAAAGTCAAAAATATCAAGAAATGAACCAGTATTTCTTACGAGTGGAACGCAAATTAGAGATTATCTTTACATTGAAGAGGCAGCAGATATGATGGCTAAGGCCATTTTCCATGATAAAACAGGAGCTCTCAATATATGTTCTGGAGTTCCAAGAACAGTTAGAGAAGTTGCAGAAGAAATTGCTATCGGGTTAGGTAGGCCAGAACTGCTAAATTTTGGCTCCAAAGTTCAGCAAGAAAAAGAACACGAATATATTGTTGGTGAAAGAGACGTTTTTTTTAATCCAAGTATTAGTTTAAAAAAACTTGAACTTGTGAGTATATGCATACCCGTGCGAAATGGGGAATCTTTTATTACAGATGCTATCAAATCATGTCTTAACCAAACTTATAAAAACTATGAAATTTTAATTATTGATAACGGATCCACAGACGCTACAGTTGACATTATCAAAAGTTTTGCCTCAGATAAAATTAAACTTATAAAAAACTCAAGGGATATAGGAATAACAGCCAATTTCAACGCTTGTATTGAAAATGCTAGTGGTAATTATATAAAATTCCTGTGTGCTGATGACATTCTGGATCCAAGTTGCATAGAAAAAATGTTGCTTAGATTTCAAATTTATCCTCGAGCTTCATTAATAATTGCTCAAAGAAATATCATAAATAAAAATAATATTATTACTGGTATATTAAAGTTTCCATCAAGCCTTGATGAAGTTAGTGGGCACGAAGTGATAAACAAATGCTTATTTAGTGCAAACTTAATTGGAGAGCCCACAGCAGTAATGTTTAGAAAAAGTCACGCACTTAGGGGATTTTCAATTAAATATAGACATTTGCTAGATCTTGAAATGTGGTTTCATCTTCTTGAAAAAGGTACATTAGTAAACATTAAAGAACCACTCTGCTTTATAAGAAGACACGATCAGCAAATGACATTAACAAGTATTAAAACAGGTGCCTTAGTTAAAGATAACAAGAGATTGCTGAATGAGTATCTAGATAAAAATTATATAAAAAAAACCATATTAAACCAATTTAAGTGGAAAATAATTTATATATATCGTTATATTAGATATAAAAGGTTACAGAAAAAAGATTCATGAAAAAAATAAAATTTATAAATACAGTGAATAAGATTAAGTAGAAAATCCATTGTGATAAATACTTACAAAAATATGTTGTGGATGCTGTCAAGCAATATCCTTCCAGCTGTCATCTCAATTGCAATAATTCCTATATTGATAAGATTTTATGGTGAAAATCAATTTGGGATGTTAATGATCTGTTGGTCAATAGTTGGATATTTCAATGTATTCGATTTAGGTATTGGTCGCGCAATAACACATATTATTTCAAAAAAAATATCTAATGGGGATTCTGAATATGACATTGCCGAATTAATTAGAACAACATTAACTGTAGCTTTAACCCTTGGAATACTTGGCGGTATCATTTTATGGATAATTTCGGATTGGTTTGTACACAACATACTAAAAATATCTGAATTTTCAGAAGAAAACTCGTCAATATTTTTATTGTTAGCTATAACAATTCCGATTGTTATTGTTACTACAGTAATACGGAGTATTTTTGAGGCACAGCATTTTTTTAAGCTGACTTCAATTTTAAGAGGTATATTAGGAGTGTCAATTTTTATAGGCCCATTTGTAGCAATATATTTTGGTCCCAATCTTCTCAATGCTATTATTGCATTAGTTATTGTAAGATTTATAATATTTTTTATTCATTATTTAATACTTTTAAAATCGTTAATCATAAGAAAGAAAACACCTATTTTAAAAATTAGATGGATAGTTGAAATTTTTAAATTTTCATCATGGGTTACAATTTCAAATGCCGTCGGCCCATTTTTAGATTATATGGATCGATTTTTTATACTTTCAATCATCGGATCTGCCGCAGTAACTTATTATGTTGTCCCCTTTGATATTTTGACAAGGCTAACTTTTATTTCAATGTCAATATCAACTGTACTATATCCTTTATTTAGCAAATCTAAGGAGTTAATAAAAAATGAAATACTAATTGCTCTTAAGAGCAGTTTATTTATTGCACCTATATTAATTTATCCATTTTTAATTACATTATCTGCGTTTTCACAAGAATTTTTAACTTTATGGATAAACAATATTTTCTCAGAAAAAAGTGCCATTGTTGTTTGTTTTTTGTCGCTAGGTCTGTTAATAAATAGTTACGCTCAGATAATATTTGCTTATCTTCAGGCAGTTGGTAGGGCAAATCTTACAGCTAAACTACATCTACTTGAAGTTACACCATATTTAATTTTTTTAGTTTTTGCTATAAGTAATTATGGGATTGTTGGGGCATCTGCTGCATGGTTTTTAAGAGGTTTTATTGACCTGTTGATTATGATTTTAATTCTTGGTAAAGAAAATAAAAAATTTTATTTGGAGGTTAAATCATCACTATTTGTTTTAATGTTTGGAATTGTTACAATTGTTCCAGTCATTTTTTTTAAAGAATTTGAAAGCAGATTTTTTATATTCATTATCTGCTCATTTCTTTACATTTTTTATATTTTTTATATTTTCAAAAGATATAACGTTAAGCATCTTCTTCAGCAATTATTAAGACCTAAATTAAATGTTCTTTGAAAAATTTAAAATTTTCTTTTTTCTTTCCTACAGACATGCAGTTATATCTGGAATTTGTGCTAGTGTTGAGTTTTGTTTTTTTATATTACTGTACACTTTTTTAAAACTTAATCTTCCTTTTTCGTATATTACTTCATTTATTATTGCCACATTGATTGGGTTTGTTGGGCATAGTTTTTTTACATTTAAAGTAGGTCGGTTATATATTAGAAATGCATTAATATTTTCTGTTCAAGCCTCATGTGCCCTTTCTATTGGCTTTTTGTTGATTTCGTTATTGATTAATGGTGGTCTCCATCCAGCCCTCGCTAAGGTTATTCAATTATTTTCAGTATTTTTTTTCAATGTTACTTTTGGAAAATTTTTTTCTTTTAGAAATAATCGTTAATATTATATTAGATGACTACCAGTATAAATAAAATTTTGATTCTTGGCAAAAGCGATAAGTTTACAAACATTGTTTATAAATTGTTTAGTCATGCAGAAATTTCGGTGATTTCCTGGAGAGAATGTATTAATTACGTTGATTTAAGTAAAAATTTTTTACCAGATCTTATTGTTGTATGTGGTTATGACTATGCAAGCAGCCATTACAATTTTAAGCGCTACTTTGATGTTAATGTTCTGCAACCATATCAAGTTATTTGTACTATAAGTAAATTATCAACTAAAATTATTTATATAGATACTTACCATGGTAGGAATCAATTTACTTTCTCTCGCTATCAGTTTGCAAAGAAGATGTTAGGAGTAAAGCTTTCAGCTAGATTTAATGATTCTTTTATTTTAAGCATTCCCACTATTTTAAATAATACGGGTGGCGCTGATATTAGGGGTGGTCTTCTTACTAAGTTAATTTTTAACTTTTTTGTTAGGATTGGTTTCATTAGAACTATTACTTTAGATGAGTTAGAGTTATTTTTTCTTGATTCATTAGAGAGGGAAAATCATCTAAATTTTGATATATTGACTCCAAAATTCTTGCACATTAGGCGTACTCTTTTTATAGATCGACTTTTGAGGTTTTTTGGTGGCTGATATCACAATTATTGGTGGTGGCTTCTCTGCTTCAATTGCTAAGTTAGTAATAAGTGAGCCTTGTCAAATCATCACTCCTAAATCCTTTACTAATGTGACTATGTCGAGAAGAAAATCTCTTGAAATTAATAAGATTTTTTCTGCGGGTTCTAAATCTTTTGGCACTTTAAAATTCAACCTTATAAATGTAAATTTACATGATCGCCTGTCTTTCGGAGGAAACTCTAAGATTTGGGGTGGCTTTATCAATTTAAATAATATCCCAATAGCATTTATTGATATGCTTAAGTCTTTTGGAATTGTGATTAAGCCCCTAAGCTTCAGCGGTACTGGGAGTATTTCTAACCGCCTAGGGATTGCCCAACTTCAAGACCTATCTGGAAATACTTATGATTCTTCTTTTTTTCTTGATTGTAGCGTTGATGGTTATCTTGATAGCTTTCTCATCGAGGGTCATCGTATTCGATTAAATTTAAATTGTATGGGGTTTAAGAAAACCATTTTTACTGATAAGTTAGTCTTATGCTTAGGTACAGTTCAGCTGTTAGATTTACTTTATAGGTCTGGTTTTCTTTCTAACGTCAACACCGTTGAGTTAACTGAATTTTCATACAAGTTAAAGTCTAAAATCACCTTTTTCCCAAATCAATTTTCTGAAAATTGCACAGTAATTAGATTTGAATTAATGAGGGCTTTCTGCCATTTTCTTGGCATTCAGAAAAAGGTAAATTTCTTTAATTTTTTTAAAATATTCCCCATTTATATTGAGCAGCATTTTTCTAAAACTGTTAAAAAATGTGTTCTTCAATTAAATGAGGATATTTTTTCTAACAACCCAACTAAGCAAGATTATTCACGGTTTGGAGACTCAATTCATTACTGTAATTTGAGGATTGATGGCGAGGGAATTAACGATTTTATTTCTAGATTAAACCCTAATATCATTGGATTGGGTATGCCATTTGTTAATCAGGCTGAGCCAGGGCCTATCTCCAATGATATTATCATAGATGCACTTACAAAATTAAAGAACTAATTAGAGAGAAATAATGAAAAATAATCAACTAGTTTTAATTGACATGGTTATTGGTTTTTTACTATTACCGTTATGCATCTTAATTAGATATTTAAGAAAATTAATTAACAGAATTATATTTACAAAATATGAAGGTACTTTAGTTATTAAATTTTTAGGGGCTGGCAATTTTCTGGCAGTTAAAAATGAGATAAGCGGTAAAAATGTTGATGTAGTAACATCAAAAAGCAATGTGGGCGTACTAAATAAATTTAATATTGGTAACAAAGTTTACATTATCGATGATAATAATTTTTTAAATTTATTATTTACTGCAACTATATGTTGCTTTAAATTATCCTTTAAAAATTATTATCAGGTTATAAATTTAGAAACAGAGTCAAAGTTTGCTAAATTTCTTACTGCGATGACTTCTGCTCAGATTTTATCTGGGGTCACAAATGTCCACAAATCTTATATCGACTATTGGTTATATGATCGTTATTTTGTCAATCCCATAATTCTAGAAAAATCTACTTTGATTTCTCAGTTAAAGAATTTTTCTCCAGTTACAAACATTAGTGTAGATTCAGCTGTTTCTGACTGTCGCCAAAATTTTAAGAATATGGAGCTTTTAAGAAATATTAAAACTATTACTATTTCACCAACTTGCAGTAATACTGATCATTTACGTAGATTATCTAGTACAAGCTGGTTTAGTATTTTAAATATTTTAAGTAAGCAACCTGGCATTGGAAAAATTACTGCCGTTTTTCCAGGCGCTGATGACCTTCAATTCCAATCATTTAGTGATATGCAATCACTTTATCCTTATTTAGTGGTTAAGGTCACTACTTATGAGGAGTATATTAGTGAAATTGAATCTGCTGATTTGCTATTGACGGTTGATTCGCAGGCTCTTCATTTGCGGCAGCTAAATAATAAACCTACAATCGCTATTTATGGACCAACTTCACCTTTTGGTGTCAGTTTGAAAAAAACGACTTATCCAATTACTCAATCGCTCATTTGTTCACCTTGCACCCACAAGTACCTCCGGCTACCATGTGAGAATAGTGCGCCATGTATGAGTTTTGATTCCAAATTTTTTGATATTTTTTTAGAAATTAATCAATGAATTTATGTAAATTATGGAAGTGTTCAACTTTGCTCAATTTTCTTGGGCTTTTGATGGTTGGCATGGCTTATGTTGTGCTCCTTCCCCCATTTGAGGGATTCGACGAGAGCGCTCATTTTTCAAGGGTGAAGGAAATTTCTCACTCACTCAAAAGTGCTCTTAATCAGGATTCATTTATCGATCGTGATATATTAGACTACACAGGTCCTATGCCTTATTCATCTGGCAATCCACCTTATAATCACCAAAACTCCTACCCGAATTTTTTCGCAAACCATGGCGAGATTCTTTCATACATCCAAATTTATCAAAAAGAATCATTTGGTATCGGATTTACACCCTCTGACAAGGAGAATTGGCAGATTCAACATCCGCCATTATATTATTTACTGATGGTGCCTGTAATTAGGTACTTGGGTGATTTTTCTTTTTTAACACAACTAGTGGTGCTTCGGATTTTCTCTCTTTTCATCTCATTAAGCGGTTTTTTTTTGGGGTATCTGGCATTTAAAAATGTATTAAGTAATCGAAATGATGGAGCTAATCCTTTAATTGGTTTCGTATTTTATCCAATTATCTTCCCAATGTTTTTCCTCGAATTTGCCAGGGTTGGAAATGATGCCTTATGTCTTTTTTTAATTGGGGCGCTTTCATATTACTTATCTCTTTGGCTAAAAAATAAAAAGGAATATAAAAAATTAATTATTGTTGGAGCGTTACTTAGTGCAGGTTTGTTGACTAAAGCATTTTTTATTCCAATTACAGTAGGCGTATTGATTTTTTTGGCTTTTCAATACTTATATAGCAATGACAATAATGAACGTACTTGGATTTTTCTTAGGGATTTGCAATGTATTTTAATTCCAGTAATCACTATTGGTGGATCTTGGTATTTGTTTAAATTTTTTTCACATGGAGATTTTGGTCTTGGTGGGGAAGCAGATGAGTTGGCTAATAGCATTGGTGTATGGGCTGGTTTAATGCAAAACTTTAATCTGTTTTCTTTTATCAGAGGTTTGCTTGTGCCCTTCGTCACATTTTCTTGGGCAGGAACTTGGTCTTTGGTAAGGTTTCCAATAATTATTCAGCTGCCTATGCTTTTTTTGGGCGCATGGATTTTTTGGGAATTCATAAAAAAACTTAAAGTTAGTGCTTTAGGCAACTATGAATCGCTAGCTTTGATTATGTTTAGCTTTTTTTACCTTGGATTGGCGGTTCATGTGCTAATTAGTATGGCGCTTACCGGGTTGGGAACAAGTGGGGGGTGGTATATTCATATATTATCGCCTTGGCTTGCTCCTGCTGTAGGTATGGTTTTTCTTTCAATATTTCGCAATAAATTGAAGAGATTATTATTGCTTGTTTTGGTTATTTATAGTTTAGGATTTCAATGGGTTGCCATATGGTCTCATATGACTCTTTTTTCCGGGTGCGCTCTAAAAGACGACGATAAGCAATTCTTATTCATATTTAGTGATATTTGCTTGAATAATTTCTTTGTAATATTTGAGCGATTGCAAACTATATCAAGCCCTTTTTTTTCAATCTTTTTCTTTGCATTGGGATTTTATTTTTTAATTATTTCAATGTTGAGAATATGGAAAATCGAAGCAATGCATTAATAACCGCTATATTGATGGCGATCTACAATTGTATTTATAAATTTAAATCATGCTAAATCTATTCTTGCTCAGCGGGGAGTTAATATTCAATAGTTTTTGAGCTTAAACATATCTTCATTTAAATTGGTGATGTTGTCGTTTTACTAATGATTTGACCGAATGTTAAAGTGGAGTACTTCCCGTTAAATCATTCGGAGTGCAAATAAGATAAATTTATTTGCTTTTCATTAAATGGGTGAACGTGGATTAAATAATTGAAAAATTTATAAATATTTAATATGTAGACGTGAGTTAGATCATGATTTTGGTAACGGGTGGAGCAGGTTTTATTGGGGGTAATTTTGTGCTGGATTGGCTGGCTAATCCATTCTCTGAAGGCGTGGTCAATTTAGATAAGTTAACTTATGCCGGTAATTTAGCTACACTACAGTCTTTATCTGCAGATGTTCGTCATGAGTTTGTCGACGGTGATATTGGTGACTATAAGTTAGTGCTTTCTCTGCTTAAGAAAAAGGCTGTACGCGCTGTTGTGAACTTTGCTGCTGAGTCACACGTTGATCGCTCAATTCACGGTCCTAGCGACTTTATTCAAACCAATGTGGTTGGTACTTTTAATCTCCTTGAAGCTGTGCGTGCTTATTGGTCAGAGTTGTCTGATTCAGCTAAAGCAGATTTTCGCTTCTTGCACGTGTCTACTGATGAAGTATATGGATCTTTGTCTCCAACAGACCCTGCTTTTACAGAGACGAATGCTTATGAACCGAATAGTCCTTATTCAGCATCTAAAGCAGCATCTGATCATTTAGTGCGCGCTTGGTACCACACTTATGGTCTACCAGTACTAACAACCAATTGTTCTAATAACTATGGACCTTATCATTTCCCAGAGAAGTTGATACCTCTAGTGATTCTGAATGCCCTTGCTGGTAAACCTTTGCCTATCTATGGTGATGGTCAACAAATTAGAGATTGGTTATACGTCAAAGATCATTGCGCAGCCATTCGTCGTGTATTAGAGGTTGGCAAATTAGGTGAGACCTATAACGTTGGTGGTTGGAATGAAAAGCCCAATATAGAAGTGGTGAATACCATCTGCACCATCTTAGATGAATTACGCCCTAAATCAGATGGTAGTTCCTATGCATCACAAATTACTTATGTCAAAGATCGTCCAGGCCATGATCGTCGGTATGCGATTGATGCTACTAAGTTGGAGCGTGAGTTGGAATGGAGGCCTGCTGAAACTTTTGATACTGGTATACGTAAAACAGTACAGTGGTACTTGGGTAACCAAGAGTGGACAGATGGTGTTTTAAGTGGTTCTTACCGTGATTGGCTTAAGAAGCAGTATAAGTAAAACATTAATACAGCTAATATAATTAAAGAGTTTCAAGCGATCTCACTAATTAAAATTGTTTTAGATTTGTTCTAAATAATTGAATTAGCTTTTAAAGTTAACTTTAATTAACCTAGATTAACCTAAGGCAACTTAAAGGAAGTTTTAGACAAAAGGTCATATGTCATATTCTTCATTCGAGCTTCTAGATCACAGCAAGACTATTTTAGTGTTTGGCCGTGATGGCCAAGTTGGACATGCTCTGCAAGTTTGTTTGAAAGATTTAAAAACCCCGGTAGTTTTTTTGGGTCGCTCTGATTGTGATTTATCCAATCAGGCATCGATCAGAGAAGTACTGGATCGTTATCAACCTCAAGTGATCATTAATGCGGCTGCCTATACAGCCGTTGATGAAGCAGAAAGAGCTGATCAGCGAGGGCTTGCTTTTGCTATTAATGCCGCGGCCCCCAAGTTGATGGCTAAATATGCTGCGAGTGTGGCTCATGGCATTTTGGTTCACTATTCAACAGATTATGTGTTTGCTGACACCAAGACTGCCGCTTACCTTGAAACAGATGAGGTAGGGCCAGTTGATCAATTATGTGTTTATGGCCAAAGTAAATTGGCTGGTGAGTTAGCTATTAAAGAAGCTTTTTATTTAAATACTTCTGGTAATTTGAGTGGTGGGCTTGATAGTTTGGATGTGGGTGAGACTGATCAACAATCGATTGGGTCTAGATACTTCATCTTGCGTACTTCATGGGTCTTCGGCGATGGCGGTAACTTTATTCGGACGATATTACATTTGGCTAGTCATCGAGATCAACTGAAGGTGGTAGCTGATCAAGTGGGTGCTCCAACATCTGCCCAGTGGTTGGCTGAAGTGGGTGTGCAGATGGCCGGATCTAGACTTGAATCCGGTATCTATCATGCGGTACCTGATGGTGAGGTTTCTTGGCATGGCTTGGCAGTTTTTACTATTGAAACTGCTGCTAGTTGTGGCGCGGGTATTGAGGTTAAGTCTGAGAATATCTTGCCAATACCAGCCACTGATTACCTAGTACCGGCTCCAAGACCATATAACTCAATACTTGATAATCAAAAGCTTAAAAAAGCCTTGTCAGAAATGGCTTTTGCAGGACAATATCCCCATTGGCGCGATCAGGTTGAAAAATACGTCCAACAAGTCGTTGAGGAATCATTCAAGAGTTAGATCAAAAATTGAACATCAAAAGTATTTAACATTAAAAATGTGGCTGAATAACCATGAATCGTAAAGGTATCATTTTGGCGGGTGGCTCTGGCACTCGTTTATACCCCGTCACCCAAGCTGTGTCTAAGCAGTTGATACCTGTTTATGACAAGCCGATGGTCTATTACTCATTGACCACTTTGATGCTGGCTGGCATCAAAGATATTTTGTTAATTTCTACGCCACAAGATACACCTCGTTTTAATGAATTATTAGGTGATGGTTCTCAGTGGGGGTTAAACATCCAGTATGCAGTTCAACCCTCACCTGATGGTTTAGCTCAAGCATTTATTATTGGTGAAGAGTTTGTAGGTGATAATCTATCAGCCTTGGTGTTGGGCGACAATATTTTCTACGGTCATGAGTTGGTCAGTCAACTTCATGCTGCCAATCATCGCTCATCAGGCGCCACCGTTTTTGCTTATCATGTGAATGATCCTGAGCGTTATGGTGTGGTGGAGTTTGATGATTCTTTTAAAGCTTTATCAATTGAAGAGAAGCCTTTAAAGCCAAAGAGTAGCTATGCTATCACTGGCTTGTATTTTTATGACCAACAGGTGTGTGATATTGCTAAATCTATCAAGCCAAGTGCTCGTGGTGAGCTGGAAATCACAACTGTGAATGAAGCCTATCTGCAAATGAATCAGTTACAAGTAGAAATCATGGGGCGTGGTTATGCTTGGTTGGATACCGGTACACATGATTCTTTGTTAGATGCAGCAGGATTCATTGCCACATTACAGAAACGCCAAGGTTTGATGGTGGCTTGCCCTGAAGAGATTGCTTATCGTCAAGGATGGATAACCGCTGAGGATGTTCTCAAGTTGGCGACTCCATTAAAGAAAAACGCTTATGGTCAGTATTTAGAAAAAATACTCACTGAAAAGTTATCCTGAAATATTTATCAAAGAAATTTAAATGCCAATAAGTGTTACACCCGCAGAGATACCTGATGTGTTGATTATCGAGCCTAAGCTATTTGCTGATGATCGTGGATGGTTCTTTGAGTCTTTTAATGAAAAGGACTTTTCAGCCGCTTTGGGACATCCTATGACATTCGTGCAAGATAATCATTCATTATCTAGAAAAGGTATATTAAGGGGTCTTCATTACCAGATGGAGCAGACGCAAGGAAAGCTTGTAAGAGTTTGTCATGGTGTCGTTTTTGATGTATCAGTGGATCTTCGAAAATCGTCTAGTACTTTTGGTAAGTGGGTAGGCGTTGAGTTATCTGCAGAAAACAAAAAACAGTTATGGATACCGCCTGGATTTGCTCATGGATTCTTGGTTTTATCTGAAACAGCAGAATTTTTGTACAAAACTACCGATTACTGGCATGCTGCTAGCGAGCAGTGCATTGTATGGAATGATCAAACATTGAATATTCATTGGCCAAGTATTGGAATGCAACCTATTTTGAATTCTAAGGATGCAGCTGGTTTAACCTTTTCAAAAGCTCCTCACTTTTGAGTGAAGATGAACCATTGAAAACAGTTAATATTTTCATTGTTACTTTTTATTCAGATTTAGATATTCTGAACAAAGTCTTGCAGCGTTTGAGTGATGCCGTGAATGTATCTTTAAATGCTTCTTTTCGGGTAACCATAGTGGATAACTCTCATGGTCGTGATCAGAATTATTTTGAAAAACTCCAAGCCCTGGTTTCTAAAAGCTCTTTATCTATTGATTTACATAAATCCACTAGTAATTTAGGTTTTGGACGAGCTAATAATTTAGCTTTTGATATTTCTTCTAAAAAAAATCCTTCGGCCGATTTTATATTGGTGCTTAATCCAGATGCTTTTTTAAGTCTTGATTCTTTGAATAATGCCTTGAAAAAAATGAGTGAGCATCCTGAGTGTGGAGTGTTATTGCCCAGATTTAAATCAGAATCTGGTCAGGATCTCTATTTGGCTAAACGTTACCCTAGTGTTTTTATTTTATTTCTGAGGGGATTTGCACCAGCTTGGTTTAAAAAGTTATTTCAATCATGCATTGATGATTATGACTTAAAAGATATGTCTTCTGATCAACCTCATCTTGAGGCGGTGGTTGGGAGCGGGGCTTGTTTTTTAATGCGTAAAAACATATGGGCTTCTTTGAGCGGCTTTGATCCCCGGTTTTTTTTGTACTTTGAGGATTTTGACCTGACCTACCGTGCTAAGAGAATTACCCAGGTGGTTTACGAACCATCAATTGAGGTAGTTCATTTGGGCGGTCATACAGCCAAAAAAGGAGGAACGCATATTCAATACTTCATTCGGTCTGCCGGACAGTTTTTTAATAAAAATGGCTGGAAATTGTTGTGAAAATCCTCATCACTGGTGCAAACGGTTTTGTGGGCACCCCTTTGTCCAAGTATTTGATATCAGCCGGGCATCAAGTTGTTGGCGTGATTCGATCTAATGACACACTGAAAATAGTGAATCCCAATTTTCGATTGAAGGCAATCGGTGATATCGATGAGGTCACTGACTGGAAAGATTGTTTAAGTGGCGTTGAGTGCCTTGTTCATTTGGCAAATCGTGCACATGTGATGAATGAGCAATCAATTAATCCTTTGGCTTTGTATAGAAAAGTGAATACAGCAGGTACGCTCCATTTAGCCCGCCAAGCTGCAGCGGCAGGTGTTAAGCGTTTTATTTTCATTAGTTCTATTAAAGTTAATGGAGAATCGAGTATTCCCGGTCAGACTTTGACTTCCAGCGATCAACATATTCCTGTTGATCCATATGGCTTGTCAAAGTACGAAGCAGAATTGGGTTTGAAGTTGATTGCTGAGCAAACTGGTATAGAGGTGGTGGTGATTCGTCCACCGTTGATTTATGGACCAGGGGTTAAGGCGAATTTCTTGAAAATGATGCGCTGGGTTGAAAAGGGGATACCTTTGCCTTTGGGTGCTATTCAGAATCAACGCAGCATGCTTGGTCTTGATAATTTGATCAATTTCATTGAGTTGTGTCTGACCCATCCTGATGCTGCTGGACAAATATTTTTGGTAGGTGATGATCATGATGTTTCAACCACTGAATTGCTTAAAGAAATTGCTGCAGCGATGGATTGCCCATCAAGACTACTATCAATTCCTCAATACTACATTGAAAATCTCTTAATCATATTAGGTCAAAGACATATTTCTGAAAGATTGTGTGGTTCATTGCAGTTAGATATC
>JACCED010492338.1_pt1 | contig 20905 bp, 18 predicted proteins | sample 7455021 | NCBI WGS metagenome assembly JACCED01 (sample SAMN15323456, study PRJNA562643) | freshwater metagenome | isolation source: river surface water | place: USA:Blue River Watershed | collected 2017-08-19
GATGTCGAATCGATGGTTGCCATCCCGGCCGAACAGGTGCTGGCCCAGATCTCAGGGGTAAAGCATGTCATGTCGGTCTCGCAAAGCGGTTTAGCGATCATCACCGTACAGTTTGAGGTGGGCGTGCCCCGCATCGAGGCCCTTGTGAGACTGCACGACACCGTCTCTGCTAACGCAGACTGGTTGCCGAGAAACCTTGGCGTTTTGCCCCCCATCGTCAAACCGAAAGGTATCGACGATGTACCGATCATAGCTCTAACGCTCACATCAGCCGCAGGCACGAATGATCGGCTTCGGCTTGAGCAAACCGCTCACCGCATTGAAACCGAGCTCAAACGTGTGCCAGGAACCCGCGAAGTCACCACCATCGGTGGACCTCAACGCCGCATTCGGGTCGAAGTCGATCCCGCAAGGCTTACGGGCCGTGGGTTTACGCTAGCTGAAGTCATGCGCACGGTGGAGAGTGCCAACGCAGGTGCACCGGCGGGAGATCTGCTGATCGGGGATCAGGCACTCGCCGTTGAAACAGGCCCCTTTTTACGTAACGCCCAGGATGTCGCCGACCTGATCGTGGGGGTTCGCGCAGGGGTTCCCGTGGCCCTGCGGGATCTGGCGACCGTTATCGATGGTCCCACGCAGACCCATCGTATAGTCTGGCATCGTGCGCGCGACGCTAACGGAAACTTCACCCCAGCCACGCCCGCCGTCACCATCGCCATTACCAAAAAGCCAGGGGAAAACGCTGTCGACGTTGCCAATGCGGTAAGTGCGCGCGTTGCAGACTTAAAAGGGAACCTGATTCCCAGCGATATCCAAGTCGACGTCTCGCGAAACTATGGCGCTACAGCAGACCAGAAGGCCAAACAATTAATCCAAAAGCTTCTTTTCGCAACGGTGTCTGTCGTGGCGCTAGTCTATCTGGCACTAGGGCGTCGCGAAGCTATGATTGTGGGCGGCGCAGTGATCCTGACCCTTGCCGCAACCCTTTTCGCCTCATGGGCGTATGGCTTCACCATCAACCGTGTATCCCTCTTTGCGCTCATCTTCTCGATCGGCATCTTGGTCGACGACGCCATCGTTGTTGTGGAAAACATCCACCGCCATCAAGGACTCTACCCGGGACGCTCGCTGTTTGACATCATTCCTGGCGCGGTGGACGAAGTGGGCGGACCCACCATACTGGCCACACTCACAGTGATCGCAGCGCTTCTGCCCATGGCGTTTGTGTCCGGCCTGATGGGGCCCTATATGAGCCCTATTCCAATCAATGCCAGCATGGGTATGCTGATCTCGTTGGCGATCGCTTTTGTCATAACCCCGTGGATGTCGGCACGATGGATGAAAAGCCATTCCATCGATACGATTGCCAAGACCGCTCACAGCCATGACGCAGCCGCCCTGACCCGCTGGCTAGCGCCACGTTTCCAACAGCTGTTCCGTCCGTTCTTAGCAGCACACTCCGGCAAACGAAACCGGCGTCAACTCGCACTTGGCGTACTTGGAGCGATCGTGATCTCAGTGGCACTCCCCGTGGCGGGACTGGTGGTGCTGAAGATGCTTCCATTTGATAACAAGAGTGAATTCCAGGTTGTTGTGGATTTGCCTGAAGGCACGCGGGTCGAAAAAACCGACACGGTCTTACGCGAAATGGCGGATAGCCTCTCGCAACACAACGAAGTGACGAGCCTACAGATGTATGCCGGCACCGCAGCCCCCATCAATTTCAACGGGCTTGTTCGTCAGTATTACCTGCGCCAGGCCCCACATCTCGGCGAACTGCAGGTCAACCTTGTCGACAAGAGTGCTCGAGACGACAAAAGCCACGCCATAGCTACGCGCGTGCGGCCTGAACTGACCGCGATCGCCAAACGCCACGGCGCAGCCGTAAAAATAGTAGAGGTTCCGCCCGGCCCGCCAGTACTCGCCCCGATCGTGGCCGAGATCTATGGCCCGAGCGCCGAGGCCAGGCAACAACTGGCCAACACCGTGCGCAACACCTTCGAGCGCACCGATGGCCTCGTCGATGTGGACGACAGCAGCACGGCAGCAAACCCGAAAAAGCTCTTGATCATTGATCGCAGAAAAGCGAGCGCCATGGGTGTGCCGCAGCAGGCGATCGTGGAGACCATTCGCGCCGGCCTCTCCGGCGCCGACAGCACCTACCTGCACGATGGATCGAAATATGCCGTTGCAGTAACCCTGCGGCTGTCGGAACAACAGCAGCAATCGCTCAACGCGTTACTGGCACTGCCGGTGCGCAGCGTCACACGGGAAACCGTGCCGCTGGGCCAACTCGTCACGGTAACCGATACGGTACGCGACCCGGTCCGCTACCGGAAAGACTTGCTGCCCGTAACCTACGTGGTTGCAGATGTCGCCCAACGCTACGACAGCCCACTCTATGGCCTGTTTGCGACACGCTCGGCCATTATGGACCAGAGCCCCGCGACCGATGAATTTTTTGTTCACCAGCCGGATAACCCGCAAGTGCGCAACGCCATCAAATGGGATGGCGAATGGCAGATTACCTATGAGACGTTCCGTGATATGGGGGCCGCCTATGCTGTGGGTCTGGTCTTGATTTATTTGTTGGTGGTGGCCCAGTTCGGCTCGTACATCACCCCATTGATCATCATGGCCCCCATTCCACTCACGATCATTGGCGTGATGCCGGGGCACGCACTGCTCGGTGCGCAATTCACCGCCACATCGATGATCGGCATGATTGCGCTGGCCGGCATTATTGTGCGCAACTCAATCCTGCTGGTTGACTTTATTCACTTGCAGCTGCGCGAGGGAAAATCATTCGAAGAGGCGGTGGTGTCATCGGCAACGATTCGAGCCCAGCCGATTTTGCTTACCGGCGTGGCAGCCATGCTAGGAGCGTTCTTCATCCTTGATGACCCCATTTTCAACGGACTTGCCATTTCTTTGATTTTTGGCATTTTGGTGTCGACCGTACTGACGCTACTGGTCATACCATTGCTCTATTACAGCGTTTTTTCCAAACGCCACCCTGTTCATACACCCTCTTGATAGGAGAAATCACCATGACATCATGGCAAATCGTACGTGTTGTAGCTGGATGTTTTATTTTGATCTCGTTGGTCTTGGGCTACCCCGCAAGCCCATATTTTGTGCACGAGTATTGGCTGCTCTTCACCGCATTCGTCGGGGCGAATTTGCTGCAAAGCGGGCTCACCAAGTGGTGCTTAATGGAGAGCATTTTGCGCAAGATCGGAATACGCGCAGGAAACTAATTGCTCCGCACATGAAAGGGTTCGCTATGCGCCAAACCACGAAGGCTTTGAACCGTCGCTACAGAAGCCCGCGCGTGCTGCTGTGCGCATTGGGGCTCTTTGTGCTCGGGCAAGCGGCTCATGCAGCAGGCCTGGTCGATGCATTGACCCAGGCAAAGCAACGCGACCCTGCCTTCCGGGCCAGTGAACTCCGTGTCGCCCAAGGTGAGCGTCAACGGCAGCAGGGTCAGGCCTTGTGGAACCCAACGGTACTGCTTGATCTGTTTGGTGGCGTCAAGGGCATGGATACATCCACTAAGGGGGCCCAGTTTTATTCCTCTGAAATGCCGGGTGCGCAACGTTATGGTGGCTCGACGTTTAACACATCGATCTACCTAGGCGCGTCAGCGCGTGGGGCCATCACCGCGTTAGCACCTCTTTATGACAAAGAACGCCAAGCCCAGACCCATCAGCTAGGGCTGGGCGCAGACATCGCTCAGCTTACCCATACGATTGCAGAACAATTCCTGGCGCAGTCTGTTGTAGAGCGCTATCTGGATGTATTGGCGGCCCAGCATGCGGTAAAACTCGTGGCCGAGCATGAGTCAGTCATCCAGCGCTCGGACCAAGAACTCAACAAACGACGCCGGCTTGGCGATGTGAGTGCAATTGATGTGATCGAGTCACGCGAACGGCTCGAAAGCCTGCGCGCCAAGCGCATCTCGGCTGATCAACAGCTGCAGGTCGCCCGCTTGGCTCTTGCCGACTTATCCGGAACCATGGCCCATCTGGCGGCACCAGCCTTTGATCGGCAGAACGACCTGTTCTCGAACCTGTCACTCGAGGGCAGCCTAGACCGCTTGCGCATGGACCACCCCCGCCTAAAAGTGTTCGATCTGCAGCACAAAATCGCGCTGCTCGAGGCCGAGAAATTCGGAGCAGGTCAGCGGGCTGCAAAAGTCAACGCCATCGCCCAGGCCGCTGCCGATATCACGCACGGCAATGGCGACTATGGCAGCAGCACCGTTCAGCAAACGCAGCAGTATGTTGGTGTGCAGCTTACCGTTCCGTTATCTACAGGCGGCGTTCGCTCAGCTCGGCAATCCGAGGCATTGATTGTCGCCGAGCGGTCACTGCTTGAACGCGCCCAAACCGCCCTCGCACTTGAGCAAGAACTTCGCGCTGCATGGTTTGCATTCATGGCGAGTCAGCCACGCATCAGCCTATTGAAACAAACACTTAGCACCAGCCGAAGCCGTCTCGAGCAAACACGTCGTGCGCACTCCGAAGGTGCGCGAAGTACGTTAGAGCTGATGGCAGCAGAGGCGGCAGCCATTGAGGCCCAAGAGCACCTCTTCCAGGAACAACTGAACGCTGCCCGCAACTACGCGCGGACAATGTACAGCGCGGGCCAGATCAACCAAGAGCATCTCCAACGCGTGGCCTCCTATCTTTACTAGAACACCACCGTCTCACTCCATCTCATAACTCATGAATCTTGCGACTGCACTGGAAACCTATGGCGATGGCCTCGTACTGGCCATAGGCGGGAGCATCATCGGATTATTGTTTGGTTTTTTCGCTCAACGCTCGCGCTTTTGTTTGCGCGCTGCCGTGATTGAGTTCTGGCATCGACGGTTCGGCGAGAAATTATCGATTTGGCTTCTCGCTTTCTCGACCGCAGTGATCGCGGTGCAACTGATGGCCATGGCAGGCTTTCTGGATACGAGCAGTGCGCGTCAGATCTCGGCGCGCGGAAGCCTCTCCGGCGCCTTGGTTGGGGGGATAGTGTTTGGCGTCGGGATGATCCTTACCCGAGGCTGCGCCAGTCGACTGCTGGTGCTTTCAGCCAACGGCAACCTGCGTGCCCTGCTCTCAGGTCTGATTTTCGCGGTGACCGCACAGGCCTCGCTGGGCGGAGCGCTCTCACCCGCACGGGAGGCTGTGAGCGGCTTGTGGACGATTGACGGCGGCGCGTCGCGTGACATTCTGGCCCAGCTTAATGTAGGGCACGGCGGCGGACTTGTGCTGGGAGCGATCTGGGCCTTAGCGGCGTTGTATTTTGTGAAGCGAAGCCCAACGCGCACATTCTGGATGTGGATCGGGGGCATTGGTACCGGGCTTATGGTCGCTGCAGCCTGGGGCTTTAGCCAGTGGGTCGCACGCACATCATTTGATCCCGTACAGATTCAAGGCATCACCTTCAGTGGCCCCTCAGCAGAATGGTTGATGCGCGTGTTGGCTCAGCCTGCACCCAAAATCGGTTTTGAGTTCGGCATGCTTCCTGGTGTGTTCATTGGATCGGCAATCGGGGCGCTCATCGGGAAAGACTTCAAATTAGAGGGCTTCGGCGGGGGCTACACCATGCCACGCTACATTGTCGGAGCGATTCTGATGGGCTTTGGATCCATGCTGGCTGGCGGCTGTGCAGTCGGTGCTGGCGTGACCGGTGGCGCACTCTTCGCTGTTACTGCATGGGTCACTCTCTTAGGCATGTGGATCGGGGCCGGCCTGACGGATCGGTTTATCGACGCGCCTTCTCAGGCAGCACCCAAGCCCTCCACTCAACCTTAACCCGACGCGCTCGGGATATAACAACGGGCTGATAAGGGCGCCCACCCCTCGAGGTAAACTGAGGCTTAATGAATCGACACCGAGAAACTCGGTGTGCCAAAGCCCGGACTGGCGCAGCGCCATCGGGCCTCCCGGGTCGCGATTGCGGATATCAGCGAGTTATCCAACGACACCCGACGGACGACGACTGTCAGGCGATTGCTTTGCAGGTGGTAGGTACCAATCACGGCCGTCTCGGCAGGAAAAGCCTTTTGTTTTAGCTGATCCAGATCGCGCGACAAGATCACCATACCGGAACTGTCAAACTTGATAGCACTCGATACTTCGACCTGTCGAACAGGAACTTTACAGATATTGAAAATGCTCGACCGCAGAAGTTCGCCCATTGATATTCCGAGTTTCGACGGAACATAGGTTTGAATGTCGACCATATCAGGCACAACATACGCCGTAGGCGCCTGAACGAGTGCATCTTTGGGATCGACGGGTTTCGCGCAGATGCTGCGTGCCGCCTCTGACAAAAGCCGGCGCATGTCGACCCGCGCAATCGCCTCATCCCGACTGACACCGCACTCCTGCAACGGATGTTCTTTGAGAAGCACACTGTCAACACGCTCAATACCGGTAGCGCACCCAGACAGAAAAATGGCCGCCGCAATCGACAGCGGCAGCCATGCGCGAGACGACCGGGCCATGAAGACCTTAGCGGGTAAGCTGTACGACCGGTGCAGGCCGTGGCTTGTCAACCAGCGAACTGATGAATTTGTCTCGCAAGAAGCGGGTCTGGGCCGTGGACACCACCTGGCCTGAGGCCAGGTCCAACACCCGAACATTGATCAGAACGCCATCCATGGTCACAGTATACGTGCCCGTGACGACATTGGCGGCAGAGTAAGAACCCCGGAGCCGCTTGAGTTCACGGCTCAATGAGAATTCACCTTCCTCATTGATGATCAGTTCACGGGTCATGCGAACATCGGTCACATTCCAGCCCCGAATCTGCAGTTGATGCATAAAATGCTCGCCCATCAGCCGGCCGAGATGCGATGTCTCTCCTAGGTCACTGAGATTGGCGAAGCTTGTAATCACGGTAGGACGAACACGCGCATCAGGGTGCGAATTGCGTTCAATCTGCTCGGTGAGGAACATCATTCCGGCATTGAACACGCCCGAGGGGCTCGTGCTGTGCTGGATCACGATCGGCTCATAGGGCGTGTAATGCCGCGTGAGATCCCCCGTCCGGTTCGTAAGAATGGCGGTCTCGTCTTTCACAATTGGCGCAGCCACGGCTGACCATGCAACGAGGCCCGTCGCGACCGAAATGACCGTTTGTTTAGTAAATTCTTTTTTAGACATGTTCAGCTCCTAGTTACCACGGCCACCAGCTGCGTTTGGCGCAGGACTTTGCATCGCTCTTCACGCTACCCTCACCCATCACTACCCGCTCAATCGGGCGAATCCGGGGATCACTCTCAGGGACCTGCACGCGGTATTCAACCGGATAATCGTTACAGAGGGCCGGTCGAGTCACAGCAGTCGCGTAGTACGGGGGCTTCGCGCCACAATCCGGGCACTCTGCCTGCTTGTCACCTTGATCTGCGGACTTAAGGGGCACCCCGGCACAGCCCACCAAAATCGATGAAAATGCTATACCGATCAATAATTTAGAGCTCACTTTTAACTCCTTTTATAATATCTACGGTCGCCCTTTTTAAGCGCGCCAGGGAGGCAGGCCACGCCATGCACCCCTTGTAAGCTTGGTTACGGATTTTCCTCGAAATTGGTTTAAGCGAAGGTACCAACCGTTCAACGGAAGGAGCCCACCCGTCAGCGAACAGCTCCGCGAGATTCTTTTATCAAACGCCCATTGACCGGCTGAATGGGGCGGGCATTCAACGGGAAAAGTCGCGCGAATACCCTCAACTGCTCCGGAGACACCTCAATAGGGTCTTTGAACACGATCCACTCCACGCCCTCAGAGCAAGGCGGGGTTGTCAGCGACCCAGAGTAGTGGAAGATCTGTCGATCTTTGGGAAGCATCTGATTAAGGTCCAACGTGACCTCCGCGGCAGAAGACATCGACTTTCCCTCTCCAAGTGGGATGTGATTCCACATCGCTTGGACGACAGGATGTTCACGGCCAACCGTCATCAGCACAGCCACCACCGCGAGGGCCCCCTTGGAATCTCTGTGCACCAGGTGCGCGCCCATCTCAAAGGACTTACCCTGGAGACGCTCCTCCCCGGGCCGGTGGAAATGGACCTGAGAAAACTGGTAGGTTTTCCCGCCGAATGTAAGCTGCCCCGGTGATGTAAGACTCACCTGCAGCGTATGCCCGTTATTCAACACCGAAAACCGAGATGGCCGATACTCGAACCGCGGAAGCGGCACATCAACTCCCAACCCATCGGTCAAATCAATCGGAGATTGGTTCTTGCCGGAGTCACATAGACCGAACAAAGAATGTAGTTTTCCCCAATGCTCGGGGCCAATCGCACCCTCGTAGCCCCAATGTGGCACGTGGGGTTTTGGTTTAACCACTGGTTTTTTCGGGGCGGGTTTCGTCTCGGTGCAAGGGGCACAAGGAGGCGCAGCCTGCGGGGCCACCTCCGGTGCAGCGGCCTGCTGGGGCATGGCGGACTGGACCTGGGGGGCGGGCTGAGACGTGGGCGCCGGGGTAGCGGCGAGGACGCCAGTCCCGCTTGCCAATAGCGCTACCGCGGCGGCAAGCGCAGTTCGTGATGGACCAAAAAACGAGTTCATGTTCGGGAAGCCTCCATGAGGCAGGTTACGGCTGTGCGGGGATGCTCGTTAAGTGGGAAGGACCGCAGATAGCAGCCCCTAAAAGATGGTGCCCGGAGCCGGAATCGAACCGGCACGGCTTGCGCCCCAGGATTTTAAGTCCTGTATGTCTACCTATTTCATCATCCGGGCAGATATTGCTCGGATTTTACCGTCTCAATCTCAAACGTCTTTTGGGGGTCAAACAACGGGTTCTCCCAATCGAGCTCCTCGGGGGTCTTCACCTTGCCGGAGGTGGTGGCATAGCTGCCAGGGTTGGTCATGACCCTGCACTTGCCCACCATGTAATCGAAACTGTCATGCACGTGGCCATGAATCCAGTAATCCGCCTTCTGAACCAGCTCGTCAAGATCGGACACAAACGCGGAATTACACGGATCGCCACGAAACCTAGGATGCACACTTCCTCGGGATGGCGCGTGATGCGTGATCACGACAGTTTTGCCATCAAACGGCTCGTTGAGCTTCCCCTCCAGCCAGGCCCGCTCCTGCACATGCAGTTCATAGGCTTGCTGGGCGGAGAACCCCTGCCCCACCTTTTGAATGCCCATGATTTTTCGATGGTCAGCGATTCGGGCCTCGCACGCCAACATCGCTGCAAGCTGACGGCCACCGGAACCCATAAGCATGTAATCGGTCCATAAGGTGCAGCCTAAGAATCGCACGCCTTGATACATGTATTCGTCTCGCGCCAGCACGATCATGGCCGTGTTCTTCGCGGCCTCTTTGATCTTCGCCACATGCGGCTCAATCGCCGTGTCATAGAACTCATGGTTCCCGGGCACATACAAAACAGGGTGTGGCCAATGGCCGAACTTATCGACCATCTGCGTGCCCACATGAATATCACCGGCCAAAATCATCAGATCTGCAAACGGCGTGTACAGGCGATCGACCCGAATGTACTCCGGGAAGCGCTTGTTCAAATACTCCAGGTGCAGGTCAGAGGCAAAATGAATCAGCATACGTGCGTCAGTTTACAATCCGCGGGCGTGGCCGATAGGCCCGAATGCGGAAAGCCCTGATAAATCGCAAAACCTTACGCGCCCCAAAAGCGCTTACCCATAGGGGGGATGATGTCCGAGACCACACAATATGTTGCAGCTGCGTTATTCGCCATCGCAGTGCTCCACACCTTCTCGGTGAGCGTATTTGCCAAACTCGGTCACCGTTACCCGGCCCACCATGGGGTCTTTCACCTTCTCGGCGAGGTCGAGGCTGTCTTCGGCCTGTGGTCCATGATCCTGTTTGCTTGGCTGATCGTTGCCGAGGGGTTTGGCAAGGCGGTGGACTACGCCGACACGCGCAACTACACCGAGCCGCTGTTCGTGTTCGTAATCATGGTGGTGGCCGCCAGTAAGCCAATTATGGTGACGGCCAAAAATCTGGTCGAGGTCATCTCGCGCCGTCTGCCTCTGGATCTTTTCACAGCCCGCTACTTTGTATTGATGACCTTTGTTCCGCTGCTCGGGTCCTTCATCACCGAGCCTGCCGCGATGACCCTAGCAGCGCTCATGCTGCTTCGTTATTTCGGCAAGAACACATCGAACACCTTTAAATACGCCACCGTCGGCGCCCTGTTCGTGAACGTCTCCATTGGTGGCACGCTGACCCACTTTGCCGCACCCCCCGTGCTGATGGTCGCTGCCAAATGGGATTGGAACACGGCCTATATGTTTAGCCACTTCGGATGGAAAGCAGCGATTGCCGTATTCATCAATGGGCTGATCGTAACGGTGCTCTTTCGACACCAGCTCAAAGCGGCAAGCGCTGAAGTGGATCACGCGGCGGAAGCAGCCGCCCAAGCCCATGAAATCAAGATACCCGGTGTGATGGTGCTGCTGCATCTGCTCATGATTGCAGGTGTGGTGCTCTTTGCCCACCACTCGCCTGTATTCCTTGGCATCTTCTTACTGTTCTTAGGCGTCGCTGTGGCCTACCCCCAGTACCAAGAGCGGCTCATTATTCGTGAGGGGCTGATGGTGGGCTTCTTCCTGGCCGGCCTCGTGGTGTTGGGCGGCATGCAATCCTGGTGGCTGCAACCACTTCTCTCCAACATGAGCCCCACATCGGTGTATTACGGTGCAACCGCGCTCACTGCGATCACCGATAACGCCGCGCTCACCTACCTTGGTTCACTGGTAGAGGGCCTAAGCGAGGAATTCAAATACATGCTGGTGGCCGGTGCCGTGACAGGTGGCGGACTCACGATCATTGCGAACGCACCCAACCCGGCAGGGGCTGCAGTGCTCAAGGGCCGATTCGAGGGCAACAACTTAAGCCCCGGCCCACTGTTTCTAGCGGCCCTAGGACCGACCATCGTAACGATTCTGTGCTTCCAGCTTCTGCCCATGACACTCTGGTAGCCAAGGGTTGCCGCCTGCGTGAAGCAGGCGGCGTGTGCTGAGTATCAGCGCAAGAAGTCCATTTCTAATCGGTCGCGCAGGCTGCCCAAACGCGCCAGTGCGTCGGAAAGCTCCTCAATCTCATGCGAGTTCAACTCGTCGAGTGCAAGCACGTTGGGCGAACGTTCGCCCTGGTCTTCGGTCTCGGATCGCGTCGCGTAGGCAAGCTGGGCCTTCAGCCGATAACGTTGCAGCACATTGAATGCGTTGCGCATCTGCTGTGACTCGGCAGCCGACATGGCGTTGAGCTCCACCAGGGCCTTTAAGCGTTCATCTGTCGCGGTGGCCGAAATACCTTTGGCGAGCGCAATGACCCGGGCAAAGTAGACCACTGGCGCCGTGCCGCCCCGCTTCATCTCCAACGTTGACGGTGCGAGCCACTCCATCAGGTAGCCACGCTTGCGCAAGGCACGGGCAATGCTGATCGCCACCGAGTTCTTACTCAGTTTTTTCACTTCATCCCGGACGGCATCCTGGGCCAGCATTCGCAAAAAGAGTTTCTGATCCGCGATTTGCCGTGAGAGCCACGCACGCAACTCCTCTGCCAGCCGTACCTCACCATACAGCCCTCGGAAATCGAAAAAGATGTTGGCATCCAACAATGCCTCAGGCTGGGGGGATCGAAACCAGGAGTCCAACAAGGTGTGCCAATCGTCAACGCTGTGGCACCACTTGTCGTTCATGGCCATCACGCCGCCTTTGCACAACGGAAAGCCAATGTCGGCCAACCCCCGGTTGATTTCGCCGGCTAGCTTCTTGAACCGATCCTTATAGATGGCACTGTCGCCCTCAAAAATAATGGCGTTGTCTTGATCGGTAGCGACCGTCTGCTCCTCACGGCCCTCTGAGCCCAGCGCCATCCAGCACCAGGTGGGCAGCGTGCCCAACTCCGAGGCCAGGCGCTGCTCGGTGATCATGATCACCCGCCGAGTCAACGCATCATTTAAGTGACTAACCAGTCGAGCAAGAGAGGTTGCAGCCACGCCCTGGCCTAATAGGCGGCGGGCCATGGACAAGACCTCAGACGTGCACAGCCTTAAATCATCCAGCGACTCGGCCTGCTCGATGGTGGAAGACAGGATACGAAGGCTCGAGCGCTGAAAGTTGAATAGATCCCGCTCCGAGACCAACCCGACCAGAAATCCATGGTGCAGCACGGGAAGATGGCGGACTTTGTGCCGGGCCATCGTAAGTGTTGCCTCCAGGACCCCACTATCGGCATCGATGGTCCTGACACCCGTACTCATGACTTGTCCGATAGGGGTGGTCAGAGGCAATCCAGGCAGGATAATTCTCTTAATCAGGTCGTAGCGGGTCAGAATGCCCTGGACACCACCCGACTCGTCGGCCACCAGCATGGATCCTGCCTTCTCGCGCTCCATCGCCTCGAAGACCTGCTGAAGGGGGGTCGACGGCAGGCAGACCAAGGGAGACTTTCGGATCAATTTTCCGACCCGCGTGTTCATGGAGAGCTCGGTGAGATCTTGCTGCAGTGCGTCAGACACGGTTGTTTCCCTGAGTAGACATCTCGTAATTTGCACAGTATTGTGCGCCCTAATAACAATTAGACCACCTCTGGATTTGGGGATCAAAGCCCGGAAGTGGATGCTGTACAAGTTGAAGGGGACAATATTGCTGAGTGTCGTGGTCGTCCTTAAAGGACTCGCCGAATTCGCCGGTTTGCTGCTTGTCGGCCAAGGCCTCGTCTATGCCTTGAGTTTCGGAAAGCACGAGGCCAACTCGGTTTACAAGATGTTCCGCCTGGTCACCTCCCCCGTAGTTAAAGCGACCCGAATCATTACCCCAGCAAAAGTCTCCGATAAGCATGTGCCTGTGGTGGCCCTGTTGCTCTTGTTCTGGATATGGCTTTTCCTCTCCTACACCAAATTCAGCATCATGCTGGAACAGGCGGCTTGATATGAGCGTCTTGAATGCATGGTTTTATTCGCAGGTGGCCAATTGGGCCATGGTCTTTAAAAAGTTTGAGATCGCCGGCGAATATTGGCTTAGGGTCGCTGAGCAGCGCCCCAAGAAATCTGCCCTGCCCCTAACTACTGCAGCAACTTGTATGGCCGAACTGAAGCGCGGCCTTGAGGCAGAAGCCCTGCTTCGCAAAGCCATCGAAGTCGAGCCTGACTATGCCGCCGCCTGGTTCAACCTCGGGTTTCTCATTCAGAAGCGGGAAGACCACGAGGAAGCCCTGCGCTGCTTCGACATGGCCATTCGATTTTCGGAAAAGATGGACCGCGCCCACTACGGACGGGCGCTATCGCTGATCGCATTAAGCAGGCCCGAAGAAGCCAAGGCAGCCCTTCAACGCACCATTGACCTCCAGCCCATGGGGCCCTATGGCTACTACCAGTTAGCAAACCTCCATCACCGACTTGGAGATGAGAAGGCCTACGTAAAAATTGTTCGACGCCTGCATACCTTTGAGCCCCAATTGGCTGCACAAATTCAGCGCGAAACCGGTGTGCATGCTGGCGTGGAGGACCCGTTTGACAAATACAGAAAGTAGCCGAAATGTTCCGCTACGTCTGTGCAAAGAATTGATTTTAAGAAACGACAGGATAAGTCGTATGAGTAGTGAAACACTTCCTTTAGGAGGACTTTGATGCAATTAACTGAAAAGCACCAACAGTACTGGTCGGCGACACTCAGAAAGACAGCACTCCTGCTGGCGATCTGGTTCATCGTCACGTACGTCGTGAGTTTTTATGCTCGCGAACTTTCTTTTAACTTTTTCGGCTGGCCGTTCGCCTTTTATATGGGCGCACAAGGCTCGTTGATCATCTACGTTCTGATCATCTGGTATTACGCCCGATCGATGAACCAGATGGACAAAGAGTTTGGCGTGGCTGAAGCGGAGGATGACTAATCATGGCTTCTAATAATCCTATTGCCGCTCCGGCCGCTTCTCAGAAGGCGTTTACTAGCCAACTGAAAAAGGTCTACGGCTTTTACACCGGTGGCTTCATCGTGTTCTGTATTCTGCTGGGCATTGCCGAGCAGATGGGCCTGTCACGGGCCATGATGGGCTATGTGTTCTTGGCTGCAACGGTTCTGCTTTATGCCGGTATCGGTATCATGAGCCGCACGAACGACGCTGATGAATACTACGTCGCCGGCCGCCGCGTTCCCGCTGTATTTAACGGGATGGCGACGGGCGCCGACTGGATGTCTGCGGCTTCGTTTATCGGTATGGCCGGTGGCCTTTACCTGCAGGGTTACTCGGGCTTAGCCTTCATCATGGGCTGGACCGGTGGCTATGTGCTGGTGGCGGTGTTCCTGGCTCCGTTCCTGCGTAAGTTTGGCCAGTTCACCATTCCCGACTTTCTGGGCGCCCGCTACGGCGGTAACCTGCCCCGATTCATCGGTGTGGCCATCGCGATTCTGTGTTCGTTCACCTACGTGGTAGCACAGATCTACGGTGTGGGTCTGATTACGACTCGACTGACCGGCGTGACGTTTGAGCTGGGTGTGTTCTTGGGACTGGCCGGTATTCTGGTCTGCTCGTTCCTGGGTGGCATGAAGGCAGTGACCTGGACCCAGGTGGCCCAGTACATCATTCTGATCATCGCTTACATGATCCCTGTGGTGTGGCTGTCGGTGAAACAAACCGGCTTCCCCATCCCGCAGTTGGTCTATGGACAGCAGTTGATGAAGGTCACAGAGCTGGAGAAAAAGATTACTGCCGATCCTAAAGAGGTCGAAGTTCGCCAGATCTTTAAAGACCGCGCTGCCGCCGCAACCGAGAAGCTGAAAGATGTTCCGGGCTCTTACGCTGCCGACAAGGCTGCCGCAGAGAAAGCCGGCACTCTGGAGACTTTCCCGAAAGACGAAGCCGCGTATAAGTCTGGCTTGGACAAGGCAAAAGCTGGTGCAGCACGTGGTAACCCGCCTCTGCCCCATGCTCAGGCCTTCCCAGGTAAAGACGAAGCCGCTCAGAACAAAGCGCGCAAGAACTTCCTGGCGCTGATCTTCTGTCTGATGGTGGGAACCGCCGCACTGCCGCACATTCTGATGCGCTTCTACACGACGCCATCGGTACGTGAGGCACGCAACTCGGTGACCTGGTCGCTGTTCTTTATCTTCTTGTTGTACTTCTCGGCACCCGCCCTTGCGGTACTGGTGAAGTTCGTGATGTACAACGACATTGTGGGCTCTGCGTTCACCGCGTTGCCTGCATGGGTACAGAACTGGACCAAGGTTGATCCGGGCCTGCTGTCGATTGTTGACATCAACAAAGACGGCATTGTTCAGCTTGCGGAAGTCTCGATCGGTGCCGACATCGTGGTGTTGGCAACGCCTGAGATTGCGGGTCTGCCGTATGTGGTGTCGGGCATGGTGGCCGCCGGTGGTCTGGCTGCTGCGCTCTCCACCGCTGACGGTCTGCTGTTGACCATCGCCAACGCGCTGTCACACGACGTGTACTACAAGATGATCGACCCGTCGGCTCCTGTAGCCCGCCGTGTGGTGATCTCCAAGTCGATGCTGCTCGTTGTTGCCGTGTTGGCCGCATTGGTGGCGCAACAGAAACCTGCTGACATTCTGTTCCTGGTGTCTGCGGCCTTCTCGTTCGCTGCTGCCGGCTTCTTCCCGGCACTCGTGATGGGTATCTTCTGGAAGCGCACCACGGGTATCGCCGCAAGCCTGGGCATGATCGCCGGTATCGGCATCACGTTCTGGTACATGATCAACAACCAGCCTTGGCTGCGTGATGTGTTCTTCGGCATCCCCCGCTCGGCACCAATCACCAACGAGTGGTTCGAGATCTCCGCGATTTCGGCAGGTCTCTTCGGTGTGCCGCTGGGCTTTGCTGTGATCATCATCGTGAGCCTGATCACACCCGCCCCGAATCGTCAGATTCAGGAGCTGGTGGAGTCGGTTCGTTATCCTGATCTGAAGATGGCGAAGTAAGCCTCTCCGTACTCCCGGGGAACCCCTTCCCCCGGAGTACCGCACGTCCAAAGCCCGCTGATCCCCAGCGGGCTTTTTTTTCGGTTAGCATTCCACTATCGCTAGGGGTGACCGGCAAGGGTGTCGGTCTGAGAAATACCCTTGAACCTGATCCGGCTGATACCGGCGTAGGAAAGCAAACATGCCTCGTTCCCCCAGAAAAGTTCTCACCATTGCCGGCTCCGATAGCGGGGGCGGTGCGGGTATTCAGGCTGATCTAAAGACCATCTCTGCCCTGGGCTGCTACGGGCTCACCGCCATCACGGCATTGACCGCCCAAAACACGCAAGGCGTGCGGGCCATTCATGCCCCGGATCCCAATTTTTTGCAAGCTCAACTCGATGCTGTATTCGAAGATATCGGTGCCGACGCCGTCAAAATCGGCATGCTGCACTCGCCCGAGATTGTGGCCGTGGTGGCCGATACCCTTCGCCGTTTTAAGCCTGCCCACGTGGTGCTTGATCCTGTGATGGTCGCCACCAGCGGTGACAAGCTGATCACCCCCGAAACACAGGAACACATCGTTCGAGAGCTGTTTCCGCTCGCGACAGTGGTCACACCGAATCTGGATGAATTGTCGTGGTTCGTAGGTGAGCCCATCACCCGGTGGGAGCAGTTTGAGTCCAGCGCGGTCAAGCTGCAGGCGATGGGTGCCGCGAACGTATTGGTCAAGGGCGGCCACATGCAGTCGCCGAACCTGATGGATATGCTGGTGGAGTTCACAAGCCTTTCGACGGATCGGCCAGCCCCCTCTACCGACGCGAAACCCGCACCCATAGAGAAAGTAAGACGCGACATCACCGAGATTGTGAAACCCCGTATCGACACCCCAAACCTGCACGGGACCGGTTGCACGCTTTCTTCGGCGATCGCCTGTTACCTTGCGCTTGGGTATCCATTAAAGGCATCTGTGAAAGCCGCACAAGACTATGTCTATCAGGCCATCTCACATGCTGTTGGTATGCAGGTCGGCCATGGACACGGTCCGATCAATCACAGCTTTGATCCACAACCCCTTCATTTGAACTAATTATTTCAGGAGACTCCCATGGCCGTGAACCCACAATTTCTTGCTGCTACCGCAAGCGTTGACCAAAGCGCGATTGCGCCGTTCCCGAACAGTAAAAAGGTCTACATCGCAGGCTCACGGCCCGATATCCAGGTGCCCTTTCGAAAAATCACCCAAGACGACACCCCCAGCATGATGGGTGCCGAAAAGAATCCGCCCATTTATGTGTATGACACCAGCGGCCCCTACACCGACCCGAAGGTCAAAATAGATATCCGCGCCGGATTGACCCCGATCCGTGCCAAGTGGATCGATGAGCGAAACGACACTGAGTTGCTCGCTGGGCCTACGAGCACGTTTGGCCAGGGCCGTCTAAACGACCCAAAACTGGTGGCCCTGCGCTTTAACCTCAAACGCCAGCCTCGGCGAGCAAAAGCAGGCATGAATGTGTCACAGATGCACTATGCCAAGAAAGGCATCGTGACCCCCGAAATGGAATACATCGCCATTCGGGAGAACATGTTGCGCACCGAGTACATCGAGAGCTTGAAGGCAGCCGGCGGGAACTCCGCCCGCATGGCCGAGCTGATGCTGCGCCAGCATCCGGGCGAGTCGTTTGGTGCCGCGATCCCGAAAGAGATCACACCCGAGTTTGTGCGCGCAGAAGTTGCACGTGGCCGCGCGATTATTCCTGCCAACATCAACCACCCCGAGAGCGAGCCGATGATCATCGGCCGTAATTTCTTGGTCAAGATCAACGGCAATATTGGCAACAGTGCGGTGTCATCCGGCATTGGCGAAGAGGTCGACAAAATGACTTGGGGCATCCGCTGGGGTGCCGATACGATCATGGATCTCTCCACTGGCAAGCATATTCATGAGACTCGCGAGTGGATTATTCGCAATAGCCCGGTGCCTATTGGTACCGTGCCGATCTACCAGGCATTGGAAAAAGTAGATGGAAAAGCGGAAGAGCTCACATGGGAGCTCTTCCGCGACACACTGATTGAGCAGGCCGAGCAAGGCGTGGATTACTTCACAATCCACGCTGGCGTGCTGCTGCGTTATGTGCCTATGACCGCCAAGCGGATGACCGGCATTGTGAGCCGTGGCGGAAGCATCATGGCGAAGTGGTGCCTGGCCCACCACAAAGAGAATTTCCTCTACACGCATTTCGAAGAGATCTGCGACATCATGAAGGCCTACGATGTGTCGTTTAGCTTAGGCGATGGTCTGCGCCCTGGCAGCGGGTGGGATGCCAACGATGAAGCGCAGCTCGGTGAACTTAAGACCCTAGGCGAGCTAACCCAGATCGCGTTGAAGCACGATGTGCAGACCATGATTGAGGGCCCCGGCCATGTGCCGATGCAACTCATCAAAGAAAACATGGACAAGCAGCTCGAGTGGTGCGATGAAGCGCCCTTCTACACGCTCGGGCCACTGACCACCGACATTGCACCAGGCTACGACCACATCACCAGTGCGATTGGAGCTGCCCAAATCGGCTGGTATGGCACGGCCATGCTGTGTTACGTGACGCCCAAAGAACACCTTGGTCTTCCAAACAAAGACGATGTTAAAGCGGGCATCATCGCCTACAAGATCGCCGCCCATGCGGCGGACTTGGCCAAGGGCCATCCGGGCGCTCAGATTCGCGACAACGCCCTCTCAAAGGCGCGTTTTGAATTCCGCTGGAACGATCAGTTCAATTTGGGATTGGACCCTGACACCGCCAAGGCCTATCACGATGAAACGCTGCCCAAAGAGAGCATGAAAGTAGCCCACTTCTGCAGCATGTGCGGGCCCCATTTCTGCAGCATGAAGATCACTCAAGATGTGCGTGACTATGCGGCTAAACAGGGGGTCTCCGAGGATGAGGCGCTCACCAAAGGCATGCAAGAGAAGTCGGTGGAATTTGTGAAGACCGGTGCAAAGGTCTATCACAAGGCCTAACGCATATGCACGCGGATCCAATCGTGACGGGCCGGGGGACATCGTAGCCACCATGCGCATCGGAATTGCTGGCGCCGGCGTGTTGGGGCGCCTTGCGGCGTTTCAATTAAGCCAGGCTGGCCATCAGGTATCGGTCTTTGAAGCCGGGGAGCAGCCCTCGCCCGGCCCCGACCGCCTGCGCGCTGCCGGATGGACAGCCGCGGGCATGCTGAGCCCCATTGCCGAAATGGAGTGTGGTGGTCCGCTGGTGCGTGACCTTGGGGAACGTTCGCTAACGCTTTGGCAGTTGATCGACAAACAACTAAGCGAAGCGCTGAAGCTGGAATCTCCGCTAGGCCTGCAGCTGCACGACAGCCTGATGGTCTGCCATGCCAGCGACATGGGGTCCGCGCAGCGTATCTTGCGTCTGCTCGATAACGATCCCAAACGACTGATACAACTCTCAGGCACCGATGTGCGGGCCCTTGCCCCTGAGATGAAAGGCACACTGCATGCATGGCGCCTTCATGGCGAGGGCCATCTCTGCCCAGGCCTTGCCATGCAGTCTTTGCATGCCGCATGCACACCCGTCGATTGGACATGGGGGCATCGCGTGACAGCAATCGCTGCTCATACGATTACCATCGGCGACCAATCGTATGCGTTTGACTGGGTAATCGATGCACGCGGAACCGGCGCTGCCGGCGACATCGCCGTGCGCGGCGTGCGGGGCGAAGTCGTGGTGCTGCATGCGCCCGGGTTCCAGCTTCACCGTCCGGTGCGGCTCTTACACCCCCGTTGGCGGGTCTACATCGTGCCCCACCCTGAAGACCGTCTGGTGATTGGTGCTACCGAAATCGAGAGCGAAGACCGCTCGCCCATCTCTGTTCAAAGCACGATGGAGCTGCTATCTGCCGCATTCAGCATCTTCCCCTCGCTGGCAGAGGCCCGTATTTTGCATACCGATGTCAATCTGCGCCCCGCCATGCGAGACAACCTGCCACTGATTGAGCACACACCAGGCCTCCTGCGTATGAACGGGCTATTCCGCCATGGCTGGCTTTTGGCGCCAGCCGTTTTAGAGAAAGCATTGGGTGATGCAGGTCTTCATTAACGGGTCCTCGTATGAGCTGCCGGCAGCATGCACCTTAGCTGACTGTCTGGCGCTGATTCCGATCGAGGCTACAGCCTGCGCAACAGCTGTCAACGGCGTGTTTGTGGCGCGAGATGCCCGGCACCAAAAAGTATTGCAAGAGCAGGACCATGTCATGACCTTTGAACCCATTACAGGCGGTTAATGTGGCGACTTCCTCCCTCGAAGATGTTTTTGTACTCGGCGATACACGTATAGATAGCCGATTTTTAATGGGTACCGCAGGCTACCCCTCGCCCCAGGTGCTTGAAGATGCCATTGCCGCTGCGCAGACCGATGTGCTGACCATGGGCATTAAACGGCAGGCTGCCAATGTCTCTGGCGCAGGCGGCAAGACCTGGTGGGATCTGATTCGCAAAACCGGCAAACGTATTCTTCCGAACACCGCCGGCTGCCGCACTGCGGCCGAGGCGGTGACCCTCGCGCAGATGGCCCGCGAGATGTTCGAGACCCCATGGGTGAAACTCGAAGTGGTGGGTGACGACTACACACTTCAGCCCGACACCTTTGAGCTGGTTACAGCAGCAAAGCAATTGGTCGACCTCGGATTCGAAGTCTTCCCCTACTGCACGGAAGACATTATCGTTGCGCAGCGTTTGGTCGATGTCGGCTGCCGCATTCTTATGCCGTGGGCCGCACCCATCGGTTCAGGCCAAGGCATCACCAACAAAGAAGCGCTCCTTCGCATGCGAGATCGCTTCCCAAACACCACGCTGATTGTGGATGCTGGGATCGGCGCACCGTCGCACGCCGCCCTGGCGATGGAAATCGGCTTTGATGGCGTGCTGCTTAACTCAGCAATTGCGCAGGCGAAAGACCCTGTGCAGATGGC
>JACCED011734849.1_pt1 | contig 20903 bp, 20 predicted proteins | sample 7455021 | NCBI WGS metagenome assembly JACCED01 (sample SAMN15323456, study PRJNA562643) | freshwater metagenome | isolation source: river surface water | place: USA:Blue River Watershed | collected 2017-08-19
AATCGCAACATGCTGAGTAGGTTAGGCACAGTCATGAACTGTTCCTTCATACTGAGCGTTGGTTGATTCCCCATGTTGCCGATATTACGTGAATAACGACGAGGTACTCGATTGCAGACAGCGACGGCGAGTTGTTACAGGTGGCGTTCGTCGACTCCGTTGTAAACCGAGAGAGGGCGAATCAACGCGTTAGAAGCCAATTGCTCCATTATGTGCGCTGTCCAACCGGTAATTCTTGCCGCTACAAAGATAGGAGTGAAAGTTAAGGTATCGAATCCCATCATGTGATACGCCGGCCCCGACGGGTAATCAAGGTTTGGCAAAATCCCTTTGCGCTCAGTCATTGCAGCCTCAAGCCCCTCATAGAGCTCAAGGACATCTGGACGGTTGTAGTGATCTATCAAATTGACCATGGCGGCTCGCATAGTCGGAACGCGTGAGTCGCCCTTTTTGTAAACACGGTGACCGAAGCCCATGATTTTACGCTTCTCTGCAAGAGCTTTCTCGAGCCACTGTTCAGAACGATTTGCAGCGTCTGGTCCGAAACCAATTTCATTAAAAATATGCAGTACCGCCTCGTTGGCACCACCGTGCAGAGGGCCCTTCAGTGCACCTACTGCCCCAGTAACCGCCGAGTACAAATCCGAAAGCGTTGATGTGATTACACGCGCGGTGAAGGTAGAGGCGTTGAATGAGTGTTCCGCATACAGCACGAGAGAGATGCGGAATGCGTCTACCACTACCGGTTCTGGTATTTCACCAAAAGTCATCCAAAGAAAATTCTCTGAGTAGTCAAGATCATCACGAGGCTCAATTAATGGCTGACCGTGACGACGACGCTGGTCGTATGAAACCACGGCAGGCAACTTTGCAAAAAGTCGAATTGATTTTTCTAGATTTCCCTGTGGCGAGGCATCATCGGCGTTTGGATCTAGAGCGCCAAGCACGCTGACTGCAGTTCGCACCACATCCATCGGGTGTGCTTTCAGTGGAAGATCATCGATAACCTTCTTAACGACAGGGTCGAGCGCGCGCATGGAACGCTCTTGCTTTATAAAGCCTGCCAATTCAGATGCGTTAGGTAGCTCACCCTTCCAGAGCAACCAGGCAACTTCCTCAAAGCTCTTCTTGGCCGCTAACTCCTGAACCGGATAACCACGATACAAAAGTGAATTGCTCTCGGGGTTAACTTTTGAAATTGCGGTGTAATCAACTGGCACACCGGCTAGACCTTTGTAAATCTCCTGCTGCTCGCTCATGTCGCTCCTTTGCGAATTTGCTGTTACTGGTGCTTGTGGTTGTCAAGATTGAAATTGAAAATGCCTGAATCGAACTGGTTGTATGCCTCATAGTCAAGCAGTTCATAAAGTTCAGCACGAGTTTGCATTTCTGAAACTACGTTTTGCAGGTTGCCATCTTGCTTCAAGGTATCTAGCCCCCTCATGGCTGATCCCATCGCCAGCCTCAATAGCGAAACCGGATAAATCACAATGTTGATGCCGATATCTGCAAGCTGCTGCTTGGTGAACAATTCGCTTTTCCCAAACTCAGTCATGTTGGCAAGGATTGGGACATCGATTGCCTTGCGCATGGCCTCAAACTCAGAAAGATCCTTCATTGCTTCTGGAAAGATTGCATCGGCGCCGGCATCAACCAAGCGCTTTGCGCGATCGATTGCTGACGGCAGGCCCTCGACGCCACGAATATCGGTGCGTGCCATGATCAATAAGTTTTCATCGCGGCGGGCATCAACTGCTGAGGCGATTCGCTTTACTGCTGTGTCTTGGTCAACAACAGCCTTGCCATCGAGATGACCACAGCGCTTTGGGTTGATCTGATCTTCAATATGAATGCCTGAAACTCCAGCGTCTTCAAGAGTTTGCACCGTACGGGCAAGATTTAGCGGCTCCCCGAACCCGGTGTCAGCGTCTACAAGACTTGGCAAATCAGTCATTCTTGAAATTTGTTGCGAACGACCAGCGACCTCAGTGAGAGTTGTCAACCCGATGTCCGGCAAACCTAGATCGGCAGCAAGCACCGCGCCAGAAATGTAGATTCCATCAAAGCCTTTTTCTTGAATCAATCTTGCAGAAAGCGGATTGAATACGCCAGGTAATTGGAGTAGCTCGCCCGTTGCTAGGCGCTCCCGAAAAATACGACGCTTGTCGGCTGGTGTGGTTTTTGCGTAAAGCATTAGAAGATTCCCTTAGGTGTTGGCGCAGATGCGAGCACTCCAGCCTTGGCAACGATTGTCAGCCCCCTGACTTCAGCGGCGGTTAGCTCTGGCAGGCGCTGCACCAAATTCAAGAATCTTTCAATCTCAACTGCATCGAGCACATCGGCTGCAAGAGTTTTGAACTTGTTGATGTACTGCTCTCTTGCAAATGGTCGAGCACCCAGCGGATGGGCGTCTGCAACGGCAATCTCATCGACTATCTTGCTTCCATCTTTAAGAGTTACTTCTACTCGACCACCGAATGCCTTTTCGTTTGGATCAATCGAATGGTAGCGGCGGGTCCATTCTTTATCTTCCAAAGTTGTGGTTTTGTTCCAAAGCTCCACGGTGTCAGGACGCGCCGCGCGCTCCGGTGCGTAGCTATCAACGTGATGCCAAGCGCCATCTTGCAAGGCCACCGTGAAGATGAATGGAATTGAGTGATCCAAAGTTTCACGACTTGCGGTTGGGTCATATTTCTGTGGATCGTTTGCTCCCGAGCCAATCACGTAGTGGGTGTGGTGAGAAGTGTGAATCACCACTGACTCGACATTCTTTGGATCAGTGATTTCAGGGTGCTCGCGGTGAAGCTTACGCGCAAGATCAATCCAAGCCTGTGCTTGGTATTCAGCTGAATGCTCTTTGGTGTACGTATCAAGAATCGAACGCTTTACTTCACCTTTTTCTGGAAGCGGCACGGAGTAATTAGCATCCGGGCCATCTAGCATCCAAGCAATTACGCCATCTTCACCCTCATAAATCGGGGTTGGGCTGGTTTCGCCGCGCATTGCGCGGTCGACTGCTTCAACAGCCATCTTTCCAGCGAACGCAGGTGCGTGCGCTTTCCAACTTGAAATCTCTCCTTTGCGAGACTGTCGAGTTGCTGTCGTAGTGTGCAATGCCTGTCCGATTGCCTGAAAGATTACCTCAACCGGCAACTTGAGCATGGTTCCGATGCCTGCAGCGGCCGATGGGCCTAGGTGAGCAACGTGGTCAATCTTGTGCTTGTGCAAACAAATCGCACGAACCAAATCAACCTGAATTTCATAACCGGTTGCAATTCCGCGAATCAGATCTGCTCCGTTTACGCCCAGGTGCTGGGCAACAGCCAGAATCGGTGGAATGTTATCGCCTGGGTGCGAATAGTCGGCGGCCAAGAAAGTGTCGTGGTAATCAAGTTCGCGAACCGCAACGCCATTTGCCCAGGCTGCCCACTCAGGCGAAACCATGGAATCAACGGCTTCACCAAATACATTTGCGCCTGCACCGTTTGAAGTTTTTGGGTGGGCCATCGCCTGAGAGCGAGCCGAGACAACAGGCTTACGGGTAAGCGAAGCGGCGGCAACAGATGCGTTATCGATAATGCGGTTAATAACCATTTCGGTAACTTCTTGACTGATAGCTACCGGATCAGCAGCAACTTCAGCAATCTTCCATGCCAACTGATCTTTGCGCTCTAGAGTTTCTTCACTCTTGTAAACACGCACTTGGTGCTGCTTCATTGCGGCTCCTTCTAACTGAGTCTTTAGACTCGTTCACTTGAGTCAGGCGACTCGTTCGGTTACCTGCAGAGACCGAGCGGTCTCGAGGCTGTTTCTTAGGCTTTGTTGCATGTGCACCTGAGTTGCGCTTGCAGCAAGTTCTGGGTTTCGATCAACGATTGCTTCGATGATCACAAGAGTTTCGATGGCCGCAGCTTTAAGACGCGCAGTATCTCTGCGTGACAAGCGGCGAATTCGAGCCAGGTGCAAGTGCAGTGACTTCAAGGCAGCTACAAGGTACGGGCTCTCGATTGCATCTTCTATTGCGCGATCCAAACGTTCGTTAAGTGCGTAATAGGCGCGAATTCCCGAGTCTCCCCCTTCAATGAGTCGATCGGCGTTTCTGAACTCGGCAGCAAGCTGAGCGAAAATTTGGCTACTGCCCCGTTGGGCCGCCAGTTTGGCAGCCTGCTGCTCAAGCGGTTGCCGAAGCTCATAAAGCTCAACTATGTCATCAAGGGAAATTTGTGTGACAGTCAAACCTCGGCCCCGCTGCTGCTCAATTAGGCCATCTTTGCGCAGTTGCGAAAGTGCCTCACGCAAAGGAGTTCTGGAGACGCCTAATCTGGCCGATTGCTCAACCTCAGCAAGGGCCACGCCTGGGGCTAAAGCTCCGTTGACAATATCATCGAGCAGGGCTTGATAGGCCTTGTCACTGGCTCTCATAGCTCCCCCTTTCGCGGCTAGCAAAGTTATTGTATACACAACAAATAACAATTTGGGTTATTTTGCTAAAAATGGGCATTTTTACGGGTTCTTTGTATACATTTATCCAAAGGGCAAATAAAACGCCCAATGTCAGGTGTGATCAAAGCCGACCACACTACTCAATGAGGAGGAACGACATGTCCATCGCTTCGGGCACCTATAGTCAGCAATACCAACAAAGCTGCGATGACCCAAATGCTTTTTGGCTGGCAGCTGCCAGCGGGATTGATTGGATAAAGCCACCTACCCAAGCCCTTGACTCAACCGAAGCTCCGGTACACCGATGGTTCCCAAATGCCGAACTGAATACCTGCTACAACGCTATTGACCGCCACGTATTGGCTGGCCGCGGCGAGCAAACCGCAATCATTTATGACTCAGCCATGACAGGAACAAAGAAGTTCCACACCTACAACGATCTCCTTGAGAAAGTATCGATGTTTGCCGGAGCTCTAGTGAATCAGGGTGTTACCAAAGGAGATCGAGTAGTTATTTACATGCCGATGATTCCCGAGGCACTTTACGCAATGTTGGCCTGTGCCCGCATTGGAGCAATTCACTCAGTAGTTTTTGGTGGTTTCGCAGCGAATGAACTTGCAGTTCGCATCGATGACGCGACGCCAAAAGTGATAGTCACTTCGTCAGGAGGATTTGAGCCAGGCCGCCACGTTGAGTACCTGCCAATAATTGAAAAAGCTCTTGCGCTATCAAATGGTTCTGTAAAGTCTGTGATTGTTCACGAGCGAGCAGCGGTACCGGGTTCGGTGAAAGATTTTGACGAAAAAACTGAAGTGCACTGGCTTAGCTGGAAAGAGGCTATCGCCTCTGCGACTGCGCAGGCTGCAGTACCAGTATTAGCGACGGACCCGCTTTATATTCTTTACACATCGGGAACAACCGGAAAGCCAAAAGGTATTGTCCGCGACAACGGAGGTCACGCCGTTGCAATGAACTGGTCGATGAAGAACATTTACAACATTGATCCTGGTGATGTTATGTGGGCGGCATCAGATGTTGGTTGGGTGGTTGGGCATTCATATATTGTTTACGCTCCCCTTATTGCCGGTGCAACGACAGTGGTATACGAAGGAAAGCCAATTGGCACTCCTGATGCCGGTGCATTCTGGCGAGTCATCGAAGAGCACAAGGTTAAAGTTCTTTTCACGGCACCTACGGCTGTTCGCGCAATTAGGCGCATGGATCCGGATCTTGAATTTCTAAAAAACTACGATGTAACTTCGCTCGACGCGCTGTTCCTAGCCGGTGAAAGATTGGATACGGAAACGTACCACTGGGCTGACGAAGCATTGCACTGCCCCGTCATAGACAACTGGTGGCAGACGGAGACCGGTTGGCCAATTGCAGCAAACCCACGTGGAATCGAAGCACTTGAAGTTAAACCAGGTTCACCAAGTGTTCCTGTTCCGGGGTACCGAGTATCGGTGGTTGATTCAAAAGGCCAACCGGTTAAAAACAATAAAGATGGCAATATCGTGATTGCTTTGCCGATGCCGCCGGGTACCCTTGCTGGTTTGTGGGGACGTCCCGATGGCTACAAAGAGGCGTACCTCAGCGTCTTTGAGGGCTTTTATGCAACCGGAGACTCTGGTCGAATTGACGATGATGGCTACGTCTATGTGATGGGCCGCACTGATGATGTCATCAACGTAGCTGGACACCGCCTTTCCACTGGACAGCTTGAAGAAGCAATCGCCGGCCACGAGGCAGTTGCTGAATGTGCAGTCACGGGAGTAAAGGATGAGCTGAAGGGTCAGCGTGCCGTCGGCTTCATTACTTTCAAGCACGGGCACGAGATTGACGAAGAGAAACTTCGTAAAGAAGTTATCGCCATCGTCCGTGACGTAGTTGGGCCTGTGGCCGCATTTAAAGATGTAGTGATTCTTCAAAGATTGCCAAAGACTCGTTCAGGCAAGGTGCTGCGAAAAACAATGCGTCAAATTGTGGATGGTGAGCAGTACACCGTGCCGCCGACGATTGAAGACCCAACGGTTCTCGATGACTTGAAAGTTGCTCTAGCCGATCAGTACAAACCGGCTTAATTCAACCGGCTTAGCGAAAGAATTCCTAAAAAGGGCTATGAGCGCTTGCGCTTTTCGCGCACTCGCATGCCCACTTCGATTGGCGAGCCTTCGAAACCGTAGGTCTCGCGCAAGCGACGGGTAATAAATCGCCTGTAGCCAGGATCCAAGAATCCGGTTGTGAACAAGACAAACTTTGGCGGACGGCTGCTGGCCTGGGTGGCGAACAAGATACGTGGCTGCTTTCCCCCACGAACAGGGTGAGGTGTCTCCATGGCAAGCTCTTGCACAAATGCGTTAAGTTTTCCGGTGGCAATTCGTTGATCCCATGAATCAAGAGCAACTTCAAGAGCAGGAACCAGCTTTTCCATGTGTCGGCCAGTCTTAGCAGAAATGTTTACGCGTGGAGCCCAGTCAACGTGTGCAAGATCTTGTTCGATTTCTCGCTCAAGATATTTGCGACGTTCTTCATCTAGTTCGTCCCATTTATTGAAAGCAAGTACCAGTGCACGCCCTGACTCAAGAGCCATGTCAACAATGCGAATATCCGCTTCGCTGATTGGTTGGGTCACATCGAAAAGAACAACGGCAACTTCAGCACGCTCAAGAGCGGCGGCAGTGCGAAGCGAAGCATAGAAATCTGCTCCCTGGGCAAGGTGCACACGACGGCGAATACCTGCGGTGTCAACGAAACGCCAAGCTTTTCCACCAAGTTCAACTTGCTCATCGATTGGATCGCGAGTTGTACCTGCTAAGTCGTTCACAACTGCTCGCTCAGAACCAACTGCCTTGTTTAGCAGTGAAGACTTGCCGACATTTGGACGGCCGATAAGTGCCACACGACGTGGCCCACCAATTTCTTCTTTGGCAACATTTGAAATCTTAGGCAGGACTTTCATTGCGGCATCCAGAAGATCCGCGACGCCACGGCCGTGAACTGCTGAGCACGGGTATGGCTCGCCAAGGCCAAGAGACCATAGGTTTGCAGCTTCCGGCTCCTGACGAACATCGTCAATTTTGTTGGCTACCAAAATCACTGGCTTGCCAGAGGCACGAAGCATTTTCACAACTCGTTCATCTGTGCTGGTGGCACCAACCATGGCGTCAACTACAAACAAAACAGCATCGGCAAGCTCAACGGCGATTTCAGCCTGAATCGCTACGGACTTATCGATTCCGCGAGCATCGGGTTCCCAACCACCGGTATCAACCAGGGTGAACTTGCGCTCGTTCCATTCAGCTTTGTAGGAAACTCGATCGCGAGTTACTCCAGGCTTGTCTTCAACAACTGCTTCGCGACGACCAAGGATACGGTTTACCAAAGCAGACTTGCCGACATTTGGACGACCAACGATTGCAAGAACTGGAAGCGCAGGAAGGAAGTAGTGCCCATCGACCAATTCGTCGCTGCCATCGAGAACGTCAAAGTCTTCATCATCAAGGTCGTAATCTTCAAGACCGGTGCGCAAAACGCGTGCGCGTGATTCCTCTTCATCGGTGCTCATGCCTTGCAATCGCTCGATAAATTCTGGTGCCGCAGGTTCCGCTAGGAATTCTTCTTCATTCATTCTTAATCCTTAGGACGCACCCTGCTCAATCAAAGCAATCACGGCCGAAACCGACTGATTGAAATTGAGATCAGATGTATCCACGAGTTGGACACCAGGAGCTGGTGTCATAAAGTCAACGACTTTTGAGTCGCTGGCGTCACGATCTGTTACTTGACGCATAACGCTTGCCGCGGAGCTTTCAGAAAGTTCCGCTGAGCGTCTCTTAAGTCTAACCGCTTCACTGGCTGTGAGGAGGATTCGGGTTTGAGCCTCCGGAGCCACCACGGTAGTGATGTCTCTTCCCTCGACAACAACCGCTGGCTTGCCTGATTCAGCAACGAGGCGATGTGTCAGAGCCTTCATGTAGCTTCTGACAGCCGGAATACGAGCAACCTGGCTAACGAATTCGGCCACCTCGGGCTCGCGGATTGCAACTGTGAGGTCCTGATTACCCACTTTCACCCAGTAGTTATCGGGGTCGAGCGAGATTTCATAGGCAAAATCTGCCTCGAGGTTCTTGCTCTGGAGTGCGGAAAGTTCGAAACCTTCAAGATTCAGACTCGCCCAAGCAAGAGCACGATAGGCGGCGCCGGTGTCGAGGTACCCAAACCCCAACTCGCGAGCGACCTGCTTGCTGACGCTTGATTTGCCAGAGCCGGCCGGACCGTCAATCGCAATGATTGCAGCAGCCATTATGCGATTCGCCAACCACGATCTTGAAGATCCGCAATCAGCGATGCTTCTGCTTGGGGAACTACATAAAGCTCAACCAAGCCGATTTGGGCACTTGGTGAGTGTTCGAGCTTTAATTCCTCGAGGTTGATGCCGATTTCGCCAACCTCGGTTAGCAAGCGAGCCAATTCGCCCGGCTGGTCATCAATCATCACAATAATTTGAGCGTAAGTAGAGTGTTTTGTACCGTGCTTGCCAGGAATTTTTTCAACGCCGGCATTTCCTGATTCCAGAGTTTTACGAATTTGCAGGATTGAATCCGCTGAATGCACATCGTCTAATGATTCAACAACCAATGAAAGGTCTTTCGCCAATTCCTTAAGTACTGAAACAACTTCCGCCGAGTTTGCCTCAAAAATTTGAACCCAAAGTTCAGGATCACTAGCAGCGATTCTCGTTGTGTCTCGAAGTCCCTGCCCGGCTAGTGATACGTCTTCACTTTTGGCTTGCACTAATCGAGCCGCCATGAGGCTGGATACCAACTGTGGAACGTGAGAAACCAATGCAACTGCGCGGTCATGGTCTTTTGGAGACACATTTACTACGGATGACTCCAGCACCGTTGCAAGAGATTCAACTAATTTAATGCCAGCAACATTTGATTTCTCGTTTGGCGTGATGACCCAAGGGCGACCAACAAATAAATCAGCGCGTCCGGCTATTGCACCGCCGCGCTCACGGCCGGCCATCGGGTGCGACCCTACGTATCGCTCAATCGGCGCTGCCAAGCGCTTTAGTTCGTCAAGAATTCCGGATTTGACGCTGGCAACATCGGTGACAATCGCGTTTGGAAACGCAATAAGTTCATCAGCAACAATTTGAGCCGTCAGCTGAGGTGGAACACAAACCACAATTAGGTCCGGGGCATCAGTCTCGCTGACCGCGCGGCCCGCACCGTAAGAGATTGCAAGGTCAACGCTTTTGGTTGACTTTGACGAAATAGCTACATCTACGCCCTGCTTGGTGAGCGCTAACCCAATACTTGTTCCAAGTAGTCCAGCACCAACGATGCGAACTTCACTCGTGAAGGCTGTCACTGTGCGATGTCCTGTCGCAGTGCAGTTGCACCTCGAAGATAAACATGCTGGATTTCTGCGCGAGATTTGTCGGTTTCGGCCATGATCATGATGCGAATAACACGAGGAAGTGCACCCACGACGTCCATCTCAACGAAACACATAAGAGGCACATCAGCAAGAGCAAGTTCACGAGCCGCAACTGCTGGAAATTCACTTGTAACGTCTGGTGTAGAAGTGAAGAAGATCGAAACTAACTGGCCCGCATCTAAATCGTTGGCGTGCAGAGTCTTGGTTAGAAGTTCAGCTGTTGACTTTAGAAGGTGCTCGCGCTCGTCAACGTCAAGTTGAATAGCACCACGAATTGCGCGGATTGCCATGTCATTTCCTCTTTCCACGAGCCGGCTGAGCTGCAGCTCTCTTATTTGCCGGCCTTGGTGCGCGCTTTACCTCACCCTCGGCTGCCTTCAAAAGTGCACCGACCTCTATTTTACTAAGCTCGCGAATTCGGCCTTCTTTTAGTGGGCCGAGTTGGATTGGGCCAAACTGGCGACGCACTAGGCCAACCACCGGGTGTCCTACAAACTCAAACATTCGGCGAACAATTCGATTACGACCCGAGTGTAGGACGACCTCTACCAAACTCTCCCCTGGTTGAACATCAACGACGTGGGCCTTGTCGGCTTTGATCATGCCGTCTTCAAGCTCAAAGCCACTTAGAAGCTTGTGAATAATTGCCGGAGTTACAACTCCTTCAACTCGAGCAACATAAGTCTTTGTCACGCCAAATTTTGGGTGCGCAAGCTTGTGAGCTAAGTCCCCATCGTTTGTCATGATGATGAGGCCTGTGGTTTCAGAGTCGAGACGACCAACGTTGAATACTCTGTCGTAGCCGTCTACAAATTGAGAGAGATCCGGTCTACCGTTTTCATCAGCCATAGAGCTCACGACACCGCGAGGTTTGTTGAGGGCAAGGTAAACCCTGGAATTATCAAGTTGAACCGGTGTGCCACCCACGGTGACCTTATCGACATCTGGATTTATGCGAGTCCCTAGCTCGGTTACAACCTTGCCGTTCACTTTCACGCGGCCTTGAGTGATCATGTCCTCGCATACACGGCGCGAGGCAACGCCCGCGGCAGCCATAACTTTTTGGAGTCTTACGCCCTCCGGCTCATTGAAATCCTGCATGTTAGACGGCATCAAAATTGCTATTGGCATCAGGTAGGTATGGGCTGATCAATGGCAATTCGTCCAGCGAATTAATGCCCAATACCTCTAGCAACAGCGGAGCCGTTCCATAGTGAATCGCACCGGATTCTGAATCGGTGTAAAGCTCAGTAATTAGTCCTCGGCTGTGCAACGTGCGCACAACCGAATCCACGTTAACCGCACGGATAGATGCAATCTGACCGCGAGAAATTGGCTGCTTGTAGGCGATTACCGCAAGAGTCTCAAGGGCTGCTTGGCTCAACTTCGTTGGGTTCTCGTTTGCAACAAACATCTTCACTGCCCAGTCATAGTCGGCGCGAACATACATACGCCAACCGCCACCGACTTCGCGAAGCTCGAAACCACGCGGGGTTTCTCCTTCTTGCCCGTCATAGTCTGCCTTCAAAGAATTAATTGCGTCACGGATTTCTGTAACTGGTCGCTCAAGGGCGGTTGCAATTGCCATTATGGATATTGGAGCGTCAGTGATCATAAGAATTGCCTCGACAGCCGAACGAAGGTTGTCTGCGGTCACAGGTGCCAACTGATCAACTATTTCGCTAGGTGTTAGCTGCGCAACTTCTTCAACAACAACTTCTTGCGGTTCGAGTTCATCCTGCACCTCAGCTGCCTCTACTTCTGGTGTTACTTCATCAAGAGTCATAGTCAGCTCCAAGGTTGGCTAGTTTTTCATCATCAAAGTTTTCGGCACTCCAGGCGAGCTTGATGTCACCAAGAGGCTCATCTTGCTCGAATGAAATTGCTGAAAGGCGGTAAAGCTCGAGCACTGAAAGGAATCTGGCAACCACAATCGCGCGGTCTTTGATTGAGCCAATCAATTCTCGGAAAGTCATGCGCACTGAGCGTTTCAACATCATTACTACTTCTCGAGCTTGCTCTCGTATGCTTACGCGCGGCGCATGTAGGTGGGTTAACCCAACAGATGGAATCTCTCTTGGGGTCAATGTGTCTTGAGCAAGCACACCAAATTCCGAAAGGGTCATCTTCCAGACTAGTTCTGGTTGTTGCTTGCGGAAGCGCTCCTCTAGAGGAACGTCGCGAGCAATGCGCATGGCCTCGAGTGCCATGGCGGTACTGAAGTAACTGGAGATTTCCTTAAAGGCTCGGTATTGAAGCAAACGAGCAAAGAGCAAGTCACGCGCTTCTAGAAGAGCGACATCTTCAGCATCTACGACTTCACCCTTAGGTAGCAGCCCAGCGATTTTCAAATCGAGAAGGGTTGCAGCGATGACCAAAAACTCACTAGCCTGGTCCATCTCTTCTTCTTCATCAAGAGTCTTCAGATACGAGATGAACTCGTCGGTGACCTTGCTCAATGAAATCTCCGTGATGTCCATTTCGTGCTTGGAGATAAGCGAAAGCAAAAGATCAAACGGGCCGTCAAAGTTACCCAGGTTTACAGCAAAACCCGAGCCCTTGTCAGATTCGTGCGTCAGATCAGAGTTAAGCAACACAGCCACGAGCCACCAACTCCTTAGCTACTGACCGGTAAACCTCTGCCGCGTCGGAAGTTGGTGCAAATTGAGTGATTGGCGCCTGAGCAACTGTTGCATCCGGAAACTTTACAGTTCTGTGAACCACCGACTTGAAAAGCTTCTCGCCAAATGCTTCTTTAAGGCGATCCAACACTTCTCGTGAGTGCAGGGTTCGATTGTCGACCATGGTCGCCAAGATGCCATCGAGCTGCAAGGCAGGATTCAAGCCTTCTTTAACCTTGCCGATGATGTCCTCAAGAATCGCAACACCACGAAGGGCAAAAAATTCTGTGGCAAGCGGAATAATCACGCCGTGTGCTGCAGTCAGTGCATTTACAGTCAACAAGCCAAGCGAAGGTTGGCAATCGATGATGATTGCGTCGTAGTCATCCGCTACTTGCTTCAAAATCTTGGCAAGAATTTGCTCGCGTGCGATTTCGTTGACCAGCTTCATCTCCGCGGCCGAGAGTTCGATGTTTGCAGGAATCACATCAAGGTTTGGATTATCAGTGTGCTGAATAGCGCTGTGCGGGTCAATCGTGCGATCAAGCATTAGGTCATAAATTGTGGTTGCATCGTGTGCATTGATGCCTAGGCCTGCAGAAAGCGCGCCCTGAGGGTCAAAATCGATTAGTAGCACCTTGCGGCCGTATTCGGCGAGCGCAGCTGACATGTTGATTGAGGTGGTGGTTTTACCAACACCGCCCTTTTGATTACACATCGCAATGATTCGAGCAGGGCCATGGGACTTCAACGGCTTAGGGATAGCGAAGCGGGTGTCCGCGGTTGCCTTTGCCATGATTTCCTCCCGAAATTACGTTTGAATCGGGTTCTAGCCTACCTGCCGAGGCGAGACACCAATTCCGGGTCTGCCGCTAACGGCGTGCGCTCGGGTGGCCTAGCGGCGTGCGCTCGGGTGGCCTAGCGGAGCGCTCGGCTGGCCTAGCGGCGTGCCCGCGGATGAGCCGTCCCGTAGATTTCCCTCAGTTTGTCTACCGTTACCAGGGTATAAATCTGGGTGGTGGCTACTGATGAGTGGCCTAGCAGCTCTTGAACCACACGGACATCGGCCCCGCCCTCGAGCAAATGGGTGGCAAATGAGTGCCTGAAGGTGTGGGGCGAGATTTCCCCCGGCAGCTCGGCCACCCGGGCTGCCTCATTGATGATTTGCCAGGCACTTTGGCGGCTGAGACGCCCACCCCGCTGGTTCAGAAATAAAGCCGGAGTCCCCTTGCCTTGGGTCACGAGGGTTGGTCGAGTTCTAACTAAATAAGCGTCTAGAGCTCTCTGGGCATAACCACCAACCGGCACTATGCGCTCTTTCGAGCCCTTACCAAATAGTCGCACCAGGGTTGGGTCCACCAGGTCATCCAGATCAAGATTGATGAGCTCACTGATACGAGCACCAGTGGCATAAAGTAACTCCAGCATTGCGCGGTCACGCACCCTTACCGGGTCGGCAGCGATAGCGTTTTCATCCGCCGGATCAGGACCTGAGGCGGCGAGAAGTTTCTCAATTTGATCAACCGTGATTGCCTTGGGCAGATTACGCGGGCTCTTCGGCGGCTTGACCGCAGCCGCCACATCGCCGGCAGTGATGTTCTCCAGCAACCAGAACTTGTGTAAACCTCGGACTCCGGCAAGCACTCGCGCTACAGAGCTAGAAATCAACCCCGATGTAATCTTCAGCGACTCGGCAAATTCGTTGATTACTAACTCCGTGATTTTCTCGGGTGAATCAATTCCCTTGGATTCGAGGAACGTGGCGTACCTCGCTAAATCCGCCCGGTAGGCGGAAATGGTGTTTTTAGCCATTCCGCGTTCGATGGTCAAGTGGCGCAGGTATGAATCGATCAAACCGGCAAGCTGAGTGTTATCCATTTGCGGCGATACCTAGTTTGTGAGCTAGTGCCATAATCGCGTATCCAGCACTAGGACTTCGCATTTCGGAATTCAGAACACTCTTAAGTGCATCGTTTAGTGGTACCCATCGGAGTTCAAGATCTACTTCTTCACCCTCTAGGTCTAAGTTGTAACCCTGGTGGCGAAGTTCAGTAGCCAGAAAAACATTGATGGTTTCACTGTTACCACCCGGCGTGGTGTGAAATTCGATGAGCTCTTGCCAGCCCTCGGCGATGTAGCCGGTTTCTTCCAACAATTCGCGCTTGGCTGCTTCGAGACGAGACTCCCCCGGAATATCAAGCAACCCCGCCGGTACTTCCCAAAGGTATTCGCGAACAGGTTGGCGATACTGCTTGATCAACAAAATCTCTTGCTGTTCATTCAGTGCAATTACCGCAACAGCACCAGGATGCGCCACGAATTCTCTGACAAGATTTGTACCTTTGTAATCAAAGGTTTCGCTAACGACGTCCCAGATTTTTCCCTGAAAGACAACGTCTCGCCTAGAAACACTAAGCGAGACGTCTTCGTCTTTGGGCATCGGAATCCTCTAAGTGAAAACTATGAACCTGAAACCTCGAACAATTTGTTCGATGCCTGGCGCTCAATTGCGGCAACCACTAGACCCTTGAAAAGCGGGTGTGCATTGGTTGGGCGTGAGCGGAATTCAGGGTGCGCCTGTGTTGCAACGTAGTAAGGGTGAACCTCGCGAGGAAGTTCAACGAACTCAACAAGGTGATCGTCAGGTGAGGTGCCAGAGAAAACCAAGCCTTTTTCGGCAATTTGATCGCGGTAAGTGTTATTTACTTCGTAGCGGTGGCGGTGGCGCTCTTCGACCGACTCTGATTCGTAAACTTCGGCAACTATAGAACCCGGCTTTAGCTTCGCGGTGTAAAGACCTAAACGCATAGTTCCACCCATGTCGCCACCCGCAATGATGTCAACCTGCTCTGCCATGGTCGCGATGACTGGATACTTAGCGTCTTCATCGAACTCTGTTGATGAAGCACCTTCAAGACCAACGACATTGCGAGCGTATTCAATAACCATGCACTGCAGACCAAGGCAAAGTCCAAGCGCAGGAATCTTGTTTTCACGAGCAAATTTCAAGGCACCGAGTTTGCCTTCGATTCCACGCACGCCAAAGCCACCAGGAATACAGATAGCGTCGACATCAGCTAGGGCCTCACGTGCGCCGTCTTCTGTCTCACAATCATCTGAAGCAATCCACTTGATGTTCACCTTGGCCATGTTTGCAAAACCACCGGCACGAATTGCCTCGGTTACTGAAAGGTAGGCATCTGGAAGGTCAATGTACTTACCTACCAAACCGATTCGAACCTCGTGCTTAGGGTTGTGAACCGCATCCAGCACTCCCTGCCAACGGCTCCAGTCAACTTCGCCAGCTTTTTCCTTAAGGCCTAGGCGCTCGATCACGTAGGTGTCTAGGCCTTCTTCGTTAAGCACGGTTGGCACGTCGTAAATGCTTGATGCATCCGCAGCGGTAATCACTGCCTTCTTATCGATGTCGCACATCAGAGCAATCTTGTTTTTTATTGAATCTGGAAGTGCGCGGTCAGTACGGCAAACGACAGCGTCAGGCTGAATACCAATTGATCGAAGCGTTGCCACCGAGTGCTGGGTTGGCTTTGTCTTGAGCTCTCCCGAAGCAGCTAGATAAGGAACTAGAGAAACGTGGATATAGAAGACATTGTCACGACCAACCTCGTGACGAATCTGACGCGCCGCTTCAATGAATGGCTGCGACTCAATGTCGCCAACCGTTCCGCCGATTTCAGTGATGATTACATCTGGAGCCGGCACATCATGAGACTGAAGGCGCATTCGACGCTTGATCTCGTTGGTGATGTGTGGAATTACCTGCACGGTATCGCCAAGGTACTCCCCGCGACGCTCACGCGCAATCACAGTTGAGTAAATCTGACCGGTGGTTACGTTGGCAGATTGACCAAGGTTGATATCTAGGAAGCGCTCGTAGTGACCAATATCTAGGTCTGTTTCGGCACCATCATCGGTGACAAAAACTTCACCGTGCTGAAAAGGGTTCATTGTGCCCGGATCAACGTTTAGGTACGGATCCAGCTTCTGCATTACGACCTTGAGGCCGCGGGCACGAAGCAGGTTGCCTAGACTCGAGGCGGTTAGGCCCTTACCGAGTGATGATGCAACACCTCCGGTGACGAAAATGTGACGTGTGATACCGGAATCCATTGCTTCTGCCATGGAATTTAACCCTACCAGCGAACCCCAACCCCGATGAACCAGCGACATGCTCAGGTCCTTTAAATATCAGGGATTTAGGCGAATTCCTGGTGTGCTTTTTCGAGCAATTCGGCCGCGTGAGTTCTGCCCGAGTCAGACTCAGGCATACCCGAGAGCATTCGGGCCAGCTCGTTTACGCGATCCTCGTTGTTCAGCGCGACCACGTCTGTCGCGGTGAATTCATCGGTGCTGTTTTTGAGAACTCGAAGATGCTGATTCGCAAAAGCCGCAACTTGGGCAAGGTGGGTCACCACGATTACCTGCGCTTGCTTAGCCAACATCGCCAAACGACGGCCAACTTCGATAGCTGCCGCGCCGCCAACACCTGCATCAACCTCATCGAAGATAAAGGTTGGGGCTTGCTCGGTTTGGGCTAAAACAACCTCGATTGCCAACATGATGCGTGATAGTTCACCACCGCTGGCACCTTTACCGAGTGGTCTTGGTTCGGCGCCTGGATAAGAAGAAAGTTGAATTGAAATTTGATCTTTACCAAAGAGACCAAACTCGGCTGCTTCAGCAACATCAACAACCAATGTTGAGCCAGACATTGCAAGTGCGGCGAGCTCGGCGGTGACCTGGTCGGCAAGACGTTCCGCTGCTGATTTGCGAGCGTTGGAAAGCTTTTCTGCTGCAGCTGTGACCTGATTGAGCGAGTACTCCGCCTGAGCGGTGAGTTTCTCGATTTGATCTGACGATGAATCTAGCTCGAGTAGTCGATCACTTGCTGTTTCACGGAATTTGATAACGTCATCGAGAGTTGGGCCATACTTTCGAAGCAAGGTGTTTAGCACCGCGCGTCGCTCTTGAATTGATTCCAGAATGCGAGCGGAATCGCCATCAAGCCCATCGAGATATCCAGAAATTTCGGCGGAGGCATCGTTCAGCTGATAGCCAAGTTGCTTGAGCGACTCGGCGATTATCTCTAGCTCAGGATCATGCGCGGCAACTTGCTCTAGTGACCGACGGGCTACACCAATGAGCCCAATTGCATCAGTGGCACCATCAAAAGACTCGCTCGAAATAGCCTCGTGAGCTGTACTCGCAGCGATTCTCAACTCTTCAACATGGGTTAAACGATTTGCCCTGTCGGTTAGTTCTTGATCTTCGCCTGGTTGTGGATCAGCTGACTCGAGCTCAACCACCGCCGCGCGAAGTTCTTGTGCCTCGATGGCACGGGCATCGAGTGCTGACTGAATTTCTTCAAGTTGCGCGCTGGCAGATTTCCAGCTTTGAAAATGCATCTGGTACTCATTTAGCAAGGCAGCTGCCCCGGCAAACTGATCCAGAGCCTCTCGCTGAGCCACCGCACTCTTCAAGCGAATCTGGTCTGACTGCCCGTGAACCACAACCAGTTTTTCGCCCAATTCGCTGAGTAGATTGATGGGTGCTGCTTTTCCAGAAACCGAGGCACGACCGCGACCCTCACTTGACACTGAGCGATTCATGATTAATTCGCCTTCGGAAAGCTCAACGCCGGCCTCGGCCAGTCGCTCACTTACTTGGGCGGCCGCATCGGTGTTGTTTTTTAGAAACCAACGACCCTCAACAAAAGCTTGATCCTGACCGCGACGAATGGGGGAAGTGTCTGAGCGTTCACCAAGTAGCAAACCAAGTGCCGAAAGCACCATTGTTTTTCCGGCGCCGGTTTCACCAGTGATCACCGTCAGGCCAGGGCCGAATGAAAGTCGCGCTTCTTGAATGACACCCAGGTCACGGATGTAGATTTCTTCAATCACGATTTAACCAGAACCTATTTTCCAGATTCATCTGGCCCGCGCCAGCCAGCAACCGGAAGTGAAAACTTCTTAACGAGACGATCGGTGAATGTGCTGGTGCGAAGACGAGCAAGCCTGACCGGGGTTTTTGACTTAGTCACTTCAACTCGCGCTCCGGTTGGCAACTGCCAACTACGACGGCCATCACACCACAGAACACCATCACCGGAACTGCGACGAAGTACCTCAACGGCGACCATTGCATCTGGTTTTACCACGAGTGGGCGTGCGAAAAGAGCATGTGCACTAATTGGCACAACAAGTAGCGCATCAACAGATGGCCAAACCACAGGGCCGCCAGCCGAAAATGCATATGCTGTTGAACCAGTTGGAGTAGACATCACGATGCCATCGCAACCAAAACTTGAAAGCGGGTGTCCCTCAACTTCTACAACCACCTCGAGCATGCGCTCACTCGCACTCTTCTCAACTGTTGCCTCATTCAGCGCCCAGGTGCGAAATACTTCGTTGCCATCTACGATTACGCAAACGTCAAGTGTTAGACGTTCCTTAATCTCATAGTCACGCTCAACAACTCGGTGAACTGCTTCAGTGAATTCTTCACGTTCAGATTCAGCAAGGAACCCAACGTGTCCAAGATTTATGCCCATAAGTGGGATTGAATGCTCGCGCACAATTTCAGCTGCCTTGAGAATTGTTCCATCGCCGCCAAGTACAACCGCAAGTTCGAGATCGCTCATCTTGCAATCAGATTCGAGGACCTTGACGTTCTCGAGTGCCGACGCAGTCAGAACCTGATTTGAAACATGGGCTCGAAGGTCATTTAAGTCTGCAGCGGTAAGAACCGGTGTGATTCCTGCGGCATGTAGCTGCTCGATGGCAACTTGGGCTGCGGCTACAGCATCAGTGCGACCGGTGTGAGCAACGACAAGTACAAAACGCTTGCTCATTTACTCTCCTTGGCTACTGACTCGATCCTGTCTGTCCATTTTGACTGATTTACAGGCTCATTGGGACTAATCCACAAAACATACTCAACATTCCCGTGAGTACCTGGCAATTCCGAGCGCTCTAGGCCTTTGATTCCCATGCCCAACTTGGCTGCCTCGTCGGCGACCTGCTTGATGGCTCCAGCTCGAAGATTGTGGTCGTTAACCAGGCCATGAGCACTTAGCTATTGCTTTCCCACTTCAAATTGGGGCTTCACCAGAAGCACAAATTCGGCACGGGGGGCGACCGAAAGCATTTGCGCAAGCACCAGTGTCAATGAGATGAAAGAAAGGTCGCCAACCACAATATCGATGTTGATATGCGACTGCGGAATTCCAGTGCGCTCCGCAAGCGATTCTGGGCTGAGTTCACGGGCGTTGAACCCCTCAACGCAAATGACCTTTGGGTGCTCAAAAAGCTGCTCAACCATTTGTTCGTGGCCAACATCGATTGCAAAAACCTTTTCGACTCCCCTGCGCAACAGCACATCGGTGAACCCTCCGGTTGATGCTCCAACATCAAGGGCTGTCTTGCCAACTAAGTCAATCTCGGTAAATACATCCAGCGCCTTGGCTAATTTGTGACCCGCGCGAGATACATAGTCAACTGCATCGAGAACAGAAATCTTGGCATCTTCGTCAACGTTTTGCGAGGACTTTCGAGCAGCTTTGCCGTTGACCAGAACTCGATCAGATTCCACCAAAGAAGATGCGTGATTTCTTGATCTTGCTAGGCCGCGCTCTACCAGGGCTAGATCGATGCGCATGATTATTCCTCTGGTAATTCTTCGAAGAGACCACCCGGAGGGGTCACTGTGATCTCGCCTTTTGCGATATCAACTGTTGGAGCGAATGCCTTAATGAACGGCATCAAAACTTCGCCGGTCGCAGTTTCAATTGCTAGACAGTCCTGTGCTGGAAGGTGATCGACTCTAATCACCTTGCCAATTTCAATACCGTCACGAATGATCTTGAGGCCAACCAACTGGTGGTCGTACCAAGCGTCTGGCTCTTCAGGAAGAATTTCCAAGTCTGCATCAACTAAGAGAATTGCTTTGACCAGGGTATCTGCACCATTGCGGTCTTCTACTTCGTTGAGAAATAGAACCGGCGATGCGTTGTAATAGCGCAGTTCCTTTACCGAAACTGTTTTCCCAAACCAAGGAGATGTTTCCGGAACTTGAAGATTGAGAACTGCACCAGTCTTAAATCGCGTTTCAGGGCTGTCGGTGTACAACTCGAGTTTGAACGCTCCCTTTAGACCGTGGGCCTTGACCAATCGGCCAACACGGAGCGTGGTCTTACTAGAAATCGGTGTCCACCACGTCGACGCGTACCTTCTTGCCATCGGCAAGAGCATTCACGACAGTACGCAGTGATTTGGCTGTGCGACCGTTGCGCCCGATCACACGACCCAGGTCATCTGGGTGCACGTGAACCTCAAGCAAGTCTCCTCGCGAAGTTGTGCGTGCAGTCACGGT
>JACCED010173572.1_pt1 | contig 20885 bp, 17 predicted proteins | sample 7455021 | NCBI WGS metagenome assembly JACCED01 (sample SAMN15323456, study PRJNA562643) | freshwater metagenome | isolation source: river surface water | place: USA:Blue River Watershed | collected 2017-08-19
CAATGACAACTCACCACGCTGTGTGTCAGCAAACTGTGTGTGGGTGATCTTTTGTAGATCACTGTGTGCTTTCTGCCATGCTACTTTACAGAACTCATTGTCTGTTGAACCTGTTAGCAATACTGCGTCACGGTCAGCAAAGTCACCTGCTAGTTTGTCATAGGCTACAATTTCTGTAGGACAAACGAATGTGAAGTCCTTTGGGTAGTAAACGATTACTTTCCACTTGCCAGCAAAACTTTCGTCTGTAATATCGAAGAAAGCATCTTCTGGTTGTCCAGGCTTAACACCTGTGATTGCGAATTTTTCTAATTTATGTCCAACTGTTTTCATATCATTCTCCTTTTGTGTGTGTTTGAAAACTTCTAAGAACGGTATGTTCTATGTTCTTATTGTACATTTATATATCCTATAAATCAAGTGGTTTTAATAAATTTTGCCTAATATTTTTTAATAACGCTTATAGGAAAAATCAATAAAGGTCTTATATAAGACCTGTTCATCGCTATCGCTCGAACTAATTTTCTTAGAACAATTTAAAGTTTTGTTAGATTGTGAAGTCATACGGCACCCAATAAATGGACGCCGTTACCTGTTTGTTGAGTTGCTCGTACACACGTAGCAGTAGGTATTTGATTATCCACGCTTCTGGGCTCTGTACCTTACCCTACCTACTACGATTTTTAAAAGAACCTCGGTGCCAGTGTTCTTATGAGCGTTTTGGAAATCTGCAACTGTTACGACTATTCAAATGTTTCTCACAGTGGCGAGACATTTAAGCATCCTTTTGGGTAGTGAATAGAAGCCACCTGCGTAAAGAGGTGAAGAGAGTATTGGGTCACACATCAGAACCTTGCCCAGCAGTATTTTAACCGGCCTGCTAACCTTATGTCACGCTGTTGTGCCTACTGAGCCTGTGTGCCTTTAACATACAAGTATACAGGTTTAGCCAATTTTGGTCATTCTTTTTGAGTGTTTTGGTAAGAAAAATACTAATAGTTGAACAGCTAAATATACAGTAAAGAGCTGAAAAACATGAGTACACAACCACAACGTTCACTGAGATTGCTGCCAAAATCCGCATCAGAGCTTAATAAGCTAACTGGTAATCGCGGTGAAATCTTTTATGATCCTTCAGAACATACTCTACGAATTTTTAATAGTGTAGAAAAAGGCGGTTTTTCCCTACTACGTGCAGACCTTACTAACATTGCAGGCGGCAGTTCTAATGTTGACTTTGGAACACGAACTGTAGAAGCAGCAGGGTTCATCGGAACAATTTCAAGTATATCGAATCACGATTTAGACGATTTAGGAAACGTTGATGTAGCTGGTGCTACCAACGGGCAAATTTTATACTATAATGCTGATGAAAGCAAATGGATGGCAATATCATTGGCTAGTACATTTAACGGTGGTAGTATTGCTAACCCGTTAACAATTTTATCAGCTGCACCTAGTAGCACTACAGGAACTGGTGCGTTAATAGTCACTGGTGGTGCAGGTATCGGTGGTGCTGTACATGTAGGAACATCAGGTACTTTTGGCACTACACTAACAGCCGGTACTGGATTAACAGTTAGTGCCAATGGTGCAAGTATCACAGGCAACTCAACTGTCACAGGAACACTATCTGTAACTAGTACACTAGGTGCAGGCAACACAACAATTACAGGAACATTGTCAGTAAGTTCAACTTCTGAATTTACAGGCAATCTAACACTTAGAACTCGTGCAGAACTAAGATTAAATGATACAGACAATACTAACCACATTGCTCTTAAAGCACCAACAAACTTAACAACCAATACAACTTATGTTCTACCATCAGTTGATGGTACCAACGGGCAAGTTTTGATAACCAACGGTTCTGGAGTTTTATCCTGGAGTTCAGTTTCGGGCGGAGGCGGAGGTGGAGGAAGTTCTAATCCTCCAGGTGGCACTTCCGGCAGTATTCAATACAACAACAGTGGAGCATTTGGCGGATCTGGAACATTTGCCTATGATTCAATATCGGATACAGTATCTGTTTTTAATGTAACAGCCACTGGTGACCTAAATGGTGATACTTCTGCAACACTGTCAGACTTTGCAAGCATAGGCCTTGCAACAGGAGCAACTGTTGACGAATTTAGCACAGACGGAACATTCACTGATAACAGTGACACTGCTGTGCCTACAGAAGCTGCTGTTAAAACTTATGTTGACACAGGACTAGGACTAAAAGCAGATGCTGAGAGTCCTACATTTACTGGTACAGTATCTGGAATTACATCAGAGATGGTTGGTCTTGGCAATGTTGAAAATACCGCATTGACTACCTGGACTGGCAGTTCTAGCATAACTACAGTAGGCACCTTAACTGATGTAACTGTAGCTGGCGATATCACAGCAAATAATAATGTTGTAATAAACAAATTACCAACATCAATAACACATGCGGCAAATAAAAAATATGTCGATTCGAGATCAATAGCAATGTCTATAGCATTGAGCTAACAAGGAAATATCTAAATGGCAAAGAAGCAGATTACAACTTATAAATTTAGTCCAGGTACCGTAGTTCCTGATACAAATTTATATCCTAACACCTATGCATTATTAGAAGCAAACAAAAAATTTATTCAAGAAGAAACTATTGCCTTTATTCAGTATAATGTAGAGAACAACATTAGTCCTTACATTTTTTATACTTACAATGCAGCCAAGTGCCGTAGAGACGTTAGCTATGTTTTAGAAGGATATATCAGCGATCTTAGAAAAGGCGGCAACTGGCAAACAGTTAATAATGCTAGCAAGTATTTTGAAAACGGTATTCCCCAAGTTGATGGTGACCGTCAACCAGAAGTAGCAGCTCACACATTTATTTCTAATCTAATTCAAAACTTTATTTTAGAAAACATTGCATTCTCAGCACTACAAACTGAAGTAGATCAAGTTATCGATAATGGTATAGTTGCTGAAGCTGGTGGCAAGACTAAACTATCAGATCTAGCAGATATTATTATTAATGTAATTGACGAAGGCCTAACAGCATTGCCTGCAACAGTTTCGAACAGAGGTTACGTTAAATTTCCAGGATACTATAAACTTAAAGATATCCTGTTGATTACCAATACTACAAGAAACGTTATTATGTATAACTTTGCAGATCCGTCATTGGCTGCAGACCTAACCTATAGTGAAAATTTTGACAGTGATTTCCCTGGTGCATTGTACGGAACTGAAAAGATCACTACAATAATATTTGACTACGATACTAGTCAAATGATGGTCACTGATGCTATTCAAATTTTTGTAGAAGCTAAAGAACAAACAGTTCGTCTAAACCCAATTGGCACAGACGCTATGGAACGTCAGAAAGTTGGTATTCCACAGTCCATGCTTGACGCTGACTTTGAATACGGACTACAGCCAACCAAGTGGCAGGCCATTGGTTTACTGCGTAATTACCCATCTGTTTACGAAATTCCAGGAAGTGATTTATCAGTTCTGACCGTGGTAACAGATGCAAGTGTTGGAACAAGTAGTTCTGGTGCTAGCCTTATAACAGTTACTTGTCAGTCCGCACATAGTCTTGCTGTAGGTAATCCATTTACTATTAAAGCACTGGCAAACTCTGTAACAGGATTTAGCCGTGCGGAAGGAACATTCTTGGTAAACACTGTTCCAACAAGTACAACATTTACTTACTATGCTAAATCAAAAGTAGGAACCACTAACGGACAACAACTGTCAAGCACCTATACACAATTACGCAGAGCTGCTTACTACACAGGTGCGGCAGTTGGTAACCCATCTTTCAGCGTGTTTTCAAATGGTTTCAGCGGCACTATTACTACTAGTTTGATTACTCCAGCAGGTACAGATATTATTGGCTTCACTGGAACAATACCGCCAGTGGGTTCTCCATTAAGTGGTGTTGGTATTACAACAGGTACGCAGATTACTGCGGTAACAGGCAACGGCGGAGTTGCAGCCACAACTACTCTTATTAACAAAGCCAATATAGGTGACACTTCGATTACTGTAACTAGTACTAATAATATTGGACCAGGTCTATTAATTGACCGAGGTGACGGTGTTGGTGTAGCGGTTACTGATGTTATTGGTAATGAGCTAAGTTTAAACGGACCTCTAACCAGTGCCATTAATGGTACTAACGAAACTTACGCAGGACTAACACAAACATCAACTAGTGGAACAGGTTCCGGGGCTGAATTCAGCGTTTCAAGATCTGGTTCTACGTACTTGACCTCAGTCAGCAGTCCAGGTAGCGGTTATGCAACTAACGATACAATCACTATTGCTGGTACTAATTTAGGCGGTGCAGCACCTGCTAACTCTGCTACAATTACAGTGACTAGTGCAAGTGCAAAGAACACAGTATCAGCATTGGATAATGCTACGCTTGTTGCAGGTAAAGGATATTCAACTGATGTTAACGTAGCAACAACTGCTGCATCAGGTACTGGTTTAACTGTTAATATCAGCGTCGATGCTAATACAGGAGTAGAAGCAGTATCTATTAACACTCCAGGTTCGGGCTACTCAGCCGGTGCAGTAGTTACTATCAATCAGGTATTTGGTAGAACTCTAGAAACAAGTGCTTTGTTAAGTTCGGGCACTGGATATACTACTGGTTCTAACGTTCCTACCACTGGTGGTACTGGAACAGGATTAATTGTGAGCATTGTTGCAGATCCTAAAAATGGTGCAGCAAAAACACCGTTGGTAATTACTAACGGAGGTACTGGCTATAGCGATGGATTAAAAACCACTACTACACTAACAGGTACAGGATCAGGACTAACAGTTATTTGTTTAACTCAAGGAACTGGAAGTATACAGTCAGCACTTGTAAGTAATGGTGGTTCTGGGTATGCTGCTGGAAACACAGTTCAAGTTAATACCGGCGGTGCAAATGCTGTGCTTACTATCACTAACGTTGCTAACGGTGCTATTACTGAGTTTACAGTTACTAGCAGAGGATCTGGATATACCAATGGTGATACTATTACCATAGCCAGTGGTTCAGTAGTAGGTGCTAGTGCTGTTACAGTAGGTGAACAGTATATTATTACTGTGTTAGGAACCACTAACTGGAACACAGTAGCAGGCACAACGGGTCAGACCTATAACGTAGGCAGCACATTTACAGCGGCCGCAGTCGGTTCTGGTACTGGTCAAGCAAGAGTTACAGGCGGCTCAGGTGCAACATTCAATGTTACTTCAGTATCAGAAGCAGCAACAATTCAAATTCAATCAGTACAAGCAGGCGGCGTAATTCAATCAGTATCTACAAGCGGTACACCAATTACTGCACCTAACGAAGATTTTATCAGCTCTATTACACTTAACGCTGTAACAACTAGCCAGATTGCTAGTGGAAATACAGGTATTAGTTACGGTGCGATTTCTATTATTCAAGTTGACTTTACTACTGCCCACGGATTTGTACCAGGCGATACTATTACTACACAAATTACCAGCAGTGGTACAAACGCACAACTTGCAGCGGGTGCTTACTTCGTTGAACAAGTTCCAACTACTACCAGCCTAAGATATACCGCAAGAGCCATTGGTGCTATATCTAACACCTTAACTGGTGTTCTTTATTCAAGACCAGATAGCTTCTTCTTGCACAGACCGTTTGACGGCGGTGTACAGTTAGGTACTGGTGGATCTGCACACGGTGCTAGTGCAATCCGTATGAGTAAGAAATATATCCGTTATCAATCTGGTAAGGGTGTTATGTATAACACAGGTGCTTTGTTTGCACCAAGTTATGATCTAAGAAGTCTTATAGCTGACGGAACAGCAGCAGGTAGTACTATTACTATTAATACTGATGATACAGACCACGGATGTCAAGTAGGAGCACAAATTACTATTAGTGGTGTAACTACTAGTGGTTATAATGGAATCTATACTGTATCAGATATTATTGACGAACGAACATTCTCTGTAATCGCAACCCAAGCATTAGGATCTACAACTGCTGTACTAGGAACTCCATGTCAGATGAGCATTAGACAGTGGCACGGTTCGACAGTACGTGCAGGTATTTTTGATGATCAAAACGGCATGTTCTATCAGTATGATGGAAGGACTCTAGCAGTTGTGCGTCGATCATCTACTTCGCAACTTGCAGGTGTTATTGCCGTTAATGCAAACTCAAATTTAATCACTGGTACTAACACACGTTTCTCTCAGCAATTAGCAGCAGGTGATAAGATTGTCATTCGTGGTATGAGCCACGTGGTTACACAGGTCATCAGCGATACCAGTATGACCATGGCACCCGACTGGCGTGGTGTTAGTGATGTGTCTAACGTTAAGATCTGTAAGACTATTGATCTTATTGTTCCTCAAGAATACTGGAACAATGACCCATGTAACGGATCTGGTCCTAGCGGATATCAGCTTGATATTAGCAAGATGCAGATGATTGGTATACAGCACACTTGGTATGGTGCTGGCTTTATTGACTTTATGCTACGTGGTCCAGATGGTAATTATATTTTCTGTCATAGATTCCGCAACAGCAACGTTAACACAGAAGCCTACATGCGTACAGGTAACCAGCCCGTTCGTTACGAAGTTGTTAACGAAGGTGCAAAGAGCAAGCTAACTGCTGCCATGACTGACAGTCAGACTACTATTCCAGTTGAAGATTCTTATTTCTTCCCAACAGCCGGTACTGTGTTAATTGACAGTGAACTAATCAGATACACTGGAAATATTAACAATACACTTTCTGGCTGTGTACGAGGAACTAACCTAGTACAGTTTGTTGCAGGTGCCCAACGTACATTCTCGTCAGGGGCAGCGGCTGCTCACGCTGAACGTGCAGGTGTTGTACTAGTATCAAATACTATTACTCCAATTATTAGTCACTGGGGTAGTGCATTTATGATCGACGGTCAGTTTGACAGTGATCGTGGTTACATCTTTAACTATGCGGCTACTGGTTTTAGTGCCGCTGTTGACAAAACTACTGCTTTCTTGATTCGACTAGCACCTAGTGTAAGTAATGCACAAACTGGCGACTTAGGTGAAAAAGAGTTGCTTAACCGTGCTCAGTTACTATTAGGTTCAATATCTGTTACCAGTGACACAGTAACTGGCGGTGGTGCAATCGTGGTTGAAGGTGTACTAAATCCTAGTAACTACCCGGACGATCCAACTAAGATTACATGGACTGGATTAAGTTCTCAAGCAGCAGGTGGCCAGCCTAGCTTTGCACAAATTGCATCTGGTGGTTCTGTAACTTGGGGTGGCAACGTTAGCACAAGCACAGCAATTATTCAAGGTGCATTTACTACTACATTGACTGCAAAAAGTTTTGCTCCTGCTACTCAAACATTAACAGCTACATCTTTTAATGCTGTTAACCAAACATTAACAGCAGCTTCATTTGCACCTGCAACATCAGCTACTTATAATAGAGCATTTTCTACTACTAGAACTGACTTCTTAATTTCAACATCATCGTACGATGCATTACAAACAACTCTAGCAGTTAATGATACAATATCAGCAGCTGGTATTGTAACAGGCGGCCAGCGTATTTCTAGCATTACTAGAGATTATATTAACCTAGCAGGTGTTAGCTACACTAGGATTGTTATGACTGCGGCTGCAAACGCAAACAGTACAGCAGCATCGGTTAATAACGGTAGTAACGTAACTACCACAGTGTCGAGTATTTTAGCTACTACATATGCGGCAGCATTGTCTAGTGCTAGAACTGATTTCTTAATTACACAGACTCAGTTTGCAAGCGTAAGTATAGCAACCACAGACGTATTAAGTGCAACAACATTCTTAACTGGTGGGCAGACTATTTCTAGTACAACTGCTAACTACTGTAGAATTAACAACGTAGCCTATGCTAGAATTGTTATGAGTTCGAGTGCAACTAGTTCAAGTACAGCTGGAGGCGGAAATAACGTAACTGTTACTTCTACATCGGCTTCTACTGCTCGTTATGGTTCTGCACTATCTACAGCAAGAACTGACTTCTTGATCACAGATGCATCTTACACTGGTTCAGGAATTGCATTAGGTGATACGTTAAGTATTGCAACATTTATTACTGGCGGCCAGACAATTACAGCTATTACACCTAGTTATATTACTATTGGGTCAACTACCTATACTCGTATCGTAATGAGTGCAGCCGCTAATGCTACTTCAACAAGTGGATCAGGCAATGATCAAACTGTTACTGTAACGGCAGCTGGTTCAGCTGCAACATATAACGGTACTAACTACCTGTTCTTTACTAGTGCAAGTTGGACTGCATCCGGTGCTGTAATTGGCACACGAGTTGCAACGGATCAAACTGCGTTCTCAGCGGGTACTTCAGTTAACGGTATTACTACTAGAACATTTGGTGCAACCACAGTATATCGTGTAAACTTTACACAGTCGACTAATACAACACTTAATGCGGCTAGTACATTAAAGTTCCAATTTGGTGCTCAGTACGCACTACCAGGTGAGCAAGTATTTTCGTTCGTAAGTAACCCAGGTAGTACAGATACCCTACAGTTAACTGAATTGAAAGAACTGACAGCAACAGCACTAGGCGGCCGTGGCACATTCCCCAACGGTCCTGACGTATTGGCTATCAACGTGTATAAGGTTAGTGGAACAGCAACACCGGCTAACGTTATTCTACGTTGGGGCGAAGCTCAAGCGTAAAAAAAGGCCCGCAAGGGCCTTTTTTAATGATCCGATATTTGATCAACTGACTACTGGAGTATATTCAATACCAGTAGTTGCCAATCCTACCAAACCAATAGTAGTTTCGAAATCAGCCAACTCACTGGCAGCGACCAATACATCAGCTTGTGACAACTTGCTGTTGGTCATCCAGGCAGTGTAGTCGGTAACCTGTGTCAATGTAGCATCGGTACCAAATACATTTTTGTAAACGTGCTTGATAAATGTTTCGTTGCTGACACCGCCAGCGTCTGTCTTGTAAACGTCTGTGTTCAGCAAGGCTTCTGCTAGTTGTTTGTTAGTCCAACCTTTGTCTGCAAGATCAATACCAACTCCTGTGTAGGCCTTAGTAACATCAGCTGTACCAAGTGCGGCAGCTAACAATGCATATACATCACCTGCACGGCCTGCGGCATCATAAGCAATGGCCTTGTCTGTGAACACAACACGCTCGTGGCCAGCAAGATTAAATTCCATATTGCTAACTAGTGTGCTGGCTAACTTTACATTGTCGGCAGTTTTAGTAACCGTGAATTCTGTACTCTTACCACCCATTGTATAAGTGTCAACACCTGCGGTACCTGTAACATCAACTTGCACGTCGACAGTACCATCACCGACACGACCTGTACCTACTACACCAAATGTAGCAACTTTGCCAGCAGTACCAACTGTGGCCACTGTGACGATTAGATTGTTGGCACTTGTGCCACCTAATGCTGTACCAGCAAGAGTAATGGTATCGCCGGCTGCATAACCTGAACCTGCACTGGCTACTAGGCTGTCCAAAACTACAGAGTATACTCCGTCTGTTTTTGTAACATCAAAGGCAGCACCTGTTCCAGTTCCGCCTGTTAGACCTGTGACATTTTGGTAAGTTGTGTTTACTGCTTTGTCTTTGATTGTAATTGTAGTTGTCATAATTTCTCCTTTTCAATATATGATCCTACAATTATACACAGAATGTCAAACAAAACATGTGCGTGTACGCACAAGTTCGAGACAATATATTGGAAATTCAGCCAAAAGAATAGGACCCGAAGGTCCTATAGTTATTGCAACTTTGAGTTTAGAACTTGTAAGCTACGCCAACATTTACACGATTGCCATCGAATTGGTTAACACGATCTTGACCGTACTGACGAGCATAATTAGCAGTTAGACTAATTTGTTTAGTAACTGGTACACTTGCACCAACACCGACTGTCATTGCATAACCATCAGCGTCACGGGCATTGTTCAAGTATGCTACACCAAGTGTGGGTGTAACAGTAACTGGACCAACTTTTGCTACATCATAGCCAGCAACAACACTATAGCGATCCTGTACTTGGTCACGGTATGCACCATCAGTTGGTTGAGTAATTGAACTACCACCGTTGCTACGAGCAAATCCAGCAGTTACGCCCAACTTACCAAACTTCTCACCGACGGTAACACCATACTCTGTACGATTTGTGCCTTGGGTGCAAGTACTTGGGCCGACTACAAATCCGCAGTCTGCGTTGTTAGTTTTTGCGTAATTGGTACCTGCTGTTAGACCAATTTCCAATGCCGAAGCCGAAGTGGCTAATAATGCAATTAATGATGCGATTGCAATTTTTTTCATTTGTGTTTCCTTTAAAACATGACATTACGTCATAGCACTAGTATATAGTGTTTACACTGAGAGGTCAATAAAAAAGGCACCAAAGTGCCTTTTTTAGGTTGTTTATTTTACAAGGTAAGTCCTACCCCGGTACTCTGTTTTTTAGGCAGCTAGGGCGAACTCGCTGTCGTTCATTGCTGAAACGCCAACTGGAGCTTGCCAGTACTTGAATGTGTTTGCTTTTGCATGTACTTTAGTTTGCTTGATTTACGGTCATCGCCTACCGTGTTGCCGTCTCCATTATCTACCCCTGTCGAAACCAGGCAGGCCCATCATAAACACACTCTAATCTGAAAGGTCTCGCATCTTACGCCTATGTGTCTATGACACGACCACTCGGGACTCAAACCCGCATGTGTTTATGGTGGACCTGGTGGGAGTCGAACCCACGTCCAGAAGTCCTTCACTTTGAAGGGATTACAACAATTCTTTTATACTATTTAAGTATTTTAAACGTTCTTGGTGCAAATCTGTACCTTTTTGAACAAAATTAAGATTAAGAATTAACCGACTATCAGAGTTTACTGGATTACTAGCAGTATGGTACTGAAGTCCATCAAAAATCAAAAGTCTGTTGGGCTTTGGTGTAATACGTTGTTTTACAGTATATTCTGTAGGTTCAACTTTTGCCTGAAAATATTGATTGAACATCCATGTGTCTCCGTCACTGTCGTTTAAGTAGTATACACAGGATAAATGCGGGCACGGAAAATCTATATGAGGAAGATTAAAATTCTGACTGGTAAACCCGTGCTTATAAGGAGTAAGTACTGCTCGTAGTCTTATTAACTCTTGGGTGTTATCTAGGTAGTTTTCTATAGCTGTAACTAAGGGCTCAAAAACCTTAAAAGCATAAGATTTATGATCTTCCCATTTGCCGTACAGCTTGTGGGTAAATGCAGGGCTGTCAATAGCATTTTCTACTTTTGGTGTTTCAACACCTTCTTTACTCACGCAAGGAGTGTAGAACCAAGGGAAGTTAGGACTTAAGAGGTAAGTCTGTAAATGCACGAAGTAATCTTCGGGCATAAAATTATCAATAATTTTTATCATTATTCACCGTCTGGGAATTTGTCGTGCCAATCTACGATCCACCAAATAACCCATGCAACTAGTGCTCCAATGATTAACCACAAAATATAACTCATGAATTATTTAACTCTAGTCTGTAAAGCTGTTTGTTAATTAGGTTTAATAAATACACATATAAAATCCAGGAGCGAAAAATGGACTTTTTAAAATTAGTAGCCGAAGTTGGTTTTCCAATTGCGGCAGCTTGCGGAGCGGGTTACTTTGTTTTTCTAACATTGAAATTTATTCTAGCTGGAGTTACATCTAGTGTAAATGGCATGGGCGGAATTATTAAAGGTTTAGATAGCCGTGTTGATACCATGACAAATCAGCTACAGCGTATCGATGTTAAAGTTAGTCATGCCTTAGGTCTCCAGCCAGATTACGATCGTATTAGTCGTGCAGAGCAAGCAGATCAAAGGAAAGACTAATGAAGTACATTGATTATGATTGGGATCTACACAAAGATCGAATAGTTCTAGATAGAGAAATTAACATTGACAAATTAGAATGGCGAGCTGGTGATCATTTTGAAGTTAGAAATGTAGATGGTAGGGTAGAACTAGTTAAAGTTGACCCTGTAGTAAAGTTTGTAAAAGGATATAAGTGATGGATTTAGCAGAAATGATTAATAAGTATGGGTTTCCTATTATCAGTGCAGCTGGTATGGGCTACTTCATCTACTATGTGTGGACCTGGGTAACTACAGAAATTAAACCAGTTATAGGACAAGCCAATGGAACTCTTATTGCTCTTATTGATCGCATTCGTATGCTGGACAATGACCTTATAAGATTGAATCAAAAAGTAGAGACTGTCATGGAACTACGTGGCAAGACTATCGAGTACGAGCGTATCAAAGCTGAACAAGAGATCAACAAGGTTAGTGAAGAACTTCCGCCTATCGGTCCTAAGCGTAAAGCTACTAAACAGGAAATTAAAGACGCCGCTGGCGACTAACGATTACACATGGGCTTGAAACCGTTAAGACTCATGCCCATGATATCTCTTATGTTATCTAAATTGCCGGCCACAAAATAAGGCCAGTAATACATCTTAATCCAAAGTAAAGCGTATTGATCTAACATATTATTTAGAAGTTGCTCTGAATACACCATCCCAGTCTGCGGGTAAATTAGCATTACGCATCTCCTCAATACGCTCTAGCCACAAGCTATAGTACTGATCCATTTGACCATCAAATTTGCCCATTAATGTTTCTATTAGAGCAATAGCAGTAGTCCATTCTTGCTTGCGATATTTTTCAAGCATTAGATTGTGTACATCTCTATCATGCTTCCATCTGCCTAGGTCGGCAGGTGACTCTGGATTGTAAAATACTGTACTAATGTTGACACCTTCTTTCTTACCCTTAACTGCAATACAGTCTAGTGGTAGTGTAAAGTATTCTCCTTCTACACGTTCAGCAGTTACGGGACCAAGAACAATGAGGACACCATAGTTTTTGCTTTGTCCTTCAAGTCTGGATGCAAGATTGACAGCATCGCCAAGACAAGTATAATCAAAACGTTGCTCGCTGCCCATATTGCCAACAACGACAACGCCAGTATTGATACCAATGCCCATGCCAAAGGGCGGAACACCTTCTTCTTTAATACTGTTATTAAATCCATCTAAACTCCCTAACATTTCTAATGCTGCCTTAACAGCGTCTTTGCAGTGTTTTGTTTCATCAAGCGGTGCATTCCAGAACGCCATCTGTGCATCCCCGATATACTTGTCTAGTGTGCCACCTGTTTCCAGAATAGTTCTAGTCATAGCAGTCATGTAGCGATTCATGATGCTGGTTAAGCCTTGTACATCACGACCATAGTGTTCACTAATACTAGTAAAGCCACGAACGTCTGTGAACATAATACTAAGTTCTTTTTCTTCGCCTCCTAGTTTTAGTAGGCTAGGATCTTTAATTAACTTAGCAACTAGGTCTGGACTCAAGTAACTCTGGAACTGTTTACGGATCTGTTGTTTTTGTAAGAACTCGCTTACAAACTTAACGCCATAACAATGAAGAGCCACGATAAGAAGACCAACCGTAGGTAACGTCGCGTCAACCAAGTATGATCCGTTATGAAACAGTATAAGAGAACCGCCAACAGAGGCACCGATCCCAACAACAGTAGTAAAAAGTCCGACATAAGTCCACCTTGATATTCCAATAATTAACAGACCTAATGCTACCAGTGTTAATATCTCAAGATTGTCTGCATATCCTGGACGTTGTATATTAGTCTGTGTGATCATTGTGCCTATGACACTAGCCTGTGCGTCATGTGGCCATACTTCTCCTCTAGCAGTAGCTATAGGTTGTGTAAGTCCTTGAGCACTTAGTCCAACAATAACAATAGCACCGTCAAAAGTTTTTGGCAAATCTACTAGGCTATGCTCAGTAGGTTTCTTAGACCAATCAACCCAGATGCGACTTAGGTTGTCTGTGTTGATACGACCAAACTTTGGAACACGAAGTGCTTCTACTCCCTCTTCTCCAATCTTTACTTGTACTTTAGAATCTTTAGCGGCTACACGTAATACTTCTAAAGCGAGAGCAGGATGCAGTTGTCCTTGGCTGGCAATGACCAACGGCATTCGACGCATAACGCCGTCTACTTCGGGAAAGGTGTTTACAATGCCAACTCCAGCTGCTAGTTCTTCAATTGCAGGAACGTTACTGATTAAACCTGGATATTCTACTACACGACCTTCTGGATCTTTACCTACTACTTGTACAGGGCTTCCAAAAGATTTATTTTTATCTTTAGTGTGTGCTAAGGATGGAAGAACTGCAGGTAACTCTTGCATAGTTTTTGCTAGAGTAGTATCATGCCCAAAACGATCTTTCTCGGGCATTAGTATATTGAATACAACTAGTCCAGCTTCACGTTTGTACAGGTCTTTGATTATGTCTGCATAGATGTTTCTCGGAAACGGAAACTGACCATATTTGTCTAAGGCTGACTCGTCAATGTTTACTGTATGTACAGGAATATCAACAGCAGGCTGACTAACAATTAGTTGATCAAAGTAGCGTAGTCTTACGCTTTCTACAAATGTAGGATCTACAAGTCTAACACCAACTACTAGTGCTAGTGTGACTAGAGCTGTCCAAGGGTTTAATAGTATTTTTTTCATCCAGTATTTATCTGGGTTTACTGGCCTTGTGTTACAGAAACGCTACATCCGCTTAGTGTAGCACATTGTTGTGTAATATTAATGTTCTGTACTGTAGCACCCTGTTGCACTAGGTTAACTGTGCTAGCACCACCAGCATTGGTTAGGTTAATAGTAGCCTTGTGACTACCAGCGTCCTTTTGATTAGCAGTAACATTGTGTCCATTACCTGTTAGACTTAGATCCAAGTAACTTCCTGAACCTTGTTGTGTAACATCAAATACATTAGTATTACCATTAACAACACCAAAGAATGTTTTCTCACCGTTGCCCATTTGTTTTAATGTGCCAGTGTTGCCGTTACCAGTTACATCAACATAAGCAAAGTGACCACTTGTGCTACCGCCATCATTACTTTGTTTTAATGATAGTGTATTAGTACTACCATTAACATTTAAACCCATATAATGTCCGCCACTCTCGTTGCCGTCTTGTAAGCCTGTTGTAGGATTACGTGCTTGCCATAGAGTAACATTATTACTGTTGCCCGTGATATTAAACTCTATCAAGTTCTTGCCCAGTGTGTCACCTTGTTTAATATTGACTGTATTGTTGTCACCATCTATGACAGAGTAAGTGTTGCCACCCAATCCTGCAATCTTATTGTAGTTGCCAGTCTGTTCAATAGTTACAGAGTTACCACTACTGCCGATCTTTTGTTCAAGGTGCAAGCTGTTGCCTAGCACAATGTTTGATACACGGCTCTTTGCTGAATTCTTTTGGGTGGTCTGTCCTATTGTAATATCACTGGTCGCTGGCCACGTAGGAGCACAATCAGCACAGACGCTGCCTGCTGTACCTGGGTTATTAGGTGTTCCACCTGATCCAGTATCAGTACTAGTAACTCCATCATTTAGATCATAGTAATAGGTAACTTCACTAATCTGCATACTATCACAGTTTAATCCGCAGCCATCGCCTGACTTAGTAGTAGGGAATAAGATAAAGTAATAGACATAGGCTGTAGTGTTGCCCGTTTGTATCTCTGGACTGGTCCAGTAACGTGTTTCGCTTAGACTTAGTGTGTCTTGTTTAATCAATGTCCAGTTGGTGCCGTTATTACTACCATAGAGTTTGTAACTAGTAGGATCACGTCCACTAAAGTCATTAGCTGTAGTAATAGTAAATTTCTGAACTACACGACCTTGACTTAGCTTAACTGTAACACCTGCGTTCTTTTTATCAAAGTTTAAATACTTTGTTCCAGTATTGCCGTCAAAGGCATTGGCTGCACCTTCACCCGGAGGGCTGTTATAACTAGTCGGAGTAATAGCACTAATCACAACAGGTGTGCTGTTAGTTTTAACTGTTTTCCAATCAACTGTAGGTGTTGCCGGTGCAGCCGTCTGTCCTGATGCTAAAGGAGTTGTACTAGCAAATGTATAGTTGTTTAAATCACTGCTAGTAACGCTAGTATCCATATTAGTAAACTGAGCACTAGCACCGTAGCTGTAACCTTGTTGCGTTGTAATAACGTTACCGAAGAATCCACTACCAATATAAAAGATAGCACCATTACCTAAAGCAGTAATATCGCCATAGTCGTGTACAATACTGTGCTGTGTGCCGTTGCTGTTCATTAACTTTAAACCGTAAGTGCCCGGATTAGTAGTACTAGCAAAGAACTGAAAGTATTGTCCTGTAGTAACTGTTACTGTTTGAAAGTTTTTGTTATAAGGAGCGATAAAGTTGCTAGCGTTTAAGGTTGTTCCGTTCCACCAATACTGTACATCAAAGATTTGGTTGATACCAAACTTGCCGTCAGTGATGGCAGCAAATGCGTTAGAGCATAAAAACATTAGGGCAAATAATATCTTTTTCATCTGTAGTTCTGATTGATAACAATCTGTCCTTGTGGTTTACCTGAACTAAAATTATAACTACTAGTCTGCATATCTTGTGTAACAACAACTTGTACTTGAGTACTAATTGGCATTACTATGTTGGCATAGTTACGGCTGTTGGGACTTAGACTTTCGTATAACCATCCAATTTGCTGTGTTTCACTTTTATCTTTGAATAACTTTTTAACATAGGGATTTTCTGTATCTCCTACGGATGCTACATCATTTGCTACAGCGTCTTTGTTAGTGTTTACATCTACACCAACTTTAGTTCCATTAGCAGTGTCTTCGTCACTTTCGTTAGCACTACGTCCTTGCTTAGAATTTTTGCCACCACTACTGCCGTCTTGTTTACTAGCTACGTGTTGTTTTTCTTGATCTTTAGCATCATCCTTATCATCTTTTTCTTCACGTTTACCTTCTTTCTTTGCGTCACCAGTTTTTTCAGCGGCAGCACGAGCAGCTTGGATTACGTTCATGCCAGTAGTTGTCTTAGGAGGATTGACCATTAGGTTGTTGCCAATAGACATACCGTTAAGGGCAACAATAACTGCCGGACTAGGCATGCCATTTAGTGTTTCAACAAGTGTAGCCTGGTAAGGACGATTTAGTTTAACAATACCTGCAGGTGTTTCTACATCAATAGCACCACTGCCACAGGTAAGCCCTTTTAAGTTTATGTTTTGTTCTATTTCGCATGTAGGCATCAACATAATCATACTCGATCCTGTTTCTGCTACAGCCATAACAAAGTCTGTACCGCGAACAGCGATAGCCGCAGTAGGAGTGTTGATTTTTACGTTCTTAGGATCTTTGGCAATACTACCAGATACGTAACGAACTGTACCTGCGGCAGCTTTAAGACCTAGCTTGCCAGCACCGCTTTTAGGATCGTATACAAAATCGTCAATAACAAGACTACTCGACTCAGTAACAGTAACATTTGTATCGTCTTTAAACACGATCTTAACTTTACCGTTTTTAGTTTCAACCTTGTCATTGGTTTTGATTTCTGTACCTTTGGCAACTTGAATTGTATCTTTACCACGCTTGATAATAGCAGTGCCCGACGCTTCGGTAACGGAACCAATTTCCGCCCAAGCTGAACCTGCTAGTAGTAAGCATATGATAAGAGAGGCAACTCTCATGTTGCCTCCTTAGTTCTTCTGTGTAATATTGAATGTGCCGCTGTTAGACACACTCTTGATATTGATAACGTTATCAATAGTACCAGTTTGGCTCATAGTAAAGCTATTGCTGTTACCTGCTAAGTCAACCCAGATACTGCTTCCGGCTGCACCAGTTGAACGTTGATTGATATTAAATGTGTTAGTGTCGCCAACTACTTTAATAGTTTGACTATGCTTATCACCGATAGCATCAATACGGAATACGTTAGTATCACCAGTTACATCGATAGCACTCTTAAGATCGTCACCTGTACCGCGGAACTGTAGTTCGTTACTGTCGCCAGTGAACTTCCAGTTTAGATCTGCACTCTTACATCCTGTTAGAGCTGTTCCACCAGTACTAGCTGTGCCATATCCGCAAGCTGCGTCAACTTTGTTAGTGTCGCCAATCTGCTGAATAGTAACAGTTGCACCTACTGTACCTGTAGTTGCATTAAGTACTTCTAACATGATTTCGTTGTTAACACCGATCTGTCTTGTAACAACAGTTTGATCAATACCACGTAAGTATACTGGACGAGCACTTGAACCTGCTTTGTTACCAGTTCCGTCTTGTGTCATATTAACATCGGGGCTGTCACCACTCTGATCAATGAAGATACGATTAGTTGTTGCAATAGCCAGTGCGGCTGTTGCGTTAGGACTAACTGTAGCCATTGCTGGAATAGTTGGGGCACTCGGAGCTGTTACAGCGGTCTGGGCCATTGCTGGAAATGCCGCTGCTAATAAGATTGTTATAATTGTTTTTTTCATATTTGTCTCCTAACCTTGTGGGTTATTTTTATTTTCCTGACGTAATTGGTTTACCACTTCCGTCGACTGCATTTGTAACTTTGTTTTCTCCCACATTTTCTCCGTTGCTGGACTTCTGTGGTGCGGGTGTTGCTTTGGGGGCTCCTTCACTCGGGGTCTTCGATTGTACCAACTCATTTGGACGCTCCTTAAATTTCCACAAGTTTTGACGCTCACCTTTGTTGATTAGTTCTACAACAGCCGTTTCAATTGCAGAGCGTAGGGCATAGTTACCTGGCTCATTAAATGTTTGGCTTGAGTCAAATTCAAAAGCTCGTGTTGCTTGGTTGAAGAATTTCAACGCAGTAGCACCGTCAGCTGTGCTAAGTAAATTCTTTTCTACTGTAACAGTAGTTAAAACTTCACCTGTCTGTACACTTACCAAGCGTAGGCTAATTACAACCACATCTTGAGTATATGCTGTCTGTGCTCCAATACCTAACCAACGAGCACCTGTGCCGCCTGTTAGCGTATTGCTGTTATAATCGATGATACCACCTTCTAAGATAACACCGGCCATTTGCAATGGAGGTAACATCTTAGCGTTAGCACCGTCGTAGATTTCACGTGTCTGTTTGATCATCTGACGTTCTTTTAGTAAGTTGTCTAGGCCAACACGTTCAACTACAGTGAACCATTGACGATTGCCAACTTCTTGTAGGCTCTTAATCAAGTATGCCTCAGCACCTTGAGTAACTGCTGTTGAGAACAAGCTCAGTGTATTACTTGGTTTACGCTGTCCTGTTAAGTCTTTGAAACCATATACAGCTACAGTAACAGCAGGACCTGCTGGTGCTGGCACAACACTAAAACTCTTGTTGATAGTTTCACTAACTTTAGCCTCTTCTTTGATCTGTGTGCTGCCCCACGGACGAACAGTTGAACAACCCACTAGTGAAAATACTGCTAGTGTTATTAAGGATAATTTAATTGCTTTCATTGTTTACTCCTTAAAAACCAAAACTAGCAATTGGAACTGTGACAGTAGTGACAGTGCCTTTAGCATCTACCACTGTTAGCGTAACTCGATCGTTAGCCTTAACCCAGGTAACAGTATTTTCGTCTAAACGGAAAGTGCCTGTTGTAGGATTTACACAACCAGGAATAGCTGAGCCGTCTGGTGCGGCACAGCGATTTTGAAATAAGTTGTTGCTCAACTGTGTTGCAAGTTGTGCATATACTTGACTTTGGAATAGGCTCATGAATCTATTCAAAGGTGTGTTTAGCAGATCAGCTTCTGCTTTGGCAATAGCTGCTTTCTTGTCTGCTTCAATAGCATCACGTCTTGATTTCTCAATACTGTCAATGGTTAAGACGTGACTGCTGAATCCAACACCACTAAAGGCTGGATTTTTAAATTGTTGTACTAATTCCGCATTTGCGTGGGTAGCCAATAGCAGGGCTCCCGCTAATACTAAGGTTCTCTTCATGGTCGCTCCTAGAGAGTTTACCTTATTATTTACTCAGACTGTGCGAAAGTTATATGCTAGGTTAAAGTATTAAGTAGGCAGCAATCAACAAATAACAGATTTGATGTGCCAATTGATCTAGACCGAACTGGTTCCAGAAAAGAGGTTTGGTATTATCTTTACAACCATACTTAACTTTAGTATAGTCGATTATGTAGTGTGCAATGCCTTCTACAATGGCAACAAGTATGATAGCTGTGCCACTGACAGGATAGAAGAAACTAAAAAATAGTAAAACTACTAGTGTTCCCCATATATGGTCTCCTGTATGACTCATACCGACAGGGTCCAACCATATGCCCTTTTTAACGGTCTGCATATAGGTCTGGATCTTAAAATCAGCATACCAATGCTTGATTTGTAGTAACAGTAAAAGTAGGAGTATTTCCATTGCTGTATTTAGTATATAGCAAAGGAGAGTAACTTACAACCGAATTGGTTAAATTTCCTCGGGTTCTTCTTGATCTGCACCCATAGGCTCTCCAACTTTCTTTGGAGATTCTGGGCTAACAGGCTTTTGAGGAGCTAATTTCTGCTTAGTAGGAACTTTGCCCGGAACAGCATTTTTTGGCCCAAGATTAACTGGTTTTGCCTGTGGCTGTTTACCTGCAGAAGGTTCAGTACCTGGTTGAGGTGATAAGTTAGCATCTGCCTTTTTCGAATCACGGATTAAATCTAGTAAGTAGTCTAGTTCGAATGTATGTGTCATTCTGCCAGACTTAAGAATAGCTAACCTAACGTGCATAATTGGCTTGCCGCTAATCTTATCTATAATATAGATGTATGGAACCGCCTTTGATTCCATATCAAGCTCTACACCTAAATCAATATTACGTGCTAGAGTTGTAATCAACTGAGGGTTAAGTTTGTTATATGTGCCTCTAGTATCAAAATTTACATAGACTAATTGTTGGTCGCCTTGAATACTATTTCTTAGTTTGCCTAAAAATTG
>JACCED011205680.1_pt1 | contig 20885 bp, 34 predicted proteins | sample 7455021 | NCBI WGS metagenome assembly JACCED01 (sample SAMN15323456, study PRJNA562643) | freshwater metagenome | isolation source: river surface water | place: USA:Blue River Watershed | collected 2017-08-19
AACAAATATTTTAGACCTACAAAGTTTTTTAAAATCATTAGGAATTCAGTATTCATTCTTTCTAATGAATAATTCATTTGAGGGATACTATGATAACTTTGCTAATTTTTCATACACCGATGAAACAAGAGATATAGTTCAAAAGGATATCATAAAACTCCCAAATTTAAATCAGTATCATCATATAAAAGATTTTTCAAATTACCTTACTGAAGTTTGGAATTTGATTGACCTTTCCAATTTTCATTTCTACAAAACTGATAATTTTAATTACGGTGGGATAGATGAATATACAATGGAAAAGTTTGGACATGAAGCATATACTGCAGGTGCAAACCCGTGGGATATTCCGGAAGATGGTTATTGTACATCATTTGGTGCACATCCACATGAATCAATTTATGTAAATTTCTTTATTGATTATATCTATGATAAGATAAAACCTTTTATGGGTGAATTGGATTTTGATTTTACCGATAGATGGAGTAGAACAAAACATAATGCATTAAGACAATAATATGAAAACAATACATTTTTTTGGAGATAGTTGGACAAGGGGAGATGGGTGTCAATTTGAACCCGGCTCTGGTGTAATTCCATCATTTCAAAAATATGGACCTGATTATACCAATGAGTATAATACCTTTTCGTATCCATCGAAAATAAAAATGTTATTGAATGATAGTGTTAATATAGTAAATAATGCAACAAGTGGAAGTTCTAACTTTCAAATTTATAGAACAATATTACAAACTTTATATTCAAACAAATTTAAAAAAAATGATATTGCAATAATTGCATGGTCATCTATTATTAGAGAACCATTGAATTTTTTATTCACTATACAACATCAAAATAATTTGTGGGGTGCCCATGCAGTAAACAATTCAATCAAAGGTTTTACAGAACCAAAGGATAGATTTATACCTGCTTGGATTAAACAATTAAAAGAACCAACCTCAAAAGAATTATACGAAAAAATATACGAAGATTATATTGTAGATAGAATAAACTTAAATTTATTGTATGAAATATGTATGAATTATGTTTGTAATTTACAAATTTTATTTAATGAAATCGGTGTAAAATTTATATTCATAAATACATTTGAACAAATTATATCAAAGGATATATTTTTTTATGATAAGATAGAAAAGAATAACTGGATTTTATTTGATTCAACTCTTTCAGATTATCTTTGTGATATTGAAGATGGAATGGATTTTAGTGTTGGACATAGTTTATGGGAAGATGATTTAATAAAACCAGGTAGAAATTTTGATGGTCCACATCCAAATAGAATTGGATATCAACATATAGCAGAATTAATACATAAAGAACTTTTAAATAAAAATCTTATATGATAAATAACTTATGGAGATTTGGTGATTCGTGGTCAACAACCATAGATACTAAATATTCAAATATAGAATTGAATCATTCACATTATATTGCAGAACATTTTGGATTGAAGTTAAAACATTTGGGTGCAGGTGGTCTTTCTAATTTAGAAATTTTTAAAAAAATTTTAGAAAATACACATTTATATAACCCAAACGATATTATTTTAATCAATTTTGCTTCAACTTATAGAATTTCGATTGTTGATGATAATATGATATTATGTACAGCAAATGGCGGAGAACAAGTTTTTAAAAATAAAACTTTAATGCAAGTAGTATCAAATGATATGGGTAAACCAATAAGTGATATATTATTTTATTTAATAAAAGCTCATTTAGAATCATTAATCGATATGGGAGTTAAAGTATATCATTTTTATAACGATGCATCGGCTAATGCTTCAATTAAGATAAAAAACAATTTGGTATTTGAAAATATAGATGAATATATTGGATGGTGTATTGATAATGGTTATCAAGATTTAACACCTGCAGGAAATGTACATTATACATTGGGTTCACAACGAAATATTGCAAACAAAATAATTCAATTAATTGAATCATATGATAATTAAAAAGAACGAATGGGAAGCAAACAAAGCCGAGTGGGGTTTTGGTAGAACTAAAATAGATAATTTTTTAGATGAGAAAACTGCGTATGCATTATACGAAGAATGTATGAATGCACCCAAAGGTGGATGGACAGTATTCACCCGTGCAGGTTCTCGAATGGAAGAGTTTAACGATTTGATTTCTCTACCAACTGCACATAGAGTTACATATGATATAATGCATTCAGGTGAATTCTTATACGAATTAGAACAAATGTCAGGTATTGTTGGTATCTTACCAGACCCACATTTAGTTGGTGCGGGTTATTCAATTATTAGAAATGGTGAAACATTAGGTTGCCATTATGATTTCAATTGGAATGATAGAATCCGATTACATAGAAAATTTACATCTCTATTATACATAACACCTGATTGGCAAGATGAATGGGGTGGACATTTACAATACTACGATGATAATATTGATATCAATCCAAATGCAAAGTTAATCGAATCGGTATCACCCAGATTCAATAGATTTGTTATAAATGAAAATACAAAACAATGTCCATATCATAGAGTAAGTGGAGTAAATGCTCCTGCAGATGTATATGGTAGATGTGCAATTAGATTCTTTTACTACATATCATCATCAGAACCAGATAAAGAAAACCCACCACATAGAAGTACTTACAAATCGAATGAATATGCACATTTCAAATTGCATGAAGAGGAACAATGGGATGGACACTTTGTAGGAAATGGAGGTGAAGATTATGGATATAAAACAAAAGGATAATGTTAATATCATTTGTACAACCAAATTTCAGACAAGGACCAGGAGGTATTGCAGCGTATCTACCATATAGTGTAGGTATTCTATGGTCTTATGCACTTACAAATGAAACTATAAAAACAAATTTGAAGTTAGATAGATTGGTTTATAAAAGAGAACCGATTGAAAAACTTGCGAATCAATTATCTAAAAATGATGTAGTTGCTTTTTCAACTTATGTATGGAATAGAAACTATAATTTCAAATTAGCACAAAGGGTTAAAGAACTAAATCCAAATGTATTTATCCTATTTGGAGGACCCGAACCACCTATAACAAATCCAAATGTATTTTCAGTTGTAATGCCATTTTGTGATGTGATAGTAAAAAGTGAAGGTGAATATATCTTTACCGAATTAATGGAACATTACATAAAAAATGAAAATTGGGATGAGGTAAAGGGATTACTTATAAACAAAAATGGTAAATGTAAAGATAATGGTGCAGGTGAGAGAATAAATGATTTAGATTCAGTACCATCACCTTATTTAAGTGGAGTATTTGATTCCATATTACCATTGGAAAAAGAATGGAATGCCGTAATTGAAACCAACAGAGGTTGTCCATATAAATGTACATTTTGTGATTGGGGTTCACTAACATATTCTAAAGTTAAGAAGTTTAATTTAACAAGAGTATTCCATGAGATAGAATGGATGTCTGAAAATAAAATCGGTTATATGGATGTTGCTGATGCTAACTTTGGAATATTCATTGAACGCGATAATATGATTGTGGATAAACTAATCGAAGTACAAACTAAAAATGGATATCCATATAGGACAGGATGGAGTTGGGCAAAGAACCAACAATCTGAAGTAGTACAAATAGCAAAGAAACTTATTAAGAGTGGACATTTCAATAATGGTTTAACCATATCCCTACAAAGTATGGATGAGAATACCCTAAATACTATTAAGAGAAATAATATGGGTATTAATAAAATCAATGAGATATTTGCAGAGTGTAGAAAGGATGGAGTTCCATTAAATGTTGAATTGATATTGGGATTACCAGGAGAAACCTTACAAAGCTGGGAAAACACAATGTATGGTGTATTTGAAGTTGGACAGCATGATAGTGTTGAAGTGTGGCAAGCACAGATATTAGAAAACGCAGAGATGAATTTATCACAGCGTTTACTATTTGATATAAGAGGACAAAAAGTATTAGATTATTTTCCAAATGGTATTGATAATGAAGCACCAGAGTATTCTGAAATTGTAACACAAACATCTACAATGAGTTTGAATCAAATGGTAGAAGGATATAAATTATCGTGGTTTCTTATCACTTGGCATACCGGTGGATTCTCACAATACATTGCTAGATTTTTAAGAAAGTATAAGAATGTATCATATAGTGATTTCTACACTGGATTTCGAAACTATTTACAATTCAACGATTTTTGGAGAGTTCACGAGAATAGAATGACAGATACAATTAAAGATTGGTATGTGAAAGGTAAAGAAATCATATCAGAGTTAGGACCAATCACAGTAACTGCATCAACAAATCAATACCGAACACTATTTGATATTCATTTGAATTCATCATATGAACTTATGTATGATTTAGTAAATGAATATTTGAAACTATTTGAATTGGATGAGGAAATTTACAAAGACCTAATCAGATTAAATAAGTGTGTTGTTGCTAAACATGGATACCTAAACAACTACGAAATAAAAACTAAATATAATCTTTTAGAATATATATTAGATATGGATGTGGAGTTAAAAGAAACAAACCAAATGGTTTCAGTAACATATCCACATGACCCCATACGAAGTAAAGACCTCGCTTGGTTTATGGAAAGTTTATTCTTTGCAAGGAGAAGAAGTTTTGGTAAAAATTATTTGAAAGTTATATGAAATATGTTTTAACAACTGGGTGTTCATTCACTAACAATTTAAGATTAAACCCAGATAAGGTAAATGATAGTGACCCTAATAGATTATCTTGGCCACACTACTTACAGCAAGAGTTGGGTAACGAATATCGAGTTCTAAACTATGGTGGTGCTACAAATGATAATGTATCGATGTGTAGAATACAATTGTATCATATCGATAGATTAATGAAAGAAGGGGTTAATCCAAACGATATATCAGTAATAACTCAATGGTCAGATTCAGTACGAAGTGCAGTTTATATAGATAAAATATTACCTACCGATAAACACTATTTAGGACATACTCTTGTATATCACAATGGGTGGGAAACTAAAAAAGGTGTCTGGTTTTTAACAGGTGGATTCTCACCACCAGACCACGATGATTCTGCAATCAAATGGTTTGGAATTGATAACGCAATTAAATATTGGGAGTTAGATATAAATTGGGATAACCAAATTAATCAGACCATGCATTGGTTAGAACTATGGGTATTATTAGAAAAGACTTGTAAGGAATTAGGTATCAAAACTTATTATATGAGTATGAGAAATCCATATTCATATGAGTGTGAAAAGTGGGGAGGTGCACCAAATAACGATTCATCAAGACCTACCAAAACAATATGGTTTGATAAATATGAGGTTCTTAAACCTTATTTAGATAAGTTACCAATTGATTCACCAAATCACTGGCATTGGAAAAACTATTGTGGTTTATTAGAATGGACAATAGATAATAGAAGGGATGATATTCCAGTATTCCAAGAGTTTATGTGGGATGGAGTGAAAACATACGATGAATATTTAAAGATTCAATCAAATGGATGGGGACACCCATCGCGTGAAATGATGGAAATTTTTGTTAAGACTGAATTAATATCGATGTTAAACATATGAAAAAGTATTTAATTGTTAGTGGTGATTCATTCACTAAAGGTGATAGAATGGGTGAAAGGGGTACATGGGCATATCACACTGCTAAAAAAATGGGATTAGAATTAATAAATCTTTCAGATAATGGTATGTGTAATGAATGGATATCAGATGGATTATTACTATATTTGTATTCAAATCCTAGCATATTAGCTGAATCAGTTGTTATGATTGGTTGGACAGATTTCGCTAGAGAAATTATATATTACAGCAATATCTATGATATTCGTAAAAGTGATACCGTTTCATTTACGGTAAGTACACCTGCAGATATTCATACAAATGTAGATGGGGGACATTCTAGTTATATTTTAGATGAAAAGATAAAACGCTACCCTAAAATCGTTCCACCATTTTTTGGAAACGATATGATTAATTTACATAAAACTTACATTTCCTTATTACATACTAAAACTTTTTTGGAGGGTAGAGGAATTCCTTATTTATTTTTTGATGCAGTATCAGATAATAAAATTTATCATAATGAAAACGAATACTACTTAAAAACATATAACAATGATAGGTATGTATTGGATTTTGATAAAATGAATGAGGTTGAGTTTTTTAAAAATTATCATAACGATTCAATTGTAAATTATATTTTTGATTCAAAGTATATTAAATTTGAAGATACAAGTATTTTTGGATGGATATCAAAACCTGGTAATTTCAAATACGAAGAGGGAAATCCAGGTCATACAAACGAATTGGGAGCAGATTATATTTCAAACATTATAATAAACGAATATGAAAAACTATACAATCAACGATAATTGGGATTGGGTTACCCACTTTGAAAACGAAATAGCAGAGTATTGTGGTTCAAAGTATGCAATTGCATGTGATTCGAATTCAAACGCAATTCGATTACTCCTATATTATCACCGAATTCATAATCAGAAATTAAGGATACCGGCAAAGACTTATGTATCAGTACCTAATCAAATCTTAATTAGTGGTAACTATCCAAACTTTGTAGACATCGAATGGGATGGGATGTATCAGATAGATAATACAGGAATATACGATGCAGCAACTGCGTTCTATAAAGGAATGTACCACGATACAATTGATGAATCTTATATGGTCCTTTCATTTCACATCAAAAAGATTCTTAACATTGGAACTGGTGGAATGATATTGACAAACGATGAGAGTTTTAACCGATGGGCAAGACCAATGATATACGATGGTAGACATAAGGACAAGTTGTATGATGAGGATGAGTTTGAATGTATTGGATGGCATATGTATATGTCTCCTGAACAAGCAAAGAGAGGTTTAGAAATATTCAATTCAGATAGAATCAAAGACCAAAATGAATCAGTTGGAGGTAGTTGGAAATACAAAGATTTGAGAGAACAAAAAATATACAATTGGCTTAAATAGTTATGAGTACCGAAACAAAACCTTTATATATTTTTGGAGGCGATTCGTTCACTTGGGGTGAAGGGTTGGAATTATACATTGAATCCGATTATTGGATAGGTCAACGAAAATTACGAAATCATTGGAATGAATTATCAAATAAACAAACCGATGAATCCAAATCCTTTAGAGAACAAAATAGATTCGCAGGTTTAGTTACAGCACATTTTGGAGGTGAACCAATGGTATGGCCAGAAAATGGTGGTGGAATTGATTTTGGTCCTATAATGATAAACAAAAATATTCACCTAAATCCAATTGCTGTTATAAATCAATTCACAGCAATAAATCGTATGAATTTCCATTTCAGTAGATTTTGTAAGTGTGAAATGTGTACTAATCAATATGGGTCAATCAGACCTCTAATGTTTTATGTTGATTGTTTACGAAAGAAATTATTCAACGAAGAATTCACAGAACAAGACCTATTTTATTTGGATTATTTAGAAAAAGTTGAGAATATTCCATTAATACCTTTGACAGATGATATACAAGAGTTATTAGTAGATAAGGTATATACCCTATTTGAACCAATGTTTTATAGAAATTTAGATATTTTTATCGATGAATATCTTAATAATTGGATAGGAAAAACAAAGGTTTTATTAATTGATTCGTGGGATAAGAAAACAAGTGAGTATCTGAATGAACATCCTATTATTAATCAATACCTATTACCCTTAAAAGGATGGGATGGAAAGTATTATAAAAAATGGTGGGAATGGGAATCAACATTTAAACATACAAGAATATACGATGAGTTCCCACGAACAGAGAATGGACATCCAACATTATTACAACACCAATATATAGCAGAAAGTATAATCGAAGCATTGAAATGAAACCAATTTTATATACAAATGGAGACTCCGTAGTTTGGGGTGCCGAATTAGAGAATAAGGAAACCGAAAGGTTTTCCAATATACTTGCAACCGAAAAGGGTTGGATAGATTGTAACAACGCATCTGCGGGGGTATCAAACGATTATATCTATCGTCAAACTATGAGGGATGTTTCACATTGGTTAGATAATAAGACGGTATGGAGTGAGGAATCCGGTTGGGTTGAATCCGATGAATTGATAGTAGTAATAGGATGGACATCCCCTACCCGATTTGAGTGGTGGACTGGAGGTGAGTATCAACAAGAAAGATTGTGGGTAGGATATGATATGTGGGGTGATACCGATAAGGACAGGGTTACGGAATTAACATTCGTAATAAATCAGACAGAAGATATCCCATCCTATATCAGAACCTTTAATCATATCATTGGATTGAGTTCATTTTTAGAAAGACATGGAATCAAATACTATTTCTTTAATACCTTTTACAATTACCAAATACTACCAGAACCTACAAACCGAATAGATAGGTATGGTAAAGAGGAATTTCAGACAGGTATAAGTTCATTATGGAAACAATTACCAGATGAATTCACCTTTGGTACTATGTATGATTATATTCGTTTTATAGGTGAGGGATTCTTACCCCGTAATCATCCAACAAAAGATGCACATATAGAATGGAGCAGATTTTTAAGTAAAGAACTTGAATAAACGCCATATTTATGTTTAGAATCAAAACCAAACTCGTATGACAAAGGAAATATTCGAAACAAAGATTATGGAAATACTACAATTAAATTCCCCATTTAAAACAAAAATAAACCTTATAAAAAGACTCCTATCGGAATTAGATAGGGGAGGTAAACACTAACACCCGGCACACCCACCGGGAGAACAACGAGAACGATATGAAATCCAAATTAACAAGAGACGAAAAAACAAATATAGTAGTATTAATCATACTTGTATTAACAATCCTTATAGTACACTTTACCCCAATACAATGGTAATGTTCATTCCGTTCGTATCGGTGGGGGTGTCCTCGTCGGAAAATTTTTATGGAGATTTTATTGATAGTAGAATTGGTTATGTTATGTTCAACTCAAACCTTATTAACCTATGAGTAAAATAAGAATACAAGACCTATCCCTATTAATTGAGAATGATAATAATGGAGTAGGAGGTAGACCACAAAGAAGTAGAGAAGAAACAAAGAAGAAGAAAGGGAGAATCCAAACCGATGAAGACCATTTCCCCACAAAGAAGAAAGACAGTTGGATAGGCATTAATAAAAGAGAAAGGAATCGCTATTAAACGCATTGAAACCCCACCGAACCAAATCGGATGGGGTTTTTTCTTATAGGTTGCGTACCAATCCCAATATTATAAGAAGTAGTAATAACCCTTCAGACTCATATGATATATAAGAAGATACAGTAGTAGGGAATAAACGGAATACACATAGCTCAATCATTACTCCCTATCTATAAGGGAATAAGACGATAACCACATGGACTTCCAACTCCACCCGACACCCAACCGCGATTCGGCTCCAATAGTACCCCAAGCACCCCCTACTTTACAGCACTGCAATACGAGGGATTCTGTACCGCTGAGATTGAATCCGTACCCCAATATTACATATGAAGTAATTAACCCTTAAAACCCATAGCTTTAACGCTTCGAGGGAGTTATGGGTAGGTACTCCCTTCTATCAAATTGCTATATGGAGAGTGTATCAAAAAAGGAATTGACACTTTATGCCACTAATAGACACAAATAAACACTATAGCGTATTAGTTTGGAGCCATATACGCATATATGTGTACATAAAAAAATTTTTATATACATATTTTTCCACACTAACGCCACATTTGTACACACGTTATACACATTTGTAAACTCGGACACATTGTCATACCCCCCTACACCCCTAAATTGCAATAATCGCAAGGGAAGCACGGAATTCTTGAATGAAATGCAAATCCCCGTAGTGTGACACATTGTCATAGTTTTTATTTGGAAATGTGGAATTTTTTTCGTACCTTTATAGGGTTGGGAGGGTGGGAGTGCATTCTGCAGTAGTCTATATACCAGCACCGCGTAACCGATTGACTATCAGAGAGTTAAACCGCGTTGTATTATTCCGTGAAATTTCTGTTATATAATTTACATTATGTTAAGTAGGTTGGACGAAACGAAGAGGAATTCTGTCTCGTACAGACGAGAGCTGAATTTATGACACCCTGTCAGTAAAGTTTTTTAAAAAAAAGTGTGTAAAAATTTGGTAGTTTCAGGAAATAGTTGTAGATTAGCTTTATAAACAATAAGATATAATATGAATAAGAACGAATTAGAATTAACCCACCCCGAGTTGTTTCATCTGAAGTTAGAGAGAAATCACTGGAGTGAAGTGAATAAGAGATACCTATTAAGGATATATGAACCGATGAGAGTGGTGATGGATTATGTTAGTAGTCCGAAATGGGGTGATATTATTAATGAGATGTTAGGTTATGTACATCCAGGTTATTACTCTTGCGTATATAAGAGTCTAAAAGAAATTGGTGTTATTCAGTATAATCCTTACCGAAAGTGTTTAGTGAAGGGTGAGAATTGGGATAGATTTTATGATGAGTATCAAAGTTGGGATTGGTTCTATATGAATACATCATCTGGAATGTTATCTTATGAGATAATAAATGTACACGGATTAAAGGTAAGAAAGATATATCCATCTAATTCACGAAAATAATACTATATGAATACAACTATTGAAAGATTAGAACAAATCGAAAGAGAGAGGATGCAGACCATGTCTGACCCTGCATTCCGAAATTGGATGAGTAACTTAAACATATCCCGTTCCTATGAGGACCCAGAGGGGCGTTTTAGAGCTATGGATATGATGGGTTCTTACGATTTTGGAAAAAAGATTGAAATAAATTTGGTAGATTCAGGAAATTATCGTATCTTTACGAAGTAAACAATTTAATAATGGGGTTAATGGTTAGGTCCCCTATTCAATTCTAACCGATTTTAAATCTTAAATTATGACAAAGAAGTCAACAAGAGCAGCTAAGAAGCGTACTACAATGTATGAATCAGTAGCAACAAACATCCAAAAAATCACCTCTCCTTCAGGTAATGTATCTTACCGTGTAAGAGTAGCAGTTGATGGTGAGAAATTCGATGCAACTACAACTTCATTAAAGAAGGCTCGTAGCTTGAAGAAAGAATTCATCGGCTAATACCTATTAGGTAAACCTATCTTAACGAGGGGGTGTTTCTACACCTCCTTTTTTATTTCAAAAAAAAGTGGTTAAAAATTTGGAAATATGGGATATTCTTCGTATATTAGCTTTATAAACATTAAGAATATGAAGAACTATCACATTTTGATTATCGCAATCCTTTCATTATCAGTAGGTTACAACATCCTTATGGGTAATATCCCATCCCACTACTTTGCTGGGGAAATGAATGAATTAGGTTGTGCGGTCATTGCACTGTCAATGGGGGTGTTATCCCTTATTGGATTTGATTGGAAGGGTTTCAGTAAGTTCCTTTCCTCATATAGATAAAAACATTTGTACCCCGATTGAGATACCTCTAGGGATACACAACCACATCAGACGAGATAAGTCCGTATAGGTGATGAAAGATACTCCGGCATTCGTAAGATAATGAGACCACTCTCCTATTCCAAGTGTACACTCTGTACCACCCATCGCAAACATTGTTTCTCTCTCATACAATAAGGTCTCCCCGCGATGGGTATTTTTTTGCCCCTATATACTATGACACATTGTCAGTAAAAAAAGTTAAAAATAATTGGTTAAATATTTGGATATATCACAGAAATGTTGTACATTAGCTGTATAAGATTGAGAGTTAAACTTTAAAACATAAGATATGAAAAAGGCAAAAAAAATCGGTTTGGTAATTGAAGGTGTTAAAATTGAAATCCCTGCGGAGGCGTTAAGAACTTCTGACTATTGGGGTAAGGCGATTGAACCTTACATATATGGTTCTGGTCCTATTGCAAGTAAGATGGTTAAGGCGTATGTAAAGAGTAAGTATCCGGAAGTGATATGTACTGCTAAATCATCATCCTTCGCTAATGGTAACTCATTGGATGTGAATGTATGTATGGCAGATGGTTCTGAAGTTGAAAAGAGTATCTTCTCTGACATCTCCCGATTTGCTAATAAGTTCGAATATGGTAAGTACAATGGTTGGACAGATTGTTATGATTCATACGAAGAGGGTGAGTGTGGGTTAGTAAGTGAGAAAGGAACTCGAGTGGAGGCAGGTGTGAAATATGTTCATGTGAATAACTCCCCTGCGTTTGGTACTTATCCCGATGTAATCCGAATGTTAAGAGGTATGATGGCGGGTGAGTATGTATGGGGTCCTATCTCATTAGAAAAGGCAATTGAGAAAGTGAAGGGTTATAAAGTATCTGATTCCAATATCCAAAAGGCCTTACCTTACTTAAACATTGCGTAACACTAAAACAATAAATGACTCATATTATGAATAACACAATAGTAGACAAATACAAGAATGTAGTAATAGAATCGGTAGAACACCCAGTATTCACTACAATGGTACAAATCACTAAAACCCCAAAGAACAAAGGGGAACTCCTACATAAGAAGTATGTGAGTAGGGATAAGGCTATTATAGCGATAGATAAGTTAGTAGCAGAGAACCTCATCGCGAGTGGAGGGAGAAGAGCCAAAGAGGATATGATAGAATTAGGTATCCTGGTGGAGAGTGAAGCAGATATAGTACTTGCAGAACAGGAGGAGGCGTAGTTTACATTTGTAATCCGGATTTGTTACATTTGTGTACGGAGTGCAGGGTGGAGGGGTAGCTCAGGCTAGCCCACCCTTCGAGGTTTCTTGTAAATGGCTAAAAAGGATTTTAAGGCGAGGGGGCTCGGAGTGGTTTTTATATCGAGGTTAGCTTTTTCACCCTAGGAAAAAATAGGCTGGTTACCCCCTATGGGGTATGTGATGTATCACAATAAGGAATTGAGTCTAATATAGAATGAGTACACTAAATAAAGAAATAAATGAGTAAGTTTTGGGAAGATACATTCTTAAATGATTATCAGATATATGAAGAATTAAAAAGGACAGGTGATAGAGGTAGGTTATCAGAATTCATACCACATCTATTGACTCAATATCCATCCTTAATCGATTATGTTGTTAATCGTATAGATAGTTGTTTTGGGGAACATATTGTATATCTTATTCTTACTAACTTTGGGATAAAGGTAGGGTACACCAAAAACTCCATAAAAGAGAGGTTTAATGAAAAGAGGTATAGTGGTTCAGATTCATTTGAGATAAAGGAAATCATTAGAGAAGAGAGATTCCAAGCAAAGGGAGCAGTGGATTTCGAAACCTACATTAAAGACCAATGCTCTTCATACCTAATCCAAACGGATATGATAATGCCAGGTAAGGGTGAGATGTTTGGAGAGGAATGGAGAGAGGAGGTAATTCGTATATGGGATGGGAGTGTAGGGGATTATAAAGGAATAGTAGGAATCAAAGCACCAAATTAATGGAAAAGAAGTTAATAGATGAAGAAAGGGAAAGAACCCTTCGCCGGATGATAGAGTGGTATTCCACAAGACCAAAGGGAGAGATAGTTACTATCCTATATGGTAGTGGTAAAGGGGAACAAATAGCATCCTCCTCACATCAATGGGTAGAGTATCTCAATATACAATCCCAAAGGGGTTGGTATAGTGTGATAACAAAGGAAATCTTGAACGGATTAAGGAGTTATTGGATTCGGTACGGATTAACCTCCTCAGCGAAGGGTATTCAGACTTAATTTTAAAATTTAGAATATATGAATAATGGTATAATGATGAAGGCCAATGTTCCCTATATGGTCCCTCTCCGTACAACTCAGCTAGAATGGTTGGAATGGATGTTTGTTCATTCGGATGGAAGGAGATTCCTCTTATGGACTGGGGTGAGTGATGATATGAAGAGGGAGTTATTGAATATTATGAGGGATAGGGAATATGATGAAGCTAATGATAGTGGTATCCTTAATGACCTTATAGGGTTATATAAGGAATGGAGATATGATACGGGGATTAAATGGAAGTAGTTGTTCTCCTATACTACTACTGTATCCTGAGTCATTATCCTTTTTAGTACCACGCAAAGGGTAGGAAAACTATTTTTGGATATTTGAGAATTATTTTGTATATTTGTATATGAACGAAGATTACTATAAACTCTATGCGGGTATGGATGTGTGGAAGATATATAACGATTCCATAAACACCCTGAAAGAGTTGGAACAACTAAATAACAATATGAAACAAAAACTGCAAAGATGGGATTATACCTACGCCCAAAAGATGGGTATTATGAAAATGGCGGAATGGTTCTCCCGTTGGGTGGATGTAAACTTTTACTCAAATGGAATATCCGCGACGGGTGGTGATATCGCCAAGTGGTTATCCATTGCAAGTGGTGAGGCATCATATGGGGAATCCGATAAGTTGGTTCTAACCACATTAAGGGAACTCTACTTAAAGAATTATAAATACACCGATGTTGCGGATATGAACACAACTCTATCATAATGATAAGTGATATGGTACACCCATCTAATGGGCATAAGGAATATGGGGAATGGATGAAGGGAATCAAACGCCTATTTGTATTCTTTCAAATGATAGATATTCTACATCCCCTATTGGAATGGAGAATACCACATCCATATCAACCGGCTGATATTATCGAATTTCAAACACATCATATTGTGAAATTTTTGGATGAGAAGATAACGAAGGGGTATTGGAGTAATGGGGATAAGTACTTTCTAAATCAAATGAGATTACTCTACTATATGAATAGGGAGAGGGGTGTGGAGGATTTGGATACGAGTACGATTGGGAAGCAAAAGGATTTGTACCACTATCAAAATAAAAGGAGTAAAATTTAAAAAATCGACTACAAAAATAAAAGCTTGAACGACTGAACGAGGATTATGAAATGGAAGACAAGAAAACTGATTAAACCGGAAGACCTGAATAGTAGGGGAACTCTATTTGGTGGACAATTATTGAAATGGATAGATGAAGAGGCTGCAATCTTTGCAATGTGCCAATTAACCGGTCCAAACGATTTGTTCCCGCCCAACATCGTTACGAAGATTATATCGGAGGTGAATTTTCTATCTTCTCCTATTTCGGGTGATATTATTGAATTCGGTTGTAACCTTATTGGGTTTGGCCGCACCTCCATCACCCTTGAGTGTGAAGTTCGTAACAAATATACAAAGGATACCATTGTTAAGATTGATAAGATTGTATTTGTGTGTGTAGATGTGAATGGTAATCCGAAACCGCATGGATTTATAAAATAAAATAATATGATAAAGTTAAAAGATTTAATCACCGAAGCGAAGGGTGGATATGATTATGGTTGTGCAATGTTATATTTCCAACCACATGGGGATATTGTTAAGTTTCAAAAGGGCATCAATCCAGATGATTTATACACCGCAGAAGATAATGGTGGATATGGAATTGAAACCGAACCCCATTGTACATTACTATATGGATTACACGAGGAAGTATCATTAGATGAAATTCAGAATATATTGGATACCATTGTGTTTGGAAAATGTAAAATCTATAATCCATCTCTCTTTGAGAACGAAAAGTTTGATGTTCTTAAATTTGATGTGGGTTATCCACATAGAGGTGGAGCGTTTTTACATAATGCAAATCGTATGTTATCCCAATTACCCCACACAACATCATATCCAGATTATCACCCACATATGACACTTGCATATTTAAAACCGGGAAAGGGTAAAGAGTATGTTGAGGGTTTGGGTGAAGGAGTTGAGTTCATATTCAAACCAACCCATTTGGTATATTCACAGCCAGATGGAACTAAAACTGATATACCATTAAAGCAAAATAAATAGTTTATGTTAAAAGAGTACAAGGTTTTTATGATTAAGGGGATGTATAACACTATCACCGCATCGGGTCCATCCCTACGAGATTTTTTAGGAAGGAAGTTTTTTAAAGTATTTGGTATCCAACCGGATAAGATTGAAGTATTTCAAGAGGATAAGTACACAAAGGCCGATAATCCTAAAGATGTGGTATGGATTGGTAAATTAACCTTAACCCTAACAATTGCTAAGGAATCATATTCAGTAACGAGAGATTTCGGTGAAGAGTATGAAAATGATATCAAACACCCTTGTTATAACGATGATTACTTTTATGAATCAGAGGTTTGTTATTCATATAAGAAATGTTTAGAATTACTTAAAGGATTAAACGATTAATATGGCATCAGAAAATATTCCCTTATCTATTAAACAATATACCCTAATAAACAATATCCTTGATATATTGGAAAACCATTCACCTTATAATCAACCACCAGAGGGATATATCTATCTAACGGTTGGTAATAATTACGAATCCTATTCCTCAATGGATGTTATTAACTACCTATCTTATATAAGAGATGCCGGTACTTATCGATTGGAAAATAGGGAACTCCTAAACGGTATTCGTAATTGGTGGATATCCTATAATAAGGTAAGTAAAAAATAATACCCCTTTTATTTGGATAATTCATATTTTTTTCGTATATTTGTTTTTATAAATGAATGACAAGATATGATTGATAATTTAGACCTTATTAAACCGCTCCTAAACTTTGAAGAGAAGGGTGATTTCTATATGTTGTATATATTCAAACGAAAGAAAGACCAGACAACTGATAAGGCGAATCATCAATCAGTTAGGACAATCAAAACATATTGTATTGAGAGTATTGAGGGATTAGATGAAAGATACGATGAGATTACCCAATTATGTGAGATGTTTAAGGCAAGGGCGTATATTCACATTCAAAAACAAAATCATAAGGATGTTGCAATGAATATGATTACTGAAATTGTCAATCGTATTCAATCAGGTCAAATCAATCAAAAGAATGTGTTTGATTCAGTAGTTGGACAAATCAAAACAAATGAGAAGAGATGGATTGTGGATTTAGATATTAAAGATGGTGATTATTTGTTTGATGTAATGTGTGTGATTAAACTATGTAGACCTGAAGGTAATAAGATAATTGAAGTAATTGATACCAAAAACGGATACCATCTCATTACCGAAAGATTTGATGTTGAACAATTTAAAAAGTTTTACCCAGATATCGATATCCAAAAGAAAAACCCAACCCTATTATATTACCCAAATAGTTTAGATATATGATTAATCAATACAAAATTTATAGACAATCCCATTTAAATGAATATGGAGTAGAAGGCTCAGTATCATATTACATCAGAGAACATAAAACCTTTTTAGGCATTCCATATTGGAAAGATATTACACATCAAATATGTGGTATGGGTGATTGTTATAATGTCAGAACCCAATTTAAATCAGTAGAAGATGCAGAAACCTTTATTAAGGAAAAACTTTGTACAAAGGTTGGTAAAGATAAGTGGGTAGAGAAAGAAGTAAAACAATTAAGTTGTAATTAAAATGAAAGTTATATTTTTAGACCACGATGGGGTGATATGTTTATCATCGGAGTTTGGTGGAAGATTTAAGAAACAAAGGAACGCAGGAAGGAAATTATCACAATCGATTGATTCCCTACCAGTCCTTGCCCGTTTCGATAACTTTAATAAGAAGGCAATCGTTATACTAAATGAAATATTGGAAGAAACTAACGCTGAGATTGTTGTCTCATCTGATTGGAAAAGATGGGCGAGTGTTGATGAGATGGGTGAGTATTATGAGTCACAGGGAATCAAAAAGAAACCGATAGCATTCACTAAAAATTTAGGTGAGTGTGATGTACCCCAAAACTTTGTATGGTCACGCCAATGGGATTTAGAGCAATCTCGTTCATTGGAAATTCTACAATATCTAAAGGATAATCCACAAATTACTCATTGGGTTGCGGTAGATGACCTGAATATGGGTATCCCGCAAACACACGAAAGTTGGGGAGAGATGGAAATGGATTGGGGATTAACCAATTTTGTACATACACCGAGAGTAAGAGAAGGAATTAAACAATCAAATATAAAAGAAAGTATTTTAAAATTCTTAAAATGAAACTAACATTAAACAAAGGACAAAGATTATGGTTCACAAGTGATACTCACTACAACCACGCAAACATTTGTTCCGCTACAACAAAGTGGACAGACCCCGTAACTTGTAGAGAGTTCAAAACATTAGAACATATGAACGCAACATTGGTAGGTAATATCAATGAGTTTGTTGGGCATGATGATATTCTATTCCATTTAGGTGATTGGAGTTTTGGTGGGTTTGAACAAATTGAGATATTCAGAAATCAAATCGTTTGTCAAAATGTTCACATCATTACAGGTAACCACGACCATCACATTGAAAACAACAAAGAAGGATGTCAATCCCTATTCAGTTCGGTAAACAAATACCTAAACTTAAATGTAAAGTGGAGTGTAGGAACACATTTTGCAGGTGAACAACGATTTGCCTTAATGCACTTTCCAATTGCAAGTTGGGATAATATGGCAAAAGGAGCAATTCACTTACACGGTCACGTTCACTTTGAACCACGAGTAAGAGTTGGTAAAGGTAAGATGATGGATGTTGGGGTAGATGGTAACGCATTATACCCAATTGAAATGAGAACAGTATTAAGTATGATGAGAGACCAACCAATTAAAAGTATGTTTGAGTTTGACCATCACGAGATTGTAGAAAATTATAAATAACATAAATTATGAAAAAAGTATTAGGATTATGGATTGTTGGAATTTCAGTAATGACACTTATATACGGTTGTACCGAAAACAATAGAGCAAGAGTATGGGGTGGAACTGAAACTATTCAATTAGAAGAAGGTGTTCGTTTAGTAAATGTAACTTGGAAAGGAGAAAAAGGTGCAACTGATTTATGGATGCTAACTAAAAAAGATACAACTAAACCATCTACATATTACTTTAAAGAAAAATCTAGCTTTGGAGTAATGGAAGGACAAGTAATCATTATAGAAAAATAAAATAAAAGTTATGGCTATTAAATTAAACGCAGACAGTTGGCATTATAGAATGTTTAAAAGAGAGTTCCCATATAGTGAACCACCTAAAACACTTTGTCCATATTTTTGGTTAACCGTTGCATTATGCATCGTAACACCGCTTAATATGTTATTCAAATGGTTTGATAGGATGATGACAAAAATAGTATCGGTATTCCCAAAGAAACCCAAAGTTGAAAAAACTGCGGATGAGTGGGAAACTGAATTTCTGGAAATGCGTAAAAGGGAAAAGATTAAAGAAGCCAGAATGGAAAAGCTTGGTAAGTTTTTTGGTAAAGTGTTTATATATGGAATTGCACCAATACTCTTAATTATACTATTATATGGCATGTTTAAGGAGTTTCAAAAACTTGGATGGTATCATGCATTAGTTGGATTGGGGATATGTATCGTAATTGCAATACTCATAGTTGCGATATACACTTTAATTGGATTCCTTTTTGAAAAATATTCAACTAAAGTAGGAAGAGGTATTGTTAAATTTTCAATATTCATTTTTACACCAGTGAAATGGATTGGATGGATGATTAAAGCAGGTTATGAGAAAGCATGTCCATTGGTAGAATGGGAAGGTGAGGTATATAAAGAAACTGAAAGAGAATATGATAACTTTAATTAAACTATGGATATGTTAAAATTTTTCGTAATAATCATATTCTCACTTTTAATTTCATTTGGATTGTGGTATTTAATATTCGCATTCGTATCGGGTCAATGGAATCCATTAGAATGGCATTGGATAGCACGATTAGCATATCTATGGATTGGATTATCAGCAGCAACAAGTGTAAGTGAGGGAATGACAAACAAATTTTTATGATAAAAGTATTTACATCAGATATAAATCCAGAAGATAATAAAGCCGGAATGGATTTCACACAACAAATAGATAAATGGTTAGGTAGTTATGCTGCTAATAAACCAAAGATTATCAATATTCATAGTAACTCAAATCAATATGGGTGGATGATTGTTATTCAATATGAATAGAGAAGATTATCTAAATAAGACCTTTCCATTGGAAGATGGTACAACCTATATTCAAAATTTAGATAAACACCTTAATGTTACAAATAAAGTTATGAAAAATTTAATATTATTAAGAGGGTTGCCAGGGAGTGGTAAATCTACATTCGCTAAAACTATGTGGAGTGAGTTAGTAGTTTGTGAAGCCGATGATTACTTCATAGATGAAGAAACTAGCGAATATAAATTCAATGCAAGAGATTTACCTAAAGCACACAATTGGTGTAAGTTTAGAGTGGAAACATTTATGAAGGATAATCAGGTGAATGACCAATTCTATCCAAACATTGTTGTATCAAATACATTCACACAAGAGTGGGAGATGGAAGACTACTTTAAGTTAGGTGAAAAGTATGGATATAAAGTATTTACCCTAATTGTTGAGAATAGACATGGGGGTGTAAATGAGCATGGAGTTCCAAAAGAAAAGTTGGAACAAATGAAAAATAGATTCGAAGTAAAGTTATAGGTTATGAACCCACAATTAGAAGCATTAAAGAAACATTTGGAATCCGATGAGGGTAAAGCATCTATGAAACGATTTGTTGAAAAGATGGCTAGAAAAGCTGAGGTTAGACAAAGGTGGGTTGAAAAGATTCATACCTACTATGGAAATGATATTGATTCACTAACTGAAAAGTTGATGGATAAGTATTATTCAAAAGAGTATAGTGATAGAGAATACTATAAATGTCATTGTGAACCAAGAGAACCTCTATTATGGTTACTAATGGAATATGCTGAAACATATGGTAAGAAATGTAAGAACAAAAAGTATTATAATGATTTTACCGGAGTTGCATACTATTTGGGTTCGTATGTAATACAAACAATGC
>JACCED010581074.1_pt1 | contig 20883 bp, 18 predicted proteins | sample 7455021 | NCBI WGS metagenome assembly JACCED01 (sample SAMN15323456, study PRJNA562643) | freshwater metagenome | isolation source: river surface water | place: USA:Blue River Watershed | collected 2017-08-19
CAAAGGTTTTGGTGTCGTACTTATTTAAGGCCGATATCAGAACCTTGTTTGGCTTGGTAGCTCAGTTGGTACGAGCGAACGACTGAAAATCGTTAGGTCGCCGGTTCGATCCCGGCCCAAGCCACTTATTTTTGAATTATCTTGTTTTTTTCTACCGGCAACAATATTGAAAGAAGCGGAATTAGTAGTACGGACCTGTGCCTTAGCGCGGTTCCGACATTAACCTCAATCAATGCACTCAAAAGAATAAATATAAGGACAAAACATAAGGAAATCCGTTGGCACAAATCAAAATTCATTGTGCTTCGAATTTGGAGCCATAACGTGTAAAGCACCAAACTAAACAAGAACCACCAGATTATAGATTCCCAAGAAAGAGAAGCCATGATAAAACCATAATCATTAAATATTGGGTACGGGCCAAGCATGAAATTTGAAACGGAAATAAAAAGGCTCTTGGGATCCGTCACGCTGGGTGTATCTAGCGCATATGGATTTGAGTCAATTAACTTTGTGTTTGAGTTTTCTTGGTTACTTACAAAGGAATTTGTGGTTTCAGATAGTTTCTCCGATAAACCCGTCACTGCTAAGAGTTTGAACAGAAGCGAATTTGTAGAAGTTGAAAGGTACTCTTCAATAGCGATTGCTGTTGAATTGCCAGAAAATTGTACCTCTATACCATCTTGTTCCGATTGCGTTACAGAAGAAATTGAGTCTCCCGAACGATCAGCAGCATTTTGAACTCTATTAATACTCACAGCATCTTTTACAAAATTTACTGCATGGCTAGGTGCTGTCGAGAAAAATATAAGCATTGGAAGGGCAATTAAGCTGCCGCCTAAATTGAACAATGAGCGTAGACCGGGATAATAATTTTTCTTTATTATAAGCAGAAAAAAAATCAGTAGCGTGGCTAGTGCGATACAACCCCACAGATAGAACTTGGTGCAGAGTAGAAGAAATGATCCAATGAACATCATAAGTAAACTAACATTTGATTGATGTTTCTCTGACTTTCTCAAACCACACAAAATTAATGCCAAAGACAAGTAAATGAAACTTTCCCGTAACCCGATTGAAGACCACAATAAAACTGTCGGAATCAAAAAGAAGAACAGAAATAACCATTCGATTTTCTTACTACTATTTGAACGGCGTATCTCAAGTTGCATAAGGCGAAATGCGAACAGGGAGTACATAATTGTGCAGAGCCTTAAACTTAATATATCCGATATACCAACTATTTTGAGAATTTCTGCTGGTAAAAAGATTATTCTGAGGAGATAGGTTGGACTTGTGATCCAACCACTTACAGTTTGCGGATATTCAAACCTCCCTCCGTACAAATTATTAAAAGTATTCAAATAACCAATTTCATCAGGAGCTAAGATATAAAATCTTCCAAGAATAACCGCAACAAATAAATGTGTAAAAATAAATAGAAGAGCAATCTTTTCACTGACTAAGAATTTGGTACAAGCTTTAAAGATATCAGTGAGTTTTGCGAGACTATTCATTTGTTTTAACTCCATTTATACAGAGATTAAATTCTGGAAACATTTCCTGAAGATTTTCAAAAGTATCAAAGATAATGTCATTTCCGTTTCTAAGGTAAATAATTTTTTTGGCAGCTTTAATTGTTTGTAAATTGTGGGCAACAAGTAAGACAGTTGGCTTGGTCGGTAATTTGCTTAAAACTTCCGAAATTGTGGCTGCGGTTTCGCCATCTAACGCATTAGTGGCTTCGTCGAGTATAAGTATTTTTGGATTTGTAATTAGTGCTCTTGCGATCCCTAAGCGCTGCTTCTGTCCACCACTGAGTTTTGAACCACGTTCACCCACTTTTAGTTCAAGTCCAAAAGGGGAGGAAACAACTAAACTTTCCAATTTCAATAATTCAAGAATATGAAGCACCTCCGAATCCGGGACAACATCAGATGGGAATCCGAGAAGCACATTTTCTTTAAGTGTCGAGTCGGCAATCAAAACATCCTGAGGCACATACGCCATAGCTCCTGGCCAGTTTAAAACTGCGTCTTTAGGGCTCAATCCAGAAATTTTAACACTCCCTGCAGCTGGGATCAGAATACCCAACATTAGATCGACAAGAGTACTTTTGCCTACGCCCGAACTCCCTACGATCGCAATTACACTCCCTTCTGGAATCTCAAGATTTAAATTGTTAATAACCCAATTATTAGAATCTGGGTATCGATAACTTACTCCACTTAAAACTATACTGGGAGAGAAACCATTATGAACTCTTGTAAAATTCGAGTCACTCAAGCTACGTTCATCTTGTTTTTCGAGCTCTAAAATCATTTGCAGTGTTGGCGCTGCTGAGCCTAAACTACTGCGGATATGTACAATTCCTTGTTGTAGCCGAAGGACCGATGGTCCGATTCTCGTGCCAGCACCAATAAAGATTGCAAGTGCTGCAACTGCATGAGAAGCGTCCCAAAATAAAATTTGTAAACCGGTTATTAGTACTGCCCCAATTACTACTGTAGATTCGAGAACATATTTACTGATATAGGGCATAAAATTTACATATCCGGCAATTTCAGATAACCCCATTCTTAGTTCACTGATTCTATCCCCATAGAACTTGAGTCGGTGCCCCACAAATGCCTCTCTATATGAAGAAAGGACTTCATTTATTTTTAAGTTGCCTTCAATGTTATAGTAAGCATTCTTATTTCCAAGCAAATTTGCTTTTACAGATAGTAATTTATGAAGAGTAAGTGAAACAATTCCAAAAATTACACAAGTTACGCAAGCTGTTATCGGATCTAATACCAATAATCCGATTAACAGAAAAAGTAGTACGGAAGCATCTGCCACCAAAACAATTGCAGTACCCATAACCTGAATCATAAGAAATTCGCTACCACGTGTGAGTGAGTAAAGTATTTCAGAAGTCGACCGTTCTTGAATCTTTAAAATAGAAGATGACAAGAGTTTTGATGTCAGAATGCTCGTCAGCTCTCCACTCTTTCGGCTAAAAAAGTAGATAATGCGTTGTGTAATTATCAGAGAAATGATGCTCCGGCCCACCAGAATGATGACTGATGCTCCTCCAATTATAAATATTTGATTCTGGATTTGAAAATTCTGAATATGAAAAATTTCTAGTACTTGTAAAACTCGCGGACTTGGAGTAGACGACTGAAGGACATTGACGGAGAGTGATCCAACTAAACCAATTAATAGAACTCCAAAAAGATCAAAAACACTAATTAGGATCTGAAAAATTACTACCCAAATCAGTTTTTTCCTATCCTGTCGCTTTAAAACTCTAAAAGCGCTTAAGACTTGGTTGGATGTGAAGTACTTCGCTACTCGCTTAATTGTACTAACCCCCAAAGGTTTCGAATTGTTATTTAACTAGAAAAGCATATTTCAAACGTTACTGGCTCAATACTCCTCTCATGCAAGGGTCTGTTTAATTAAGTTTTGATTCAAATTCAGAAATGTCCTTCTTCAAGAGGTTAAACGCAGTTTCACCCATATCCATTCTAGTTTGCCAATTAACAGTCATGTGGATGGCTTCTTCGGCTGTAAATCGACTTTGCCAGCAAAGCTGATTCTTAGATTTCTTGGAATTAAGAATTAGAATCTCGGACTCGACTGGGTTTGCGCCTTCATCATGTCTCCATGATAAATGGGGTGCTAGTGATTTAGCGACAATTTCTGCTACTTCAGAAACTTTCATATGGTCATCTAGTTCCGGTCCGAAATTCCATGCCGTTCCATCCAATTCTTTATTTTCTATCGCTTTCTCGACCAGCAGTAGGTAACCATTCAAGCAATCTAAAACATGTTGCCACGGACGAACTCCGTTTGGATATCGAAGTACAGGAACATTGCCTGCTGAGTATTGTGCAATTAATTCTGGGAGCAATCTATCCTGGCAAATATCTCCGCCTCCAATCACATTTCCAGCCCGAGCGATTACTGACGTTGCACCCGGGAACGACGAAGTCCAGGACTTGGTAGCTATATCGGCAATTGATTTTGAAGCGCTATAGGGATCTATGCCACCGAGTGGATCAAATTCCGTGAATGCCTTGCTAGAGTTTGTATTTTCGTAAACTTTGTCACTTGTTACAATGAGAATGCACTTTGTAGTGCTGCGATTTCTAAAAATTCGAAGTACATTTAAAGTCCCAATTAGATTTGTTTCATATGTTGAAAAGGGTTCTTTGTAAGACTTTCGGACTAGAGATTGTGCAGCCATATGAATCACTATCTCGGCATTTATTTCCGATGCAACTCTTTCAAGATTATTTGCGTCACGAATATCTCCAACAAAATGGTTTTCAAGTAACGATTCAGCATTAGAAATTTCAAAAAGAGAATTTTTCTCCTCCTGAAGAGAATATCCTGAGACAGTATGTCCTCTAGATTTTAAAAGGTGCACTAACCAGGTGCCCTTAAATCCGGTATGGCCTGTGATTAAAAAATGCATCTTTAGCCTCCTCTGGTAGCTAAGCATACTAATGTGTCGGTCTGTGATGTCGCTTGAACACTGGATTATGCTTTGCGTTCCTTGGGTTCAATCAAGAATTTATGAAAGGTAACTATGCAGGTAGTAATCTTGGCTGGTGGATATGGGACAAGACTAGCCGAAGAAACAGACTTGATTCCTAAGCCAATGGTCAAGATTGGAACCGAGCCCATATTGATACATATCATGAAGTACTACGCCAGTTTTGGACACAAAGATTTTCTAATTGCATTGGGGTATAAATTAAATGTAGTCATCGAATACTTTGAGCTCAATAACTACTTTCATGACCTTGGGTGGCGAGTTAAATTAGTAGACACTGGGTTAGATACTTCGACTGGTGGCCGCATAAAGAAACTAACCAACCTTCTTGACTCAACTTTCATGTTAACTTACGGCGATGGTCTTTCAAATATTGATTTAAATTTGCTTCTTGATCAGCATATCAAATTTGGAAAGTTAGCAACAGTTTCAGCGGTACATCCTCCCGCACGATTTGGATCGCTTGTTATCGAAAATAATTCAGTAATAAATTTTGCAGAAAAAGATCCGCAAGATACGGGTTGGATTAATGGAGGATATTTCTGCTTAACTAAAGCAATTTGCGAGTATTTGCCTGATTTTGTAACGCCACTTGAAAGCACTCCGCTTAAAAACGTGGTGAGGGATAATCAATTGTCCGCATATCTTCATGAAGGATGGTGGCAACCAATGGATTCGCTGAGAGACAAGAGAATTCTGGAAGAATTATGGAAAAGCGGTGAATCCCCGTGGCGAAGATAATGAAAGGTCACTCAACATCCATAAGAGGCGCTGATTTCTGCAGAGCGTGTAAATCGGATCAACTCTTTTCCGCAGTTAATCTAGGAGCTCTACCTATTGCAAATGAATTGAGTAAAATTCGACTTAATGAATATGACTCTTTTGAATTGAATTTGAGAATCTGCTCCGATTGTGGCCTCGGCCAAGTTGCCGATGTTGTCTCAAGCGACCGACTATTTACAGACTATCGCTATCTGTCATCCGCAAGTCAAAGCTTTATTGAACATGCCGCGAATTTCGTCAAAAATGTCACTGAAAAACTTTCCCTGAGCGAAAATGATTATGTTCTCGAAATTGCTTCCAATGATGGATATCTACTTCGTCACTTTATCCAATCAGGAATTAGGGTCTTAGGAGTTGAGCCGGCACTAAACGTTGCTTCTGTCGCAATCTTGCAGGGCATCCCAACCATTACGGATTTCTTCGGATCAAAAATGGCTGAAGATATTGTTTCTCAACATGGATATCCCAGGTTAATTATCGCCAATAATGTTTTGGCTCACGTCCCAGATATACAAGATTTTATGAAAGGCATTTCCATTCTCACGAACTCAGAAACATTGGTTTCAATCGAGAATCCTCGGCTACGGAACATAATAGAGAATAATCAATTCGACACTATTTATCATGAACACTTTTCATACTTATCCTGTAAGGCAGTATCTGAACTTTCACAAAAATTCGGATTGCTGCTTGTCGATGTAGAAAATCTAGAAACTCATGGTGGCTCAAACAGATACTGGTTAAGAATAGATAATGCTGAAAGCACGCCATTGCGCTCAGTAATGGAAGAAATGCGAAAAGATGAAGCAATAAATCTCTTCCAAAATTCTGCTTGGGAAAGACAAGACTTTCTAGTCCAAACTTACTTGAGAGAATTTAGAGAATTCTTACAAGAGAAAAAATCTCAAGGAAAGAGCGTTTTTGGTTATGGGGCTGCTGCTAAGGCAAGCACTCTACTAAATGCAGCAAGAGTACAGTCTGGCGAAATTGTAGCGATCGCAGATGCAAGCCCTGAGAAGCAAGAGCGTTTTATGCCACATATGAATTTGCCAATAATCAAGCCAGAAATATTAAGTTCTCTTAATCCTGATATTTTAATTCTATTTGTCTGGAATATCTCTACAGAGATATTGAAGTGGATTGAAACTAAAGGGCCGAGTGGAATTGAAGTTTGGGTAACTATACCGGAATTGAAAAGGATTCTTTGAATATGGTTTTGATAATTCCTGAGTCAAGAAACTCAGAGATTTTTGTAGAATCCAAAGGTACTCATAGAAAAATTGTAGTTCTTTTTCCTATGACTAGAACCGGCGCAGAAAGTATTTTGCGATGGGAGACATTAATTGAAACGGTAAATTTCTCAGAAGTATCTAATTTGATATTAATTGATAAGACCATAAATAATGTTGCCACCGATTACTTTATTGGAGCAGCAGAGAGAATTATCCCGAAAATAATTATACTCCAGCGACCACGATCAGAACCGATTCATGATTCTCAAAAATTTATTCTAATTCAAGATGAATCCTGGATTGTGCAGCTTCACGATGATGATAAGTGGAAAGGAATTCTAGAAATTCCTAAAAATATTGATTCTAAATTTGTAATAAAAACTAACTTTATTTCAGTGAGCAACGGAATAGAATCTCAAATCGTAGATATAACATCGCCTGACTGCAGATCAATCTTTTCTCTTCTTCCGGCAAGACTATGGAATCGATTCACAGAGCTAATTCTTCAACAAGGAGGACATGTAGCAGGTTCAATAGACTCAAGTTTGAATTTAGTAGTGAATCTTGTTGCAACAACTCAGTTAAATAGTAATTTTACTTACATTTATGATAATCGCCACTGGAGCAATAGAAGATCTTCAATTAAGAGCCTAGCCAAATTAACAATTGAGGACGGTTGGAAGACTTTTCCAACAATACAAATGTCACTTGTTGGAAGAGCAATAGATGGAATTTCTAGTTTGATCTTTTTTGAAGAGTTCTATGCTTATGAAGATTTAAGAACAAAAGTGAATCAATGGATAGCAAGTACCAAGCCAAACATTCTACGAATCATTTCTGCTCGCATTCTTTACTTTAGTCTTTGTGCTCTGAGGAAGTCTTTAAAAGTGTTCCCTAAAGGGGCAACCTCCCTCGTAATTAAACGATGCGATTTATCTATAAATTACTGGGGGATCCTCATCAGAGCTTGGAAGGCAACGGAGGCTTTTGAGTACCTCGGTGTTATCGAGGATCTAAGCCAATTAGAATCCTCAATCGATTTACAGTCAAGATTTGCTTTTTGGAAGAAACAACTACTTTCGTATTTGAGATTACCTAAAGATTTTTGAGAATAAAGGTGAATTATGAAGACTGATCAAAATTTGCGGACCGTACATCATTTTATTCCTGGTGACGGCCCAAATGCACTAATTGAATCTATCGCGATGACGGCAGAGTTTCAAGTTAAAGTCTTAACTTTATACAATTTGGATTCGACTGTGCCCAGTTTTTGTGCAGACAATGGAATTAGATTTTCTAGTTTGGGTTTTGATCATCAGTCACTCTTGCAACAGATCATTAAATTTTTTAGGTACATTCGAACCGAAAAGCCAAGAGTAGTATTTGCACACTCTTACTATCCGAGTCTCATTTGCGCAGCTGCAAGCTTGTTCTACAGGAAGACTATTTTTGTCCCTGTTCGTCATCATAATCAAGTACATGTTTTGTCTTCAAACAAAAGAGCAATTTTCTTGGATAAATTGATAACAAGGATCACGAGTCATACGGTAGCCGTTTCCGATTCTGTGAAAGAAACTCTTGTTTTGCAGGGCGCTAATAAAGAAAAAGTTACCGTAATTTATAATGGGCTCCCGAGACCTAAATTTAGTTATTCTGCATACCATTCAAAAGAAGGCGATCATGTTTATAAATTAGTTGCGCTAGGGAGAATTGATTGGCAGAAGAATTACGAATCAATGCTTCGAGTAATCAAGAAACTTCGAGATGACGGATTTTCAGTACATCTGCAAATTCTCGGTGGTGGAAATCATAAATACCTCGAATCTCTAAAGGTATTGCAGGAGAATCTTGGATTATCGGATTATGTCTTTTGGCTTGGTCGAAAGTCTAATGTCTATCCATTTCTAGACGAATCAGATCTCTTCATACACACGGCTATCGATGAAGCCTGCCCTCTGGTACTAATTGAAACCCTGATGTTTGGAATTCCGATAGCCTCTTCTAATCTCGGTGGGTCTAAGGATGTACTTGCCGATTTTTACGAAGGGTGCGACCCAAGCGACATTGAGGGTTTTAGCCGAATGGTGTCCAGAATGCTGGTTGACCTGCACAGCTCGAGACACTACGCTCAAACAATTTCAAATGCAGCGATTGAGAAATTTAGCCCGCTTCAAATGCGGAAGGGCTATGAAGAATTAAGCATGAAATTATTGAATAACTTTAAAGTATGATGTTGCAATGAGATTACAAGACAAGTTCTATGAAATTCTACAGAATCCAAAGGGGAGTCTTTTAGAACGCGGAAAATTGGCGCGCTTGCTGCGACGCAATTTATCAGTTTTTGTTGTAAATTCAGGCAACTGGGCGAGGTATTCACACCTTACCTTAAATTCTGCGAATGAGTTTCCTTATTTATTGTCTAAACTAACTGAAATAGAAGAGCTAAGTTTTGAAAACTTTGAAGCTACATTTCCTGAATCCAACGAATCTAAGAGTCTAGGAGAACTTTTTGACAGTTATGGGTCTGACAAAACGTCTCATGGATATGAGAGAATTTATACAAAACTTTTTGAAACTTTTGAACCTGATAAAGTTGTCCATCTACTAGAAATTGGTTTGGGAACCAATTCGCCTGGGCTTATAAGCTCTATGGGGCGAAATGGTAGACCAGGGGCAAGCCTTCGAGCTTTTTCGAAATATAATTCGACGATGTCTCTGACCGGTGCTGATATTGATCGAGAAATACTCTTCAATTCTGAGAGTATAAATTGTTTTTTTCTTGATCAAACTAAAATCAGCACATATTATGACCTTTCTAAAGAGGCGAGAGTAAGTACTTTTGACGTAATTATTGATGATGGTCTTCATTCAACATCAGCAAACATTAACTCTCTAATTTTTGCACAAACTCACTTATCGATTGATGGTTACCTAATTATTGAGGACATTCCAGATAGGACTATCCCTGTCTGGAAAGTTGTAATTTCTATTCTAAGATCCAAGGGTCACGACATAACAATTACAAGAGCACTTAAATGCAATGTAGTTATTTTCAGGAGAAAATACTGAGATTTTTTGTGAGTTTTACTTGATGAATCGGGAGAAAAATGCAAGTTGTTCAGACGCAGAAGCTCAGATGGTTATGGCGCTCGACATACCTGATTAAGAACGGATTACTAAAAGTTCTTGGGCCTAGACGCACACTTAAAGTAGTTGTTAGAGGTCATTGGGTCCTAAGGCGGATAGCTTTCGAACTTTCCGGACTTCATTTTGGCGATAAATTCCAAAACGAAGCACTTGGACTAAGTGAAGGCCTTCTCTCCACGTTAATATCTCCTAATGATTTGGTAGCTGATCTTGGATGTGGTAGTGGTAGATGGTCTCGTGCTAGTGCCAATAAGGCCAGAGAAGTTTTTGGGATTGATTCGGACGCAGACTCTTTGGCAAAAGCTAAGACTCTCGGGGGCGGTGTCCAATATATAAGATTGGATTTGGATTCCTCACTATCAGAAATGCCAGAAGTTGATCTCTCTCTGCTGGTGCATTTCCTAGAACATATTCAAAACCCAGAAATACTATTAGGTAAATTACGTCATAAATCAAAAAGAATAATTATTGAGGTTCCAGATTTTGAGAGCGATCCACTAAATTATGCGCGAATTTGGATGCAGGAACCGTTCTATTTCGACGGTGACCATTTACGCGAGTTTACTCTGATGGAATTACTAGATATGCTTTCTAATACAAATTGGACGCCAATATATACCCTTCAAAAAGGTGGAACCATTCTTGTAGTTGCAGAATAGAGCTATTTTCTGTTCAAAGTATTGTAATTTTTCTGAAACCACTCCACTGTATTGGAAAGACCAGTTTCAAGGCTTGTAAAACAAAAATTTGGTAAGAGATCTTTTAACGGTTGAGAGTCTGATGGTTTTCGAAACTGTCCTTCTGGTTTCGAGGAATCCCATACAACTTTATTTTCAAAAGACATGGTGCTGGTGATGATCCCTACCAATTCTTTGATTTTTGTTTCTATGGAGTTACTCAGAATGAGTGGCTGACTACTCTCGTAATTCTCCATAGCCCACAAGGTTAATTTCGCTACGTCTTCTGAAAAAATAAATTCCCTGAGCGGCTCGCCTGTTCCCCAAACAGCAAGTGGATCTCCATTCTTTTTCGCTAAATGGGTTTTGTGAATCAAAGACGGTACAACATGTCCAGAACTTAGACTCCAATTGTCTCCTGGACCATACATGCTCGCAGGTATGAGAGTGATGTAATTGCATCCGAATTCCTCTCGAAATACCCTAGATTGGATCTCGAGCATTCTTTTGGCATACGCATAGCCAATGTTACTTTGATGAGGCTCTCCATCGTGAAGATTTACACTAGAGAGAGGATATTGCGATTCATGGGGAAAGACACATGTAGAAAGAAATGAGACCAATTTTTCAACACCATAAACTTGGGCATTCTTGAGTACATTCATGTTGACTAACATGTTCTCGTAAAAGAATGTGCCCGGATAACTTGTATTTGCTTGTACCCCGCCAACCTTTGCAGCTAAATGTATAACTCTCTTTGGTTTAACATGTGCAAAAAGTTTAGAAGTTTGCTCAAAGTCTCTGAGATCGGCATCTTTTCTTGTTGCAAAATAGAAATCTTGGCTGCCCATCTTTTTGATTGCCGTACCGAGTAACCCTTCAGAACCTGTGACTAAAGTATTCATCTATTCTCTCCAGTAAAGAGTTTGGACCTTTGCCATGAAATTGTTCGTTGTAAACCTTCATTTAGTTCAATAAATTTGATTCTCCCAAATTCAGCTTCGTATTTAGATATATCCATTTCGACTTGCTTAGGAGAATCTAAGTAGCTGTGAATTTCATCTTCAGGCCTAAATGAAACCTGTAAAATTCTTGATATCTCTAATCCTAGATCCCGAATGGATGTTTGGGATTTACCGCCAATATTGTATATCTCACTCGTACCTAGGAGTGCAACGTTAAGCAGCATTTCAAGGGTATCCCTCACGTAACAATAACTTCGAATTGCTACACCTGAATCAAGTAACTCCACTTTTCTTTCAGTTATTCCTCTATGTATCAACTGATTTAGGACTCGAGAATCACCGAGCCTTGTACCTGGGCCGTAACTAAGAGAAATGCGAGCGATTCTAATTCGATGTTCATTCTTGATTTGCAAAAGTGCAACTTCGCCAAACAATTTTCCGTACACATATGCTGCTCTTGGGTTCATAATTGAAAGCTTCACTAAGTCAGTTTCTAGACTTGGTTTTGCATTTGAACCACTATAAATTTCACTTGTGCTTAGAAAAACAAAGGTGCCCTTTGGGCTCAAAAACTTTGATAGTTCGAGAACAATCGGTCCGTTAAGAATTAATGTTTCAATCCCTTTTTGAGTAAATTTGCTAGGTTGTCCGTAAGTTGCCGCGTGGAAAATAAAATCGTACTCTGTCAGATTAAAGGCGCTAGTCCCTGTGCTTAAGTTCCCAAATTTAAATTTTATTCTGCGGTGATAATCACGGATATCCACTGATGCATGTTTAGAAATGGCATGGACATCAAAGCTATATTTTCCTGATTTTAATAGTGAGTTAAAGAGTAGGAGTAGATTGCTTCCAATTAATCCTGAGCTACCGGTAACGAGTATTGTGGAACCTTCCAGTGCCTTTAAATCTAATCTAGAAATTAGATAAGCTGCATCTTCTTCCATGATGTTATGCATCAATTAACTCCTGGATGTTAGCTCTGATAGCTTCTGGAGTTAGACCTAATGCAGCGTAATGCTCCTCTGTCTTCCCATAATTAGTAATAAACTTCCGTGGTATTCCTTTTGAGCGCACCATCACGAATCTGTCAAAAAATATTGGTTGTAAAACTACAGATAGAGTGTTTTCATAGAATGGCTCCACAACAAATAATTTTCCAGAATCTAGATTTGCACGAAGTAGCCCTTCATCAAATGGCGATATCGAATTGTAATAAAGCACTGAAACATCCATGTCTAAAGTTGCTTTTCTTACCAGATCAAGCATCGGTCCTACTGCTATCACAGTAAGGAGATTACCTTGCTTTATTCGAAACCCCTTTTGAAATTCTAAATCTATCGAAAGGCTATTAGAATTCTCACTAAGTCTAAAATAGCTAACTTTGTCATTCCTGCCGGCACTAAAAAAGAGATTCGAGAACTCTTTAGCCGTACCTGGTACGTATATTTCAAGATTTGGAATATTCAGTAGCATCGCAACATCACCTGGGCAGTGATGTGTAGCGCCTAATGCAGAGTAATCTAAAGAACCACCAACAGATACAAGGTTTCCCGCAAGATTTTGGTACCCAAAATCAATCTTTATTTGTTCAAAAGCTCTCTCCACTAAAAATGGGGCAATAGTATGAATCGTAGGTGTAATTCCTTCAATTGCTAATCCTGCGGCGAAACTAACCATCGATTGTTCTAAAATTCCAATATTTAAAACCCGCCCGGGATAATTGGCAAATGATTCTCTATGCGCAAAAACACCGATATCACCAAGAAGTAGGGCACTATTGGGATTCGTCGCCAATTCGTTTGCCATCACTTGGGCAAATTCTCTTCTCATCTCATTTCTCCTATAAGAATTGCTAACTCTTCAGAATTGGGGGAACGGTGATGCCATTCGGGATTAGATTCCATTGATGGAACCCCAAAACCTTTAATTGTATTTGCAATTATTGCAATTGGCTGTTCGTTGGATCGAAAGTGCAAAGCCTTAGAAATTTCGTCATGGTCATGCCCATTGATCTCCAATGCTTCCCAACCAAATGATCTAAATTTTCTGGGAATATCAGGAACCTCTAATGCGCGACTGGTAGAAAGATTATTATCTATAATGCAAGTGAGATTTTGAAGACGGTGATGTGATCCTAACAAGGCGCTCTCCCAAACAGTTCCTTCGTTTGCTTCACCATCGCCAATCAAAACATAGACCTGACCAGATTGACCTTTGAGTGACATTGCCTTAGCAATTCCGACTGCTTGTGGGAGTCCGTGGCCCAATGAACCCGTCGATAGCTCAACGCTTGGAATTTTATTCCGATCTGGGTGCCCGCCCAAAATGCTTTCATATTTTGTAAAGGTTAAAAATTCTTCTTCACTTATAATTCCTGCGTGGGAAAGTACAGCATAGAGTCCTAGTGAGGCATGACCTTTGGATAAAATAAAACGATTTCTATCCAGGTCCTCGGAAACGCCTAATTTCATGGACAACACATCTGTATAGATCACATAAACAATATCAAGAATTGAAAGTGCACTTGGAATATGGCCCTCTTGGGCTATCGCTCCCACTTCCAAAATAAGTTTTCGCAATTTTCGTACCTGCGGATCTAATCCCGTCATAATAATTATCCTTTGACCCAAGAAATTGTCCAGTACTCCATCCTAATCTATCTTAATTTTTCTGATAGGGATAGGATCTCTTCTGTCTCCGTTCTAGTTTATGCTTAAACTTTGATATGAGGTAAACAAACCAAATTTCAATCATCGCCACTTTGTAAAGCTCATTTATCTGTCCCACGGGGTTTACAAATCTATATCTTCGCTTTCCAAGAAGTAATTCTTTACGGAAATTTACAATGAATCGATTTAGTTGGGACAATTGACGTGGTAGGTACTTAGAGTCATCAACTCGATCATTATGTATTCGAACAAATGCTGCTATTTCATCAGATCTAATTGACATAAACCCTTTCGAAAAAAAGTTTTCGCTCAAATTCCAAAAAAAATCAACAGATTTCTCATTTTCGGGGGGGAGAAAATCTACTGCAGGCATAGAACAGGTCCTCAAAACCTCTCCTCTTATTCCAAAACTTATAGGAGTAAAGCCAAAACCGTCGAAGAGCCAGCTGTAAAAATTGGTTTTGGGCGAAAATGATGTACTACTATCTGTAGGCCACGAATATGAAATCAAATTTGACTCGGGATCCACGCCTACAACAGATCCCGTGACCATTGAAACGTAATCCTTTTCTTCAAATATTGAAACAGTATTTTCAATCCAAGTTTCTGAATAGAATCCGTCCGAAGAATTTAGAAAAAAAAGATATTTTCCGGTAGCGCGTTCTGCTGCCTTTGCAAAAGCATGGCTTGAGCTGAGATCTCTTTCGGACTTCAAAACAACTTGTGGATACTTTTTTAAAATCTCTTTAGAATTATCGCTCGAATCGCCATCCTGGATAACAACTTCTATATTCCGATAACTTTGATTAATCACGCTATTCATGCAGTCTAATAAATAATGTCCCTGATTAAGGTTAATGATTATGACTGAAACTAAAGGAAGATTAAGGTCCCGCTTAGTACCGATTTGATTTCGAATTTGAATGATCTTTGGCTTATTTTGCATTAGAATGTAAATACATTTCGATTCAAATCGGCTTCAACCATTATCCTTGCCAATTCTGGCGCAAGTACTTGAGGTTTCCAATTTATGATACTCCTAGCCTTTGTCGAATCTCCACAAAGAGATTCCACTTCGAGCGGCCGCACAAACTGGTCAGACAGCTTTACATATTTTTGCCATTCTAAATCAACATGACTAAATGCAAACTCACAAAAATCCCTTACAGAGTACTGAACGCCTGTTGCGATTACTAAATCTGTCGGGGTATCTAATTGTAGTATTCTCCACATCGCACTTGTATATTCGGGCGCATAGCCCCAATCACGTTTTGCTTCTAAATTCCCCAGGGTAATAGAGCTGCGTTCACCTCTTACGATTTCGGCAACTCCCGCTGATATTTTTCGAGTCACAAAGGTTCTACTTCTTCTGGGTGATTCGTGATTGAAAAGAATTCCAGTGGATATGAAAATTCCAAACGCATCTCGATATATTCTTGCCATGTCATGTGCATACCTTTTTGCTGCTGCATACGGACTTCTGGGGTCAAAAACCGATTCTTCATTTTGGGGAGGTAAAGTAGAACCGAAGAGTTCACTTGTCGAAGCTTGATAAATTCTGACATTGATTTTAGTTGCCCGAACTATCTCAAGAATTCTTAGCAAACCAAGGCCAGCAGTCTCCGCGGCATATTCTGGTTGATCGAAACTTTGTGCAACATGTGAAAGCGCCATTAGGTTATAAATTTCGTTTGGAGATATTCGCTCGATAAGACTATACATGTGAAGGCTGTCAAATGTATCAATATAGTGAAGCTGTATTTTTTGTGGCTCTTCTGTACTCCGGTAAAGAGAGTCTAGACGAGAAGTGTTAAATGTACTCGAACGTCTAACCAATCCATGTACTTCATAGCCTTTTTCAAGTAATTGTTCCGCAAGGTATGAGCCATCCTGGCCAGTGATACCGGTTATTAAAGCTACCTTGCCCACAATTCTCCCCTATCTATTTTTAAAGTTTAACTCAATTGACTGGTACTCGTAGAAATGACACTCGGTTGAGTGCCAGTAATTGAAATTATTAGATTTTTTCTTTCTTTTTTGCAACCAAGAAGTAGTGACTGCCATAGTTCGGCACAAATACTGAAATTAATCTATCTACAATTTTGATAGTGAGAATAGCCAGCTGGCGTGGGGATAAATTCTTGATAGCGGATTTCATAGTTGGTGCAGGCCAATGCTTTTCAGTAACAGAAAGTTTTACGACTTCAAAACCAGATGTTCTCATCAATTCACCCATCCCATTTCTAGTGGCCAGACTAACGTGGTACGGTGGAAAATTTGAAAATTTGTTTCTAGAAATATGTGCTTTCAAATTGACCAATAAATGCGAGATTGTCAAAGCGCCCTGCAGGGGACCTTGTGCAATTAGATATCCATCTTCCGCGACTCTCTCATGAATTCTCTTCATTTCAGAGATTGGATCGACAAAGTGCTCAATTACGTCTCCCATGAATACATATCTGAAATTCATTGATAGAGAATTGAATCTGTTGACACCCATGACTGCACCAATTTTCTTATGATTCGCTTCGGCAACCACATCTTCGCTTAATTCAACGCCTTGAGCTACATAACCCAATTCCTCTGCAATATTTAAGGTCACGGGGTTAAAACCACATCCATAATCAAGATAAGTTTTTTGCTTTGATTTTGATTCCGAAATTAGAAACTTTTTTAACTCGTCAAATTTTCCTAAATATTCGTGATTGTCGTCAACTTCAGAAACGTTTGAAATGTGTGAATATTCTTTTGAGTACATTTTCCTGATTTTTTCATTGTCAAGCTTTGGGAATAGTGAATAACTCTTGCATTCAATACATTTATTGAATCTGTACTGTTGATCTAAATACCAAATTTCCTTAAAATTAGTGGATGGGGTTAATTGAATTGAGCCACAAAGATAACAACTTGAAATTTCTCTGGCAACCATACTTTAGATACTACTAAAGTATTCCCTTTGACAACAAATGGTTAGATGTTCTTGGGCAAGATTTTCGGCAACACAATTTAGATAGCCACATCTATCTTTCTTTTCCGGTATGAAGGAAATTGAATGGTTTTCTGAGCTCCTTTTGTTTAACCTGCCAAGCCCAATTAATGTAGAGTGAGGGTATGCGCATATTAGTGACCGGAGGAGCAGGCTTTATTGGGTCCCATTTATCTGACCGGCTAGTAAGTGATGGTCATCAGGTCACGGTATTGGATGACCTTTCGACGGGTTCTAGGGCAAACCTAGACCAATTGGAAGGAGTTGAATCCTTCCAATTTGTTGAAGGTTCAATCCTTGATGTTGAAACTCTTAACGATCTAGTAACTGATGCTGATTACGTTTTCCATTTTGCTGCGGCCGTTGGCGTGTTTAATATTGTAAATTTCCCTCTAAACAGCTTGTTAACAAATATTCGTGGAACAGAGAATGTGCTTGAGGCTGCACATGCAACAAACACGCCAGTCTTTTTAACAAGTAGTAGTGAAGTTTATGGAAAGAATGTATCTGACTCCTTGAAAGAAAGCGATGATCGAATTCTTGGAAGTCCAGTCACTTTGCGATGGTCTTATAGTGAAGCTAAAGCCATAGATGAGTCATTGGCGTATGCGTACTTTATTGAGAAACAATTGGAAACAAGGATTGTAAGGTTCTTTAATACCGTAGGTCCGCGCCAGCTCGGTGCCTACGGAATGGTTGTTCCTCGCTTTGTAGAGGCCGCATTGAGAAATGAGCCAATTACGATTTATGGAAATGGAAACCAAACTCGATGCTTTGCTCATGTTCAGGATGTTGTTGATGCAGTTATTGCAGTTGCCTTTGCCAAGAATACGATTGGTAAAGTCATCAATATTGGAAATGATTTTGAGATTTCAATCAATGACCTAGCGAAAAAGATTATTGGTGAAACAAGGTCTCAGAGTGAAATTGCCTATGTTCCTTATGTCGAGGCGTACGGTGAAGGTTTTGAAGATATGGAGCGCCGAGTTCCAAACATTGATTTGATCAGAGACCTAGTCGGGTGGCAGCCCAAGCGTGATTTATCAAGCATGATTGCCGATATTTCAAGTGAAATGCAGAAAATGCTTTAAATCGAAGTAGCTCCGGATTTTCCTGTAATTGAATTTGTGCAGTCAAGAATCTGAACGCCTTTTGCCACTAATTGCGAAAAGTCGAGCCCAGGTTGATTTGTAGCCAAGATCGCAACATCACAATCCCAATCTAAATCAACCGGATTTGTTCCTTCCCAAATTGGGACCATTGGATCGTGCCAAGCAACTTTAGCGCCACGATCTTGCAGATAACTACGTAGCTCAGTGACTGGAGTTTCACGAACATCGCCAACTCCAGATTTATAGGCAACACCAAGAATTAAAACCCGAGGAGTTGCAACATTTCCATCAACCATCCTTAATGCGCGTTCAGCAACGTACCTTGGCATTTCTTGATTAATTCGGTCCGCAGACTCTACAAAAGTTGCTTCACCTCCGTTTTGGCGTGCCCACCAGGTCAAATACAAAGGATCGACTGGAATACAGTGTCCACCGACGCCAACGCCTGGCGTGAATGGCATAAAACCATATGGTTTTGAAGCGGCGGCACTAATCACTTCGTGAACATTTATGCCACTCGCCGAACATATCTGTGTAAATTCATTAATCAATGCAATATTTACTAGGCGAAAAGTATTTTCTAAAAGTTTGGCAGCCTCTGCGACTTCGGGATTAGAAACCGCTACAACAGCATCACAAATAGAGTTATAAAAAGCGAGTGCTCTGATTTGGGATTCTTGATCTATCCCGCCAACTAGACGCGGGGTGTTCTTTTGATTCCAAATAGCATCTCCGGGATTGACTCTTTCTGGAGCGCAAGCAAAATATACATTCTCAGTTCCAACTGGTTTTAGTTCATTGACAATAGGGATAATGATGTCGCGCAAAGTTCCCGGATAAGAGGTGGACTCACTAACAACCAACGTGTTTTCAGAAACGTGTGGGGCAATTCCAGTTGCGGCACTCCTCAATAACGAAAGGTCTGGTTCCCGATTATCATTTAATGGCGTCGGTACACAGATTGTCACAACTGAAGCTTTGGTAATTTCAGAAAAGTCAGTCGTTGCCCTGTAAAGACCATTTGAAATTGCGGTCTGAAGTTGCTGGCCTGACACGTCTTCAACAGGGCTTGTACCCCCATTGATTTGATCAACTTTGGCTGCAAAATTATCGACGCCGATTACGATCCAGCCTGCATCCACCGCAGCCATTGCCAAAGGGAGACCAACATAACCTTGGCCGATAATTGCCAGAACTCTAGATTGTTGGGCGCTCACGGGTGAAATCCTAACCTCTCACGCGCAATTGGGTGCCAACTTACGAATAGGGCTTTACGCCCGTCTAGTGGGAATTTAGGGGAAGATAGGGGTGTGAGGACCGAGGACGCAAGCCCGATTCGAGTAATGCGAATTATTGCCCGCATGAATGTGGGTGGCCCAGCCGTACAGGTCTCCGGGTTGATGCGAGGTTTACACGGTACCGAATTCGATCATCGACTGTATACAGGTTTTTGTGCTGATGATGAAGCAGACTACCTAGACACTGTTGCGAAAGATGTAACCGCTTTACGTATCGAGGGATTTGGCCGGAGGGTCAGTCTTACCGGAGATATAAAGGCTTTTTTATCGTTAATCAAAGAAATTAAAAGTTTCAAACCTCATGTCATACATACCCATACCGCAAAAGCTGGCTTCCTGGGGCGTATTGCATCCATTGTTTCTTTTCATCCTTCAATCCGTGTGCATACATTTCACGGACATTTACTCAGTGGCTACTTTGGCTCATTCAAAAGATTTCTGGTCGTGCTGGCCGAAAGGATTTTAGCGATGTTTTCGCACCAGCTACTAGCTGTTGGGGACAAGGTCAGGCAAGATTTATTGGCAGCAGGAGTGGGCACGCTAAAGAAGTTCGCTTTGATGCCACCAGGTTTACAGATTAGCGGTTTACCAAACAAATTAGCCTCACGAGATTTCTATGGTTTGTCCTCACAAAAACTGCAATGTGCCTTTATCGGTCGTGTTACACGTATCAAACGCCCGGATAGATTCTTAGATGTTGTCAGTGAAATAGAAACACGGGGATTAGGTATTGAGTTCTTCATCGCTGGAGACGGTGAATTATTGGAAAACTGTCGAGTAAGAATTGCCGGTGAAGATTTACCCGTAAAGATTTTAGCGATGTTTTCTCACCACCTCTTAGCGGTTGGTGACAAGGTTAGACAGGATTTATTGGCGGCAGGGGTAGGCAAACTAAAGAAGTTCTCATTGATGCCACCCGGTTTACAGATTAGTGATTTACCAAACAAATCAGCCTCTCGAGATTTCTTTGGATTATCCTCACAAAAACTTCAATGTGCATTTATCGGTCGTGTAACAAGAATCAAGCGACCTGATAGATTTTTAAATGTTGTCACTGAAATTGAAAGTCGTGGATTGAATATTGAATTCTTCATAGCTGGTGACGGTGAATTATTGGAAAACTGCAGAGCAAGAATTGCAGCCGGAAATTTGCCTGTTAAGGTTTTAGGTTGGCAGAGCAATATAGAAAATGTTTTGTCAGCTGCTGACATTGTTATTCTTACTAGTGACAACGAAGGAACTCCTCTAAGTTTGATTCAAGCAGGAATGGCAGGGTTGCCGGTTGTGTCTACAAGAGTTGGATCCGTTCCAGAGGTGGTGTTAGATGGTGTAACTGGAATCATCACCAGTTTAGATATCCAGGAAATTTCTGATGCCCTAGAAAAACTAGCAAAAAGTGCTGAGTTGCGCGCGCAAATGGGTACTTCTGCACAAGAATTCACGCTGTCAAACTTTGGTGTTG
>JACCED010060515.1_pt1 | contig 20881 bp, 15 predicted proteins | sample 7455021 | NCBI WGS metagenome assembly JACCED01 (sample SAMN15323456, study PRJNA562643) | freshwater metagenome | isolation source: river surface water | place: USA:Blue River Watershed | collected 2017-08-19
AATTTTCTTCACGCCGATCTTTATAGAATAGAAAAAAACGAAGAGATCCTTCAACTTGAGTTACCTGGTTACTTAGAAGAAAAGCAGTACTTTTTTGTTGAATGGGGAATGAAGTTTGCTCGGAGATTAACTAGAGAGTTGCCTGAAAATTATTCAATTTATCTCTTAGAGATCACTGTGAATGAAGGTAGTTCAGAATCACCTGATCACTATTCACGAAATTTTTCTCTTCATTCTTTGTCAGAAGATTAACCGATTTTGTCGGAAATATTTGCCTGGGGACAAATGAGCACTGGGCCATTTGAATCAACCCAAGTGCCTGAATTTACTTTGATTTTAATGACAATTTTCTTCGGTTAAAAAAAATACAAAAATGTTTCAGAATTAAAGTTGACGTGAGAAAAAAGAAAAGGTCATACTATTTAGGAGATATTTAGTCTGATTTGTTGTGAGCGACATTTCAGAGGAAAAATCTCTCGGGCAACAAGGATGGTTTCGTAGCCCGATCGAAAAATTACCAACTTTTTTGGATTTATGGAGGAAGACAATGAGACTTACATCTAAAGGCCGTTACGCAGTCCGAGCTATGCTTGACCTTACTTTCCACTCAAATGGAAACCCAGTAAGACTTCAAGAAATCTCAACAAGACAATCAATCTCTCTACACTACCTAGAGCAGCTTTTCAGAAAGCTTCGTACAGGTAAAGTTGTGAAGTCAGTTCGTGGTCCAGGTGGTGGATACGTTCTAGCTCGCTCTCAAGACGAAATTTCTGTAAAAGACGTTCTTGATTGTGTAGGCGAAAACATCAACCCAGCTCGTGATATCCTTGGTATCCCAAGCTCTGGTATCGAAATCATGAAAGATGAGGCTGGAAACGATATCAACGCTGTCGTTGATACAAAAGAATTCAACCTTACTAAGAATTATTTTGAAAACCTTGGCACTATTATGCAAGATTACCTTGCTACGACTACTCTTGGTGACCTTGCTCGTAAGAGCGCTGGGGCTTTTGCCACTGAAGCTACTAAAGAGTCCGCTATTCGCCAAAATGTTGGAGAAATTAACCAGTAATTCTGGTATAATTCTCTAGGTGAATTTCGAACGTCTTTACCTCGATTATAATGCTACTTCGCCGCTTTCTCAGTCAGTTCGAAACTGGCTGAAAAGCGGCGATCTTATTTTTGCTAATCCTTCTAGCCAGCACACTAGTGGAAAAACTGCCCGTAAAGTTATTAATGAGGCAAGATCTCTAATTTTTAAGACATTTAGTCTTTCAGAAAAAAGTACCAAATTATTTTTTCATTCTGGTGCTACGGAGGCAACTCACACCTTTGCTCATTCATTTGCTGAGATGGCGAGACTTCAGGGTAAAGATCTTCTCATTTGCTTCTCTAAAGTTGATCATCCAGCAGTAACCTCTTTGGAAGAAAGATATTTTGGTCCCCATGTAAAGTTTTTTGAGCTTCTTCGAGATAAAAATCTTGAATATCTTCACGAGAAAAATTTCGATGCTCTCAAAGATAAAAAAGAAAATAATCCTGACCTTATTATTCTTTATCATCATCTTTGGGTACATAATGAGTCAGGCTTTATTTCCCCAACCTCTTCACTTGAGAGATTTAAAACAATTCCTGATCTCTATATTCATGTTGATGGAGTCCAAGCGCCAGGAAAAATTCCTGATTGGCGAGATTTGAATGTGGGACATATTTGGAGTTTTTCTTGTCATAAATTTGGATCCCTTAAAGGAGTTGGTTTTTCTCTTTTTCAAAATGAGATTGATTTTCATCCTTTTATCTCTGGTGGTTCTCAGCAGGGCGGTCTTCGATCAGGGACTGAGAATGCCTTAGGAGTAAGGAGTGTCTCCCTCGCTTTAATGGATCTTGATAATATTGATGTTCACTCTACCGTGGCACTGAGAGCTCGTTTAGAGAACTTTCTTTCTTCGGCCTTGAAGGGAATTGGTTCAGTGCTATCTGGAAATTTAGTTGCTTCCAACACGATTTATTTTTATCTTAATGAGTGTAGTAGTGATATTGCTCTCGCTCTCTTTGACCTACATGGCCTAGAGATAAGTGCCGGTTCTGCTTGCTCTAGTGGAGCAGCTAAACCAAGCCCCTTATTGATTCAAATGGGCCATCAGCAAGTGGCAAAAAATGGCTTACGCATGTCTCTACCGTTAAACGTATCACTTGAGGAAATTCAAAAAATTGAAGAGAGACTCCTTTTAGTCCTCAGTAAATTGAAAAAGTAATTTTTATGTTAGATAGAATCAAAAAAAAACAGGCCGATGGTTTTAAGGAATTCGTTTCAAGTATGGAAACGACAGGCTCTCCGATGAGAGGTCAAATCCTCACGGCAGGTCTCATGGAAGATCCTCTTTATATGACCTATGTGATGAAAAACTTAAAAACCTTTGATGATTTTCTTCAATTGAGTTCAGATGATATTTTAAAAGTCATTACGAGTCAGAACCAGATGGTCGGTTTGTTTGCAAAATGTATTTTTGGCTCAGGCCCTGATCCCGTTAAAAATTTTGAATCTAGTTTGCCCGCCCTTGTTTCAAAGTTAAAAGATGAGCTTTCTTACATAAAAGAAGTGAGTCCAAGAGAAAAAGAGGGTGCTTCTTTTTTTATCCTAGGCGTAACTCGTAAATTTCAACTAGAGGATAAAATCCAAGGTTTTCCTTGGGCCATGCCTCCACAGGAGATTTATCTACCTTTAAAAATTATTGAGGGACCAAATAAAATATTGTTTGAAAATGGAGTAACTGCAGCCGAAGGAGTTTGTAATAAAGGGAAAAGAGTTGGTAAGTGGAGACACTTTTATGAAACGGGAAAGCTTCTTGCCGAAGGTGAGTACTTTAACGATTTAAAGACCGGGCTTTGGAATTTTTATTACAGTAATGGCCAGACCAAAGCAGAAGGTTCTTTTCGCTCCGATCTTAAACAAGGGACATGGAGTGAATGGGATAGAAATGGAAGTATGAAGAAGATTGTTTATAATGACGGATTGAAGGTCAATCAGTCATCAAACTGAATATCATCACTCATTGTAACGCCATCAACGAGCCGTTCCGATTTTTCTTCAATGAAATCAAAAAGAATTTTCTCTAGTCCTTCAAACTCTTCATCAAACGCAATTGTTATGGTCGTTGGAGCAATTCCCATGAGGGAGTTAAGGTAATAGTTTTTTCCAAACAATTGAATCGCCTGCTCATCTTCGGTGATATGCCTAAAGTCAGACTCATCAATGAGAGGATTATGAGACGTATTTTTTACAATGATCGCTCCTTGGATTTTTTCTTTAGGAAGATCTTTTGTGACTCCCCATGTCGTAAGTGGGAAATAATCCAGGTGAAAAGTTGAATTCCCGTAGGCGAGTCGTCTTGGGACTATAAGTCTTCCCATGAATTTTCTAGTGGTTTCATCTTTAGACTTTCTAGCGAGTTTTTCCGCCAACATAGAGTCTTCGATTCTAATGATGTAGTGGCCCGGATTTTTGGTTGAACGAAACAAAATATACTGAAAGGCGATACTAAAAAGGGTGAAGAGCTTTTGTTGATTCAGGTGAATGTGTTTGTTCGGAGACTCAACCAGAGTTTTAACGGCTTCATAGAGTGTTGATTTATCGAGATCTTTCTTGCCAGACATGCCCATGAATTTCGTTCAAAAATTGGGGTTTGGCAATAAGCAAAAAGAGCTTCTAAGTAGGGGAAAGTGTATTGACGAAGGAGGGGCCCTTCATTATGATGCAGGCTAAAAAATTGAATGAATAACCCTCTAGACCATTTGGAGTACAGATGAGTATTGACAAGAACCTGTCCAAGACCAGAAACATTGGGATCTCAGCCCACATTGACTCTGGTAAGACAACATTATCAGAACGTATTCTTTTTTACTGTTCAAAAATCCACAAGATTGAAGACGTTAAAGGCGGCGGCGCCGGCGCAACGATGGATCACATGGAGCTTGAAAAAGAAAAAGGTATTACGATCACTTCAGCAGCTACAACTGTTGAATGGGCCGGTATAGATAAAAAAGGTATCAAATTCGCAGAAGGTGACGAGAAATCAATCAAGATCAATCTTATTGATACTCCGGGACACGTGGACTTCACCGTTGAAGTTGAGCGTTCTCTTCGTGTTCTTGATGGTGCGATCCTCGTTCTTTGTTCAGTTGCAGGTGTTCAATCTCAGTCCATCACTGTTGACCGTCAGATGAAGCGTTACCGCGTACCACGTATGGCCTTCTTAAATAAGATGGACCGTATGGGTGCCAATCCATATAACGGAGTTAAGGCCCTTAAGGAAAAACTTGGTCATAACGCTGTCCTTATGCAAATTCCTATTGGCGCTGAAGAAAACTTCAAAGGCTGTATCGATCTTATCACAATGAAGGCTTTTTACTTCGACGGTGATAACGGTGAGAACGTTCGCGAAGAAGCGATTCCAGGAGAACTTCTTGATCAAGCTCAAAAAGCTCGCGAAGAAATGCTTGATACAGTTTCAGCTTTCGACGATGCGATGATGGAAGCCATTCTTGATGGAAAAGACATTTCTGAAGAGCAAATCCACTCTGCCGTAAGAAAAGGTGTTAACTCACTTCAATTCACTCCGGTTTTCATGGGATCAGCTTTCAAAAATAAAGGTGTTCAACTTCTTCTTAACGCTGTTGCAAGATACCTCCCTTCTCCAGTGACTTGTGAGAAGCCAAAGGCTATTGATTCAACAACTGGTCAGAAAGTTGATCTCGTTCCAGAATTTGATAAGCCACTTGTTTGTATGGCATTCAAAATCACTGATGAACAGTTTGGTCAGTTAACTTATACAAGAATTTATCAAGGGACTCTTAATAAGGGTGAAACTCTTGTTAATACTCGTACTAAGAAGAGAGTTCGTATCGGTCGTATCGTGCGCATGCACGCAAATGACAGAGAGAATATCGATTCAGCATCAGCAGGGGATATTATCTCTATGATCGGTGTTGACTGTGCTTCAGGGGATACATTTGTTTCTGAAGACGGAAACGTAGAGCATCTCTCTTGTGAAGGTATGCACGTACCTATTCCAGTTATCGAGCTTTCAATCAAAGCGAAAGATAAAGAAATGCAAGCTCGTATGTCTAAAGGACTTCAGCGCTTCATTAAAGAAGATCCAACATTCCACCTTTTCACAGATGAAGAATCTGGTGAAACACGTATTGCTGGTATGGGTGAGCTTCACCTTGAAATCTATGTTGAGCGTCTTAAGCGTGAGTACAAAGCTGAAGTTGAAATCGGTGCCCCTCAAGTTAACTACCGTGAAACAATTCGCGGCGAAGCTAAGCTTGAATACACTCATAAAAAGCAAACGGGTGGATCGGGTCAATTTGCAAAAGTTGCTGGTAAGATCAGACCATTAGCTCAAGATAGAAAAGAGCGTGATGACCAAGTTTACCGTTTCGTAAACGAGATTAAGGGTGGTGTTATTCCAAACGAATTCATCCCTTCTTGTGACCGTGGTTTCGGTGACGTTATGAACAAAGGTCCTCTTGCTGCTTTCCCAGTGATCGACGTAGAAGCATTCTTACAAGACGGTCAGTATCACGATGTGGATTCATCTGATATGGCATTCCGTATCGCTGCTCGTATGGCGATGAGAGATGCTATTAAGAACGCTAACCCAATCCTTCTTGAGCCAATCATGAAGGTTGAAGTTGAAACTCCACAAGATTACCAAGGTTTCGTTATCGGTGACTTATCTTCTCGCCGTGGTGTGATTCTTGGATCTGAAACAACTGAAACAGGGGACGCTGTTATTAATGCTCACGTTCCACTTTCAGAAATGTTCGGATACGCAACAGTTCTTCGTTCAGGTACAGCTGGTAAAGCTGGTTACTCGATGGAGTTTGCTAAATACGAGCCATGTCCTTCTCACGTTCAAGAGAAAGTGATTGTTGCTCGTAAAGATAAGCTTGCTGAAAGAGCTGAATAATTTTTTCCAAAAAATTAGACAAACGAGGCCTGGGTATATCCCGGGCCTTTTTTTTGTTTACAGTTTAACTAATGCTCTGTATTAGCTAAACTTATGATTGAAACATCCATGCTCCAAGTGCTTATTGCACTTTCTCACAATGAAAATATCTCGAAGGCCGCTGAGGAACTTAATGTCACTCAGTCTGCTGTTTCTCAAGCTTTAAAAAATTTGGAGGCCAAAGTTGGTTTCCCTATTATCACTCGACAAGGAAAGTCAGTTCGACTCACGGATCAAGGGCTGCGTCTAGCGAAAGTAGCAAAGCAATACTTTAGACGTATTGAAGAAACGATCGAGCAGATTCATCTTGAAAATCATGAGATCAAAGGAAAGCTCCACGTGGGCTCTCTTTACGGACTCGGAAAAACTTGGCTCTCTAATCGGATGCTTGGTTTTCTTTCAACCTATCCTGAGCTTGAAGTAAAGCTATCGATGGATTTTCCAGAAAATATTGTGAAAAAATTTGAGCAACATGAAATTGATTGTCTCATTATGCCGGATTACCTTGTTCCTGCTTTTGCGGAAAAGAAAACTCTTCACGATGAGTACACGACATTAGTGTTTTCAGATAAATTTAAAATTACTAAAAGTACAGATTTGAAAGATCTTCTTAATCTTCCGATTATTTTTTATGAAACAAATGATCCCAACTTCTATCGTTGGTGTCGGGAGAAGTTTGGTGTTGTTCCAAGAAATATAAAACCTCGCCTTGTTGTGAATTCCTTTGGTCAAATGCTTCAAGCTGTGAATGAAGGGTTAGGTATTGCAGTGGTTCCAACTCACGTCTTAAAAAGATCTCATCTGAAGTCAAAAGTGAATACAGTAGGGAAGGACTTTGAAATCTTTAGCAACAAAGTCTCATTTGCTTATCACGCTGATGAGGCCCAAAGTTATAAGATAAAAGAGCTTTATAAATATCTTCAAGAAGTTGCTAAAGACCTCTAGAAAATAATATCAAAAATATCATAGATATTATTTTTAAACGGGAAATAAGAATTCTCTCTTATTTGATTCTCTTCTCTCTCCCAAAAGTAAAGAGTCGCAGCCGGATAAGCATAACCAAACTGGTAGGCCGTCGGATTATTCCATCTCTTAAATAGTTTTAGTTCTGGGTAATTGGTGGATAAGTTTTGGAGTTTTTGAATCATCCCTATTGCCTCTAGGCGAATTAATTTTGCTTGATTAAGAAATTCTTCTTTTCTTGTTGGTAAAAGAAGTGCTTCGCGAATGTAAGTCGCATGCTGATGCCTTAGGTAATTGATTTGGATGAGATTTCTAAGCTCTTCGTTTTTAATTTTGTCGAAACGAGGGAATGCTAAAAGACTTTCTTTTAATAAAATGATTTCTTTTTCAAGTTGCTTTTCATTTTTATTAAGATCTCTCATTGTAAATCGATCGTGAATTCTGTGCGTTTTTGAAATCTCGTCTTGAAGATTGGCGGAAGATAATAAAGCAATAAGACCTTTCTCTTTATACCATTTTTTTTGATAATCTATTATTTCGGTCCAAGTTGGAATGTCTTCATTAAGGAGCTTTAAACCAATCTGTGGATCAAAAGAATAATCCAGGTCAGTCATGAGAGCGAGGTTCCAGTCAAAAGACCAATAACCTAAAACGTGGCCGGAGGTAAAATTGAGTTGCCCTTCTACTCCATTTTCAAACAGATATTTTGTATCTTCTGCTCTTGTCGTAAAATAATCGGTTAAATAAAGAGGAACATCGACATCCATTGCGACCCAATAACTTGTTTCCGGATAATACCAAGTGGGTCTTCGCGGCATCTCTTTCAGCATAAAATCTCTTATGGCATGAAAGTTTTTATTTCCATACATAGGAGCTTTTTCATCCAGTAAACCATAAAACATGACCGTGTGAGGTAATATACCCACAGAGGATTCACAGTGCTGAGGTAAAAAGTTGAAGTTTCCCCATCTCTCTGATTTTTGATTGGATGATACGTGGACCTTAGTAAAGAGAGCGATGTTCTTTTGGGCCGTGACTTCTCCAGCAAGATTTAGCCAATCGATTGATCTTTTAAAATTGGTTGGAGTAAATTCTGAAGTGCCGGCCTCTAAAACGAGGTAAGAAAGTGGTAGAGACTCCAGAAGTTTCTCTAGCTCTTTCTTCATTTTCCTTTTTGATTTATTTTCAGTGAGTGTTTCAAAGAAATTAAGGAGCTTGTAACTATTTTGTTGATTGAGAGCAATTCCAAGTGAAACACCTGTGTGAATTTGAAGCCTCTTGGCGAGAAGAAAGGGGCCTTCCAGAAAGCCTTTTAATGTTGAAAGAGGCAAGTTTAAGAGTGATAGATCAAAAATATTTTGCTGATTTCTAGCAAGCCAGCGAATATAAGACTCAGCAATTTCTTTATTTCCACTTAGAAATCCTTCTACCCACTCATTAGGGTGAAGGGTGTGAAGATGAAACCCACGAAAGGTAAGGGCAGGACGCCAATTCCATTCTATATTGCATTTCTTTTTTATGTTCATAAGAGAAGGAGAGATTTGTTTTCTTGGGTGGGGAAATAGGAAGCCAATCTCTCTCATCGCTTTGTATAAGGTGCTTGTCATCTCCTCTTCAGTTGAACTCACGATGAAATGAAATTCATCTTTTTGACAATTAAAGCGTACCTTGTTTGATTGATCTTTTTTGAACGTCAATTGAAACTGTGCTGGATTTAAATTTGCAGCGGTAAAAATGATTTCGAGGTCCTTTTTAAGAGCTTTCTCGTCAAAGGGGAGTTTTTGCATTTTGCTAGGAAGGCTTTCTCCTAGAGCGTGAAAAGTTAAAAAAAGAAGAATCGCAGCAATGCTTCGCACAAGACATCCTGTTTGAGTTTAAGAGATAAAAATCATATCCAAAGATTTTATAGTTTTGAATAATATGTAAGATGAATTTTGATTTTAAAAAATTTGAGAGCGAAATTCCCAAAGAATTTGTACCTATTTTGGATGAACTCCTAAAAGGCGGGTACAGGCCCATTTTAGTTGGTGGAATTGTGAGGGATTTTCTTCTTAAGGGAACGCTTGGTCATGACTGGGACATTGAGCTCACTCATGACTCCCTCGCTTTTGATAAAGGATCTTGGAAAGATTTGGGGAGAAACCTTTCTCAGTTTGGGAAAGTGAGCTTTCTTCCTTATGAGGTCATGAGACTTCAAGTGAGCTCCTATCAATTTGAGTTTTCGCCTCCGAGAATTGAGCACTACCAGGAAGGTTCCAGACATCATTCAAATTTTGAGGCAGAATTTCGTTTTTCATTGCCTTTTGAATTCGCAGCGAAGAGACGAGATTTTACGATCAATGCCATGGGACTTAAGTTTAATTCGAAAAAAAATATTGAATTCTTAGACCCTCTTTCGGGACTATTACACCTAAGAGAGAAGATTCTCCACTACGCGGGCCAAGATTTTGACCAAGATCCTGTGCGCTTTTTGAGGGCCCATCGTTTTGCTAACCGATTTAAATTCGCTTTTTCCCCTGAATTAAAGAAAGTTCTTGATCACATGAACCTAGAGGGTATTACGCCTTCATATCTTTGGAGTGAAATGCAGAAGGCGAGTGATCCGATTAATTTTATGTCCTTTTTAGTTCAAGAAAAAAATGAAGCCCTAAAAATCCCACTAGGGAAAAATTTTACGGATAAATTAAGTGAGTTAAAAAAAGTTATGTCTGACCCCAAAAAGCATGAAGTCTGGATCATTGCTTTGGAGTGGGTGGATATCTCCTCAGAGAACTGGGCAAAATATTTTTCTTTAAGCCCAGATTACTCAAAAAAACTCGCGAGATGGGCAAAGTCATCCAGAGAATTTCAAGTGATTCTTCCAGAGAACTTCCATGGAGAATTTGAAGCACTTAGAGATACGGTGGATTTTGAAAAACTCTTTGACTGGTACTTTACCACCAAGCATCTTCTTCAAAAAAATTCAGATCTTCCTCTTTTAAAGATGATTGAAGATTTTCTTCCCTCTTGGATTTACTTATTTCAATTTGAACCCCTAAAAGATGTAAAACACATTGACCCCCCCTTTAGAGCGAAATACCAGGTTTGGAATTTATGTCAGCGGTTGTAAAACCTTACTCTGAAGAAATGCTCTCAGATCTCAGGGACATTTTTTTTGAAACGTCATCCATAAAAGTCTTTAAAGATGAAGCTTCAAAAGAGATCTTCTTTACTAAGTATCTTGGATTTTATTTAGAGCACTTCCCCCATCTTTGTTTTGTGGTTGAAAGGGAAAAGAGGATCCTGGGTTATATAGCAGGTGCGACCGAATCTCTGTCTCTGGCCCTTCTCTCTCTTCAGCCGCATCTTGAAGTTTTTAGGGATGCGATTTTACAGTACCCGGCCCACCTACATATTAATTTTCATGCCGACGCTCAAGGTCACGGTTTTGGAAGAAAGCTTATAAGTCACTTGGAGAGTGTTCTTAAAACATATAATATTCATGGCTTACACATCATGACGGGCCCCAATGCTCCCAATCGATTTTTCTACCAAAAATTAGGATTCACCTTTGAGATAGTGAAGGAATTTCAGACTTCGAGCATTCTTTTTATGGGTAAGACAATTTAGGACAATAAACTTTGACAGTTCTAGTCATGAAATTCTAACTTATTGGTCTCATTTAATTTTTGGGTAGGTATGAAATGAAATCAATTCTTTTATCAGCTTTGACGATCATCTTGGGCATCCCATTTTCTATCGCAAACGTTGAAGTGACTCCTACTGCCCCTTTTAATCAAAGTCTTGTTTTTGCTGATGATATGAAATTTGAAAATCTTTCCAAAGCGATTGATCGGCAAATTGAGTCCTACAAAATGTTGGGAATCAAAGGAAATATAAAATTTGGCAATAGGGTTTATTCAAAGAGCATTCTCCTAGAGTCCCTCATGCTTTTAAAAGAACTTTCTGTGACGGCCACTGATTGCTTGAAGGCCAATCCCGAGCAGGTCTGCCTGGATCACTTCAACGCTGAAGTAAATGATAAATTCTCCATCTATGTTCCTGTTCCTGGTAACCAAGAGCCAGGGTACAATTCTAAAAAGACGACAAAATTTACTTCTTATTATTCACCAGACTTTAATGGATCAAGAATACCAACTGAGAGATTCACCCGACCGATATTTAAAAAACCTCTTCCTCCTCATGATAATTACACCCGTGTTGAAATTGATTACAAAGGTGCACTCGCTGGTAAAGGTCTAGAGATTTTTTGGGTGGAGGAATCGTTTTTTGATCTTTATCTTTTACATGTTCAGGGCGGGGGAAGAATTACCGTTCATAATCCTGACGGCACAAAAGAGCTTAAGTATCTCTCTTATGATGGGAAAAATAGTCGCTCTTTCCAAATGATTTATAAATACATGATTGAGAAGGGATATCTAAAAGGAAATGCAGGAATCCCAGCGCAGAGAAAATTCTTAGCAGAAAATCCGGACAAAGAGGAAGAGATCTTCAATACTTGTCCATCGTATGTTTATTTTAAAGAATCTGCTGAGGAACCAGTAGGGCTCGATAATATTCCTCTCACGGAAGGTCGATCTCTAGCGATTGATTCTCGAATTTATAAGACGATGGGACTTATTAATTTTGTAAAATCCACTAGGGCGTCTCATGTTGATGAGTCAGGAAAAGTGGTGAAGGTTCCTTTTTCTCGCTTTTTTATTGCTCAAGATACTGGTGGAGCGATTCGAGGAAATGCCCGCTGTGATTTGTACTCTGGTTATGGCCCATTAGCAGAGCTTACGGCCTACAGTATGAATGACATGGGAGAGCAGTATTTTCTTGTGAAAAAGAAAATGAAAAAAAAATTAAGCAAGGTTCTCTGAATCAATAAAGAGAACCTCCAGAGCTGGAAAATCTTTTTTCACTCTTTCCATCAAGGCCATGATGCCAAATTTCTCTGTGGCATGGTGACCACCAGCAAAGTAGTGAATCTTCGCTTCAATAGAATCATGCCAATTATATTCTGAAATCTCTCCTGTGAGATAAGCATCTAAGCCCTCTTCTTGCGCCTTAATCCAATCGTTATTCGCCCCACCAGTGATGATACCGATGGACTTAATCATTTGATCCTCGTTAGGTGAGGCAAGTATCACGTCATGATTAAGAAGTGTTTTAAGTTTTAATTTTAGGTCTTTGGCACTGATCGGAGTTGGGAGTTCTCCCTTTGCTCCTGAGTAAGCTTTTTTATAAAGGCCGAAAGGGGAGAGATTCACTAATCCCAAGGCCTTTCCAAGGGCAGCGCCATTTCCCACTTCCAAGTGACCATCAAGAGGAAGATGGTAAGCAAAAAGATTGAGATCACTTTTAATACACAGTTTAATTCTTTCTCCATGCCCACCTGTGATGGTCCGCGCCCCCTGGTGTTTCCAGAAAACTCCGTGATGCACCACAAGTCCGTCTGCACCCCAGGAGATGGCCTTTTTAAGGGAGTCTTGCGTAGAGGAGACCGCAAAAGCGATGCGTTTTAAGTGGGATTTTCCCTCTATTTGAAGGCCATTTGGTGCGTAATCATCAAATAAACCAGGATTTAAAAGCCCATTAAAGTAATTCAGAAGATTTAATTGAGTTTCACTCATGCCCGATCCTTTTCAATTAAGACTCATTCTAATACAATTTTTGCGTCTTAAACAAAGGATTCCAAATGAAATTTAAACCAGGTTTAGTTTTTGGTTCTGCTCTGACAGACCTTTATCAATACGCTAAAGAAAATAAATTCGCTCTTCCTGCGGTGAATGTGATCGGAACTGATTCCGTGAATGCTGTTTTAGAGACGGCAAAAGCGGTCAATTCTCCGGTAATCATCCAGTTCTCAAATGGTGGTGGCCAATTTTACGCTGGAAAAAGTTTAAAGCTAGATAATGATAAGGCCGCAGCCCTAGGTGCTATATCCGGTGCTCATCATATTCACATGATGGCGGAAGCTTACGGCGTGCCAGTTGTGGTCCACACAGATCACGCCGCGAAAAAATTACTCCCTTGGATTGATCACATGCTTTCTGCCGGTGAGGCCCACTATAAGTCTCATAAAAAACCTCTTTTTTCTTCTCACATGCTCGATCTGTCGGAAGAATCATTGGAAGAGAATATTGAAATCTCAGCAAAATACTTTAAGCGCATGAATGCTATTGAAACTGGAATTGAAATTGAGCTCGGAGTGACTGGAGGAGAGGAAGATGGCGTGGATAATTCTGACGTTGATAACTCAAAACTCTACACTCAGCCTGAAGATGTTTCTTATGCTTATGCTCATCTTCGTGAAGTGGGTTCAAATTTCACGGTGGCCGCTTCCTTTGGTAACGTTCACGGCGTCTATAAGCCAGGAAACGTAAAACTCTCTCCTGTTATTCTTAAAAATTCAAATGACTTTGTTCAGAAAAAATTTGGAACATCTTCAAAACCAGTTTCTTTTGTTTTCCATGGTGGATCGGGTTCTCTTCAATCGGAGATTCGTGAAGCTATTGATTATGGTGTGATAAAAATGAATATCGACACCGATATGCAGTGGGCATTTTGGGAAGGGGTGAAGAATTTTTACGAGGATAAAAAAGCTTATCTTCAAGGTCAGCTTGGAAACCCTGAAGGCCCAGAGGCGCCAAATAAGAAATATTATGATCCACGTGTTTGGTTACGTAAGGGTGAAGATCAGTTTGTGAAACGTCTTAAGGTCGCTTTTGAAGACCTTAATAACATCAATAGAAATGCCTAATTAAATGGGTCCCACGGGACCCATTTACATTCTCCGGAGTTCTGATGAATCAGGAAATTTTTGATTGGATTTTACTTCTCGTTCGCTGGCTTCACATCACTGTGGCCGTGACTTGGATTGGGACTTCCATTTTTTTCATGTGGCTTGATCGAAGTTTCGAACCAAACCCAGAATCAAAAAGACCTGGTCACATCGGTGAAGTTTGGATGGTTCACGGGGGTGGCTTTTATCACGTGGAAAAACTTCAGATGGGACCTACGAAAGTTCCAGAAAGACTTCACTGGTTTAAATGGGAATCCTACTGGACATGGATGAGTGGTTTTACTTTGACGGCACTGATTTTCTATACTGGTGACGGCACTTATCTCTTGGATGATATGATTTCCAGAATCACTTATTGGCAAGCTGTAGGCCTAGGTGTGTTTTCTATTTTTGGATCTTGGTTTTTTTATGACTCCTTATGGGAGAGTAAATTTGTAAAAAATCACCCTTTTTGGGGGCACGCTTTTACGATGTTATGGTTCGTTGCGATGACATATCTTCTATGTCACACCATTAGTGGTAGAGCAGCGTACCTTCACGTGGGAGCGATGCTTGGAACGTGGATGACTGCGAACGTCTTTATGCGAATCATTCCTCGCCAGATAAAAATGGTCGAAGCTTCCAAAAAAGGGGAGCCAGTTAATCAAGAGTGGGGCAAGAATGCGAAAAATCGTTCCACTCATAATACTTATTTTACTCTTCCCGTCATTTTTATCATGCTCTCAAATCATTTTCCGAATACTTATGGGCATGATTACAATTGGCTTATCCTTCTTCTCATTTGTGCTGGCGGAGCGGCGATTAGAGAGTATTTTGTTGTTCGTCTCAATAACCCAAAGCGCTCTATGACCTTTGGAGCACTGGGTGTTGCACTCATAACTGCAGTGATTATTTTTTCTCAGGGTAAAACTAACTCGTTTGAAGCACCTCAAGATATTCACTCGCATGTTAAAAGCGAGGAAGCCCCTCCCAAGGTTGAAACTTCACCAGAAGTGACTCCAATAGCTCCGACAGTTCCTATAGAACCCATGAAAACGTTTGTCGTAAAGGGAGTTGTTACTTATGAAGGTGTCGTCCCTCAAGGGAAAAAACTGAATCTTCCTTCAGGTTGTAAAGCTCCTGGATCCGGAGACGTTTATTCAAATGAAGTCATCGTGAATGCAGGAAAAATGCAGAACGTTTTGGTGAGAGTCACGAAAGGCCATGAAGGGATTGCTCCTACACCTGTACCGACAGAAGAAGTGATCCTCGATCAGAAGGGATGTATTTATACGCCAAGAGTGGTGGGAGCAAGAGTTGGCCAGAAGGTAACATTCATTAATTCGGATCCTATTTTTCATAATGTTCGATCTGTGACAAATCTCAATCAGCGCTTTAACGTAGCGATGCCGAAAAAAGATCAACGTGAAACAAGAGTGTTCAATAAACCAGAAATTTTTCTTCAAGCGAAGTGCTCCGTACATCCTTGGATGACTGGTTATGTGGCCGTAATGGATCACTCTTATTTTTCTGTCACAAATTCCAAGGGTGAGTTTGAAATAAATAATTTGCCTCCAGGAAACTACACACTGGAAGCTTGGCACGAGGTTTTTGGAACTCTGACTCAGGAGATTACGATCTCTGAGACCGGTATTTCAGAAGTTAAATTTCATTTTAAAAAGTAGGTTATATGATCAGTACTCACATCCTAGATACGACTAAAGGCGCACCTGCTGCAGGTGTGACAGTTCTCTTAGAGAGAAAAATTTCTGAGGGCTGGAGAGAAGTAGGAGTGGATAAAACAAATGCTGACGGAAGAATTGTGTTTGATTGCCCCAAAGAAGTAGGGGACTATCGGCTCACATTTCACATTGAAGAGTACTACCAAGGCCAGGAGCATTTCTTTTTAAATACTCCCATCACTTTTAGAGTGAAGAGTATAGAGAGAAAGTACCACGTGCCTCTTATCATTAATCCATTTGGTCTTTCTTCTTACCGAGGAAGTTAGTTTGAAAAAATCAAAAATCCCATACTACGATGATTTTCTATCTCCTAAATTAAAGGAGCATATCTTAAAATCGGCCACACCTGTTCATGGTAATCCTGATCTTTTGATGGTGGGTGAACCTAAAGGACTTGAAGGAACAGAATCTCTTAGGTTTGTGAGTGAACTTTATCTTGCAGTAAAAGATGAACTGAAGCTTGTTTTAGAGAGACGAATAAAAGACCGAAAATTTATTGATGAAAGGACAAAGGCCCTTAAAGCTTATAATGATGAATTTAAGAAAGATTATTTAAGCGCTGATTATAAAACTATTTTTGGCCAGCAGGACTCTGAGGGAAGAATTGTCATGGGCCCCATAAAAGCGGACTACGCTCAATCTGGGGGAGCGCCCATTGCTCGTATTCCAGATTTTCTTCAAGGTCCTCATGTGACTCTTTTTGGGCCACCGGATTCAGCAAAGCTTTCTATCAATGCCATGAATGCTTATCACCGGAAGCTAAAAGATGAGCCAGAAATAGTTAAAGAACTTCTCTCTACACATGAATCCCTTCCCAAGTGGGGGGCGGATGATGAGGACTCAAAAACTCCTCTACATGAGGATTTAGTAGATGCTGGTGTAAACTTAACAAAATGTTTAGATGGAAATTTATCTCTCGAAGAAAATGGCAAAAAGTATGAGCTAGAAAAAAGTAAGCTCTCACTTCCCATTAAACGCTTTCCTGGTCTTGCTCTTCCGTGCTTTTTTCTTTTCTATAAAGGGGAGCCCATCCCTCTCCATATGTATGACTTTGCGATGCACTTTTTTAGTAATTGGCATAATCCAAAGGCATTGGCCTTCTATGTTCCTAAACTAGAAAACGAAGAAGAAGCAAGATACATCCGTATTATGCTTGAGCACGCGGAGAGGCTTCTTAAAAAAACGTATCCAACTTATGCGGCAGGCAGTATTCGCCTCATGATTGTTCTTGAAAACCCAAGAGCGGTTTTTAGGACTCATGAAATCATGGATGAGCTTTATCCGTATTTTGTGGGAGCTAGCCTCGGGTGGCATGATTATCTCGCTTCAACCGCGAGGCTTTTTAAAGAGGATTCCAATTACAGAATTCCTGTGAAAGCGGATCCAGATATTGTGATTAAATATATTAAAGCTTCTCATGATCTACTTGCCGATGTGGTGGGTTCACGAGGCGGAATTAAAGTGGGAGGAATGTATGGCATTCTTCCAACAACAACGGATCTTCGTTCACCTTCTTACCAAGTGACGATCAAGGGCTACATTCGAGATGTCATTACCCAGATGAAGCGTGATCTTTCTGGATTTTGGGTGGCCCACCCAGATTTCGTGAGACTCGGGTTAGCTCTTTTGGAAGCTTGGAAATTTCATGAAAAGGGAGACTCATCTAAGTTAGAAAAGATGGTTAAATCCCTTTTGGATGAAAAATATCATAAAGAAATTTTGGACTTCATTCATGGGCCAGATATTAAAGGCCTAGATAAAGAGGATCCCCTTTTCCCTCGCTCCCTTATTGTATCCGATATGAGGGAGTCGGATTTTATCGCAAACAATCACCCGGATGAAATCCGCTACAACGTGTTCCAAAGTCTTCAGTACATTACCGACTGGCTCTCAGGAAATGGTTGTGTAGCACTTCCGTCAATCGTTGCTGGAACTCCTGTGCGTGTGATGGATGACCTTGCAACGGCCGAAAGATCGCGCTGGGAAGTTTGGCATGAGATTTATCATGGAAGATTTTCTCTCCAAGAGTTTTTAAAAATTGCTCATGAAGAGTACGCTTTTATTAGAAAAGACAAATCGAATGAGAAAAAAATCGTTCAAGTCAAATGGGATGAAAGAACAGAGAAGTGGTACCCAGTTGCGCTGAATCTCATGATTAAACTCATGACAGATAAAAAACCGGTTGAATTTGCAACGCAACTTTTCCTCCCTTTCACGATAGATTCTGTCAGAGACTCACATGATCCTTGGAAAGAAGTTTTAAGTCTTGATGCTGAGAAATTTAGCATTTCTCCTTACATCACGCGCTTTAATTATTTTTTTGAAATGTGTGGAAGCCTTAAGTTTGCTTCTAAAATGGCAAAGCAAATTGCCGTTGATGAAATGGTTTCGGAAAAAACCATTATGTCATTCGAGTTTGGTGATATTTTGGAAGCAGCTTCTTTTCACGGGGATATTGGTGAGAGCAAAAAAACGCTAGATAAAATGGCGAGTTCTGAACAGGCAAAAGTTTTCTCTGAAGAAGAGAGTGTCCGAATTGAATTAAAAAATCTCGGTTCAAACTATCTAGAAAAATTTGGTATGAAATTTCTCGTAAGTGCAGCAGGGAAATCAGGCGGAGAGCTCTTATCCATTTTAAAAACAAGAATTCATAATTCAAAAGACGAAGAAATTAAAAATGCTAAAGTGGCCCTTTGGGAAATCACTAAAAAGCGCATGAAGGCCCATCCCTTAAATGGCCTCTTTGAAAAATTGGAGACTTCTTTTAAAAAGCAAGGGATCCATGATTCTCAAATCACCATCATGACTTCTAGTCATGACCACCAGACATTGAGTTTTGGGAAATGTGATAAAACGACTTTTTTTGAAATGGCGTCTCTTAGTAAATCAGTGGCAAGTGCTTTTGCAATTGAATACTTTAAAAGAAAAAAGATCTCACTTGAGACTCTTGTAAATGATCTATTACCTGAACTTGATTTTCCAGGAGTGAGACTATCTCATCTCATGAGTCATGGTGCCCTTAATCTACATTACGTGAATGGAGTTCCAGCAGATAGAAAAATGCCACCAATCTCGGATTTTATTAAAGGGAATCCAGAATACGGTTATGAACCAGTGAAGGTGATTAATCCTCCGGGAGAAAAATTTCAATACTCTGGTGGAGGGTTTTTAGTTCTTGAATATTTAATTGAAAAGCTCGAAGGGAAATCCATCTTAGAGCTCACGAGACCTTTTTTAGATTCAGTTGAAATGGAAGATTGGAGTTTTGATCAGCACAATGAAGCTTCTCGGACTTATGCCAACGGCTACAAGGATAATGGTGAAATAGTGGAAGGAACTCGTAAGATGTTTCCATCTTTTGCTGCTGGTGGAATGGGAACGTCTCATGCGATGGCGCATTTTTTAGAGCACCTAGAAGAGGCTTATCATAACGTGAATGGATCAGGTGGAATTTCTCACGACACGGCGAGACTCATGCTGTTTGGGACTGATAAGGGCTGCAAAAAATTTATGAACTCCCTTATGGGGCTTGGAATATTTATCGTAGAGGCAGAAGACAATAAATTCATGCTTCATCAAGGGGCCAATGATGGCTTCCGTTGTATTTTCCTTCACTGCTTTGCTGGCCCAGATAAAGGCAAAGGGCTTGTGAGTCTTTGTAACGGGGACTTAAAAGGTGTTCTTTTCAATGCTGAAGTGACAAAGCTTATTTTAAAAGAGCTCAATATTTCTGGAATTGATTTCTCTAAATTTAAAGATACTTTTAGTCTTGAGTCTATCCCGCAGGAACAAGTGGTGAATTTGGGATATAAAAATCTTGTCCTGGATGCTTTTAAACCAACTCGCCCTGAAGCGATTTTAGATAAGGGGCCTATAGATCCCCTTGCTTCCTTTAATCTTTCTGTGGGTGGAGAAATCCTAGAAGTTTCAAACGAACTCTTTGCTCGCGCAGATAATCTTTTAAGTGACCATCTTCCAAAATTTGATCCTGAACTTTTTGGAAAGCAGGGAAAGATCATGGATAGCTGGGAGACCGTGAGGCATAACCAATTGGGTGTGGACACACTTACTTTTAAATTAAAAAAGCCTTCAAAAATACATTACGTTTTACTTTCAACAAAATATCACACAGGAAATTTTTCTCCAGAGGTTAAACTTGAAGGTAAAATAAATGGTGACTGGTGTGAAATCCTCCCTAAAACAAAACTAGAAGGTCACTCAGAGTTGAAACTAAAGCTTCCAAAAGAAACAGAAGTCGTGTCTGAAATCAGAGTATCACAATACCCTGATGGAGGTCTCACTAGACTTGGCCTTTATCTTGAACTTCCAGAAAATGTGAAAGATAGTTTTGATGGAAAAATTCGTCCTTATGAGGACAGTGTTCCTTCCACCGTAAAGCCTCTTAATATTGATTACAATCCCACGAGTGATGAGATCAAAAAAAATTGGTCATCTGTGAGTGGTGAATATAATAATGCGAGTCTTGCTCTTGGAGCAAAAGTGATGAAAGCAACAGATGAGCATTATTCACCGGCCGCTCAGGCACTTTCCCCATTTGGGCCCATTAACATGTTTGACGGGATGGAGTCAGCGAGAAGCCGGATACCTGGACACTTTGAAGAACTTGTCATTAAGCTCGCTAAAGTCGCACCCATTCACCGAGTGGAACTTGATTACACTTATTTTGTGAATAATAACCCTCTTGATATCACTCTTGAAGGTCTAAGTCATGGGAAGTGGATTCCGATTCTTCCAAAAACAAATGTGAAGGCGTTTGCAGGAAATAAAAAAGTGTTTCATGTGGATTTAAAAGAATCTTTCGAAGAGATCAGACTAAAAAATTATCCTTGTGGTGGGATGAACCGCATAAAGGTTTTTTCTAAATGATCACAGTTGAAAGGGCGCTTGAGATCATTAAGCTTCATTTTCCTGTGCAGGCCCTCGGAACGAGAGAGTCACGGGCCGATAGAGACTATCCTCCTTTCCACCGTGTGATGATGGATGGAATTGCTGTTTCTTTTGATTCCTATCAAAAAGGCGAGAGATCCTTTCATATTGAGGGCATCTGTGCTGCAGGTGAACCAATGAAATCACTTAAGTCTGGTTGCCTAGAAGTCATGACGGGGGCCCCTCTTCCAGTTGGTAGTGATCTCGTTATTCAGTATGAGCATTTAAAGATTGAAAATAAAGTAGCGACCATTATCGTTGATGCCCCTAGGAGTAGATTTGATTCTGTTCACCTTGAAGGAAGTGACTGCAAAAAAGGGGATGTGGTTCTTTTAAAGAATCTTCCTCTCAATGGGCCTCATGTGGGAATACTTTCATCTATGGGAGAGAGCTTAGTTCCTCATTCACCTAGGGTCATGATTATTTCTACGGGTGATGAACTCGTG
>JACCED011739497.1_pt1 | contig 20870 bp, 23 predicted proteins | sample 7455021 | NCBI WGS metagenome assembly JACCED01 (sample SAMN15323456, study PRJNA562643) | freshwater metagenome | isolation source: river surface water | place: USA:Blue River Watershed | collected 2017-08-19
CACCTCCAGGCGGGGGTCTGGCACGGTGACGATCCCCAAGTTTGGATCGATGGTGCAGAACGGGTAGTTCGCGGCTTGCGCTTTTCTAGTCCGCGTGACTGCGTTGAAGAGGGTGGATTTTCCTACGTTTGGAAGGCCGACGATACCTGCGGAGAGCATGAGAGAAAAGGGAGTTGATGGATGGGCTGGTTGATGAGCGTGGAGCAGATTCGGGCGGGGAACGAGCCGGGAGTCATGAACAACGCAGCTGGGAGACTGAACGCAAACGGGGATGCGCTCAAAGAGGATTATTTTTTGCCGCACTTGGGCTGGGTTCCCGGTGAGGTGCGAAAGGTGGAATTTTGAAGTACCGAAACTGGTGGCGTCGCGGGTAAACGCGTAACAAAAAGGAGTTTTCTTTTCTGATTCAAGAGCCAACAGTAAGAACATTCTTATGAAAAACACAATGTCTGACAGGGCGAGGGGCAGTGCCCAAGCGGGGGCGGGGGCGCGCGGTGGCAAGGTGAGGCTCAAGGATGTGGCCGCCGTGGCGGGGGTGGCTGTCAATACGGCCTCGACCATCCTCAACAGGCGTCCGAACTCCTGGGCGTCCAAAGAAACCGAGGAGCGAGTTTTCAAGGCGGCGTCCGAGCTCGGGTACCGCCCGAATCGAGCGGCTCTGGGCTTGAGAATAGGCCGTTTCAATGCCGTGGGCCTGCTGGTGGCGGATATCAATAATCCGTTTTACACGGCGTTCGCGCACTTCTTGACCTTGGAGGCGGAGCGGCAGGGGTATGACGTGGTGATTGAAACCTGGCGCAACGATTTGCAGCGCGAACTTGCGTGTCTTGATGACATTCTGGATCGGCAGGTCGACGGAGTGGTGGCGTTTTTGAGCGATCATGAAGTGCACCGTAAGTTTCTAAGCCGCCAGTTTGCCGCCGGAATGCCTTTTGTAGTGGTTGGCACTGTGGCATCCGATGTTCCCCCAGTGGACTCTGTCCTTGCGGATTTTCGAAGCGGGTTGAGAGCGGCAATTGATCACCTGTACGTCTCGGGTCACCGGCAGTACGCGTTTGTGTGCGCGCTTGCTGGAGGGCAGTCGGACGGGCAGAGGGCGCACTTTTTCAAGGAGCTTCTCGCGGAGCGTCACCTTAGTCCCGGAAGTTACGAAATTGTCCGCTGCGGCCCTGAGATTAGCGATGCACATGCGGCTGCGCGGAAACTCCTCGCATCGCCGCTGCGGCCCACCGCGGTGGTCGCGCTCAACGATCTGGCGGCGATGGGCGTGCTGCGGGCCGCCTCGGAACTCGGTTTGCGGGTTCCTGCGGAACTCTCGGTGGTGGGAGTCGATGACACACCCATCGGAAAATATCTGCCAGTGAGCCTTTCAACGATAGCCCAGCCACTTCAGGATATGGCGCGGCGCGCGTGGAGCCTGATGTTCGAGCGAATTGAGGGAGCGCAACCGAAGCCGCACATGGAGCAGGCTCTATTTTCCACGACTTTCGTGAGGCGCGAAACATCTGGTCCTTTGCAGCAGGCAGAGATGGGCTAACGCGGGCTGAATTTCTAAGCTTCGAGCATTCGCGACAGCCAGAAGCGATCGAAGATCTGCTCCTCTTGGTGCATCCGGTTCGCGTGCGTCTTCAGATTATCGAAGAACGTGAAAGTACTAACAGGGCAGGCCCAGTGGGTGAGCCTCACGGGTGCCGTGGTTTTGAAGCAGCAGCAGGTTTGATTTGGCTTCGAGAGTCCAGCAGTGCAAAATCAAACGATTCTTGTTTTTATGCTACACACAGTCTCCCTCTCCCAGAGCGACGCAGAGCGCACCATCGAATTCGAATTTGTCCGTGCCACAGAAAATGCCGCGCTCAACTCACTCTCTTGGCTCGGTCGTGGTGAAAAGGAGTTCGCCGATGAGGCTGCTTGTGACGCAATCTATGGAGTTTTTGACTTGGTTGACATCTGCGGCGAGGTCGTGATCGGCGAGGGCATCAAGGACAATGCCCCCGGTATTTTCCTTGGTGAGCATTTGGGAACGTGGAAGCCCGGATCCCCAAGTTTCGACATCGCGCTGGATCCAATCGACGGCACTTCAAACATTGCGAATGGACTGCCGAATTCGATTTCTGTGATTGCAGCGAGTCAGACTAATTCTGGTAACGGGCGTGCAATGCGAAACCTGCCGTCTTTTTATTCAAAAAAATTGGCGTTCGGTCCTGATGTGGTGCGTGCGATCGGCAAGGGAATGGAGCCTTTGACTCTGGATGCGCCGTTGGAAAAAACGCTCGCCTTAGTCGCAGACGCTCTTGGGAAGCGCGTGCCGGAATTGGTGGTGATGACCATGAACCGCCCCCGTCATGAGAACCTCATACGGGAGATTCGCCGTGCGGGATCAGCGCTCCGGCTCATTTCGGATGGTGACATCACGGCGGCGGTGTCGCCATCCATGCTGGATTCAGGCGTGGACCTGTACTTTGGCATCGGAGGGTCGCCGGAGGGCATCCTCACTGCGGCAGCGCTCAAGGCGCTTGGTGGTGGAATGCTTCTCCAGATGTGGCCTCGGGATGAAGCTGAGCGCGCTCAAATTCTTGACGAGGTGGGGCAGGAGGAGTTGGACAAAGTTTTTGGTGTGGATGATCTGATTTCGGGTGAGAGTTCAATCTTCTGTGCGACAGGGATCAGCGATAGTCCGCTTTTGCCCGGCGTGAAGGTCACGGGAAAGAAAGCAGTCACAACCTCAGTGCTCATGAGAGCGCGCAGCCGTACGGTCCGCTACATTCGTGCGGTGCACGACTTGGAGTATAAAACCATCCACCTGCGCAGCGCCCGCAGCGACAAGAAGCTTTAGGCATTCGTAATACTGTTGCTGGGGTGCGGGAGCCGGGACGTGCCTCCAGCAAGGCCTCTCAGCAGGGCCTCTCAGCAAGACGGGTGTTTCAACGCCACCTGCGAAGCAATCCAAACATTCCAGCAACTCAGGAAGCCCGGAGCGAAATCCTCGGGTCGAGCGGCTATCCATTCCTTGATTTGCTGTTGGGAGAACCATTCACCCGAATCGATCTCTGCTGGGGGCAATACGAACGGGCCCTCGTGCTGCGCCTGATAGAGATTCACGAATTCTTGGCCGGTGTTTTCGCACGCCTCGATCCGGCCTGCGAATACGGGCATCACATCCACTCCGAGCTCTTCACGGACCTCACGCTTCGCTGTCTCATCGTAATCGTGTCCGGAGTCGACATGGCCCGCTGCGCTTGAGTCCCACAAGAGCGGGCACACGTCCTTCCATCTGGATCTCCGTTGAAGAAACAACTCGTGCTTTTTGTTAAACACAAAAACATGGACTGCTCTGTGTAGAAGTTTTTTGGTGTGAACTTCATGGCGCGAGCCCTGGGCAATGATGCGGTCTTTGTTGTCGACGATGTCGAACATCTCGCCGTGTACGTCCTGAGCTCCTTGCTGCGAGCAACGGGACGTTCCATGCTCAGACCAAGCGGCGAGCTGGCACCATTGGGAGATCGAAAGATTTTCGGCCCGGACGTTTTGCGGAATTGAAAGAGCGTCGAATGCGGTCCTCCATTGGCCAAGCGCATCGGCAATCAGATTGCCAAGCTGTTTGCGCCGCTGTGAAAAGCCAAGCTTCACAAGTTCGCTGAACCTCGATCCGTCGCATACAGGCATTTCATCGGCACTCCTGCGGGTGAGTGTCACAACAGCAGAATCAACTTTTGGAACGGGCGAGAATACGCTGGGAGGAAGGGTTTTTAGCAGTTGAACCTTCCACGTTCTACCGATGAGAACCGTCGGGGCGCCGTAGGCTTTGGTTGAATCTGATGCAGCCAGACGCTCCGCGAGTTCACGCTGCAGAGTGAAGACCAGTTTGACGACCGGCGCTGTGTCTGTGGTGAAGTTGAAGAGGATCTGGCTCGAAACATAGTACGGGAGGTTCCCAAAAACCTTTACAGGACCGTGCCTTTGTAAATCCCGGACATCAAAACGGGAGGCGTCGCCGTGCACGACTTCGAGGCTGGGGAAGCGGTTCCGCAAAAACGATATGAGACGGTCATCTTTCTCAATCAGAACGCCATTCCCGGATCGCTGCAGCGCGAAGTCCGTGAGTGAGCCAAGTCCCGGGCCGATTTCGAGCCATCGCTCTCCCGGTTCAATGCCCAGCTGGGCTACCGTCCATTCCGCAAGGTTGCGGTCATGAAGGAAATTCTGTCCGAGACTCTTTGTGGGAGGCGCGTCCAAGTCACGCAACGTCGACTGAATCTCAGACAGCTTCAAGGGCGTGCAAAGAAAAGGGTTAAAGCAGCCAGAGTATCGCGGCGCCTAGAACGATTCGATACGCTCCGAAGCTCGCAAATGAATGGCTCTGTACGAATCTCAGCAGCCATTTTACCGAGACGAACGAAACCGCAGCCGCAACCAGCGTGGCAAGCATGAGCATCGCCCAGTCTTCCTGTGCGCCATGTTTGAGGGCCTTCAAGATTTTTAGTCCGGAGGCAGCGAGGAGCGTGGGGATTCCCACAAGGAAAGAGAACTCTGTGGCAGCGGCGCGTCCCGTTCCGGCAAGCATCGCCGCGATAATGGTTGCCCCCGAGCGCGAGGAACCTGGAAAAATTGCGGCGACCAGTTGAGCGACTCCAACAAGAAGCGCCACCGGTTTCGAGCACTGTGCGGATAGAATGCGCGACCGGAGGATCCGTTCCGAAACAAGGAAAATCACCCCCCCGATTATGAGTGCCAAGGCCACGGGTTTCGGATTTTCCGGAAGCTTGAAATGCAGCTTTTCAAGAGCGAGACCGCCGATGGCGGTGACGAAAAATGCGATTGAGATGAGCGTGAGGAGGGAGCGGCCTTCCGATGAACGCAGGTCTTTGAGTTGCAAAAGGCGGTCCTTAAACAGAGGAAGCACCGCCAGCACCGCGCCCGATTGGATGACAACGTTGAAAAGGTCGCTTTGGCGCGGCAACCAAACCTGCGCGAGCAGGAGATGTCCTGTGGAAGAGACGGGGATGAATTCCGTCAACCCCTCGATCAGTCCGAAAACAATTGCGGAAATCCAGTTTGGAAGCACAGCAGATCGGGTGTGATTTAGCGGCCGATCCGGAGAGAAAAACGAGCGATCGCAGGCGGAGCTTTTAGCATCTAAATTTTGATTAAAATTCCGCCTTAGACCGCTGCCTCGCCGCGTTCCTCGGTTCGGATCCTGATGACCTCTTCAATCGGCAGGACAAACACCTTTCCGTCGCCAATTTTTCCAGTCTTGGCGGACTTGACGATGATTTGAGTGACGTTTTCAACCTGCGAATCGGGCACCACGATTTCAATTTTCATCTTCGGCAAGAAATCCACCGTATATTCGCTGCCACGATAAATCTCCGTGTGTCCTTTTTGGCGGCCGAATCCTTTCACCTCGGTAAGGGTCATCCCTTCGATCCCTGCTTCGCCTAGGGCTTCTTTGACATCTTCAATTTTGAAGGGCTTGATGATGGCTTCTATTTTCTTCATTTCGTGAGACTAACCCTAGTGGGCCATCTGCCGGAGGGCAAGAGCGCTCTAACGAAACCCGGCCGCCCGAGAACCAGCCTGCTTGGGTCAGACTTCATACGCTTGATCAGAGAATCCCGCGGGATGGCGGTGGAACTCTCATGAAGAAACGTCCTTTCCTCGACTTGAGCTCCACCGGTGTTTTGAAAACCTTCGAGAGTGCTTTTGACCTCAGAGTCTTGTGGATTGGACCGGCCTCATAGGCTTTTCCCTCTTTCATGAGCAAGGCGTGTGTGAAGCTCGGGGTGATTTCTTCAACGTGATGGGTAACGAGTACCACAGAGGGATGATGGGGGCGTTTGCTCTCGGGGTGAATTAACCTTTCGAGAAAAGCAAGAAACGACTCGCGCGCGACCGGGTCGAGGCCCGCGCACGGTTCATCCAAAACGAGAATAGCCGGTTTTGAAATCAACGCCCGCGCGATCAAGACGCGCTGTTTCTCGCCCTGACTCAGCACCTCCCATGGGCGGTCGTCCAATCCTTTGAGTTCTACGCGCTTGAGCCAGAGGCGCGCCTCTTCCAAATCTTCTTCCGATGGCTCCCCCCAGAGACCGATGCCGGAGTTGCGTCCGGTGAGCACGGTGCTCGCGGTCGGTTCTTCCAGCGGCACCATTGCCGCCACAGTCGATGATACCACTCCCAAATGTGCGCGCACTTCCCGCCAATCCGTTTCTCCGAAAGTTTCGCCAAGCACTGAGCACTCTCCCTCGGTGGGCGTCAGGTAACCTGCGAGCGCCGACAACAACGAGGATTTGCCAGAACCGTTGGGGCCTAGGATGGCCCAGTGTTCGCCCTTGTTAATCGACCAGCTCAGCTTTCGGAGAATCCGATTTCCGTTTCGAACAACGGACATATTCCGGATTTCGAGGATGGATTTTGATGAATTTGAGCTCATTGCACTCCCATGAATCGCGCAGAACGGCCTTGAAAGCAATCCTAGTACGGCAGCCATTCCGTAACTGGCTCGAAATCAGGCTTCCGGAATAACTTGCGAGGCGGGCGTTGACAGGCTTTTGGACGGCAATAGATTGCAAGCAGAGCTGGCAACTGCACCTTTCGCGGGTTAGGATGCCAGCGGTAGCCACCGAATTGTAGAGTTGTCGAGTTGAAGGTCCACCGGACTTTTTCGGAGTTTCATCAGCCGACCAGAACAGCAGCCCCAATCCAAAACCACCCAACCACCCTTAAACATGTCTGACAGCATTAGTGCAGTAACTTCCAAAAACACCCTAGCCTCCGACGTGGAGATCAAAGGATCCATTAAATTTCAAAATGATCTCACAATCGACGGGAAGGTGGAGGGGGAAATCTCGAGTCAGGGAACGCTGACTGTCGGTGAAAACGCTGAGATTCGTGGCGAAATTAAAACAAAGAGTGTGACCGTTTTTGGGAAGGTGCACGGCAACATCACCGTTGAAGAGCGTTGCGAACTGCGTAGTCACGCGGTGTTGCAGGGGGATTTGAAAGCATCGCGGCTTGTCATCGAGGATGGGGCGACTTTTGTGGGCAAGTCAGAGGTGACCCCCAACCGCATCGCGATGAAAACGCCGGAGATCGTCCGCACTCCAGACAACCGTCCAGCGACAGGCCTTGGCGGCCCTCGCTAACCCTTCTGGGCCTCCGTGGCCAATACTCGCAAGCAACCGCCCGACAAGATCGGTGCAGACTGTCCGCATTGCGGATACAGCCAGCTCGAACCAGTCTCGGCAAGGAGCACTTTCTGTAGGCAGTGCGGACAGCACTACTCTATTGAAAAGCTCCTTGCCAAGGAGGTGGCCAGCCTCAAGCCACCGTCTTTCCTAGATAAACTCGGAAAGTTGGTCGCGCGTGAAAAAACGCGCGGTGTCACCTGTTTTAGCTGCAGGCAGCGGCACGAGGTTTCGACATCGGCCCAATCCAGTCTGTGCCCGACATGCGGGTCTTACGTGGACATTCGGGACTTCCGGATCGCCGGCCCGTTCGCGCGCTCGATTCAGACGCAGGGGCTCGTGCATCTTTCCCCAACAGCTGACGTTGCCAGTCCGCGGATACTGTGCGGGACAGCGCGTGTCGAAGGGCGATTTCGCGGCAGGATCGTTTGCACGGAGGAAGCGAACGTGCGCATGGCCGGTCACTACGAGGGCGAGGTGGACGCGGGAAAACTCGTTGTACACGCAAAGGCGGATGTCGACTTCACCGCGCCCGTTCACGCTCGTGTGATGCTGATTGAGGGAAAAACTCGCGGAACTTTTGTTTGTGATGGAAGGGTCACGATCTCACGCAAAGGTTTTCTGGAGGGCACCATCTACGCGCGCTCAATCAACGTTGAGAAGGGCGGGATTTTCTCTGGATCGTTGAACATCGGACAGGAGTTTCCGAAGGAATTGCAACGGCTCGATGAACGCACCTGGTTCCCCGGCGGAGGCGAGGGATCTCAAACGCTGCCGGCGCCGGATTTTGGCGACTTTCCACCTGCGGCAAGAGTCGCAGAGCACGAGGGTGACGAGGAAGCCTTGCATCAACCCCAGATGGATTTGCAGCCGCGCAGACCGCGCAGGCGCAGTTGATGATATCGCGCAGGCGCAGTTGGTTGGGAAAGCTGCGCTCTACTGGGGTTTCGGCGCGCTAGGCTCCGCAGGTGGCGATGCTTTGTCAGTGGCTGGGCCCGCATCGACTGGTGGGGCTGCGGTCTTCGGTTGGACGACAGTCGCCTGGACTGGGGGCACCTTTTCCACGGTCACTGCAGGCGTCGTGGGTGCGTTGGATGAACCCGTGGGTGCAGACGGCGTTGAGGGAAGGAGCAGATTCGGCGTGAGCTCAGGATCGATGCCAGAGGACGGGGTGATTAGTTCCTGACTTTCGAGCAGAGCCTCGTTGGCGAACGAGGAGCGGGGAAACTGTGATTGTAGTGTTTCGTAAGCTGCCTTGGCTTCATCCACTTTGCTCTGGGACCTAAGAATTCTTGCAATCCGCAAGTGCGCAGCTGGCGCAGTGAAGCCCCGCGGATCCATCGAAACCAAGCGCCGGTAATGGTCGAGAGCTTCTTCTGTTTTGGACTGCTGCTCCAGCGTCGCCGCGATGCTTAATTTTGCTGCTCCGGCGAGTGGATGTTGCGGATATCGCGTCGCGAAGTCTTGGAGGGTTTTAATCGACTCCTCAAATTTTCCGTCTGAACGTTGCTTGCCCGCAAGTAGTAGCGCTGCGTTTCCGCTCAACGCAGATCCCTTATGGGCGGAAATGAACCCATTAAGCTCTTCAGCGGATTTCGCAGATGCAAATGCCTCCGCTGCTGCCGTCTCCTGTTGCTTTTCGATCCACGAGAATGCTCCGTAGCCGACAAGGGCTGCGCTGAAAAGGATTGTAACGGCTCGGATGGATGCCTTGTGGCGAATCCAAAACTCAAGCAAGTCGAAGCTGTTGTCCTGATTGATTGGGGAGGAAGTTTGGGGCAACTGGGACATGGTGAATGGAGTGTCTTCGTGGAAACTAAACGCGATCCCCGCGGACGTACAGTCGTTTAGAGCAGGTTATTTAGGGAGTTTTTGAATCACCTGCTGAGTTTGCAGGGTTTTCGCGATGGAGTTTTCGGCCAGATTCCCGCGCCACTGCGTTCCGGGATAGATCACGGAATTGCGCCCGATCAGTGAGCCCGGATTGATGACCGAGTTGCAGCCGATCTCCGCGCGGTCCCCGACCACCGCTCCGAACTTGCGCAGTCCGGTCGGCACAAAGCCTCCGTGGTTGTCGGACACGAGGATTTCGGCGCGGTCCAGCCGTACGTTGGACAGCACGACCCCTGCGCCAAGGTGCGAGCGAAATCCGAGAATGGAGTCCCCCACATAGTTGAAATGCGGCACCTGAACCTCATCGAGTAGGATCGAGTTTTTGAATTCGCACGAGTTTCCGAGCACGCATCCCGAGCCGACAATCACATTTTCCCGTATGTAACAGCCGTTGCGGATCTCGCATCCTTCACCTATCCATGCTGGGCCTTTGATCATCGCCCCCTGTTCGATGACAGTACCTTGCCCAATGAAGACCGCTCCGCTGATGAATGGCTTGCCGATTAATCGGCCATGGATTCCGGGCTTGAGGCGGAATTGCAGATAGCTGCTGATCTGCGAGAGTGCGTCCCACACGTTCACGCTGTTTTCAAAGAGCCTCTGATGTTCCGAATGTTGAAGATCGAGGAATTGGTCTGCAGGAAAGGTTGATGGCATTGGGATGGAGGCGGGGAATGAAGGGGGTCGCTGCCGGTGTCAGCTGGCTGAGCCAAAAAAGGGGCTCCTGTATGGATCAAGAGTTTCGCGATACTTGCTGTCCTTGTTTGGTGTCTTTGAGCGTCCACCCTAAGGCGAGGACCTTGTCGCGTAATTGGTCTGAGACTTGCCAGTTTTTGGCGGTCCTTGCGTTTTGGCGCTCCTCGAGGAGCTGAGTGATTTCCGGTGGAATCTCCGTCTGGGGCGCCTCGCAGGCGAGGATGGAGTTAATGATCGAGAAGTCTGACAGACAACGCGCCGCCTGTGCTTCCGAGAATTCTCCAAGATCCATCATCCGGTTCGTATCCCGAATCCAGTCGAAGAGACACGCCAGAGCGCCGGAAATGTTCAGGTCGTCGTCGAGTGCACTCAGGAAAGATTCCAACTCTGGAAACTGATGAACCTCGTCGGGTGATACAGACTGCGCTCGCTCCTTAAGGCGCCGAACCCATGCATCGATTCGAGAGAGCGCGGAGCGTGCTCCATCCAGTCCCGCGAGCGTGAAGTTGAGTGGCAAGCGGTAGTGAACGCTGATCAGCGCATAGCGGATCTCGCGCCCCGAGTAGCCCCGCGCGATGAGATCCCTCAGCGTGTAAAAATTCCCCGCGGATTTGCTCATCTTCTGCGAGTCGACCAGCAGGTGCGCGCAATGCAGCCAGTACTTTACGAATTTTCTTCCGGTAAAGCATTCCGATTGTGCGATTTCCGCTTCGTGGTGTGGAAAGAGATTGTCGACGCCACCGCAATGAATATCAAGTTCGGGCCCTAGGAGGGCCGTCGCCATCGCGCTGCACTCGATGTGCCAGCCCGGACGGCCACGTCCCCAGGGGCTTTCCCACCACACATCGCCGTCCTCCTCGTTCCAAACCTTCCAGAGCGCAAAGTCTCCAATTGACTCCTTTTCGTACTCGTCGGTGTTGATTCTTCCCGAGGGCCGAAGTTCATCGAGATTCAGATGCGCGAGTTTGCCGTAGTCCGCAAATCGGGAGATACGGAAGTAAACGGACCCGTCGTCGGCCTTGTATGCGAAATCCTTGGATTCAAGAAATGCGATCATTTCAATCATCCGCTGGATGTATTGGGGCTCTGTAGCAGCCGGAAAATGGGACGCGCGTTTGATGCGCAATTCAGAGAGATCCTCGAAGAAAGCGTCCTTGTAGCGTTTAGTAAACTCGCCGAGTCGCACGCCCATCACGCGGCAACCGCGGATTGTCTTATCGTCAACATCCGTGAGGTTCATCACCCGCTGGACCTTGAACCGGCGTGCCTCGAGGTGGCGTTGCAAGAGATCCTCGAATATATACGCACGGAAGTTTCCGATGTGTGCGTAATTGTAAACCGTTGGTCCGCAGGTGTACATTTTGACCTCTTCGCCCTTTGGGTCGAGCGGGCGGAATGGTTCGATGGCGCGTGTCAGGGAGTTGAATAGTCGCAGGTCCATGGAGACTGTTCAGATGCTTGATTCAGGGTCGGCAGCAGGCTGAAGCATGATGACGCTGGCCACAGCGAATGCCGCGATGCCCTCTTCCCTGCCGACAAAGCCCATCCGCTCGTTCGTGGTGGCTTTCACTCCAACGCGTTCGCATGAGATTCCAAGAGCCTGAGAGATGTTTGCGCGCATTTTAGCCACATGCGGCCCCACCTTCGGGGCTTCTGCGATCAAAGTTGAGTCGATATTCATCAATCGAGCGCCGCGCGCGGTAAGGATGGCGCCGACGCGGTGAAGCAGTTCGATTGAACTGATCCCGCGATACGCGTCGTCGGTGTTTGGAAAGTGATGACCAATGTCGCGCTCGCCAACAGCGCCTAGAACCGCATCTGCAATCGCATGGCACAGCACATCGGCATCCGAATGACCGTCGAGGCCTCTGTGGAACGGAATTTCAACACCGCCGAGCACAAGTGGCCTGTTCTCCGCGAAGGCATGCACGTCGTAGCCAATGCCAGACAATGGCAGCCAGGATGGTGGGTCTTCTCTGCTCATTCGATCCCAATATCTACTGCGCCGTTCCACGCTCGGACGCTAATCTTGTCGGGTTGGTCGCCGCGCGGCGTGGACTCAAAGCGTCCGCCAGCGGATTCCACTAGAATTTTTCCGGCGGCCACATCCCAGAGGCTCACCGACTGCTCGATGTACGCATCCAGTCTTCCACAAGCCACGTATGCCAGATCTAGTGCGGCGCTCCCCATGAGGCGGCATTTCCGCGCTTTCTTCGCGAATTTTTCAAGCAACTGAGTTGCGTTTGTGATCACTGCTGCCGACTTGGACATGCCCACTGACACGACGCAATCCCCAATGAGGGCGCGCGTGCTCACATGGATTGGGGCACCGTTCAGTGTCGCTGGGCCGCCCTTCTCAACAGCCCACAACTCGTCGCGCATTGGATCATAGATGACCCCCACGCAGATCTCGTCCGCGTGCCTGAGCGCGATGGAAACGCAGAAATGGGGGATCGAATAAAAGAAGTTCACCGTTCCATCAATGGGGTCCACGATCCATTGGAAGTCGCTGGACTGGTTGCCTGCGATGCCCTCTTCACCATAGATTGCGTGGTCCGGAAACGACTCCAGAAGTATCTTGGTGATAAGTTCCTGTGACTTTACGTCGAGGTCGAGCTTGATGTCGTGCGCGTACATTCCGGCGACTTCAAGTGGCTTACCAAATTCACTTCGGATGAGTTCGCCCGCCTTGCGGGCTGCTTCGCTGGCTACTGACAATGGGGTGGGCATCCTTACACCTTTTTCCATCGGATGATTCCTGTAAAAGAAAATGGGAGGAGAATTCGCATTCTCCTCCCACCTTAAAACTCCATTGAGGGGAACCAGTCTGTTACCGGATCTGCTCAGAGGTCGCTCGAAAGCTTAGTTACTTACCTTTTTTCGCAGGGGCTTTCCTCGCAGCTGCTTTCTTGGCTGGAGCGGCTTTAGCGACGGCTTTCTTGGCCGGAGCTTTTTTCGCGACTGCCTTCTTCGCAACTGCTTTTTTGGCAGGGGCTTTCTTCGCTACTGCTTTTTTGGCCGGAGCCTTCTTTGCAACTGCCTTCTTGGCCGGAGCCTTTTTCGGTGCTGCTTTTTTTGGAGCGGTCTTTGACATGTTTTAACACCCCCTTTCCACCCGTGGTGGCGGGTAAATTTTCTGACAATCAGAACTGTGCCTGACGCGCACCTCGATATGAGTTCCGCGCAAGTGCGTCAACGGAATTGTTACAAAATCAAAAACTTTTCGCAGCAAGGATGAACGCGCGCTGCATTCAAACGCTTAAAATATCGCGAACGATTGCGATGATTTCCGGAGTCTCAGCGAGTCTTCCAAGTCCTTCGTATCCGCATGCGAGTATTCCTTTGGAAGGTCCTATAACTTTTGCTCCAAACGATTTAAGAACCTCCATATTCCGCTGTGTTGCGGGATGCTCCCACATCTGTCCGTTCATTGCAGGCGCGATGAGAATCGGCGCGCGTGTCGCGAGCGCGATTTCTGTGAGTGGATGATTTGCGAATCCGTTTGCGAGTTCTGCGATCACGTTCGCAGATGCCGGTGCGATCAATACAAGCGATGCCGAGTCCGCGAGAGCGATGTGCGTCGGTTTCCAGTCTTCATTTGTATTTCGTTTGGAAAGAACAACTTGGTTTCGTGAGAGAGTATGAAGCGTCAATGGTGTGATGAATCGCGTCGCGTTTTCTGTCATCACCACGCGCACATCGCATCCCAATTTCACCAGGTGACTCGCGATGTCGGCGGCTTTGTACGCAGCAATCGATCCGCTCACTCCGAGGACAACAATGGGTGTGTTCATGGTCAGATCTTGGAATCGTTAAGTGCGGGCACTAACCCTCCAGCGGAACCCGAGAGCGCCGGACCTTCATCCGTTCTGCGGTCATGATCGCTCGAAAATTGTGCTGGTCCTCTTCGGGCGAGCCGCTGACGATGATGTATTCGTATTCGTTCCAGCAACTCATTTCCCGTGAGGCGTTTCTGAGTCGGATGGAAACCTGCTCCTCAGTCTCGGTTCCGCGCTTCCGGAGGCGCCGCTCAAGGTCCTCCATGCTCGGAGGCGCGAGAAAGATATCGGTCAATGAACTCACGATGCTGGGATCGGCGCATGCGCGGATGCTTCTTGCGCCCTGCACGTCCACGTCCACCAACACATCGATGCCCATGCCCAGTCGGCCGGCTACTTCGCTACGACGCGTTCCATAGTAATTTCCGTGCACCTCCGCCCATTCCAATAAGTTGCCGGCTTGAATTTCAGCTTCGAATTCAGTGCGGCTCAAAAAGTGGTAGTCGGTCCCGTTCCGTTCGCCGGGCCGCGGGGAGCGCGTGGTGCACGAGACGGAGTATTCAAAGTCGCCGAAATGGCGTATCCCATTGAGCAGGGTACTTTTGCCAGCTCCGGACGGGGCCGATATCACAAACAGGATGCCCTCGGAGCGGCTTGGTATTTTGATCGGTGTGTTCACGGGTTTATTCGATGTTTTGGACCTGCTCTCGGACCCGCTCGGTTTCTGTTTTTGCCGTTACCACCGCTTGAGAGATCAGGGCATCGTTGGATTTTACCGACAGTGTGTTGAATTCGCGCGCGATCTCTTGGACCAAAAAATCTAGGCTGCGGCCCGCGGGTTCGCGTTGGGCGATGAGGCTATCGAGCTGGCCGAAGTGGCTTTCAAGGCGGATGAGTTCTTCGGTGATGTCACATTTGTCCGCAAAAATGGCGATCTCCTTTAGAAGGCGCTCGTCGCTTGGCAGCAGCTCCTTGTCGATTGTTTTGAGCCGCGCAAAAAGCTGATGCCGATAATTTTCCGTCAGAATTGGCGACCTCTCGCTGATGTCTCGAACGATGTCCCGAAGCTTCCTAACCCGAGTCGTGAAGTCTGCCGAAAGGTTCCGACCTTCCTGCTCGCGCATCGCAATGAGGGCGTCCAATGCCGAATCCAATGCCGTCTGGATTGGCGGCCAAGCAACCTCCGGGTCGAGTTCTCCCGATGCGTTGGTGAGGATTCCAGGCACCCGCAGGAGGGTGTCCACGGTGAGCTCTCCCGACAAATCTAGCTCCGCTTTAAGCCTCCGCATCTCGCTGGCGTAAACACGCGCCAGTTCAAAGTCGATGGCCGAACCCGAGGCACCCAGCGCGTTCTGCGTGAGGGTCAGATTCAGGTTCACGCGGCCCCGAGAGATGCGGGCATGCAACTTTTCCCGGATTCTCGTTTCGAGAATCTGCAGGGATCGCGGGAGAGTGAGCGAAACATCCAACTGCTTTCGGTTGATTGTGTGGATTTCCACACAAACGCGAAAGCCCTCGCGGGCGGCTTCGCCTTTGCCGTAGCCAGTCATGCTTCGCATAGGAGTGGGATGCGAGGTTAACGGAGGAGAATTTCCGCCGCCTGTGAAACATCTTTGTCGCCTCTACCGGAGAGATTTGCGATTATCAACGAATCCTTCGGCAGGGTGGGTGCTGCCTTCAGAATGTAGGCGATGGCGTGCGCGGTTTCGAGCGCCGGAATGATGCCCTCGATTTGCGAGAGCTTTTGAAAAGCGTCGAGCGCCTCGTCGTCCGTCGCGAAATCGAAGTCAATCCGCCCTTGATCGCGCAGAAACGCGTGCTCAGGGCCGACGGCTGCGTAGTCTAGTCCGGCTGAAACGGAATGAGTAAGCTGTATCTGGCCGTCGTCGTCGGTCAGCAGGTAGGTTTTCGTGCCCTGAAGCACGCCGAGTTTGCCGCCTTTGAATCGCGCGGCATGGTCGCCGAGGGTGATGCCTCGGCCGCCCGCTTCCACGCCAAGCATCCGCACAGATTCATCGTTGAGAAACGGCCAGAACAAGCCGATGGCGTTGCTTCCGCCTCCCACGCAAGCCACGAGCAGGTCTGGCAGGCGGCCTTCACGCTCGAGAATCTGGGTCCGCGCCTCCTCGCCGATGATTCGATGGAAATCCCTTACAATCATTGGGTAAGGATGAGATCCAAGTGCGGAGCCGAGGATGTAGTGGGTGGTGCGCACGTTTGTCACCCAGTCTCTCATCGCCTCGTTGATCGCTTCTTTCAGCGTCGCCTGTCCGGCGGTCACCCCCACCACTTTTGCGCCCAAAAAACGCATGCGGGCTACGTTGAGCGCCTGGCGCTCCATGTCGACCGCGCCCATGTAGATCACGCACTCCAATCCCGCCCTTGCGCAAACCGTCGCGGTTGCCACGCCATGCTGACCCGCGCCGGTTTCAGCGATGATCCGCTTTTTCCCCATCCGTTTCGCAAGGAGGATCTGGCCGAGTGCGTTGTTGATTTTGTGGGCGCCTGTGTGAAGCAAGTCCTCCCGCTTGAGGTAGATTTTTGCGCCGCCCAGCGTACGGGTGAGTCGTTCTGCGAAGTAAAGAGGAGTGGGGCGCCCTGCAAAATCCTTCAGGGTGGCGGCCAGTTCGGCTTGGAATGCCTTGTCCTCGCGAGCCTGTGCGTATTCATCGGCCAGCGTATGGAGCGCGTCCATGAGCGTCTCGGGAACAAACATGCCGCCGTACGGTCCGAAGTGGCCGTGTTTGTCTGGAAGAGATTGCAGGTCGATCATCCTTCCAGACTAGGAATGCGGGGCGCTTCCTGCCAATGGGAATGATTCGTCGGCGAATGATTTGTTCAAAATATCTAGCTGCCGTCCTCGGGAGCTAGCAGGGTGGCATGCAAGTTCTTGGACATCCGTCGGGGCTTCTGTAGGTTTCAGGCGTCTATTCACCCCGAAGTGCGGCCTCCGTGGCCCGAACCAAGAAACCTCAGAATGCAATGTTAACAGCGATTATCGTGGCCGCGGGAAGCTCTCGCAGGATGGGTTTCGACAAGTTGTTCGCAGATTTAAACGGTAAACCGGTGCTCTGGCACTCAATCACCGCTTTTTCCAAATGCGATGAGGTCCGGGATTTGGTTTTGGTTACAAGGGAAGACCAGTTGCAGAGAGTGGAGTCCTTGGCCTCCGGCGCGTCCAATGGCAAGCCTTACAAAGTGGTTGTGGGCGGCGACCAAAGGCATCTTTCTGTCTGGGGCGGGCTCCAAGCGCTGGATCCCGGGGTTTCCAAGTTCGTCGCTATCCATGACGGGGCGCGACCTCTTATCACCACGGATGCAATCCTAGCGTGCTACGCGATGGCCAAAAGTGATGGCGCGTCCTGCTGTGCATCGCCGATTCCGGACACTGTAAAACGTGTCGACCTTGATAGTGTGGTCACCGAAAGCGTTGATCGCAGCGGGCTGTGGGCGATGCAGACGCCTCAGATTTTCGAAAGCAGCCTCATTCTGCAGGCTTATGCCGCGATCATCACTCGCAGCGATATGGTCACAGATGAGGTTTCTGCGGTCCAGAAGCTGGGGATACGCGTCGCGCTTTACAACAACGAAGATTGGAATTTCAAGATCACCTTCCGGCGCGACATGGAGATGGCCGGGCACGTTTTGAAGCTGCGAGAAGAGGGTGCTGCGAAAGGCCAGGCACAGTGAGCGGTTCTGCGATTTACAAGGTCACGCGGCTCAGGAACGGGACCAGGGTCGCGACAGCCCATATGCCTCATTTGCGCGGAGTGTGTGTGGGGGTTTGGGCCGGCGTCGGAGGGAGGCATGAAAGCGAATCGGAATGTGGCATCGCGCACTTTGTGGAGCATTTGTTTTTCAAAGGGACCCGTAAGCTTACAGCGAAAGAGTTGAGCTTTTCCGTTGAAGCAATGGGTGGATATTTGAACGCCTATACCACGGAGGACCACACCTGCTACTACGCAAAGGCGGCGGCAAGGCATTTCGAGCCTCTCAGCAGCATCCTTCTGCAAATGTACACCGGATCGACTTTCCCAAAAGAAGAAGTGGAGCGTGAGCGCGGTGTGATAGCCGAGGAGATTTCTTCCTACAAAGACTCCCCATCGCAGTGGGTCGAGGAAATGCTTTCGGCATGTCTCTGGCCGGATCATCCACTTGGCAGATCGCTGACGGGCACCAAAGACAGCATTTCTAAATTATCGCGTCGCGATCTGCTGCAATTTCGTGACCGGCATTACACGGGCTCAAACACGATTTTGACGGTCTCTGGACCAGTCGAGCATGCCGTGGTGCTGGATGCCGTCACCCACCTGTTGGAGAAAATTCCCAAAGCCACGATCAGTACGGCAAAACGCGCCGGCCCGCAAAAAAAACGGGTGGTGCGTGCGGAACGGCAGGACACTGAGCAGGCGCACATGGCATTGGGGTTTCACGCATTCGGCCGCACGGATCCGAGGCGCTTTGCGCTGCGCATGCTGTCCGTGATTTTGGGAGAAAACATGAGCTCAAGGCTGTTTCAGGCGTTGAGGGAGCGTTACGGGTATTGTTACTCGGTTCAAAGTACGACGGTTGCCTTTAAAGAAGCTGGGGCGATCAGTGTTTCAGCGGACTTGGACCCCGCAAACCTTCCGCGCGCGCTGAAGGTCATTGCCCGCGAAATCCGCCGTTTGATCGACTCCGTGCCCAGTAAAAAGGAACTTCAAATGGCGAAGGATTACACCATCGGACAAACTCAGATTGCGCTGGATAGTGCAACGCAGCAAAATTCGTGGATGGCCGAGTCGTTGTATGCCCACGGCAAAGTCGTGAACGTGGAGGATGTGGAGCGCCAGCTTATGTCCGTTTCCGGAGAGGATGTTCGGAGTGCCGCCCGCGAGTGTTTGCGCTTCGAGAATGTCGCTGCAGCCGTCGTAGGCCCTGGCTATGACGGTGCCGCGTTTTCAGCGCTGATCGGCTCCTGAGTCGGGACGCATGACCTTGCCGGCGCGCATCGATGGATGTCTGTAAAATACACTTTATTGCCACTTTAACCGATGTTTTACTACAAGACGTCGGTTCTTTGCGCAGTTTTCAATATGGAAAGCGACAGGCAGGCAGCAGTCGGCCTTGCTTCGTAAATCCGCGCGCTGTCACCCCATGGAAAGATTGATACCAGCGTTTAGAGCCGTCCAAGCCGGCGGCCGGGCAGTTTTTTTGGTCCTATTACTATCTCTTGTGAGCGTGATGCCGACGTTTGCGGGGACACGGATAGAGTCTGTCAAAATTCCGGGAACAACCCTCAAGGGCAATCCCCTTGAGGATCCAGTGGAGCGGCGCGTTGCTGTCTTTTGTCCCGAACTCGCGAAGGGAACTCCGAGCCCACGGTTCGTGTACTATCTTCCTGGATACGGTGCCTCCTCTGAAGATTTTTTTGGATTCGAAGGCTGGGGTTTTCAGAAAGTGGTGCAGGAACTAGCCGACGCTGGGATCCCTGTCCGTGTGGTTGTTGTAGATTGCAGAAATCGCTGGGGAGGCTCGCAGTACTTGAATTCCCCTGCACAGGGAAATTATGCGGATTATGTTTTGGACGAAGTGATTCCCTTGATTGAGAGACGGTATGAAAGCAGTGGCCTCGCTGCTGACCGAATCATTGCAGGCCACTCAAGCGGAGGTTTTGGAGCGCTGCGCCTCGCGATGATGAGGCCCGGCTTTTTCCGCGCGGTTGTGGCACTGTCTCCTGATACTGACTTGGAGGTGACCCACCGGCACATGGTGATGAATGAATCTGTGAAGCATGTCTCGCAGCGTCAGTTGAGGGCCTATGCTGCGCCGAAGGGAAGCATGGTGGAGCCCTCGAGCGGGTTGATTCAGATGGTTCTTGGTCTTTCCGCTGCTTACGCGCCCAAGGGGCCAGACTACCCCGGGCAATTTGATTGGCCGTATGACGAGCAGGGGCGTTGGCGCGATGAAGTCTGGAACAAGTGGCTTAAACAGGATCCAGTGGTTATCGCTCGTAAAAATCCCGCTGTCTTCCCCTCAGAATATCAGGTTTACCTTGATGGTGCCGAGCATGATTCCTTCGGAGCTCAGAAGGGCGCGCGCGCCTTGAGGGATGCCATTGTGGCACATACCAAAGTCGAGTTTTACGAGTCGCCGGGTGGGCATAGCGATCAAGTGGCGGCCCGGTTTGCGCGTGGCTTGGAGTGGGTGCACGGCACAAAGCTGCGAGCGATTCGATGACGGGGCACTCCTTTCAAATATGCGTGTGTCACTGTTTCTTTCATTCGTTGTGTTAGGCTGCGTGTGTTTTCTGGCATCCGCAGGTAGGGGGGCAACCGCGACTGATCAGGCATCCGCTTGGAAGGAAATTTTGGCCTTGGATGCTGGACCGAAAAGAGAGGGGCTCAAAGACGCCGCATCCTCAGAGGTTTTCCTCCGCCATCTTGCTCTTCAGGAAAATGCTTTGAGGAAGTTTTTAGAAATGCCAGAGATCGGGGACAAGGCGTTTGAGGCTGAGTTTCGGCTCGCTCGCGTGCTGGCAATTCGGGCCGAACTTGAGATGAATGACGCGCTCCACGCGCAGGCCCAGGCGATGCTCGACGCTTTGGAACCTCGTGCGAACTCCGAGCAAAAAGCGCACATCGCTTTTACCCGGATTGCACAGTGGATGCGTCGTTATCGTTTTCCTGACAAAACTCAAAGGCAAGATCTGCTGGCCGCTGTTCGGGAGTTTAGAGCTCGTTTTCCGGAGGATCCTCGTTCAGCGCGTCTACTGGTTGAGGTAGCGACCCGTTTCGATCGTGAACCAGATCTAAAATCATCGCTTCTGTCGGATGCAAAAAATCTCGCGACTGACCCCTCCCTCAAGCAGCGCATCGCAGACGACTTTGCGCGGCTCTCCCTGTTGGGAAAGCAATTAAAGCTGAGTTTTTCTGACATCGCTGGTCGCCCTATCCAGTTGGAGCGCAGGCGCGGGACCCCGGTGGTTATTTTGTTTTTTGCGGAACACTCGCCGTCCTCTTTTTCCGTCTGGACAAAGCTCAATAGTGCCCTCAAGAAGCACCCAAACGTAGGCCGAATCGCTCTGAGCGTCGATGAGTCACGTGCCGCCATGGAGAGGGCGCGTAAGGATGTAAGCAGCGGATGGATTGTCGGTTGGGAGGAGGGTGGATGGAAAAGCCCGCTGGCGAGGCGCTGGGGGATCAACGCAGTGCCGACGGCATGGCTCCTCGACTCTTCTGGAAAGCTTGTCTCTCTTGACGCCGCGGATGCCCTCGAGGAACAGTTGTCAGCCTTGGAGCGTAAGTAATGAACAATCGTGAGGGGGGGCCGTCACGGC
>JACCED011217356.1_pt1 | contig 20867 bp, 4 predicted proteins | sample 7455021 | NCBI WGS metagenome assembly JACCED01 (sample SAMN15323456, study PRJNA562643) | freshwater metagenome | isolation source: river surface water | place: USA:Blue River Watershed | collected 2017-08-19
AAAAAGTTTCTGATAAATTAATTTAATTAATTGATAAATTTACAAGGAACTTAAAAAAGTTTCTGATAAATTAATTTAATTAATTGATAAATTTACAAGGAACTTAAAAAAGTTTCTAATAAATTAATTTAATAATTTACAAATATTTTATTATTATAAAGATTCAACAAAGCTAAGTAAAGATTCTGCACTGCGTTGACCATTATATGGCATTGGTTTATCATTAACTTCGACAACAACATATGGATAACCAGGTACTTGGTATTTTTCGCACATAGATTCATTTGTTGGATTATCGCATTTAATATCATAAACACCTATATGAGATAATTTAGGGTTTTGTTGAACTAATTCTGAAAATTTATTCCATTCTGGTTGGAATTTTTTTGACCATCCACACCATTCGGTGTTAAAATTAAACATTTTTATTTTTGGTTTAGAAACTTCGCTAAATTTTTCTGTTTTTTCTTTAATTTCTTTTTTATCTACTGTTTCTTGACTAACATTTATAATTTTTTTCATTGTATTAGGTGAATTATAACAACTTATTAATATAACAATAACAAGTGCTAACCAAACCCATAAAGGTAAACTAAAATATTTTTGATCTAACATTATATTAACCAAGATAAAAATAAATTATTTATTAAAAAATATTTAGAATTTTTTGAATCAAAATTTTTTTCTATAGTATAATATATATTTAATGTCTGGAAAAGCAAGATACGATAACTACATTCCTTTATTAAGTGAATCTAATGATAACCGTGTTAGATTATTCCTTCACGAATTGCAAAATGCTGCCGACGCTTCAAGAAAAGCCAGAAATGCATCCGCATACATAGCTGCTGATGTTTCAATTAATGTTCTTTCACAAGCCTTTTTAGCTAGATATTTTACTAATAAAAGAGGTGCTGATGATACTGCCATTCACCCCGAATGGGTTGATTTTTGGACTCATGTAGTTTCTCGCAATGATGGTAAAACACAAGCCGTCCCCAATGGTGCTGATATTGTTAGAATCATTAAAAGCTTAGCTAATGCTCAAGATGGTTCTATTGCACAACTCATGCAATGGGTTGTTCAAGCTGTTATGGCTAGTGTTAGTGATGCTACTGGTGCTAATATTAAAGCTAACCCATCAGTTTGGGGATCAGCTGTTGGATACCAATTTAAAGCCAGTGCTCAATTAAGAAATGAATTACACAATAATGCTAATGTTCCATTATCTAATGCCGTTGACCAAGATTTAGCCATTGCTGCTGCTGGTACTCCTAATAAAGATGATCTTTTAGCAAGAGTTAGCGCCCCAAGAGATTTTGGCTACAATGTTGACAAATACTTTGTTCAAATGATGTTAGAAGACTCATTAAACGCACCTGTTGCTGTTGGCCACTCTAAATTCTTTGATGAAGAAGAAGAACAATCTAAATCTGAAGTCTATTTCCGCAAAGCCGATGGTGGTTTATACACCAAAGTTAACGGTAATGATGTTCGTGTTGACTCAAGATCTGATGTTATTTCTAAACTCACCATTAAAGATAAATGCTTAGGTACTGGCTTTTTTGAAGGTGCTGCTCCTGCTAATGGTGAATCATGCGCTGATTACTTACGCAGCTGCTTATCTGGCAAAGATATTACCCAATGCAAAGCTTACTTATCTAGTGCCAAATACTGGGAAAAAGCTGTCGACGAAGTTAACGCCATGCTCCCAGCTATGGCTCTCAGAACCATCCGTGCTTTTGAATTCGGCTTTGAAAACTACCATGACCAAACTGCTGACCGTCAACTCTTAAGAGTTAAAAACACAACCCAATGGTTAGCTTCATTAGCTGAAATGGTTACACCCCCAGCTGGTGTTGTTGCTAAACTCAGTAAAGGTGAATACGACCAAATTGCCAACAACAAAAAACTCATTGGTTACCTTGATATGCTTGTTAAAAAGATCAATTCCAACCCAGCTATCTTAAACAAAGATTACGTTGGTGAATCTGATGCTGCCAGAGTTAACGATCCATCTGCCTTTGTTGGTACTAAATTAGCTAAAATGGGTGTTAGACCACGCTTAGCCGTTGACACTTTATCACCAAGCTCAGTTGAAAGATTAGGCCAAGGCATGAGAGCCAGTCAAGACAGAATTGCTGTCACTCTTCGCTTACCTGGTCAAGTTGGTGCCCCATACAGCTTCTTAATGTCTGGTGGTGGTAACCCAATTGAAGACCTCGAAGAATTTCTTACCAAAGAATCCAAACAAACATGGGCCATCTTACAAAGACACTACTTAGGTTTAGTAAACAGACTTAACGGTCACAAGAAATCTCTCTCTTCTGAAGATGATGCTAAAATCAGAGATTTAATCAACGACTTAAAGAAATCTGAACTCAAATTAACCAAGATTATCTTATTTACTGAAAAATACGCTAAATTACTCGAAGTCCATAGACAACACGATCCTTCCAATGTTTTAACTGTTGATCACCTCAAAGACTTTGTTGAACAACGTAACAAATACTTTGCCCGCGTTGCCAAGAAACAAAACGATTTAATCTCAATCATTAAATCAATTGCCGAAGCTGTTAACAAAGAAGCCCCAGCTCCCGAAGTTTCATCAAAAGATGTTGATGCTTCACAAGTTAACTTTGCTAACTTACTCGGTTAAATTATATTAAACAACTAATTATTTATTAATAATATAAATATTATTAATAAATATAAATAATTTAAAGATGGAATTTCTAAATTATGTATAATGGGCTTAGGACTTTTAATTTTAGTTTCGGTTGGAAAACAAAATATATTTTTATCAACACAACCGGAAATAACATTTTTTAAAATTGCATATCGTAGACATACTAATTATTCAATTGAACCAACACCACAATATTTTAAAACAACACCAGATTTTGGCAGAAGATGTACTGTTAATATTGGGAAAAATGCTGATCTAATGGGTATGACTTATTTATATGTGGAATTACCAAATATTCAAATGGAAAACTTTTCAAGTAGTTCTGCTAATATTCGTCAATTTGCTTGGGTTGAAAAAATTGGGCTAGCTTTGATTAACTTTGTTGAAATAGAAATTGGTGGTACAATTATTGACAGACATTATGGAGATTGGCTTAATATATGGTTTGAAATGATTAATAGCATGGGAATCAAAAAGTCATATAATAAAATGATAGGAAATATAGAAGAATTAACATCCTTCTCGCAAACAAAATCTAGTACTGTATTATACATACCATTTTCCTTTTGGTTTTGTCAAGATACAGGTTTAGCATTACCATTAATATCTTTATCTCACAATGATATTAAAATTCATGTTGAGTTTAATGATATTGATTCATGTTATAAACTATCACCATCATACTTTATTAATGTAACTAATAATTTTTGTATTTATAAACCAGGTGAGAAATTTTATCAGAACTACCAAAATAATAAAATTATTGGAGAATTTATATATTTTGACCCAATTAATAAAAAACTATTTTATAATCCAATCAAAGGAAAATTTTTAATACCTTCAACACAAAATGATCCAAAATATAAGTTAATTGGTGAACAAACTAATTTTGAAATAAATATTGAACCTGGATCTGTTATTGTAAAAGATGAAGATTATTTTAAATTTAACAAACCATCTTTATTAAATTCATATCTATTAGTAAATTATATATACTTGGATAATTTTGAAAGATATAATTTTATAAATAATTCACACGAATATTTAATTCCTGTTATTCAAACACTACCTGAACAAATTATTTACTCAACAAATGCCACATATAAACTTCCACTAATTAACCCAGTTAAATTAATTGTATGGAGAGCTATATTACAGTCAAACAAAAGTTTAAATAATCAATTTAATTATACATCTTATCCATACACTGTTGATTCAGAATATTTAATAAATAAAAATTTAATAGTGATTAATTCTATTAATCGCATGGAATTAAATTCAGTACAATATTATACAAATCTTCAGAAGTATCAATATGGTTTTGGAAATAATCAAAAGGGTATTTATATGTACTCATTTGCATTGAATCCCAAAGAATTACAACCATCTGGAAGTATGAATTTTAGTAAAATAGATGATGCATACATTCAATTTAATATGAACAGTATTGTTAATTATCAAAATCCAGTATCAGTAAAAGGTTATGGAATCCAATATAATTTATTTAGAATATCAAATGGTATTGGCGGTTTGTCTTTTAATATTTAATTATGATTAATTAAAAAATAAAAATTAATTTTATTTTTTAACTATTAAATAATATTATCGATCTAATTAATCCATCCAAGAGATCCGAGACCACTCATTATTCTTAAAATATTATATTCTTTCACGACATTTTTTATTTTATATGGTTCTGTTTCAACCAATGGGTTAGATTCTATTTTGTATACCATATCATCAAAATTACTAAAATTTAAATGCCCTGAATGTTGATCTTCAGTTGGATATAATGAAAAACTATATGAATAGAAACCATCTGGATTGGTATTTTTGAATTTTTTGTATGGGGTTAAATATGTAAAATATCTCCAATTATTAGGTGAGAATAAGTCTGTACCATTCACTTTAATATTCATTGATTCAATTGGTGAAATAGCTTCTATTATTTTCTTATTACTAAACATATACTTGAGGTACAATGTTAATATATTATTTTTCTTTTTATCACTTGTTTGTAGTTTTAAATAATAGTCTTCATAATACATCAAATATTTCAATAAATCATAATTGGAATCCCATAATTCCCAATTACCAAAATTATCTATTAATCTTGTAATTCTATTAAATTGTGGTTGTGTTTTATCAAATGTTTTAATATAGTTATTAAATTCTGTTAATGTTAAATCAATAATTTCAATATCATATGAATAATCTTTTTGTTCTAAACTTGTATACACATTATTTATTTTATATAAATTGTAGTATTCAATAGCTTTAACATAACGTGCATATTTACTATCATATTTGGTGATAACATTTGGATAATAATTTATTTTTTTGTGATTAACCGGTTTAGTTATAATATGAATATCTTTAATCAATCCAGTAAATTTATTTTGTATTACCATCTGACTATTATTAATAAAATTATCAGGATATTGTTTATATATATCAATAATATATTCATGACTAAATGATCCAAATAGTTTTCTTTCTAAAGTGTCTAATAATATAAAATCAGTTGTTAAATTAATTTTAACTTGAGGCTTAACACTAAAACTATAATTTCCTGTTAATTCATTTTCTAATATTAAACTCAAGTCATTCAGTTTATATTTTAGTCTTAGTTCGGTGTAAGGTAATGCAACAATTGGTATTGATAATCCAGGTTTGTTTGCGAACCAAAATGATAAAGGTATATATACTTCCCATTTATTATTAACTAATCTAAATTTAGTCAAATTATCTATTTGTTTTCTTTTTTCTTCAGTTGAATATAAATTATAATCAATATCAAATGTATTTTCATTCAATTCTTCTATTTGTTGATCATTAAAATATAATTTAATATGTTCAAATAATTTACTAAATTTTATCCAAGATGGTTTTTCTTTTGTTTCTATTTCTGTATATTTGTATATAATATCTTTATTCATTTTACCAGATGGAGTAAATTTGTTTTCATTAAAAATATTAATAAGATTATATGGTTTATATGATACTAAATAAAATTTATTTGGTCTTTTGATAAGATTAACACTATTAATAACATAATCATAATTTTTCAATGAATCTTTTACAAATAAATATATACTTCCTATAGAGTCTTGATTATAATATTGAGCTAGATTAAAACTTTTTTGATAAGATTTTAGATTATATGCTTTTCTCATAATATTATCATTTAATGTATATGTATAACTTAAATTAACATCTATAATTTCTTTTAATGCAATTACCAAATATACATAATTATCCAAGTATTTATCAAAAATTTGTCCTGAATACTTTTTACCATTTGAATATAAATAAATTATTTCATTTTCTATACTTGATTCAAAACCTTTTTCCATATTTGAAGTTAATTCCGATGTTTGAATTATATAAAGATTTTCATGAAATTCCTTACCAGAACCAGAATAAGGTACAATGTAAAAATTATCTGTTGGATAATATTGATAATCACATCCCAATGTTATTTTAACTTTTTTATTTAATTCAGGTATTTGTAATGATGTAAAACTGTCTTCTATAAAATATTGGTTTAATACGATTGTTCCATTAATATTTTCATATGACCAATTAAATGTAATAATATTGTTTTCAAATATAAAAGAATTTTTGTTAAGAATGTATTTTTTATTTGCTGAATCTACTATATTATAATAATAATTATTATCTAATTTTAATATAAAATCATTTGGTATAATAAAACTCATTAATTTATTATTTGAATCTAAATTGTATGTGGTAATATTCCATGAATTTTTTTGAATAAAACTATAATTATTTAAATTAGATATTTCAATATTTGTATTTGTTGTAAATGATGTCATATCATTATCTTGTTTAAAGTAAATTGATGTTTTTAATTTTTGATTATTAATTGGTTCAAAAATACCATTAGGAATATCTATATCACCAGTTGTATATAAAAATATTTTGGTAGTTGTAGTTTGTGGTATTTGATATGTAAATTTATACAAGTATTCATCTTCTGTATATATATTTTCAATTTGATTTACCATATTTTGATCTATTTTTTTAACTTGAATTATTTTATCCCAACCATTATTAGTTTTAATAATATTAAAATCATCAATTATAAAATAAAATATTAAATTATTATCTCCCAATGAACTTATTTTACATGGGGTTATTTCAACATTAGTTTTTGAATTTTTTAATTTAAATTCTAAAGGTACAATTAAATTTTCATTTTCTGGTAAATATATTGAATTATTAAATTGAGATGATAATTTGTATCTATATAAAATTTCGTTCATATTGGTAATAGAATATGGATTTACAAGAGTAATAATAACAGGATTTTCTGAAAAGTCTGGAATATTATTATCAATTATATAAAATTTAGTATGAGTTTCAAATTCTTCTTCCATTAATAAATAAGTTTTATTAGTCGTTTTTAATAATGATTTACCATTAATAAAATTAAATTTGAGGTTATAAAAATTTAAATAATGTTTATCTCCAATTGTTGTTTTATTTTTAATTAGTACAATACTTCTTAATTCTAATAAATCATTAAAAGCTAATCCACTTAATTCGTCATAATCATTATTATCATATGGAATTACAAAATTAACGGCCTCTAAATTTTTCTTAATAATCGGTAAGTCATATGTTCTATAATATATTTGGTCGATATAATTATTATTAATATAATCATTAAATTTCACAATAAAATGATGACCCAATAATATAGTATTATTAATTGTAAATTCATTTGTTTGTTTAACCACAAAAAAATCATTTGTTTTAATGTTATTTTCAGAATAAAAACTTATTTGATTTGGATTAATTGTAGGGTTATCAATAATAATATCAGTCGTAATATTTTCTCCATTTAAAAAATCAATAGAATACTTTGAATTTGGTATTATTTCATTGTTGGAAAAATTAAGTGTATATGGATAGACAGATTTTGTAATTAATTTTCTTGCAGGAGTTATTGATGTAGATATATTTGGATATTCAATATTAATATTAGTAATATTAAATTCTGAATCAGAATTGTAATAAAACTCTATAAATCTATTTTTGCTATATTTTCCATTAAAACCTATTGATAAATTATTAAAATAATTAATACTTGAATATATGTTATCAATTGTTTTTATATCAAACTTCAATACAATATCATCTGTAAATTCTTTATTAAGTTTAATTAATTTATTAGTTTTATTATATTTTTCCCATAATTTGTTAATCAGGAATTTAATTGGATTATTATAGACATATTCTGGTGTGTCAGTTAATGGTTTTACTAAATAATTCATTAATTCTTTTAATTGATCGCCTAATACAACTAAATATCTACATAATTTATGAACTGATACACCAAAATTTTGTTCATTGATATCTTTACTATTAATTTTGTTAATCCAATTTCCAAATTGTTTACTAATATTATTATATGAATTAGTTGAACGATATACTATATTTAATTTTTCATCATATGTAAATTCATTAGAAATATAATTAGTTATTTCTTTTTGTTCATCAATTGTAATATATTTTGTATTAGTGTCATCATTAAATAAAATATTATTCCCATCAAAATAAACATCATAACCCGAATATTTTAGTACTTCATTAATATTATCTTTAACATTTAGAAAAAATGATGGGTGAGATATCCAATTTATTAAATTATTAAAAATTAATGGTTCAATTATATTTTTCATAGTAATAAAATTTGATTTAGTAACATTCGACTTGTTAATTGATTCTAAAAATGATGATAACATATTTAATTCATTATTAGTTAAATAACTATATTTTATGTTTGTAGGGTTTGTTGTTTTAATAACTTTTTGACTAGATGAATCCCATGATAAATAAACCAAATTAACTACTTGTGATATTTTATTAATAGATAGGGTAGATAAAATAGACCATGCCTTCCAAGATTTTACATAATTTAATATAACAGAAGTATCAATCTGGCTATTACTTAATAATTTGGTTCTTAATTGTTTAACATTATTAAATAATCTAACAGAATCTACAATATTGGATATATCAATTGGATTTTCTATGTATAATACTGTTTTAACAAATTGATTAGAATTTTCAAGTGCATCAATATCAACAGAACTAGTAGAAGTAAAAACATTATTTAGTGGATTTATATTTGACACTTTATTATAATTTGAACCGATTTTATAATTTTCATTGTTTGTTAACTTAAAATTTATAGTATCATCTATATTTTTGTAATAATAATTTGTATTATTTGGATTTATTTTTGATAATGAAATATTATTAATTAATAATTCTGTATTAATATTTTTTGATTTAATATAATATTCGATTGATGGATCTTCTAATAACATATTCTTTTTAATAGTATCACCTTCTGAACTTATCATGTAGTTAATATTTTTAGTATAAATATATTTAATGTTATTTACTAAATATTCATCTGATATTATAAAATATTTTTTATCATTTTCATCATAAATAAATGAATATTCTTTTTCTAATTTATCATCTAAATATATTGTTGAATAAATTAAATAATTTACTGGTTCAGATATAGTAGAATTGTTAGTAAATATTATTTCTTGATAATACTTTCCATTAGTTATATTTGGTATACCAACTAATCTCACATTATATTTTTTAATTATTTCAACAACATTTTCATTAATTTCAATCATTTTACGAGATTCTGTAATAACCAAAGAACTGTATATAAATTCACCCGTTTTATTAACTTTAATTCCAAACATTCTATCCAAGCTAAAATCATAAAAATATGGTTGAATTTGGGTAAATAATTTAATTTTGTTTGGATATATTATTTTTGCCAAGTGTACATTATCAAAATCTAAATATTTTTCATACACTTGATGCCAAGAACCGATTAATGTATCAAATGCATCAATTGTACCATCTGAATTTAATGATCTATTATTATAAAAATAAATACTTTCGTATTTTTCACCATTTATTATGTTTTGTATCTCATTTAATTTTTCATTTTCAGCTATTGATAATCCATATGTAAATTGTATTTCTTTGTTATTTATATATTTTTGAGTAAATACTAAATTATCATTTTTTATAATATATCTTAACACATTAATAGTTTTTCCATTCAAATCATTATAATTATGTGATTGTATTGCTGAATTAAATTTGAATTTTAATTGTGAAAAGTGTTCGTATTCATTAATTATTTGTGGAGAAATAATCATATGAATTTGAATATCTTGCAGATTGTCTGGATTAAATAATATGTTATTAATCAAACTTATGTAGATAATATTAGTTTGTTTATCAATATTAATAGATTTTATATAATTATATGTTCCTAATACTTGGACAGGTTGTGAATAATTAAATTTATATTTGGATAATAATGATAAATCATTTAATAATTTAAAACTATTAGATTGTGAATCATATTCTGTTTCTATTTTAATTGGATAATTAGAATTAAATTCATAATCATTAACTGATAAATTTTCAGGAATATATAATAAATTTTCAAATTGTGATTTATAATTGGTTTCCCATATTCTAACCCATTTATAACCGGAATCAAATTGTCCAAATAATTTAATTAATTTAATATCTATTTTATTATTTGTAACAGTAAATAAATTAGGAGTACAAATTATTATATTACCATTTTCATTAATTGTAACTAATTCATCTACATATTCTTCAATATTTGAATCACTAATATAAAAATAACCAGATGTTTGTTTTTTCCATGATACTTGATTATTTGTAATTATCTTTGTATATAAACTATTTTTATAAATAATATAATCTTGATCTACATCTTTTACGTTTAAGCTAGTTTGATTGTTTACTTCTATATTTTTAAATAAATTAAGTTGGTTATTAACATCAATCCAATAATAATTATTATTATAATCAGAACCATCTGATATAATTAAATAAATACCAACTGATACTTTTTCCCAACCATTATTATCACCAAAATAAAGCGTGTTTTCATTAATAACATACTTATCTAATAAAACTTCAGATGTTAGAATATCTCCAGTATCGTCGATAGTAACAGTAATAGTTTGAATTAAACTATCTAAATAGTCATATATTATAGTTTGATTATTTGGTATAGACTCTGATAATATATTACCATCAGAATCAATATTTATATATTTGGTAATAAAAGGTTGATATGGTAATGTAAAATTAATAAATTTATTATCGTATTTGTTTTCTAATAAAAATTGTTTATTTAAAAATATTTGACAATCGCGTATATTAATTATTTCATAAATTTCGTCATTAAACATTATTTTGTCTAATATTTTAAGTTTAATAAAATTGTCAAACAAAAATAAATTACCAGAATTATATAATAGTTTAACATTAAGGTTTGATTCATTAAATAAATTGACATTTGATAAAGTTTGTATGTTATCAGAAACTACTAATTTAGATTTTATATTTGAATAATATATATCCCCATATGATAATAATTTACTTGAATAAAAAGTTGTTAGATTTTGATAGGAAATATCTGGAATAATATTATTATCTTTTCTTAAATAATTTCCAATTGTATAATAACCATTATAAATATTTCTTAATGTTTTCCCACTTCTTATCAACGTTAATTCATAATAATCATTAAATACATTTAATCCTTCAACATAAAAATAATTAGAATCTAATACAATGATTTCACCTGGTTCTAATAATAATTTTTTGTAATTAGTAATCAAGTATAAACTGTTAATTTTTTTTGTTAGTATTATTTTATTATTTATAAATTGTGGAAAATCTATTGAAAAATATGTAGAAATATTATAAATATCTGAATTGTTAGTTAATTTTACAAACATATTAAATTCAGATTTTAAAAATACTACTATATTTTTCTCATTTGTTGATTTAATATTATATGTGATTATAAAAATATTTGCACTTGAATATACTTCTGATGATGTTGGTATTGTATTAGAATTATTATTAGTCCATAAATCAATTGTTGGTTTAATATTATGTAACATATTATAATCTAACTGTTTAACTTGATAAATATTATTTGTTGTATCAACATCTCTAGTATCAGAATAATATTTATATCCTATTTCACGTTCTTGATCATTTAAAATTAATTGATAATCATTTGAATTTTGAATAAATATATTTGGTAATCCTCCTAATAAATAATGAGATTGACCAAAACCAGGTATTGTTAAATTTCCATTAATATCTGTATATAATGGTTCAGAAATACCAATATTTGTATTAATACCCATATTATTATATTTTTTTGTGTTTAATGTTAAATAGTTATTAATTGTTGTTAAATCATTACTAAATATAGTCCATATATATATGTTATATATTTCTTCTGTTGTTTTAATTGCTTCAATTTTCCATAAATGAATTGAAAAATTAGTTGATGTAATATCGTAACCTTTTCTAATACTAATTAATTTAGTTACATTATCTATTTCTAAATTTGGATTTAATGATTTGAAATAATCTGTATTTGATTCATTAATATTTAATTTACCAATAATAATTGTTTCTGCTAATGTTGTACCATTAAGATATAAATTATTAATATAAATTGCTATTTGTGATTTTTGATACGTACTATAATTATAATCATAATAATTTTGTATTTGAGTAGGATTGATTAAATTATAATTAGAAAGATTAATATAAAATAATAAATTTGGAATATCAAATGGTTCGAATTTTTTAACAACAACAGGACTATATATTTTCATTTTATTTGATTTTACTTGTAAACAATTTATAGCAAATATTTCATTATTACCAACTAAACCTATATTATTATCGTTCCAATATTTGATATTAAATTGATCTTTGATAAAATCCGAATCATAATACAAATTATCAATATTTTCATAATCAAATTTGAATTCTGTTATATCTCTAACTAATTCTTTTGTAATAAAATTTTCAGATGATTTATTTGTTTTAGTTATTTTAAGTAATTGTTTCATTTTAACATTAAATAAACCATTATCAATTAAAAATATCTGATCAATATTTACATTTCTAATATTATAATATTTAATATCTTGGTATACTTGCACAAAACTATTATTTGAATAATAATAAATACAAGAGTTATCTTTATATTTAATCATATAGTATGAGTTGGTTGGTAATTTAGTTTCTGAATTAAATTGAATATTACCAATACCATCTATATCCATATTAACTTGATAAGAAATTAGAGTTAAATAGTTTTTATTTAGTATCCAACAATAATAATTACCTTCTGGTATTTGTTTGGATTCTATATCTTTAATTTCTAACATATAATGACTGTTTGGTTCAGATGTTAAGTTAGTTAATAAAACAAAATTATTTGGATCTGTTTGTAATATTTGTTTAGAGTAATCAAAATCATTATGGTATGAATAAATTACATTATTTTTAATTATAAATGGATTTTTCTTAACACATATCACTTTATTTATTATTGGATCATATAATGTATTTGTAATTATTTGCAAGTTTGAATTATTATATTTATTTACTGGAACAATTTGAACATTTTTATTGTTATAGTTAGAATTTGATGATTTAATAAAATAATTACCAGAAATAACTTGAACCCATTTTTGATTATAACCATAATATAATATATTATTATCAATTATATACTCTTTATTAATAACATTACCATTTATATTACCATCATTTACTCTAATATTATTAAAGGTATTTATGATTTTAATTATTCCTTCCAAATTAATTTGAACATATTTTTGATCATATATATTAATATCAGATGAAATAAAATAATTACCACTAACAACTTTTTGCCAACCTATTTTTTTTCCAATATATAAATTATCGTTATTTATTACATATCTATTAATTATTGGATTTTTGTTTATTATATCATAATAATTGGCTGTAATATTTATAAAATTAGAACTGTTAAATGTAGAATCATAAATAGTGATTGAATTACTAATAATTCTAATTGTTCCATCTGATTCAATAATTACATCCTTATTATTATAATAACTATTATTTGATATTAATTTATAAGTTCCAGATGTTTGTAGTACCCATTGAGATATATCATGATTAAAATTGTATAACTTTTTGTCAATTATATAATATCCTTCATAAGGTTCTAATTCTAAACTACTATTTAATGCAGACAATTTATTAATTTTACCAAAAACATTACCATTTGATATCAATGTATTATTTATATTATCATTTAATATAGAATTAATAGAAATTTGAACATATTTATTATTAAATAATTCAATATTAGAACTAATATAAAAATATCCATATATAACTAAAATCCATGAATTATTTATTTTAACATACAAGTTATTATCAAATATTAAATATTTTTCTTTAATTGTTACAGGTGTTGTTGATGGATTTCCATAATTTGCTATTATTTTGATAAATTCTTCTTTTTCATATATATTAATTGAATTTTTAATAATTTTTCCATCAGATAGAATTTTGTAATAAGTATCATTATAAAAACTATTTTCTGATAAAATATGAAAATATCCTGATACTTGTTTATCCCATTTAATTTCACTAGTTTTGGTTTTATCATTTGTTACTTCAATGGCTTTATAAAATGTATTATTTGATAAATTTAATATAAATGTGTTTATTTGTTTATTAGTAGGTTCTGACATGTTATTAACAAGAGTAATTTTAATATCTTGATATATTTCTTTATCGTTATCATCTATATTAAAATATATACCATCTATATTTGTACCAGTAAAAATTTCAATAGTATCCGACATTTCATGAAATTTATTTCCAAATTTATAAATATAATTTTTGAAGTTTGGTAAATTTAAATTTTCACATTTATAATTAACTTTTTTGAATATTTCAATTGAATAATTTTTGATTTTTTTTGTAAATTCCCAAGAATTATAATCAGATTTATTTAGTTGATACATAATGTTATTATTATTAAAAAATAATTCTTCAGGATACATTATATATAAATAACCATAATCATCATTAACATATTCATAATAACCATTAATATTAGTTTCATTAATATAAAATATTGTTTCAATTGATTTAGATAATTTTGTAAACATAACAATATCTCCTTCAGATATAATTCTTACATATTGTTTATTATAGTTCATAATATTAGAATTCAAATAATATATTCCTGGTTCAGCATATTCCCATTTATTGTTATTATTTACAAATAATTTATCCATATGAATTATATAATTATTAGTAAAAGATGTAATATAAATATTACCAACATCTGCTGTTATTTCTTTTTCGTTATTTTCCCAAAAAATTTTAACTTTATAAAAGTTTTGTACTGAACCAAATTTTTTAACAAGATTAATTAATTCATAGGTTTTATTATTTTGACTACTAAATTTCATTTCAACTGGATTAATTTGTAAACAATCTAATAATTCTGATTTATTTTCATATATATTATTACCTATTTCATAACGTCCTAAACTTGAATTATAATTTGCATTATAAATTTTATCATCATCAAATTTAAAATATGTTGAACCTGAATTTATTACATATGTATCATTAAAATTATATTTACTATCAATACCAATACTTAAAATACCCATATAATTAAATTTTGTTTGTGTATTTTGTTTTATATTTTCTACGATAAATTTTGAATCATAATAATTATTCGGCTTTATATTTTTTTTGTAATCTGGTGTAATAATAATAGTTTGATCATTTTCATCAAGTTTAAAATTATTTATAATTACAGGTTTATCTGTTTGATAATTTATTTTAATTTTATGAATATTTGAATCAATTATTGGATGTAACAATGTTATTTTATTTTCTGTTCCTTTGTAATCATAAAAATTATTAATTTTATGTTGTTGTATTTCATCTAAAGATAACAATTCCTCTTTATAATTATTTGGTTCTGATATATTAAGATAGTCCAAGTTTTTATTTACATATTCAATATGATTATTAAAAAAGATATTAACCCCTTTAAGATATTCACTTAGATTATTTGAAATTTTATTATTTGAACTATATGATTGATATATTGAGGATAAAATAGATAGATTTTTATTTGATTTTAATTTTATATTTGGAATTATTCTATTTGATAATGCATTATGTGAATACGACAAATAATCTAGATTTAAATATGATAATAAATCATAATTAATTAATTGGTTACCATTTATACCAGGTATTTTATTCAAGTTTACTAAATTAATTAATATAAATCTAGATGTAAAACCATATAAATTATAATTTGATTCTTTTAATAAATCAGTAAAAATATTAATATATTTATTATTAGTTTGATCAATCACATTAATAATTTTTTTATAATCAGAATTTGTATCAATAATAATATCTAATTTTTCAACAACATTATCAATAAAAATATCTGAATAATAATTATTATTTAAAAAATCCATTGTTAAATTAAATTCGTCAAATGATGGATTAAATCTAGTTTGTATTATTTCATTTGTTTCAACTGGTTTATATATATTATTAATTGAATAATATTTTTCATTAATTTCTTTTACAAAAAATTGTTGGGTAGATATTGGTAATAAATAAGTTACACTTTCATCATTAAGTAAAATTGTAGAAGTTTCATTAATTTTAAATGGAATATTATAAAAATAAATATTTCTTGTATTAAATGAATTAATAATATCATATGAATCAGTAAAAATATTACTTGATGAATTATTAAATAACATAATAAATGGTTTATTAAATATGTAATCAGATAAATCAGATAATTGTTTATTATTAAAAAAATTAATATCTGAACTATGACTAATAAAATTATTTAAATTTGGTGCAAAATCATTTATTTTAATTTTTAATATAACATATTCTTTTTTATTAGCATTAGTATTTAATTTTGTAAAATCTAATGAGTCGCTTAGTAAATTATCTGGGGTATTATCAATATAATATTCTTGCGTATTATTCATAATTATATTTACTAATTTAAAGTCATTTTCATTTTTCAATGTTCTATAAATTTTTCTACCTGTTACTCTAATGTCGTTTGAAATTGGTAATTTAATTTTTACAGATGTTTCCAATTTTTTTGATATTATTTCAGATGTGTATATACTATTGATATCACTTGGTAAAGTTTCTTCTTCTTCTAATGCCAATTTACTATAATATGTAATTACATATTTATATATTCCAGAATTGTTATTTGTATTTGTTGTAATTATTTCTGGTTTTAAAGTAGGACGATTTATCAAATCTTGATTTATTTGTCTTGTAATATTTAGTTCTGGTTCTTTATAGACTTTATTTAATTGTGAATCGGGAATATTATCAATAAATATATTATTTTCTGATTGTATTAATGTTCCAACATAATAAAAAACATTATTAAAATTTGTTTTTGTACGATAAATATTCCAGGAATTATATGTTTTATCATAAATAGGTGAAAAATTAGTAATTTTAATATCTTTTTCTGAATTATAATAATATATTTTTTTTGATGGCAATGATTCATTTTTAGTTATGGTATTATAAAATGTAATATAATAATAACATTGTATTGTTTCCATATTTATTGTATTATTATTTATGACTACAAATGGTACTGTTTGAAAAGGTACTACTTGATTTGAAACTACTAATTTACAAGAATCTTTATAATTTTTAGAATCAACTAAATAATATAGATAATTTGAATATAAATCATTTGAATTAATTATATCAAAAGATCCATTAACATTAACAACAATATATTTATTATTATGTGTTAAAATATAATCTTGATCTAAAATATTAAGTAGAAAAATACCATTTTTTTGTAATGTCCATATTCCATTATTTCTTTGATATAGTTTATCACCCGACTCATTTACAATATAATAACCATCTAAAGTTGCTGTTTTATCATTAACAGTAGCTGATATTTTATTAATTGTTATTTTACCATTATTAATTGTATAACAATTATTTTGAATAACTTTTAATGTATCATTATTATTTCCAGAAAAATCTATTTCTTCAATATATATATCTTTAATAAATTCGTAGGTAATTGGTAAAATAATTTCTTTATCATTTAAATCAGTTACAGTGAATAAATCACCATTAGGTACTAATTTAATAATTTGTTTGGTTGTTTTATTATTAGTTTCTGGTATTTCTATATTATTAGTATTATTATCAAATACGTACCCAATACCTAAAATATCATTATTAATATTATCTATAAATGATGTATCAACATTATTTTTAATATTAACTAATAAATAAAATTTTTGAGAGTCTGCACGTGTTCTATAAATTTTTCTACCAATAACTGAATAGTTATCAGAAACAGGAACAATAAATTTAATAATATTATTTTCAGATGTTAGTTTAATTTCAATTGGTTCACTTGTATTTGATTCTGCTGTTGATGAATAATATGATACTCTATATAAATATTTACCTATATCTAAAGAATTTAAATCATCAGATGGTTCTACTAAACCAGATAATTTAGGTGGAGCAATTAATTTATTGTTATAATCTAAATAATTAATTGTTAATACCTTTATGTTATCATTGTTAATTATAGTGTTATCAATTGTTATTTTATTATTTTTAATATTTAAAATATTTGGTTCATTGTTTTCAAATTTAGTTAGTAGATAATATTTATTAACATTAAAGTTTGGATATTTATTATTTGAAAAACAAATAGCAGGTAAATAAGTTTTATATGTAACATTAATAGTTAAATTTAAGTATTTTAAATCTAATGTAGCACCTGGTTGATGATAGATATTACTCAATTTTTTTAGTGAATTATTATAATTTATTTTAACATTTTTAAATACCAAGTATAAACTGTTAAAATTTCTTTCATTCTTTTGAATATTATATTCAATGCCATCAAATATTACTTGAGTAATATCAAGTTTTTGGTCCATTTGTTTGATAAATAAAGTAATAATACTATTTTTGTCATAAAAATTATCATATTTAACATACAAGTCATTTGTTTCAATATTTAATTTTATTTTTTTAAAGTTATGTTTTCCATAATTATCTGTATCTTCCATATTATAATTTTTGACACTATTAATATAGTTAGTATCTTGTTGATCAATATAATATTGGTATGTATATTTATTTGATATTTCTAATTTATTAAAATTTTTATTAGATGATTCGTTAATTAATGATAAATCTTCAACATCAACATTAAAAATATTTTCTTTTATTTTAATAAATTTACCAATATCATAACTCCAATTTCCTAACCAACTATTTTTATAAAACATTTCATAAAATGAATTTTTAAAATCATCGTAAAAATACATAGATGATGGAAACAATGAATGATAAAAAGTTAATTTACGAGCATCATTTCCAATATCAAATAACGATCCATTTGTTTTATTTTCTTCATATGTTTCCAAATATCTTTTATATAATCGTGTTATTACACAATTTCTCCATAAAATAAAAAAGGATTTTAAACTTTTGTTCAAATAAGTTGTATTAAAATTTAAATTAATAACTTCTTGAGCAATAATACCATAAATATTTTGGATATCAATAGGTGTTATATTATTCATTTCATTTGTTAAATCTAACTTTGTTAAATTATTAATTAATAATGGATAATTAGTTGTTTCATTATTTAACAAATAATCATAATTATCATTTAGATATAAACTATTAACATCAACATCATTTTCAGTCATATTTTCAGGTAATTTTCCATAATATGTTGATAAATAATAATCATTAAAATTTAATTGATAATATGGAATACTATAAAAACGATTCATTATAGTTTTTAATTTAATATATAATTCTTTAGGATTATCTAATTCTAAATTTTCAAAGATCCCATTAATTTGTTCTTCTACGAAATAATATTTATTTTGTAATTGCTCAAAAATATGATTTTTAATATCATATTTACCAATAGTTTCTTCTAAATATTTATCAAATTGTGCTTTCCATTCACTACCCAAGTTAGTTTCAGTTATTTTAATATTTGGTTTAACTTCATTATTACTATCCAAATTATATTTCTTCCAAAATAAAAAATTTAAACTTGGCGAAGAATATAATAATTTTAAGATTAATAAAATTAATAAAGAATTATATGGTAATATATTATTTTTATAATCATCAAAATTAAGAAAATTTGATACACAATAATTATATGCTATATCAATATCATAATATTCCTTATTATTTTTAGCAATATCAAATGAATTTAAATATTCAAAATATCTTTCAGTTTCTGTTTTTTCAACTTGTGTTAAACTTGAATCTACTTGACCTGTATTAAAACCAAAATAATAATAGTTTAAATTTTTCTTCGAAAAATTTCTGGAGAAAAATAAATTTAATATTCTATATTTTAAATTTTTATTCAAGCTTGCATAATCACTCTTAATAGTAATTAATGTATTTAACATATTAATATCATCGGTTTTTGATACATAATCAATCCAGAATTGTTCAAAAAAGTTAGATGTCACTCTTAAAATACTAATTACTGATGATAATTCATTATCTTTTATTTGATAATAATTAGCATATTGTCCAACATTTGATATTTTAATATATTCTGGTAATAACTCTGGTACTAATAAAGATGCATCAATTTGATTTATTATACTATCAAATGATGACAAATTATATAAATTTTCAGGAACAATATACCATGAATCATTATATAAAAACACCAAACAATTATCATTCATGTAATTCACCGATAACTCATTAATATTATATCCAAAATCAACAACTTCTGTATTGATTGATTTTTTAACAATATCAAAATATGGTATCTCTAATTTAAAATATTGATTATAAAGTAAATCACCATTTTTCTCCAAGATTTTTGTAGATTCTTTATTAAAATCTAAATTACCTATAAATCTCTCATTTTGACATAATGAAAACATTGTATGTTGTCTATACACTGTTTTAAAAAAAGTAATCTCTGGATTTCCAATAATTGGGGAATCTTGGATACCAGTAGTTACTAATTGTATTAATCCTCCAGTCATTATTAGTTGAAAATAGAAAATAATCTTTAATTATATTTAATATAAAATTTATTAAATATATTATTTATTATAATGAGTAATTATTTTATTAAATGTATTTTATTAGAAGGTTGTTCATACTC
>JACCED011982906.1_pt1 | contig 20848 bp, 22 predicted proteins | sample 7455021 | NCBI WGS metagenome assembly JACCED01 (sample SAMN15323456, study PRJNA562643) | freshwater metagenome | isolation source: river surface water | place: USA:Blue River Watershed | collected 2017-08-19
GCCATATTGCGAAGGCATATCGGCGGTATCCAGCACATCCTTCACGCCAAAGGGAATGCCCTTGAGCGGCGCCGGCGGCCCGCCCTTGTCCAAGGCCGCCGCCCCGCGCCGTACCAGCGCGGGATCAAGCCAGGCAAAAGCGCGCACCTCTGGCTCACGTTCAGTGATGCGCGCGAGGCAAGCCTCAGCCAAGGCAGTGGCGGTCAGAGTGCCAGCGGCGATGCGCCGCGCGGCTTCGGATGCGGTCAGGTCTGCGATTTCGGTCATGGTATCAGGATGGCGCGGCACGGCGCCGCGTCAAGCGGGCCTGATACAGGTTTTACTCTGGCGTTATGGGCGGGGGCGCGCCAAAAAGGCCCATGCCTGCCCGTATTCATGTGGCGCGCGCCCCTGACGGCGCCTTGACCTATGCCATCCCCTTCCCGCCCGAAGACACCCCCGCGATTACGCCACGGGATGTGCTCGGCGCCTGGGAAGCCGCGCGCGGGGCAGCCGGGGCCGAGGATTGGGGCAGCCCGCGCCGGCTGATCTTCCGCCGGGCGGATGGCAGCGCCATGGAATTGCTGCTGGCCGATGCCGATGCAGCCTGCTGGGCGGAAGCCGTGGATGCCCGCCATGGGCTGGATACGCCGCAGGGGCTGGCCATTTGTCTGCGGCTTTTGGCGTTGATCGAAGCCATGGGGCGGTTTTCCTGGCTCAAGGGATTTTTCACCCTGCACCCCCATGGGGCGGAATTGCACCCTGCCCTGCTCCGCGCCGCTGCTGCCCTGCCGCTCGATGCCGGTGGCAGGTTCGACGAAACGGGGTTGAACGCGCTACTGTCGCGCGCGATTCCGGCGGGAGCCCCCTCATGATCCGTTTAATGCCCCTTTTGCTGCTGATTGCGGCCTGCGCGCCACGTGAACAGCCCCCATCCTCTCGCGCGGCGGCCAGCGCCGGCGGGACGCCGGAATTGCAGCGGGTCTGTACCGCGGAAGCTGAGCGCATCGTGAATTACCGGGAACGCGGCCAGGTCATGCGCATGGATTCAAGCTTCGGCGATTCCGACATGACCAATGATGTGCCCACCGCGCGGTTGCGTTCGGATGCGTATCAGCAACAAGCCCTGCGCGATGAACTGATCCGGGAATGTATCCGCAATAGCGGGGTTGGGCCGGCGCCCGTGGATGCCACCACGCAACGCCCCGCTCCACGCGCCCGGCGCTGAAGCCAGGGCCGCGCGCGCATGGCATCCCTTTCCGTTCTGACGCGCGCGCTTTCCCATCGTAACGCGAAAGTTTTCTTCACCGCGTCGCTGATTTCCTGGACCGGGCTTTGGATGCATCGCATCGCGATTTCCTGGTTCGCCTGGGAATTGACCGATAGCGCCTTCTGGGTCGGCATGGTGGCGTTTTGCGATCTGGCGCCCGCTGTGGTGGTCAGCCCGATTGCAGGCGCGATTGCTGATCGCACGGACCGCCTGAAGCTCACTTTCTGGAGCCAGGCGATGATCGGTGTCATGGCTGCGGTCATCGCGCTGCTGGTGGCGCTGGATAAACTTGATATCTACACCCTGCTATTGCTCGAGGTCCTGAACGGCATCGCATCTTCCTTTGCGCAACCGGCACGGCAATCGCTCATGCCCGGGCTGGTGCCACGCAGTGATCTGACAGCGGCGGTCGGACTCAATTCGCTTTGCTTCAATGTGGCGCGTTTCGTGGGGCCGGCGCTGGCCGGACCCTTGATCGCAATTGCGGGGGTTTGGCCCGCGATTGCGGCCAATGCGGTCGCTTATTTCATCGCAACCGCCACCACGCCCTTGCTCAAGGTCTCAGCCGAGGAACGACAGGGGCATGCGAAAACCAAATCTCTTTTTGGTGAAATGCGCGATGGGTTGCGCTACGTGGCCGGGCATCCGGGGCTTGGACCGATCCTGACCTATGCGGCGATTGTGGCGTTGTTGCTGCGCAGCCTGCCGGAAATCCTGCCGCCTTATGTGGAACGTCAATTCGGCCTGGGCGCTGAAGCGCTTGCGGTTCTGACGGCGGCTTTTGGCGTTGGCGCCTTGCTGTCGGGGATATTTGTCTCCGCGCGCGGCAAGATGCATGGCACGACAAAACTCGCGGTATTTGCCCCTGCGGCGATCTCGCTTGCCATGGTGGGCTTCATCGCCACCAGTTGGTTTCCCTTTGGCGTGCTCTGCGCTGCCATCATGGGCGCGGCCATGTCGGTGCATGGGATTTGCGCGCAGACCCTGGCGCAATCGGCTTCCGATCCTGCCATGCGCGGGCGCGTACTCAGCCTTTGGGGCCTGATCGTACGCGCCTTTCCCGCTCTTGGCGCGCTGCTGCTGGGCGCCGCCGGGGAAGTCTTTGGCATGACCCTGCCGACACTCGCGGCAGTCGTGCTTTCCATCATGGCGCTCGCCTGGGGTATCCGGCGCCTGCCCGCCATGGCGCGGGTACTGGAAGGCGAAAGTGCGGGCGATCCCGCAAAACGTTGAACCTGAATGAGGTATCGGAATGATTGAAGCGGCCATTGTGGGCATGGGGCGCTGGGGCCAGACCCTGGTTGATAGTGTGCAGAACAGGAATGATGCCGGCATCCGCTTCATCGCCGGCAGCACGGGGCGCCCGGAACGCGCTTCGGAATGGGCCGCGCGGCAAGGGGTCAAGATCCTGCCTGATCTGGCGGCCATTCTGGCGGAACCGCGCGTGAAGGCGGTGGTGATTGCCTCCCCGCATCAAATGCATGCCGAACAGGTGATTGCGGCGGCGCGCGCGGGCAAGCATGTGTTTGTCGAAAAGCCCTTCACCATGACGAAGGCGAGTGCTGAGGCTGCCGTGGCGGCCTGCCGCAAGGCTGGCGTGGTCATGGCGCTTGGCCATAATCGCCGCTTTCTGCCCGCCGTGGCCGAGATGAAAAAGCTGATCGCCGCTGGCGCGCTTGGCACGCTTTGCCATGTGGAAGGCCAGTTCAGCGGCCCGAGTGCGATTTCCTTCAAGCCCGGCATGTGGCGCGCCGATCGGCAGGAAAGCCCGCTCGGCGGCATGGGCGGCATGGGCATTCACATGATTGATATGATGATCAATCTGGCCGGCCCGATTGCCGAGGTGACGGTGCGTTCGCTCACGCGCGCCCTGACCAATGGCCTGGATGACACAACAGCGGGGCTGTTTTCCTTCGCCTCCGGCGCCACCGGCTGCTTCGCCACACTGGCGCTGGCGCCAAGGGTATGGCGCGTGGCGCTTTACGGCACGGATGGGGCGCTGGAATTGCGCGGGCATGAAAACCTGAGCTTCACCCCGCGTGAAGGTGAAGGCTGGGTCAAGGATTTCCCGAAAACCGATATCGAACATGCCGAATTGGTAGCCTTTGCCGCGGCCGTAAATGGCGGCCCCGCCTATCCATTGCCCTTGGAAGACGCGATCCATGGCGTGGCGGTGTATGAAGCGATGATCGGCGCGGCAGCTTCGGGCAGCACCTACCGCGTCGCCTGAGGGCGATTTCGCCGCTCGGGTTTCTGTTCTAATAACCCCTCAGCGCCCCGCGCTGAGCAACATTCGGAAAGGCCGGATATGAGCAAGATCAACCGTCAGGGATCGAACCAGATCCTTTCTTCATCTGTCGAATATCACAACTTCGTCTTCCTGGCCGGCATGACCGCCGATGACCTGTCCAAGGACATCAAGGGTCAAACCGCGGAAGTGCTGGCGAAGATCGATGCTTCCCTGGAAGCCAATGGCACGGACAAGACCCGCATGTTGTCCGCCCAGATCTGGCTGAAGGATATTCGTGACCGCGGCGCGATGAATGAACTCTGGACCGCCTGGCTGCCGGCTGGCGGCGCCCCGGCGCGCGCTTGCGTTGAAGCCAATATGGCCGATCCGCGCCATTTGGTGGAAATCATGGTCACGGCCTGCCGCTGAGGCCGTCATACCCCGGCACCCGTTGATTTTTGGGTGCCGGGCCTTGCCGCCCGGCGGCAGTTGCAGATCAGGGCAGAGCCTGCCGCGCCCCCCCTTTCAAGACCGATCCAAAATCGCCTTCAGACCCGCGCCGCCACCGCGAAAGCGGGCGCCTGCCGGGGCGGCATGCGGTAGCCTTGCGGGCCATAGCCCGGTGTGGCCGCGCGCGGGATGGCGACACTCGCGATGGTTTCAATAACCCGCGATTGCAGCGAAATCGCCCGTTCCAAAAGCCTCCGGTTCTGGCTGCCAAGATCTTCCAATTGGCGGGTCAGCACTTCGGTTTCCTGGCGCATGGCGCCTTCAGGGCGGCTGCCATGCTTGGCCTGGGCGGCATAGGCCTGGGCGAAAGCATCGGTTGCGGCGATTTTTGACTCGGCCAATTTGGCCGCCAGCGAAAGATCCAGCGCCGCCAGCGCTTCATTTTCCGCACGCAATGCATCGGCCAGCCTTTTGCCGGCAATGATCAGCGCATCCATCATGATGTCATCTCTCCCATGTTGGGGGTTGCGGCACTGCGTGCCCGGTTCAATTCGCGATAAACCGCATCCGCCAGCCCAACGCCGCCCGCACGCACGGCGGCGGCGGCAAAGGCATCCACCAGCATGGGGCGCCATTGCGCTTCGGCCGCGCCACCACCAAAGGCGGATTTGGCGGTATCGACCGTGGCGAAGATGGGTTGCAGCAGAAAGCCCAGCGCCTGGGCTTCAAAATCCTTGGCTGCCTTGCGCATGGCGGCATCAGACCCATTGCCCAATTGCGGTGCCTGCATGGCCCGCGGGGCCGGGGCGGTGAGTGGCATGGCGTCCGGCATCAGCGTAGTTCCAATTCGGCTTGCAAGGCGCCAACGGCCTTGATGGCTTGCAGGATTGAAATCAGGTCTCGCGGGCCGACCCCCAGGCTGTTCAAACCACGGACCAATTCCTGCAGCGTGACGGCGCGCGGCAGAATGCCAAGGCGACGTTCGGATTGATCTTCAATTTCAATGCCGGTGCGCGGCACCACCTGGGTCTGCCCTTGGCCAAAGGCATTGGGCTGGCTCACCTGCGGGGTTTCGGTAATGCGGATGGTCAGATTGCCCTGCGCGATCGCCACGGTGGAAACCCGCACCGCATCGCCCATCACAATGGTGCCTGTCGCCTCATCAATCACCACTCGGGCGATCTGGTCGGGTTCAACCTGCAAACGTTCAATATCGCCCAGAAACGTCACCGGATCGCGCCCATTCAAGGCGACAGATACAGTGCGCGGGTCGGTGGCACTCGCAACATTGCTGCGCGCGGCACGATTGATGGCAGCCGCGATGCGCCGCGCCGTGGTCAAATCCGGATTTCTGAGCGCGAGGCGCACGCGTTCCCGATTGGCGAGGGTGAAGGGCACTTCACGTTCAACGATGGCCCCGTTGGAAATCCGCCCCGCCGTTGGCACACCACGCTGGACGGAAGCGGCGGCACCACGCGCGGCAATCGCACCAGTGGCCAAGGCCCCCTGCGCCACGGCGTAAACTTCCCCATCCGCGCCCAGTAATGGCGTGACGAGTAAGGTGCCGCCCGTCAGGTTCGTGGCATCACCCAGGGCTGAAACGGCTATATCAATGCGGCTGCCGGGGCGGGCGAAGGCAGGCAGGTTTGCCGTCACCATCACGGCCGCGACATTCTTGGTATCCAGCCTGGATTCATTATCGCGTGTGTTGACACCCAGGCGTTCCAGCATGCCCACCAGCGATTGCCGGGTGAACACAGCGCTGCGCAACCGATCGCCAGTGCCATTCAGGCCAATAACCAGGCCATAGCCGACCAGCTGATTGTCGCGCACGCCTTCCATATCCACGATATCCTTGATGCGGATTTGCGCGGATGCGGGGTGGACAAGGAAAATCATCGCCAGCAGCGCGGCGGTAAAGATTTTCACGAATAGCTGAGCTATAGCAGCCAAGTCTTCCTCCGTCGGGCGCCCTGATCCTGGGCGGCGAGCCTCGGGGGAGGTACCGCAAGGGTTGTGCCAGTTCTTCAAGGCTGGTTAACGGCCGCGACTCGGCAAAACCTGCCGGGTCACGGCTTCCCCTGCCGGGTGCAGGTGGAAGAGGAGGCAGAATGGTTGTGATCCGGGGCGTTTCAGGTGGGGGAAATCTGCCGGGCGCAAGGGCGAACCGCACGGGCACGGGCGGCTTCCGGGTCAGCAGTGGCGGCGGCGATGCCAAGGAAGCTGGCAGCGCCAGCGCGCTTGGCGCTGCGGCAGCAATCGGGCTGCTGGCGGTTCAGGAACAGGGGCCAGCTGCGGAACGGGATGCGCGCGGCTTCCGCCGGGGGGAAGCCATGCTGGAAGAACTCAAGGCCCTGCAGGCCGAACTTCTGGCAGGGCGGGCCGACACGGCCCGGTTGGAACGGCTGGCAAGCCTCTGCGATGGGGTAAAACCTGCCGACCCAGGGCTGGCTGAGGCCGTGGCGGCCATTGCGCTCCGCGCCAAAATTGAACTGGCCCGACGCGGCCAGACCGGGTGAAGCCCCGTTCTGTCATTTATTTGTCGCGGATTTGCCCCTTGGCGTCACCGCCCAACCCTGTATATGGGGTCTCGTTCCGGTAAGTCAGATTTCAAAAAGAAATACCTTGCCGGACAAGCAAGGCGGGGGAAGAAGAAGATATGTTGGTGACGTTGCCGCCCGATTACCGACCCTCGGATTCCGAGGAGTTCATGAATGTCATGCAGCTGGAATATTTTCGTCAGAAACTGTTGCGCTGGCGGCAGGACTTACTCCGTGAAGCCGGAGAAACCCTTTCCTCTCTCTCTGAAGGTGGCATTACCGAAGCAGATCTGACGGATCGTGCTTCCGTGGAGACTGATCGGGCGCTGGAACTGCGCACGCGGGACCGGGCACGGAAGCTGGTTTCCAAAATCGATCAGGCTTTGGATCGAATCGAACAAGGCACCTACGGCTATTGTGAAGAAAGCGGGGAGCCTATTTCGCTCCGTCGGCTGGAGGCGCGGCCGATCGCTACCATGACGATCGAAGCCCAGGAACGCCATGAACGTATGGAACGCGTGCATCGCGATGATTGATTGCCCATGCCCTTAAAAAGGGGCTTGGGCTGATTATGGTGACCCAGCCTGGCGGCGCGCACCGCCAGACGCCACGAACAAGGGCAGCTAAGCCCGCTTACAGATTGAGCAATTCGATCTTACCGTCATCCAGATCATAGCGCCCTGCCACGACCTTGAGCTTGCCGGCGCGAATGGCTTCAGCAAAATCCGGGTGACTGCTGATTTGGCGTGCGCCCATACGCGCATTTTCGCGTATCGCGTTATCCACCATGTCGCCGGCCTGATTGCGCACGGCATTCACCGCGTAAATGATCGGGGCGAGCATGGGCTGCATGACCGGCGGTATCGCCGCGCCATCCTTCACGACACTGACAGCCGCGGCCACCGCGCCACATTTTTCATGGCCAAGCACCATGATCAGCGGTGTACCGAGCACCTGGACGCCATAGGCCAAGGAAGCCAGATCCGGGGGCGGCACCGTATTGCCAGCGACGCGGGTAACGAAGACCTCCCCCAAACCGGCGCCGACCAGATTTTCGGGCGGGGTGCGGGAATCGGAGCATGTGACGATGGTGGCGAAAGGCGCCTGCCCCGCGGCGATCACCCGGCGGCGGCTGGAACTGATATCGGGCCGGATCGGGTCATCGGCCACAAAGCGGCGATTGCCTTCCATCAGGCGCGCCAGGGCTTGATCCGGGGTCAGCGTTGTTTTGCTCACGGGGTCAGCGGCCTGCGCGGGCTGGCTCGGGGCAAACACCCCGGCGCAGACCGCACATCCCAAGGCCCCTAAGGCGAAACGGCGGGACAACGACATGTTCTCACTCCTTGCTGCTACGCCCCCGAGTGAAGGCGGCAAATTGATTGGTTCTGTCATGAATAATTGGTCATGAAGTGATATTTTTGATACCACCTGTTTGGGTTATTGAATATATTTTTCAATAAATCTCTAATCTTATGCAGCATAAACTTAGCTAGGGAGCTTTTATTATTTGTTTTTTTGAAATATTACAGTCTTATTAAGAGGATTTTATCAATGAATACGGCAGTCCGCCCCATCAGCATTGTCCTGGTCGAAGATGAAGGGCCGGTGCGCGATTTACTCTCTCTGATGATGAGCAAGGTACCCTCTTTGGAAGTGGTCGCCGCGGTCGGCACCCTGGCGGAAGCACGCGAGGCCTGCAGCGGCCTGCGTCCGGAAATCCTGATCACGGATCTGCGCCTGCCTGATGGCAGCGGCTTGGACCTGATCCGTGAGACACGGCAAAACGCGCCCAGCTGCGAAATTGTGGTGATTTCGGTCCTTGGCGATCAGGAAAGTGTCGTGGCCGCGATTTCCGAGGGGGCGAGCGGCTATTTGCTGAAAGATGATCTGGCTGATGTTTTTGAACATTTCATCAAGAATCTGCTCGCTGGATACGCCACGTTATCGCCAAGCATTGCCAATTACATCGTGCGCAAACTGCAATCCGATTTCACGCCGCAGACCGCGCGCATGTCTGACAATGTCGATTTGAGCGGACGCGAAAAAGAAGTTCTACACTATATTGCCAATGGGCTGAATAATAAGGACATCGCGGCAAAACTGAATATTTCGATCAATACGGTTTCCGAGCACGTTAAGTCGATTTATCGCAAATTACAGGTCAAAACGCGGGGCAAGGCGGTTTTTGAAGGGCTGAAGAGAAATATCATCTCCTCCGACCCGCAGAATTGAGGCAAGCGCCTTGCAAACCGCCGTCAAGAAATTCCTTATCTGGGTCTCCCTGACAATCTTGATGCTGGCGCCGTTCTTCGCGGCGGATCTTTTCATGACGTTCCCATCGCAACATTACGCCATGACCGCGCAGCAGGATGGGTCTGTTTTCCGATATGAGATCGCGCGCCCAGATGATGGTTCGGGTCCGTTATCACTGTATTTCCTGGCAGATTCACAATTCACCCAGGTCAAGATCAATCAAGAAATTCTGTTCACGCGTGATGTACTTTTCATGCCGAATAAGTTTCCAACCAAATCATCGGTATTGCTTGAAATACCGCGAGTCTTTTTGCAGCAGGATCGCCTGCTGATCGAAATCGAATCTGCCGGCTATCGGATAAGTGATTCAAGCCCGCTAGAGATTTTTCTGGGACCCAGATCCGCCCTTGAGGTCTCTCACATCATCAATTTTCTTATTCTCATCATCATACCGATTGTTGTCGTTTGCGTTGGTTTATATCTGAGCCTTTTCCTGTTTTTCATCTGGTTCGTCGGCAAGAACAAAAATCATTATCACCTCATCTCTTTTTTACTATTTTCGTCATGCATTTCAGAATTCATTTTCCTGTTCAGCGAATATGTCTCCCTGCCGAAGCCTCTGTTGCTGGTCAGTGCTGTTCTGCCGGCTTCGGGGTTATTCGTCTTCTGGATCCTCTTCTGGCGAAATTCCCTGTTTCCGACTGGGCCAAAATCTCGCATCATCATTTCAGCCTTCATTGGCTTGATCACGGCAACCATTGCCCTGATCATCGCGTCACCAGAAAACAATATTTTGGTTCTTGGTATTCTCAATCTGAAACAATTGCTGGCTCTTGAAATAAAACTATTCGTCTGGTTCACCCTACTGACAATCGGGATTTCAGCCTTCCGCGCCAACAAGAAGAATGACCGCCCGGAATTCTATATCGTCTTTGCATGCTCCATGGTCTATCTGATTGGCTCTACTGGCCTGCTGGTGAGGGATTTTCTGGATCTTTCCCAGCAAAGCGGCCCGCTCTATGGACAGTATCGCGGCTTCTTTTTCACCTTATACTTCTTGATCAATATTCTAGTGATCCGGGATTGGGTGCGCTCCATGAATACCGCGCGTGATGTCTCTGACTTCCTCGCGGTTGAACTCCAGGCTGCAAAGGCGGAATTGGCGCGGCAGTTCGAAAAACGGATTCGCGTTGAAAAGGACAATCTGATCCGTCTTGAACGCGAAAGCCTCATGCGTGATTTGCATGATGGCGTGGGCAATCGCCTGACCTCCACCATCGCCTTGTGCCGCATGAACCCCGAAACGCCGCAACAGGTGCATGATGGCTTGCAGAATACGCTGCTTGATCTGCGCCTGATGATGTCGGCCATGAGCGAGACAAGCGCGGATCTGCACGGGTTGATCGCCAATTTCCTCCCGCAATTGCAACGGCAAACGCGGTCTTTTGGCGTTGAATTGGAATGTGATTTGCTCAATCTGCCAGGGGTGGTCTGGCTTCGCCCGCATCAGGCGCAGCATCTGCTGCGCTTTCTGCTGGAAGCGGTGACAAATGCCGCCAAGCATTCCGGTGCGCCCACGGTCAGGCTGGAAGGCTTTGCCGCGAACCCTCAGCAAAAGGGGCAGACGCATGCCTGCGTCGCCGTGCGTGATAAGGGGCACGGCGGCGCGGCGCCGCGCCCGGGGAGTTTCGGTATGCTTTCCATGCAAAAGCGCGCCAGCGCCCTTGGGGGGGAGTTGATCATCACCTCCACCCCTGAAGGTACCGATGTGCTGCTGTACCTGCCGATTACCGAGCCCGAGACCATCGCCGCCGCGTGAGAAGCCACGCGCCGCCAGCCGAAATCAGCCGCGCTAGAGAAAGCCGACAGGATCAATATCCACTTGCACCCTGACCTGGCCCGGCACATCGACACGCGCCATCCACTCACCCAGTAGGGGCTGCACCGCCACATCCCGCCGTGTCTTCAACAATAAGCGCCGCCGATGCCGCCCCCGCAGCAAGGCCAAAGGCGCCGGGGCCGGGCCCAGAACTTCGATCCCCTCCCCCATCGGGGCGCTGCGGCCGAAATCCCGCGCCACCCGCTCCGCCGCCGCTTCCTCGGGTGAGCTGATGATCAGCGCGGCCAGACGGCCAAAGGGTGGCCAGAAGCCCGGCCGCCGCGCTTCCGCCTCAGCCGCCATGAAGGCTTCAAATTCGCCGGACACCAAGGCACGCATCACCGGATGATCCGGCGCGAAGCTTTGCAGCAGCACACGACCGGGATGCTCCGCCCGGCCCGCGCGGCCGGCCACCTGATGCAGCAATTGCACGGTGCGTTCGGCGGCGCGCAAATCGCCCCCCGCCAGCCCCAGATCTGCATCCACCACACCAACCAGCGTGAGATAGGGAAAATGCCAGCCCTTGGCGACGATTTGCGTGCCGATGATCAGGTCAACCTCACGCTTCTGGATCGCCTCGGCCGCTGCCGTGGCCGCTGCGGGGCCGGGCAGCGTATCGGATGCCATGACCAACCGGCGGGCGTCGGGGAAAAGGGTCGCGGCTTCTTCCAACACACGCTCCACGCCGGGGCCGATCGGCACCGTGCTATGGGGCGCGGCGCAGCTTGGGCAATGGCTGGGCGGGGCTTCAACATGGCCGCAATGATGGCATTGCAGCCGTCGCGCCGCGCGATGTTCCACGAGCCAGGCCGTGCAATTCGGGCAGCGCAACCGATGACCACAAGCACGACATAGCGTGAGCGGCGCATAGCCACGCCGGTTCAAGAACAGCATCGCCTGTTCGCCGCGCGCCAATGTTTCGGTCACCGCGGCGGCCAATACGGGGCTCAGGAATTGCCCACGCGGGGGGTTTTCGCGCCGCAGATCGACCAAGGAAATCGCCGGCATGCTGGCCCCGCCATGGCGGGCGGGCAGATGGAATTCGGCATACCGGCCGGTGCGCGCATTGGTCAGGGTTTCAAGCGATGGCGTGGCACTCACCAGCAGACACGCCGCTTGCGAAAAACGCGCCCGCACCACCGCCATGTCGCGCGCATGGTAAATCACGCCTTCTTCCTGCTTGAAGGCGGTTTCATGCTCCTCATCCACAACGATCAGGCCAAGATCGGGAAAGGGGAGGAATAACGCCGAACGCGCCCCCACCAATACCGGCGCGCGCCCTTCCGCCACGGCGCGCCAGGTGATGCGGCGCGTGCGGGGCGAAAGTTCCGAATGCCAAAGCGCCGGATCCACCCCGAAACGCGCGCGGAAACGATCCAGCCATTGGGCCGAAAGGGCGATTTCCGGCAAAAGCACCAAAGCCTGCCGCCCGGCCTGCAAGGCGGCGGCGATGGCTTCAAAATAAACCTCCGTCTTGCCCGAACCGGTAACACCCGACAGCAAAACCGAACCATAACGCCGCTCAGCGACCAGGGCGCGCAGGGCCTCGGCCGTCACGCGCTGATCTTCGCCCAGTGTGGGGCCGGGGCGCGCCAGATCAGGCGGGGCGAAATCCTCCTCCGGCGGCAATAAGGCAGGCTGCAAAATCCCAGCATCGGCCATGCCGCGCAGCACGGCGCCACTCACGGCAGCGGTCTTGGTCAGCGCATCGCCGGCCGCCACCGCCCCTTCGGGCAAGGCCGCCAAGACACGCTGGCGCGCCGCGTTCAGGCGTATCTCCGAAGGCAAGGGCACCGCGCGGCGCCAACCGGCGCGCTGCGGCCGTGCTTCCAAAGCGGCGGGCACACTCATCGCCATGCGCAGCACAGCGCCCCTCGGGCTCAAGGTATAGGCGGCGACCCAATCGATGAAGCGGCGCAGCGTCGGCGTCATGGCCGGTGCATCCAGTACCGCGATGATGGCGCGGAGCCGATGGTCCGGCAGGCCAGAATCAGCGGCCTCATCCCAGACCACCCCGGTCACTTGGCGCTTGCCCAGCGGCACCACCACGAAGCTGCCGGGCGGGGGCACGTCACCGGTGACCCGATAATCATAGGCTTCGGCCAGCGGCAAAGGCAGCAAGACGCGCAGCCGCGTTGCGCTGGGCGAATCTTTTTCCAGCAATGGCAGGGACTGCTTTCGCCCTGGGGCTTCCATGGGCTAGGATACCCCCAGGATCGCCACTGCCGCCCCGCGGCGCAGGCTTTCAGGCGCCATCAGCAGGCGCGCAGGGGCCGTGATGGCCCGGGGCGCCCCAAGGAATGCAGGACCGGAATACATGAAGTTCTTTGTCGATACCGCCGAGGTTGGGGAAATCCGCTCATTGGCTGAGCTTGGCATGGTCGATGGTGTCACCACCAACCCGTCCCTTATCGCCAAATCCGGCCGCGACATGAAGCAGGTGATTGCGGAAATCTGCGCCATCACCCCCGGCCCCGTCAGCGCTGAAGTGACGGCCACTGATGCGGCGGGCATGCTGGCCGAAGGGCGCTTCCTGCGCGCCATCGCCCCCAATGTCGCGGTGAAGGTGCCGCTGACGGAAGCCGGCCTGATTGCCTGCCGCACCCTGGCCTCGGAAGGGGCCTTGGTGAATGTCACGCTCTGCTTTTCCGCCGCCCAGGCGTTGCTGGCGGCCAAGGCGGGCGCTGCCTTCATCTCCCCCTTTGTCGGGCGGCTGGATGATATCGCGACCGATGGCATGCGGCTGATTGCGGACATTGTGCAGATATACCGCAATTACCCCGCGATCCGCACCGAAGTCCTGGTGGCATCCATCCGCCATCCGATCCATCTGGTGGAAAGCGCCAAAATGGGCGCACATGTGGCGACCCTGCCGCCGGCCGTAATCCGCCAATTGCTGAAGCATCCCCTGACGGATAAGGGGCTGGAAGCGTTCCTGGCGGATTGGAAAAAGACGGGGCAAAGCATCCTGTGAACAACCCATCCTCAGACAGTCGGGGCCCGAGCGGGCCCTCAGCTGAGGAGGTGGAAGTTTTTTTGCGCGCCCATCCGGGCTTTCTGGCAGAACGGCCGGAACTCTATCGCGTCCTGGCGCCACCCAAGCGGGTTCATGGCGATGGGCTGACCGATCACATGGCGGCCATGCTGGGCGCCGAACGCCAACGCGCCGCGGCCCTGGATGCGGAATTGCGCCAGACATTGGATGCGGAACGCGCCGGTTCGGGCTTGGTGGCGCGGGTCAAATTGGCGGTGCTGGCGCTGATGCGATCGGATGATGTGACCGAAACTGTCTCCCAGGAATGGCCGACCCTGCTCGGCTTGGAATGCTGCACGCTTTGCGTGGAACCGCCCGACAATCCCGCCCAATTATGGATGCGCGCGGAACAACGCCCCTTGCCGCGCGGCATGGTGGAAAAGCTGCTGGGGCGCGGGCGGGATGTTGTGGTGCGCAACCAATTGCCGGATGCGGAAATACTCCATGGTGAAGCCGCACCCTTGATCACGCGCGATGCCTTGGCCCGCGTGGTGGTTGCAAAAGGCCCCCATATGCTGGTGGCTTTGGGCGCGCGGGAAACCAATGCGCTGCCCAATCGGCATGGGACGGCCCCTTTGGCATTTCTGGGCCGCGCCGTTGCGGCGGCCCTGTCACGCTGAGATGACCGGCGCGGAAGCTGCCGCCGCGTGGCTTGCCTGGTTTGCGGGCGAACGCCGTGGCAGCGCCCATAGCCTTGAGGCTTACGGCCGGGACATTGCCCAATTCCTGGAATTTTTAGCCGAGCATCTGGGCGATGCGGTCGATCTTGCGAGGCTTGGCGCGTTGCGGCCGGCCGATATTCGCGCCTTCCTGTCCGCCCGCGCGGCGGCGGGCGATGCCGGGGCGACCCGCGCGCGCAAACTGGCCGCCATTCGGGGGTTTTTGCGCTATTTGCAGCGCCATCACGCCATGGCGCCGGTGGCCCTCGCTGGGCTGCGCGGCCCCAGGCCGAAGCCACCCATTCCCCGTGCGCTGAGCGCCAAGGAAGCCCGCGCAGCGGCGGAAGATGCGGGGGATGTTTATGCGCTTGGCCGCTACGAAAACCCGCGCCTGCAAGCGGCACGGGACCGAGCGCTATTCACCCTGCTTTATGGCGCTGGGCTGCGCCTGGGGGAGGCTTTGGCACTGAATCTGGGCGAGGCACCGCGCCCTGGGAACGATGCGGGGCTGCGGGTACGGGGCAAGGGCAATAAGGAAAGGCTGGTGCCGATCCTGCCTGCCATTCGTGACGCCATGGCCGCCTATTTGGCCGAACGCGGCGGCGGCGCGGCGCATGATCCGCTCTTTCTTGGGGCGCGTGGCGGGCGGCTTGACCCGGCGGTGGCGCAAAAGCGCCTGCGCGATTTCCGGCGCCTGGCCGGCCTGCCGGAACATGCAAGCCCGCATGCCTTGCGTCATTCCTTTGCGACGCATCTGCTGGGCGGTGGTGCGGATTTGCGCGCCATTCAGGAATTGCTCGGCCATGCCAGCCTTTCCACCACGCAGCGTTATACGGCGGTGGATGCGGCGGCGCTGCTGGAAACCTGGCGCAAGGCCCATCCGCGTGCCGATGAAGGCTAGACAGAAACCTCAGGAAGCCTGAGAAAATCCGCGAAAATCGCGGGAGAAACAGAATGAGCATTCGCATCGGTATCGCCGGCATGGCTGGCCGCATGGGCCAGCTTTTGATCGAGGAAGTGGCGGCGGCAGGGGCCGTTTGCGTGGGCGGCACCCTGCGCGCCGGCGGCAAGCCTGCCCCGCAAGGCATGAGTGTTTTCCCTGATATCACCGCGCTTTTCGCGGACTCTGACGTGGTGATTGATTTCACCCATGCGGCCACCGCGCCTGACCATGCGGCGGCAGCGGCGGCCTGCGGCAAGGGCTTTATTCTGGGCAGTTCCGGACTTTCCGCCGCAGCCGAAGCCGCTGTTGCGGAAGCGGGCAAGCGCGCCCCGATTGTTTATGCGGCGAATTTCGCCCCAGGCGTCAATCTGTTTCTGGCCATTGCGGAACGCATGGCAGCGGCCTTGCCGGGCGATCACTATGATGCCGAAATTGTCGAAATGCATCACCGCCAAAAGGTGGATGCGCCATCTGGTACAGCGGTGGCGCTGGGCCGCGCCGTAGCCGCCGGGCGCGGCACCACCATGGAAGCCGCCGGGATTGAATCCGGCCGCGATGGGCATTGCGGGCCGCGCGGCACGGGCACCATCGGCTTTTCAGCGCTGCGTGGCGGGCAGGTGGTGGGCGAACATACGCTGCTTTTCGCCGCCGCTTCCGAACATATCAGCCTGACACATCGCAGCTTTGATCGCCGGGTTTATGCGACAGGCGCGGTGCGCGCCGCGCTTTGGGCGCATGGCCGCGCACCAGGGCTTTACGGCATGAAAAACGTGCTTGGCATGTAGCGCGCTTCAGCGTTTCCAATCAAAGGGCGCGGCGCGCGGCAGGCCCAGATTGTCGCGCAATGTCGTGCCCTGATATTCCTTGCGGAAGACACCCCGGCGCTGCAATTCCGGCACCACAAGCCGGACGAATTCCTCATAACTGCCCGGCATATGCGTTGCGGCCAGCACAAAGCCATCACAGGCATCGCCTTCCACCCAGGCCTGCATCTGATCCGCCACCTGCTTCGGCGCGCCGCAAAAGACCGGGAATTCGCGGATCGTGCCCCGGCCGCTGATCTCCACAAAATCACGCAGCGTTGGGTTGCGTTTGCCGCTGGCGGCCACCACGCGGTCCCGGACCACTTGCAGCCCCTTGATCCCGGCCAATTCGGCATCGGTGAAGGCTTCATCCAAGCCTTTGGAGGCGAAATCATAATTCAGCGCCTCTGACAGCAAGGAAAGACCATCAACGGGTTTGGCCAGGCTATCGATCAAGGCGCGCTTTTCCTGCGCGGCCGCTTCAGTTTCACCCACAATGCAATAAACGGCAGGGCAGATGCGCACCGTCGCCGGATCACGCCCCGATGCCGCCACGTGATCCTTGAAGGTGCGGTAGCCGCGTTTGGCGATGTCCATATTTTGATAAATGACAAAAACCAAATCACTCCAACGCGCGGCAAAGCTTTGGCCGCGCCCGCTTTGCCCCGCCTGGATCAGAACCGGCCGGCCCTGCGGTGTGCGCGGTACCGTAAAGGGACCACGGCTTTTGAACCATTTGCCCTTGTGGTCAAGCCGCGTGACCTTGGCGGGATCAGCAAAAATACCGCTGTCACGATCCTGGATGAAAGCATCATCGGCCCAGGAATCCCAATGGGACAGCACCACTTCCATGAATTCATCGGCGCGGTCATAGCGCAGATCATGTTCCAGATGATCATCCGCGCCCATATTATGCGCTTCACTGTCATTCAATGACGTGACCACATTCCACGCCACACGCCCGCCCAGCATATGATCCAAGGTCGCGAATACCCGCGCCACATGGAAGGGTTCGTAATAGGTGGTGGAATAGGTAGCACCAAGGCCGATCCTGGAAGTGGCGAGCCCCATGGCTGTCAGGATTGAAATCAGATCCAGCTTGACCACGCGGATACCATTGCGCACGGCCTCCCCATGGTCATGGCCAAGGATATCCGGCATGGCCAGGCGATCATCAAAGAAGGCCATGTGAAAACAGCCCGCTTCTAAGGTGCGGGCGATGCGCTGGTAATATTCGGGGCGCAGATAATCCTGCATCGTCGCCGGATGACGCCAGGAACCCACATAGTTTGAGCAATTCTGCGCTTGCAGAAAAGCAACCAGCGCCATTTCCTTCATGGTCATTTCCTCTTTTGCTTGCCCTGGAGCATCGCGCGGCGGGCGCGCCAGAACAAGCGTTGATGTTTCAGCCGGGACCGGCGCTTTGGCGCTTGAGGTGCCGTTCCATGATCTCGCGCGCGGAAAGCCCAAAAAGCCGGATGCGTCGCGTTTCGGCCATGACCAGCAGGCCCACCGCAAGCGCAAAGGCTTCCGCAGCCGCTTCCTGCCCCGCCAGCGCCCCCAAGGGCGCAAGCGCCTGGATGAGGGCGGCATTCAAACTGGGATCCAGGCCTTGGCCCAGGCCATGCGGCCCCAGCCCGCCACCGCCCAGATAGAAGCCAAGCGCCAATTCCTGCGGATTGGTTTGATAAAAATCAAACAACGCCATGGCGGCACCGCGAAAGCCATCCTGCGCGGCGCCTTCCGCAATGGCCACTTCCAGGCGTGCGAGACTATCGCGCAGCACTTCCGCATAGATCGCTTCGCGGGATGGGAAATGGAAGTAAAGCGCGGCCGGCGTATAGCCCGCGCGTGCGGCAATGGCGCGCAGGCTGGCGCCTTGCAACCCGGCTTCAGCGAAAAGCGATTTGGCCGCCGCCAGGATATGCGCGCGCTTGGCGCGGTTCTTTGGCGCCAGGCTTTGCTCTGATTGGCTCATTACCGAAATTTTCTAATCCCCTTGGATTTTGAAGTCCATGGCATCGGGGAAAATGCCAAGGCGCCCATCCTTGTGTGATGGGCGCCTCAATGCAGGATCAATCGTTTTCAGGAAGCGAGATAACCGCCATCCACATGCATTTCGGACCCGGTCATATAGGATGATTCATCCGATGCCAGGAACAGAATGGCATAGGCCACTTCATCCACCTCACCCGTGCGGCCCATCGGTACATGGCCCAGCATTTTGGCGCGGAAGACAGGATCGGCGGTGGCGCCGCTGGTGCGCATGGGCGGCATCAGGCCGGGATGCACCGTGTTCAGGCGAATGCCCGAAGCGCCTTCCTGCACCGCGATGGATTTCGTGAGCAACCGCACTGCCGCCTTTGAGGCATTATAGGCGCAGTGAATCCGATCCTGCCCAACCACGCCTGAGATCGAGGATAGGTTGATGATGGACCCGCCGCCCGATTTCCGCATGGCGGCAACACCGTGCTTCACGCCCAGAAACACGCCACGGGCATTGACGGCCATGATGCGGTCCCACAGAGCGGTGTCGTAAAGATTGTTGGTATTGCTGCCGGAAATGCCGGCATTATTGACCAACACATCAAGCCTGCCATGCGCGGCCAGCACGGCGGCAATGGCGGCTTCCCATTGCGCTTCATCCGCCACATCCAGGTTGATGTAGCTGGCGGAACCGCCGGCCTTGGTGATTTCCGCAACCACGGCGCGGCCTTCGGCTTCCATCATATCAGCCACGACAACCTTGGCGCCTTCGCGCGCCAGAAGCCGGGCAGTCGCGGCCCCCATGCCGGATGCGGCACCCGTAATCAGCGCCACCTTGTTTGCTACGCGCATGATGTTTCCTCCTGCTCCATTCTGATCAGGAAGCCTTGCAAGCCTTGCGCGTTACTGCAAGTCAGCCATAGGTCATGCTGGAATCCGCGCCACGGCTCATGTCGCGCGGGATGGGTTGGCCCGTCAGGGTCAGCGCCAAAGCCTCAGCCACGCGAATGCCATCCACACCGGCGCTGAGAATCCCGCCGGCATAGCCGGCACCCTCACCAGCCGGAAACAGCCCCGCCGTATTCACGCTTTGAAAATCAAACCCGCGTGGGAGGCGAATGGGGCTGCTGGTGCGGGTTTCAACGCCGGTCATCACCGCATCGGGCCGCGCAAAGCCGGGCAATTGCTGATCAAAAGCCAGCAATGCTTCACGCATCGCCGCCACCGCGAAATCCGGCAAACAAAGCGCGAGATCGGTGGGGGTTACGCCCGGCTTGTAGCTGGGCAGCACATCGCCAAGGGAGGTGCTGGGGCGGCCCGCCAGGAAATCGCCCACAAGCTGCGCGGGCGCGCGGTAATCGCCACCGCCGGCCGCAAAGGCGGCGCTTTCCCAATGGCGTTGATAGGCAATGCCGGCAAGCACATCGCCCGGATAATCCTCGGGCGAAATGCCCACCACCATGCCGGCATTTGCATTGCGTTCGGCGCGCGAATATTGGCTCATGCCATTGGTCACCACGCGCCCAGCCTCACTGGTGGCAGCAACCACCGTGCCACCAGGGCACATGCAAAAACTATAGACAGCGCGGCCATTCTTGGCGTGATGCACCAGCTTGTAATCAGCGGCACCGAGCAGCGGATTGCCAGCATTGGGGCCAAAGCGCGCACGGTCAATCATGCCTTGCGGGTGTTCAATCCGCACGCCAATCGAAAAGGGCTTGCCCTGCATGGCGACACCACGCGCCGGCAGCAGCGCAAAACTATCGCGCGCGCTATGACCAAGGGCGAGGATGGCGTGATCAGCCTCAATCACTTCACCATCGGCCAGCACCAGGCCACGCAGGCGGCGCGTGCCATCGGCTTCGGTTTCAATGATCAGATCATCCACCCGCGCGCCAAAGCGATATTCACCGCCAAGGGCTTCGATCTCGGCGCGGATATGTTCCACCATGGACACCAAGCGAAACGTGCCGATATGCGGTTTGGAGACATAGAGTATCTCCTCCGGCGCGCCGGCCTTGACGAATTCCGCGAGCACCTTGCGACCGTAATGGCGCGGATCGCGGATCTGGCTATAGAGCTTGCCATCGGAAAAGGTCCCTGCCCCGCCCTCACCATATTGCACATTGCTTTCGGGGTTGAGCACGCCACGGCGCCAGAGGCCCCAGGTATCCTTGGTGCGTTCGCGCACAACCTTGCCGCGTTCCAATATCAGCGGGCGGAAGCCCATCTGCGCCAGCAATAGCGCCGCCATGAAGCCGCAAGGCCCGGTGCCGACCACAATAGGGCGTCGCATCCCTTCGGGTGCACGGGCGACAAAGCGATAGGCGGTATCCGGCGCGCGCGAAATGCGCTGATCACCCGCATGGCGTGCAAGCACATCCCCTTCATCCGCCACGTCGCAATCCAGCGTATAGACCAGCATGATGGCCTGGGGCTTGCGCGCATCATAGCCACGGCGAAAGACATGCATCGCCTTCAGCGCCGCATCGGCAATGCTGAGCCGCGCCAGCACGGCGGCGCGCAAGGCGTCTTCCGGGTGGTTCAGCGGCAGGCGCAATTCGGTCAGGCGGATCATGGGGGTTCTATAGTCCGTCTTGCGCCTTGCTTGAAATCCTCCCTTGCATCGGTCAAGCATGGCGCATGGCTGATATCCTGTGCCTTGGCGAACCCATGCTGGAATTCAACGCCCAGAAGCCGGGCGCGGATGGCAGGCGCTATTATCTGGAAGGCCATGGCGGAGATACCTCCAACGCTGCCATCGCGGCCGCGCGCGCCGGGGCTTCGGTTGGGATGCTGACCGCACTTGGCCAGGATGGGCA
>JACCED011227799.1_pt1 | contig 20840 bp, 16 predicted proteins | sample 7455021 | NCBI WGS metagenome assembly JACCED01 (sample SAMN15323456, study PRJNA562643) | freshwater metagenome | isolation source: river surface water | place: USA:Blue River Watershed | collected 2017-08-19
CTATAATTGGTGTCAATATCTTCTTGTCAATTACCATGAGGGCTTCACGCATTTTGAGTAAATATGCTTTATATGCCAATGCAGTATTAATAAAATTACGGCCGGCAATTTCAACTTCTACTATTTGAGAAGCTTCCGGGTTATTAAAATCAAAGAACGCCCCGACACGCCCCGTTGCACTTCTTAAAATATTCCCGACTTTGGATACACCTGTTGTTTGTGCAATGGACCTAGTTATAGATTGCACACGCTCTTTTGTAGTAACATCTGCATCAATAAGCCTTTCAGGTTTTTTAGAATCTTTGGTTGACATTGAAGGCACAGACCCCGCTCCACCTTTAAGTAATTCATACCTGGCATGCCGTTTAGTTCGTGCAAAACCAATTAAATCACGGTGCAAATTTTTACGGGTTTTTCCGGCATATTTGCGTTTTTGCATATGTGTAGTGCCGTCATTTATAACTTCATTTTGATATTTCAAATTTGCTAGGCCAGTATGTTTTTCCACTAATTTAGATACCAAATGCGGATCAGTTATTTTTTTTACTTTTACCCTGCCGGCATACTGTTTTATTTCCTTTCCTGGCATTTCCTTTGTATTATTATTATATTTTTTATTTATTTTTGCAAACGTAACTGTAAGGTTTCCTTATATTAAGTATCTAATTGTATTACTAGGAATTCAATTTGATACAATAGATATTTTCTGTAAATACTATAAACAACCCATAATTGGATATAATTCATATTCATAATGAAAACAAGCCGGGTTAATAAGGAAACATTAAAACTTGGACAACATAAATACAAAACCCGCAAATATGCCAGGCAACATGGTGGTTTAAAATTAGGTCAGGGTTCATTTGGCTGTGTCATTACACCGCCTATTAAATGTCCTATATCCGGCCCTAATTCTGGCCCTAATCCATCAACACAAGTCCTCCAAAATGGACAAAGTGAAGTAAGTAAAATGGTATATACAAACCCAGAAGCTAAATTTAAATATGATCGTGAAATGAAAATTTTGCGGCTAATATCCCAAGTAGATAAAAAACAACACTATATGATTGGGCTAATTGATGAATGTGAATTAGATATTGATGCAGTTGCTAAACGTAAAGTAAAAGACACCGTTTTGGTAAAATTTACTAATCCCGAGCGTAGTGAATGGAAATTGTCAACTACAGATAGCGGTTTTGCATCTAATCAACCCGCGGCACAAGGTTCTATTGAAAACCTAAGCAAAAGTGAAATTAAAAGTAATTATTGCCTAATAGATCCGTCACTTAAACCACGTAACCAAATTCAAGTTAATGGTGGTATGCAATTTGACGACGTATTAGAAAGCCATCGGTCACGTAACTATGCTGTTGTCCGACGATATTACATTAATATAATCCGTGATATATTAGTTGGTATACAACTCATGCATAAGTCCCGGGTAGCCCACCGTGATATAAAAGAAAGTAATATGGTTTGTCAAGTAGTCCCAATTAAACGCAAAGGGAAACCTGATGATTTTTATCCGGTGGTCCGGCACATTGACTTCGGATTGGCAGAAATAGGTGACCCTAGTAAAAAATATTTATTAAAAGATGTTCGTTATGCAGGAACCAGTAAATATATACCGCCTGATATTGGGCTTATGGCCTCCCGTGTTAAAAATATGCAGTCGGTAGTCGGGTCAGATACTAGTGCTGCGGCTTTGAAAAAATTAGCAAATCCCGCCACTAAGGACAAAATTGTAACTGAATTGACTACCCGGTTGAATACTAAGGATTACTATTATTATAGTGTGCTAGGTATACGGCCTAGTTTTGGAACAGGGATTGAAACCAATAACCGTTCCGAAGATTTTGTCGCCAGTGAGACACTATCTGAATTATATGACCTATTAGTTGGTGAACTAATCGACGGGTCATTCAGCCAGAAATATTCTAAAGATTATGACGGGTATCTTTATAAAACCGATATTTTCGCGGCCGGGGTTACAATTGCCAGTATCAAATATGAGCTAGGTATCCGGAATCCAAAACTTAATGATTTAATATCACATATGATGCGTATTGACCCTAATAAACGGTTCAATATAAATCAATGTTTAGCACATCCTGTCTTTAAAAATTGATTTAAGCTTCCAGATTTAATTACATTTTAAACTTTTAACTAATTATTTATTACTGCACCATACAACCATTAAATTAGGACCAAAATGTCTACTAATTCTGATTTAGAAATTGATATTAGCGATACTGAACTGGCTGACATTATGCCACATGTATCACCTAGTTATTCATTATCTCCAATTACTACTACTGGTCAATCACCGAAGCTTGCTGATAATTCATCTTCATCTGTGCTTACTAAATCAGTAATAAATGATTCTAATACTGTGGAACCTGTAAAAAAACCGCGTAAACCACGCGTAAGTAAGAAAATTGCAGAAGTAAATGCAAATGATGCGGCTATTGAAAATAGTGAACCTAGCTCTGCAACTGCTAGCCCAAGCACTCGAAAAACAAAATCTACAAAAACACCCACCGCTACAAAATCATCAACTGTTGAACAGCAATTCACTCTAGGATTAACCAAAGAATGTTTCACCCCTGAAGAGTTGGCAATCAACCCGTTAACACACATTTTCATTGAGAACAGCCGGGTTACGAATAATGAATTGATTAAATATCAGGCAGTGAAGGCTGGCATACTAGATTATAAATGTTATGGAAAAGGTTGCCCTACTAAGGATGGCAATTGGCGCAGGCGACTCGGGTATCTCATTCTGGTTCGTAATAATAACCGCGATACTGATTTACGAATGACTAATCTGTCGATGCTATGCCCTAATTGTTATTGTCAAGAAAAAGGTGTTATATCATTTGATAAAATGAAAAAAGAAATCGTGCGAACTTGCACATTTTGTAATGCCGTGTTGGACACCAAGTATAATAGCGACAAATGCGGGCGCTGTGCATGGCAGATTAAAAATCAAATTAATAAATCGGCAAATATGGACCGGCTTAGCCGGGCATTCGGGGCGGAAGTAGACGGGCTGTCAGCTAGTAATATGGCTATTCTTATGGGGTCATCCATCCTAGACGAACAATCTGGTATTGGGCATATGTCAGGAAATGCTGATGGAACTGTCGGTAATAAATATTCCGGATCGACAATCGGACTTAGTAGCACAGCTAGGTTAGTGCCACGGCAAAATGTTAATCCAAAAGCTCTTTGTATTGAAAACAGTATTGGGCTAAAGCGTCTATTTATGGAATTATCTGAACAATCTTAAAAAAATGTTAGTATTTTGGCTTAAAATAATTACTAATTACCAAAATTGTTATTTTTTATGTTTATCTATCTAAATATTATTAACTTTAATTCATTAACCACCACTCTTTTAAAGAGATGTTCTCTAATATGCGAACTGTATCTATGCAGCCATCTGAAAACCAATTCCCAACATTGCGACTACATTTTGTATCGCAAATGTCTGCTACACCGACAATTATTATGGTTAGACATGAAAAGACTATTTGGGATTTGAAGACACAACTTTGCTATGCAATTAGGTTGCAACCCGGCAATATCTCACTGATTTACAATACCGTTGAGCTCTTGAATGAGCAGATTGTGGGGGAATGTGGAATTCCAGATGGTGCAACGGTGAATTTTGTTGTGCGCATGGCAACATCACATGCTCCGGCACCAAAAGCAAATACGCAGATTTTGAATTCATTGCGCCAGCTACCAGCAGTCCGCTTGCCCAATCTTCCTGAGAATGGACTTGTTGCCAGGAGAGACGAACTACGCACAAATGCTAGGACACTAATGGGACGTGGTTGTGCTGGGTTAGTTATTATTCGTAGCAGTAATGGGGAGCAGAGAGTAGTAATGCTTAATGCAGAACAACTAGCAGAAGCCAAAAGAATTCGCGCGGCCCGAATTGCTCAGGGACATCAATGTGTGGGTTCCGGGTCAAATGAGACAACACTTCATGCAATGCGAACTATTTTGGGTAATAGTTCATCGACTGCATCTGATGTCGCAGAACAATCGACCGTTCCTGCTATTGATACGTCAACTTCTGAGCAGCCACTTGTTAGTGGTGATTCCAAGATGACGGACTTGTTGGCAAAGATTCGCGCGTCAAAGCAAGCACATGCAGATAGGATGGCAAATATAAGTAAGTAATAGTTTTACGTAGCTTTTATGTAGCTTTTAGTTGGATTATTACTTTGAAATAATTATTTTTTTAGTGTTGCAATTTAATATTAACTAGTTATGGTGATTTTTAGATAATCATTGATTTGGAATAAAATAAAAAATGAAGTTATGCAATCGATATCCTTACAAAACCGGCTTAGATTTTGAGTTTATCTCAAAATCCGCCGTTTGTAAGGTGAGTTCCTCAAGAAAAGGCATGTCATTTATAAATGACATAGGCTTTTAGAGGATAGCAATAGGTTGCCATTTATTAGTTGCTAATCCATTGTCTTACCAGTCCAACCATTATAAAACATATACATAGACCATATCAAACAAGTATTTGTATCATGTGGCATTTCGCTTGTAATAGTTCCTGATTGGCAGGGTTTGGGTAGATGGTGTTGTCCCGATTTAATATTTGTCAGGAATTCACATAGTATTTCGTAGCGTTCTTTAACAGATTCTTGTTTATGTTTAGATGTGCGAAATTTATCAGGGTTCCATCGAATGAAATAAACTGGCATGCCACCTAAAGATTGTCCGATATTAAACATACGAGCTTTCTCACAATTTGTATTTCGGTCAGAATGCTGATTTTCATCACATTCAATAATTAGGATTTTATCTCCTAAGTCAATCAATCTATCTGGGCGTTCTTTTCCACACACGCCTCCGTCAATCATTGTGTCATCAGTTGCAGTTCCCGTATGTCCGTGTGCATCTAAGTAATCCATCAATTCATTTTGTTTGGCTAGGGCAATTCTGGCAAATGCCGTAGGGTCGCAATTTTCACAATGATTATTGGCATCGAGAACATATAGTAAATGGCAACTCACACATTCTCGTTCTGCCAAATTTTGTTCTTCTGGCCGACGATGTGTTTCGCAATGTTGTAAAATGAAATTAGTTCCATAAATGGCGTGTTCTTTACAATCTAGGCATTTGGTGGTTGGATTCATAAGCATTCCGGGCTTTCTATGTTTGCTGCAATTTGTTGGTTTAAATGCGGGTTTGCCATATAGGGTCCTAGCATTGCAATTTGGTTCTTGACAAATTGAATGTTTTACATCGACCATGTCTGACGATTTATGTTCTAGGCAAAATTTAGCTTTCTTCTCACCTTTAATACCATAGGTTGCCCCTTTATTACATATTGGATTTGCACATTTTTTAGTAACTAAATCTATCATACCCTCTTGTTTATGTAAAGCACAATAAATCCCTTTTTTGCTACCTGGTAAATTAAATGATGGTTGTGTATCACATGTTGGGTCTAAACATGTTGGATTAACAACATCAATCATTCCTTGTTCTTTATGCCTAGAACAAAACCTACCAATCTTTTCAGTTCTAATGTTATAATGTGGCCTGGTTTTACATCCTGGGGTTTCACATCTAGGATGTTTTACGTCAATCATTGAATCAGTTTTATGAGCCACACACCATTTACCAATTGTATGACCTGGAAGATTAAAGTTAGGCAATACATTACAATCTGGTTCAGCACACTTTTTAGATGCGATATCTACCATTGTTTCAAGTTTATGTGCTGCACAATACATTGGTTTGTTTTCTGTTGAATAATTAAATGTTGGCTGTGTATCACAACCCTCTGGGTAAATACATCTAGGACTAATTATATCAATCATTCCGTCCTTTTTATGAAAAGAACAATATATCGGTTTCTTATCAGTTTTGTAATTAAAACTGGGTCGAATATCACAAGTTTCATCTAAACATGTGGGATGTTTAATATCTACCATATGCACAAGTTTATGGTCTTTGCAATATTTAGGGGTTTTACTTCCAATTTCATTATACGTTGCAATTTTAGAACACGCATATTGCCCACATCTAATTGATTTAACATCTATCATGCCAGCGAGTTTATGTTTAGAACAATATATCGGTTTCTTGTCAGATGGGATGTTATATGCTGGTCTAGTATTACAATTTTGGTGAATACACGTTGAGTTACATATATCAATCATGTGTTCTTTTTTATGAGTGGAACAATATAAAGGTTTCTTTTCACCTTGTAAATTAAAACTAGCGCGTGATATACAATCTGATTCTACACATCTAGGATGTTTAACATCAATCATATTTGATTCCTTATGTTTCACGCAAAATTTAGGTTTTAGTCCCTTTATGTTATAAAGTGGTGTTTTGATGCAGTCAGTTTCAGCACATTTTAGTTTTTTTGGGCATTGATTATATAATTGATTTATTTTAATTTCGTATATCTTATGTGTTATTTGTAAATTCTTATAATATACACATATACCTATTTTATAGAAACAATTTTTAAACAAAAAATAAATACCTATTACTGGGTTTCTTCGGTAATACTCTGATTATTCGTAGTAATATTACCACTTTGACCCCTTCTACCTGGCAAACCTCTCTCACCCCTCTCACCACGGTCACCCCGCTCGCCTTTATCACCCCGCTCGCCTTTATCACCCCGCTCACCTTTATCGCCCGATTCGCCTTTTTCGCCCCTTTCACCTTTTGCGCCCCTTTCACCTTTTTCTCCCCTCAACCCGATTTCACCATCAGCACCCTTCAACCCGATATCGCCCCTTTCACCTTTTTCGCCCTTTTCGCCTTTTTCTCCCCTCAAACCTTGCTCGCCCCTCAAACCTTGCTCGCCCCTCAAACCTTGCTCGCCCCTCAAACCTTGCTCGCCCCTACATCCCCGGTCCCCTACTTCACCCTTGTCTCCACGGTCGCCTTTTTCACCTTTGTCGCCCGTTTCGCCTTTGTCCCCCCTCGGCCCTTGCGGACCTAATTTTCCAAAGTCGCGTTTCAATATTTCCCCGACTGTATCACGTAATTTCCCAGCGTCCAAACCAGTAGCTGGGTCCATTACTGTTTCAATATGTGCCAAACGGGTTTCTAGCTCTTCAACATATGCAGCCATTCCATCCATTTTCAGGCTCATATTCCCGATTAATTCAGTATATTGGTCGAGTTTCCCATAAATAATTTTCAGGTTACCGACTATTTTATCGACTGCGAGCCCGAGTGTTTCGGTTGCAGATAATTCAGTTAATCCAGTAGCTCCATTATTAGCACTCATTGCACACTAATTTTAATAATCCCTTTTACTCTTTATTAATTGCTGACAACTAATTTTGTATAAGTTAAATTTAATTTATTAACCTAGCTCAACTAAACCTCATCTAGGTTAGGAAAATTGTTTTTTTATTAACTTACAATATGAATGGCAATAATACGACTAGTTCAAAAAAATGACAGAAATATCAGATTCAGCCGCAACACAATCCACTGCTAATGATAACTTAACAATTGGTCATGCTGCAATTATTGAAACACGAAATAACAAAATACGACCTTGGTTAAGTGTCCCCAATAATTTAATCGGATATTTCGAGGATGATAAAATTAAAATTATGGATATTACCACAAAAAAGCTTATCAACACATTGAATTACCCCGCCGAAAAATCATTTATTAATATTTGGTATTTTGATAAATTCATTGCTACCTATTCATATTCAGATGATGACAATGAAGCAAACATTGAAGTTTGGGATATAACACTAACAGACTGTCAGCAAATCTTAAAAGGTCATACAGATATTATTTTATCAGTTATTTGTCATAATGATTTAATAATTAGTTGTTCCGGTGATAATACTATTAGAATTTGGGATAGTAATACTGGCGATTGTCATAAGATTTTAAAAGGACATACAGCCGAAGTAGATAATATATTAGCAACTGGAAATCTCTTAATTAGTAGTTCAGAAGATGATACAATTAGATTTTGGGACATTGAATCTGGGAAATGCCTTAAAAGATTGGTCTGCAATAAAACATATGTATGGTCTCTATGCCTTAAAAATAATATGTTAATCTGTGGCCTAGAAAATGGATATATACAAATATGGGATATATACACATATAAACAACTATACTTGATAAATGGGAAACACCTGGACAATACTGACTCTGATATAGGTATATCACATATTGGTATTTTTGAGAATATAATTATTACTACCGACCAATATATGAATGATATTTGTTTCTGGGATATTGCTACATCTAAATGCATTAAAATTTATAAAAAACAACCTCATGGCTTCAGCACATTGACTGTTTATAATAACTTACTTATTCAATATAGTAAAAATATTAATGATAGAAGAATTGTTATAAATCCAATTACTTTATTACCTGGAGAACAACGCAAATTCAATGCAGTAATTTCTAAATACGACATACCATCACATCTAACCGCTGAAATTATGGATTGTTTTAATTAGTGCTTAATTTTTTGTTCTAGCTAAATAATTATTTTAGACAAATACTGCTTGCCAACGACCCCAGAGTTTATACCCCATGAATAGAGCACATAAAACTACAATAACTAGGAACCCAATAAGTCCCCAATATTCCCATTTCGTATTCTTGCCACGTGATTCACTAATCGCTGAATTTACAGCGACAACTTGCCCAGTAGTATCATGATAATTCATCTCCTTGCTAACAATATCTTCTCGGGATGAAAGAGCATTTTGCCGAGTGGTAATCTTATCTAATAATACGGTTAACCCTGCTATTTGTTTGCGGCGTTCGTCAATTAGACCACTTATTATTTGCCGGACTTTTGCAATCTTAGTTGACCCGGATTGCATTTCAGCTTGCCGGATTTTAGCAGCATCTAGGCTTAGTTTATTCAATTCTTGGTCGATGGCATATAATTCACGACCTGCAATTTCGGTGCGCATACTGTAAGCTAGGCTATCCAATAAATCTGTTGTCATTCCTGGTGTGCGAGCAGCAGCTAAATCCCGGTAGTATTTCATAAGCGGACCATCTTCTGCAACAATGCCGGATATTTGGTCACGCAAACCGGTTAAAAATTCAATTTGTGCTTCAACCAAATAATACTTACTCCTAGCTGCCTTCACATCATTTAACACTTCGTTAATAATACCTTTTGCTTCGGCAGTATCATAAGCATCTTCAGGTGTCATGCCAGAACCACCTAATCCGTCTACGCCATCCAAAAATTCGAGTTCCCAAACCCGGCCTTCTCGCGCACTGCTTAAACCAATAACTAGGCCTGAGTCCTGAACAGCTGATAAATATTTGCCAGGTTTAGCAACCGATTCAAATTCATATTTACCACCATCAAGCGGGACTTGTTTGAACAAGCATTCGGCTGTGAGTTCGGCATTATCGGCAACCACCAAAGGTTCTTTAGTTTCCGGGTCTACGCTGACTCGTAAATAATATTTAGTTACCTGGTTCTGAATAGTATAATTACCATCTTGCCGTAATTCCACCATAAAAACTGCATTTGCTGCACCATCTGCCGAATTTGTGTCAATTGGTGTTAAATATAATATGCCAGTGTCTAATCGGAGTGTCATATAAATATTATCCAACTCTGCGTCACTCGTGGTGCTAGGTTCACTAAATGTGCCGTCTACATTTTTTACACCTTTGCGGTTTGTTTGTCTGTAATACAAACTTGAGTTGACTAAACGAAAAAATGTGGTATAACTAGGGCGTTTAGAGACATCGTAACCTAGCTCATCTTTACCTTGCTTGCCCGTCATACCGAAACTTGTTTCAGCTGAAGTTTTAGCATCTGGAATTCCTTGAACAACTCCTGCCACTGCTCTTGACAGCCCTGTGCTAGGTTGATAAATTTGTGAACATTGGTCAAAATCTGATTGTGTTAATAGCCCTTTGTCAAGCAAATTTTGGCACAATAATAACCCTTTGTCTCTGGTTTCAATTTCATTCATTTAATGGATAAGTGAGAAAAATAAAAACATAATGAATACGTGCAAGTTTACACATGGCACATAATATTTAATTACTTATTTTGTTTGTTTTTTTATGGTATTCTTATTAGCTTTAGAGCGTTTATGAGTTTGTTTGTGTATATTTTTAGGGCGCTTTGTCAAACTTCCACCGCCGCCATACCGTTTCCAGTTTGATCTATCTGGTGGTGGAGAGTCCCCGCGACCGCGAGTGTCACGAGAGTCCCCAGGTGGAGAGCGACTGCGATTGCGACGGTTCCGAGGTGGAGAGCGACTCCTACTGCGACGAGAATCCCGTGATGGAGAAACTTGGTCCCAACGACCTGGTTGCTGACGATCATAAAGACCTGCTCTAGGAGTGCCTTGTTGCCAACTATCCCCTTGCCAACGATCCCCTTGCCGAAGATCCCCTTGTCGACGACCTTCTTGAGACTGATATCGTGGTGAAGGACCTTGTTGCTGACTATCCCCTTGTCGAGGAACTTCTTGAGACTGATCTCGTGGTCGAAGACCTTGTTGCCGAAGATCCACTTGTCGACGACCTTGTGCTCCACCAGGATTCTGTTCCCTCCAAACCTTAGTTGCAAAATCATTCAATTGTTCTCTTGTAATTATTGCGCCATTTGGTAAATGCATATTTGGATCCATAGAAATAAAATTAAATATATTAACAAATTCTTCTGGTGGAAATGCTAGTATTTCATCATTTAAAGTAGATGCTCTTCCTGCAGTTGTATTTAAAACATCAGCTATATACCTCTTTTTTTCGCCATGTGGTGTCGTATTTACAGCATTTATAAATTCTTCAATTGTATTACAAACTATATCGGAAGACACTAACACAGATGTAAAGCAATATCGTGGTGGTGCAGCTTCTTCAACTGTAAGTTTTTTTAAATGAACAACGAATGGATTAAAATTACGTTGCAATAACCCTCGTAATAAAGAGTTGATTACTATTCTTTTTGTTATATTATTAGTTGTAATCCAATCTATAAACATTTCACTATGCATGGAATAATGACGCACCCATGCAGGAGTGTAAAAATAAGGCAACCAATAATCTTGGTCAGGATTCACTAAACGTTTATATAAATTTGTGCCAGGTGGAACTGGTGAACCATCTGCATCATGAGTCATAGGTGATATGGCAGCACCTTTCTCTTTACCATTTGATGATTCGCTTTCAAATTTACCCCTCTTTCCAACAGGTCTACCTTCATTTAATGACTGGTAAGATTCTTTAGGAGAGTCAGTTTCCATTTTAGTAACTTCCACATCTGGTAAATGTGCCACTTTATATAAATAATTGGGTATATTTTTACCTTTGCTAACAGCAACATATTCATCTTTTTTTTCTGGTGGCTTTGTTAAATTAGCAACTGTTAAACTACTATCATATTTTACGTCAACCTGAGAATTACCTTGATAAATTTTGTCAAATGGTCTAGCACGATTTACAAAAGGAATATAAATAAGATCTACATACAAATATGCAGCGGCAATACTAAATCTATCTGATTGACGTGGTATAAATCCAGACATTAAGCCAAGTGTTGGACCACTATCAGATATTTTTTGGTCATTCATTTTAGAATTATAATCTGGATAAAATTGCCATCTTATATTACCATTTCTATCTGTTTGTATATTTGTTTTTTGTTTTTGATATACTTCATCTGTTTCTGATTTAAATGGTTTAACGCCTCTAGTTTCATTAATATTATGATTTACTGCAAATAATATATGTAAATCAGACGCAGGTTCATATGAGATTTTTCTTTCGCAATTACTAGAATGTCTTCCAAATAATTGAGATAAAACTACATGTTCAGCACTTATAGAACTTAAGTTTATATCACCATATAAGCCATCAAGCCAATCTGGATTTAACTCAAAAATATTTTTATAAATAGATGAATATTTACAACTACCACTTCTATAACATTGATTACATAGCATTTTTTTATTTTTAAATATTGACTCATAAAAAGATTGTTTGCCTATAATATTAAATCTTTTAGCTAATGATATGTAAAAATCATGCATTTCATGTGCCATAGTTCTTATATTTAATTTTTTAAGCTTCAAATAATCTTTTTCATCTATATTTGGTGTATCTTCTTGATCAGGATATTGAACTAAATTATCTTTTATGTAATATTCATATGTAAAACTTTGTCCATTTATATTAAATGTTTTATTTATTTTAGTATAGCCTGCATCGGTTGCACTTTTTATATCATCTTCATTCGGTCCAGCTTTTAACCATTCTGGAGCTATATTAATATATTCAGGTGCTGTAATTTCATTATCTTTACCAGAGTAAATGAATGTATTAGGATCTTCTGCGGCGGCTGCCATAATTATGTTTTATGTGATTTTATTATTATACACTAATAAAATTAATTTATAAAAATATAGCAACACAATAAATATGATTGATGATAATATGGATATTGGTATTAAAAATAGTTTAGATATAGAAAATGCAAGTCGTCAATCAAATGAATCTATACAAAAAAACATGTCACAAACTGGGGGTATTAAACTGGGTCAGGGTGGATTCGGTTGTGTAATTACACCTGCAATTGGGTGTCGAAAAAGACGACCGCCATCAAATTCAGTATCCAAGATAACATATGTAATACCTGGATATGAAGAAGATTATCAAAACGAACTTAAAATGCTTAAAAAAATACAATCAATTGACCCCGAACAAAAATATTTTGTATCAGTATATGATGAATGCCAATTAGACACTAAGGAATCCATAGCCAGAGCACCTAAGGATATAGTAGAAGTTTCGTATGAAGACGATGATTTAGACGAATTCACCGTGAAATCATCAGAACCTAAATATATATCGCGTATGGATAAATCAGATATAAAGAAAAATTATTGTCTTATAGACTCATCATTGGAACCTCGAAATCAGATACAAGTATTCGGTGGGTATGAATTGAGTGAAATAAACTATGATAAGCATCCACAAGTCTACAAAGCAATTCAAAAGAACTATAAACAAATTATCAAACATCTGCTTCATGGTTTAAATATCATGCATAAAAATCACATTGCTCATCGGGATATAAAGGAATTTAATATGCTAGGTATGTTACAAGAAACTCACACCAAAATACCAAGAACAACATCAAGGAAACTTGGTCAAAAAACTATATTAAAAACCAGGACACTAAAACATCAAAAATCTAAAACCGTGAGTTCACAAACAGTGAATGCATTAGTGCGATTTATAGATTTTGGGTTAAGTGAATTTATAGACCCGCGCATGGATGAAGGCGGAATACGTAATTTCCATTGGTCCGGAACTGATGGGTATATACCCGTGGAATTTATAATTCTTTACTATATGCGTGATTATGTGAATGTGTATGGTGCAGGACCATTATTAAATTCAATAAATAAACAAAAAATTATTGCAAAGGTAAAGGACCGATATCAACGTAAATATAAATATTTCTATGATGATATACATGTTGAACAAAGTCTGATGTCACCTAAACGTGATAGTTATCATTTTTTTGACATGAACAAAGTTTCCAAATTATATGATAACTTAGCCAAAAGTTTGGCAGATGGAACATTTTACAAATTACTTAAAACTGATTATACCGGCCTGGTGTATAAATCAGATGTATTTGCGCTAGGTATTACACTAGGGTTCATCCGCCGACATTACCGATTACAACATGATCGCAAATTAACAGATTTAATTACAAAAATGATTAAGATATCGTCTGCCGAACGCCCAACTATACAACAATGCCTAGCACACCCTTTTTGTGTGTGATGATATTATTCTTTTTTAGCACCTGGTATTATTTTAACTTTTGCAGATTTAAACCTATCTATTACAGTTTGTGGCATTTGGCTAGCAATACTTAATGTGTTGCCCATATCACTAATGGCAAATGTGTTATATAATACAAAATTAGGCCTGAATTTAAGTGTTTCCACTAATGAACTACCTTTAAGCGAACCTTTGAGCGGTGAATATTTGAGATAATAATTATTACTTGTGCCACTTGGGTCACTATCATATATACCTAGTTGCGTGTGATAAGCAAAATAGAGTGCAATCATAATACGCTCTGCTAGGCTAAGTTTATAAACATCTCCTAGGTCAACTGGTTTTTCCTTGGTATCTGCAAAAAGCCCACGTAAACTCATATCAGGCGCGTTAACATATTCTTTGAGTTTAGTTTCACGGTATTGTTGTGCTTCTTTAAGTAACCGCTGTTGTTCCCGTTCCTCTGGATTCATGGGTGGACCACCCCTACCGCGGCCACGGCTACCCCGACCTCTACCACCACGGCCGCGACTTGGCCCACCGCCAACAAGTGGGCAATTGGCACGTAATTGATTTATACAACGTTTGACACCTAAATGTTGCGCCATTGCATCTCCACAACCTAGCTTTCCCCCGATTGCGTCCTCCCGAGTATCCATCCAAACTCGTGTATCTAGGCTATCTAAATCACCACCACCAAATTGACGGCCAGCAACACTATTAATATTTGCCTGAATACTTTTAGCCATCTCCAAAAATTCATTAGACCCGGGCTCAGGAATATACATATCACCAGCAGCATTAGTTGGGAACTGAGCAACGCCGCCGCCTCCTTCCTGCCCGCCACCCGCCTGATATACTTTAATAAGATTCAATTCCTGCATTTTCTTAATATTCCCGAGCGCAGTTTGAGCTAATTCTTTAATTGATTCAGTAATTGCATCCATCTTGCTCCGTTTAATAATAAATTGTTTCTCCCAATAAGGCTTAATATATTCGGGTTGTTCTACCCATTGCAAATACAAGTTAACCATTGTTAAATGGTCACCGGCGGGGTGAGTGAATTCACCTAGAATCTTAACGAATTGTGCGACTACTTCAGGGTCTTCTTCTTTGCCTTTGGGTGCAAAAAACATATCAGTGTAACTCGCACAATTATTAAGAATGGCCCCCAAAAACAATACTTCTTTTAGAATACCTAAATAATAACCCATTATGATTAGACGGGCAATATAACTACCTGCTTTACCAAATGATGAGCACATCACACCAAGGGCTGTTGGCCTACCATAAATATCTACATAATCATAATCCAATAAATTCCGCAGCCCGACTTTGAGCCCTTCTTTGTAATTCTGGGGTGGTTCAACCATGTTTCCAACGAATTCCAATAACTTATTTATATCACCGATATGTGGCAAAAGGATAAGAGACAGTAGGTCTTCGGTAATATCTTTATGCATAATTTCAGGGTCAGGAAACCCAACTAGGGCATCCCATTGTTTCTCACTGTATACTTTATAACAAATCCCGTCATTAACACGGGCTGTGCGTCCACACCTTTGAGTAATATTTGCTTTTGCAGTAAGTCCTTTGAATTGCTTAGTGCCGTAATTTGCTGCATCAAACCAGACATAATTGGCCATACCACCGTCTATTACCCATGCCAATGGCTCACCAAACGTAGTAGATGATTCAGCAACAGGTGTGCTAATAATTACTTTCAGGTCATATTTCTGCCCATCATTTGGTATAAATGACATGCCATTTTTGTCTTTGGCAATTTTACCTTGTAACTCATCGGTATTCCTAGTAAGGACAATTGTATATGGATGATATTTATATTTACCTTCAGCCCAATTTCGGTCAATAGCTTGTTTAACCTTCATACATTCAGCTTCTGATGTGACAAATCCCAATAAATCACGGCCATATTTGAAAAATCGGCCTTTATCACCAACATTCCCGGGGCCTAATAACTTATCCATTTCTGTATTATCTTTTAAAATGGCGTCAATCTTATTCTGAACTTCTTCAACTACCTTCATAGGCGTAACTGGTTTGGGCGAATACAGTGTTTCTAATTTGAATGTAGTTTTGACGCCTTCAGGATTATAAAGATTGAATTTATGACCCATACCGAGCCTATTAAAATACTGGATGAATACTTCTTCATTTACGGTAGCACTCATAATAATAACGCGGAATTCAGGCCGGCGTTTGCATAAATCTACGATTAGCCCGAGTAAAATATCAATATTAACACTACGTTCATGGGCTTCATCGATTAGAATTCCATAATATCCATCTAGATTTGGGTTAGTTTTCATCATAATTGATTTAATGGTCCCATCTGTTGCAAATAAAAGTTTAGTAGCTTTGTCATCTTTTTCCTTTTCGTTACCATACCGAATACCTACATAGAAATCTTTTTCGCGTTTTTTAGTTTCTCCTGTCACCGGGTCTTTCCATTCGAATGGCACATCCATACATTGAGCTGCCCAATCACCTGCACCTATAGTAGTGGCTTGCCTAGGTGTTGTGCAAATAATAGCCTTTTCATACCCAAAATAATGCGCCATTAATTTAGGGACGATTACTGTTTTACCCACACCTGTTGTAGCAATGAGCAGAATGAATTGATAATTATGTATCCTTCTAAGAATATCAAAACGGTCTACAAATGTTTTAAGCCCGGCCCAGCCTTTATTTTCACCGTCAACCATTTTAATGGCTTGTTCTTTGTATATTTTATTATATGGTTCACCTGTGAAAGGATTAGGATATCTGCCTTCCGGGTCTAAGACCCCATCTGGTCGTAATTTTAATGACATACTAATCTAAGTTTATATTTCCTATCGCTGTTTATTATTCACGTGGATATTCTAACCCGGTTACTAATCTAGGTTAGTTTTTGGTTCCTAGCTGTGTTTTCTAATTTATAATAAGGTTAAAAATATTAAAAATAAATTATTGGCTCATAGAATGTCCAGGTTGTTCATGGTCTTGTTGCTGTGCTAGGTTGTCTTTAGCATCATTAACATCATTAACATTACTATATTTATTTGTATTCATGTCACCAGAATCCCTATTTTTGGCCAAACTATACTTGCTAGTCTCTTCATCAAATTTCCAACGGCCTTCCACATCTTCACCCATCTCATGGAATATCAACCTACCATACTTATATTTATATAGATATGCCATAGTTGCAATATCCCCGATTGCCATTATTATGAACCCGGTATAAATACTATCGGCATAAACACCTAGTGTTCCATTCAACCGTAAATTCTGGATGAGAATATAAGCTAGGGTATAAATCATCCAACCGATGAAGAATACACGGGTATTACGTTTGCCGCTAGGTAATCCGTCTCCCCAAGGCAATGAATAGACTAAGTAAAAGAACATTCAGAAACTAAAATGTTATGTGGCTTTCTCGCTAGGTGTGCTAGGCTTGTTATTTTTTTATTGTGTTATAAATCCACATAATAAACGCACATATCAAGAAATACCTATTCTGCAAAAATTAAATTAAACCATCAAGCAAGTTGTTATTATAAATTATCAAACACCCCCGAAAATGGCAACCCAACCTAATAAATATTATGTCCCAACTAGGTATGAAGAAACTATATCTGATTACCCAAACGAGGTTGATTTCCAACAACCCGTCCCGGAAACAGGATTAATTGTCCTAGCAGAATCCCGGTCTGGTTGTAAGCCAACGCAAGGCCCGGCTCATAATTACAGGTTCGCCCTGAATAAGTGGCAAATTGAATTAGACCGGGATAATGAAAGAATTATAGTAAATAATCCGGAATATGGCAAGTCAAATATAATAACCGATATCCAATTCCTGGAATACCATGTAGAATACCTAACTACACTTAGCGAATATCAAAATATGCATATGGATACATATACTAAAGGCCGATTTAGACTATCTGCTGAACTTGCTAATCTAATTTTTGAAGTGATAACTAATATTCAAAATGGAATTATGTATGATCGCGTAAAGTATTCGTCTGCTAATCTAACTACACGAATAAGTCAAGAATTCATAGAACCAAAAAATAAAGTAGAATACGTGGTTTTTAATGGTTGGATGTATAAACGTCAAAGCCTCCCAGCTTATAAATTTAATAAAGAATTCCCGGAAGTTGTGTTAAAAGATTAGTTAGAAACCATTTGTCCACCGGAATGCTTACTAATATATTCCTGTTCATACTTTTTGACTTGTGCCTTTGCATATTCACGGAACGACATTATTTTTTGCCCGGTTTTCTTAATATACCCTGGATTACAATCTTCAGTTGAATGAAAATTAATTAATTGGTCTATTGTTTTTTGATAGGGTTTGGGAACAGCATCCCGATGTGTGTCAATAAGCTCATCTAGGTAGTTAAGATGAGACATTGCTATATTCCCAATAATATTATCAGCATCTCCGACATTTACCTCACCATTTTCCGAAATATATTTGACTTCCTTCTTTCCATTCCCCAAATAATATATATTCTTATTACGGTCATCTTTATATATATGGTCGAGTAAACAGTCAAATGCGGTGAAAATTCGCCCGACAATTTCTATCTTGGCTTCTTCTGTTAAATGGTCTTTAGCTTCTTGAGTAATACAATTAATGGCGACATTGATTATTTGTCGGTTATCATTAATGACATTATTTGACCCAATAATCCCATTGTTAACTAGTATATTATTATATTCACTGAGTATATTCCGTGCTGCATCGATTTGTTGTTTGAGTTGTATTTCGCGGGATGTCTTGCAATTATTAGATTGATGTCGGCGCATATTCTTTTTTAGAAGTCGCAACCCACAATTTGTGCATTCTGAATATTTGTTATCATTTAATACTTCTACAACTTGTTCAGGGTTAAGTTGTTGTGATAGTTGTTGATTATTAGTTGTTGCAGTTACTATCCTAGCTGTGCTATTATCTTGTGATACACCTCTTACTTCTGAACTTGCATGGCCTGAATTCACCTTAGTAATTAATTGCCTCCTGGATTTTAATATTGGATTGTATCCAACTTCTAATTCCACATCTACGTTGTCCAGTTCAGTATTAGTAGTAGTATTGGTAGGATTGGCAGTATTAGTATTTATAACAACTAATTGAACAGGACACTTGTATTTTACAAAATGGCTTTTATAGTTTTTGAACATTCTATATGTTTTCCCGCAATTACATGTATAACCATTACCAGTCTCATCCTTTGGTTCTGTTGATGTAGAATTTATAGATGTATCTGTATTAGTTGTTGTATCTATATTAGTAGTTGTATCTGTGTTAATATAATTGGTATCTATTATTGATATATCACAATTGGTTTTTATAGTGTCCATTATGGTATTTCAATCTATGTATTTCTAATGTTTGGTATTATCTAATATTCTCTAATATTTTATTTTTGCAAAATACACGCATTTACCCAACCTCTTAAGACATTTACCCAAATTATCACGCTATATTGGAAATCCACAAATCAATTACACGGGCAATTACCCAGCTACACAACCCAATTACCCATATTATCTCTGTGTGTCTCCCAATGTCTCCCAAGCATTTTGCATTCATCTGCCCAATATGATACATACCTTTACCCAACACTGTCTCCCAACTCGGAGACACCGTTTTTGGCTAGGTTTCTAAGTTTTTTGGATTTTCTTGTTTTCTAGGTTTTTTAATAAGATTATCTCCAAACTTTTTGAATGTGTCTCTTTGGTTTTTCTAGTGTAATTTGGTTTTATGTATTTAGCAGTCTCCGACAAAAGTATATACCTTTACCCATTTTTTTGCAACCTTTACCCAACTCGGATTTTCACGAAAAAGCATTTTTCATCACATCTCAACTATCTCTCACTCAACCAAGAAATTTCATGATGTCTCCGTGTATTTTTACACCAGTTACAGACAAGTTTTAGCAACCTTTACCCAACTGTGTCTCCGTGTTTTTTTGAAATGTCTCCTGGGTAAAGGATGGTATAATTTTTAAGAGTTAAATGGATTCTGAAAAAAAAAATGTCAAAATTCTCCGTAATTTTTCATATATATATCAAAAAAATTGTACCTCGCTCATTTTTGCATCACTATCTCGAAAATTTTACGGTCAAAATGACGAAAAAAAAAATTTATTTTTGTTGTATCCCATCAAAAATAAAAAAAAGCATTTTTTAGTCACCAAACAACATCCCGGCAATTTCCGCCAGTTTTTTCTTCAAAATATATAGAAATCCTTATTTTACAAAATGATATATGGTCATCAATTATTTTATTTTTGTTGTATCCATTCGACCATTTTTTTTTGACATTTTTCAAAAAACCGCAAAAATGCATTTCCCGCCACTTTCTAAAGTAAAACCGGTCAAATCCAACCTCGAAAAAACAGCTGGGAGATTGGACCATTGCGGGACAAAAAAATCGTCATTTTCAAAAAAATAATTGCGCATGCAAAAAACAGTTATTTAATGGTAATTATATATACAAATCCACAATTTATAAAACGGATTATATTGTTAGATTGTTTTATTTTTGACGTATGGGATCGGCAGCAAAAAAATCCGTTTTTTTTAAAAACTAAAAAATCTTTCAAAACCAAGTTACTGTTAGAAGTTTTGCCTTATATTTGTCGAAACACTTTATATAACTTAAATATGTTAATTAATTAGTTTTGATATATGAAATATAAATCAATAAATATTATAATCATTATTTATTTGTCTAAAATAACACATAATATTACATATTAAAAATAAATATAATTCATTACACTATATTAGATTTAAAGTATATTTAGAATACATTTTTTGACAAACACATTATCAATAAAATATATAAATTTATACCTTTGTAAATAATATAAAATTTTATATTATAATATATACTACAAACATATAATATTTAAATTGTAATAAAAAGAATTATTTATATAGTAAAATACTAAATAAATAAAATGAGCACATAAAACTTATTTGTA